>Ga0184637_10000558_pt1 | contig 27646 bp, 24 predicted proteins | sample PLM3_127_b2_FD_133143 | JGI IMG/M metagenome (GOLD analysis project Ga0184637, IMG submission 133143) | Groundwater sediment microbial communities from an aquifer in East River, Colorado, USA - PLM3_127_b2 | ecosystem: Environmental > Terrestrial > Soil > Riparian zone | place: USA: East River... | reverse complement strand
TGCTGACGCTCGTGGTTGGCAACGTGATGGCCGTGATCCAGGAGAACATCAAGCGCCTGCTCGCCTACTCGAGCATCGCCCACGCCGGCTATCTGCTGATCGGCTTCGTGCCCGGCACCGCCGAGGGGTACTCCGCGGTCGTGTTCTACCTGATCGCCTACCTGTTCATGAACCTGGGAGCGTTCGGCGTGGTGGTCGCGCTGGCGCACCGCGGCCAGGACTGCGAGCAGATGAGCTCGCTGGCCGGCCTCGCGCAGCGGCGGCCGGGCCTCGCGGCGCTGATGACGTTGTTCATGATCGCGCTCGCCGGCATTCCGGGCACGGCGGGGTTCACCGGCAAGTTTTTGATCTTCTCGGCCGCGGTCGACGCCGGCCAGGTGCCGCTCGCGATCCTCGGCGTGCTGATGAGCGTCGTGTCGGTCTACTACTACCTGCGCGTCCCGGTGCTGATGTACATGCACGATCCGGGCGAAGAGAGCCAGCGCGCGGGGCTCGACAGCGGCGAGATCGTCGTGCTCGCGGTGTGCGCGCTCGGCGTCGTCTACCTCGGTCTGTTCCCGAACGGTGCGCTCCCGATCGTCGGGGAAGTGAACGCGCTGGACTGGGCGCGACACTCCGTCGACGTCCTGCTCGAGGGCACCAACGCGGCGACGCGCTGACCCATTCTCCAATGTTCCAGGAGGAACCCCAATGATCGACGCTCAGTACATTCGCAAGCTCTACGACCGCTACCCCGAGATGGTGACCAAGGGCGACGTCGAAGGCATCGTCGCGCTCTACACCGAGGACGCGACGATCGAGGATCCGATCGGCTCCGCCTTCCACCGCGGGAGCGACGCGGTCCGCGCGTTCTACAAGGCAGCAGCCGGAGCGGTGACGATGAAGCGCACCGGGCCGGTGCACGTGGCGGGCCGCGAGGCGGCGACGCCGCTGGTCGCGCTGCTCGGGCCCGCGGGCGCGCAGCAGGCGCTCGACATCATCAGCGTGATGACCTTCCGCGAGGACGGCAAGATCGCGTCGATGCGCGCCTACTGGAGCTTCGATGCGCTGCGCCCGGCCACGCCCGAGGACACAGCCTAACGCTCGAGCGGCTCGAGCCCGCTCGCGCCGCCGAGGCGCGGCAGGTCGTCGCCGATCACCACCCAGTCGGCGCGGTCGTCGAAGTAGATGTGAACCTGCGGGCGGCGATCGATCGGCCCGTGCATGCTCGCCAGTGCTATGTCGATCCGGCCGGGCTGGTGCGTGCTGTCGCAGAAGAGCGAGCTGCCACAGCGCCGGCAGAACGATCGCGTGCCGTGATCGGACGACTGGAAGCGGACGACCTGCTCCGCGCCCGACGTGATCACGACATTCTCGCTCGCGACGGCGAACCAGGTGACGTAGCCAGCACCGTGGTGGCGCTGGCACATCGTGCAATGGCAGTGGACGCAGGCGATCGTCGGCAGCCGGATGGAGAACGCCACATTTCCGCACAGACACGAGCCGGACACGCTCGGCTCCGCCATCTCGTACCACCTCCGCTCCGCGACGCGGGCGTCCGCGCAACGGGCAACCTACCATTGCGCGCTTCTGAAAAGCAAACCGAGGGATCCGTGAGTCGCAACAAGAAGACAGCGAAGCGCCGCGGCGCTGTGCAGTCCGAGCCGCAAGCCGACACCGCGCCGCTCGCGCGTAGGGTCTGGGAGCAGATCGCGCCGATCGCGATCGCCGTGCTGATCGCGCTCGCGATCCGCGCGGTAATCATCGAATCCTACTACGTGCCTTCGGGCTCGATGCTGCCGACGATGTTCATCGGCGATCACGTATTCGTCTCGAAGTTCACGTTCGGCGCGCACATCCCGTTCACTGGCTGGAAGTTGCGTCCGGTCCGCGACCCCGAGCGCGGCGAGATTGTCGTCTTCGCGCTCGGCCGCGGCGCCGACGGAAGCATCTGCCCACTCGATCAGTGTCCCGGCCACTCCTCCGAGGGTTTCGTCAAGCGCATCGTCGGAGTGCCCGGCGACACGATTGAATACAGTAAGGATGGAGAGCTGATCCTGAACGGAAAGATTGCCGCACAGCGCGACCTCGAGAAGGTCTTCCCGGACGAGCACGGCGTTCGCTACCGGGTGCTGGAAGAGGACCTCGACGGCTGCCGCCACCGGATCCTGGACATCCCGGGCAAGCCGGAGCTTACCCGGTCGCGCGTCACGATCCCCGAGGACCGCTACTTCCTGATGGGTGACAACCGCGACAACTCCAACGACAGCCGCGTCTGGGGCACCGTGCACCGCGACAACCTGAAGGGACCGGTACTGATCAACTACTGGGCCTGGAACAACAGCGAGACCTGGCTGGCGATGCTGAACCCGCTCACCTGGATCGAGCTCCTGTGGAGCGAGATGCACTGGGGCCGGATCGGGATGACCTACGCCTGTGGGTCGGCTGGAGACTCGGCCGCCGCGCAGCCGGCTGCAGAAGAAGTCGAGCAGAAAGTCGGGAAGGAAGTCAAGAAGCAGCGCTAGTCGGCTTTCCACCGCGCAGCCGGCGCACCTCGCCTCTGCGCACCGTCAGGCGCTCGCCATCGAAGAGTTCCATCAGCGGCACAGCGGTGCGGCGCGTGGTGCCGATCAGCGCCTTGTAGGACTTCGTGTCGAGCTCGTCGTGGCTCTCGAAATGGTGGAGCACGCGCAGGCGCAGCGCCTCGACCGCCCGCGCATCGAACCACAGGTCGCTCGGCGCGCGCACGAGGTGGCCCTGGCGCTCGAGGTGGGCGAGCAGATCGCGCGCTGCCGCTTCCTCGAGTGCTACGTGCGCGGCGACGTCGCGCAGCGAGGGCGCTTCGAGCGCGGCTTCGGCCAGCAGCAGCGCGATCTTCTCGCACGCCGCGTCGGAGGCGGCGTCGAGCGTCGGCCGGTGCGCCGCGCGGCGCGCGTGGTCGGCCTCGAGGGTGATCGCGCCGCCGGATGCGAGGCGCTCGAGCGCCAGCTCCGTCGCTTCGGGTGGAACGTTGTCGGGCAGCGCACCGCGCAGCGCACCGGCGGGCATCCCGGGGCGCAGCGGCGAGGCTTCGTGATAGGCGTCGAGCGCGGCGAGCAGCTGGCGCTCCAGCCGTTGCAGCGCGACCGCGTCGAGCACGCGGTCGCCGGTGGTCTCCACCGCGCCGCGAGCTCGCGCGGTGTCGATCGCGTGCGCGATCTCCGGCCCCAAGCGACCGGTCTCCCGCGCGAGCGCGCTGCGCGTGGAGCCCGCCAGGCCCGCGCGCCGCACGCGCACCAAGACATCCGCCTCCGGGTCGCGACGCGCGAGGTCCAGGAGCTCGCGCACGAGGTCCGGATCGCTGCGCCGGCGGTGCGGCGGGCACACGTCGAGCACGATTCCGCCGCCGAGCGTCGCGCCGATCGCCGTGCGCGCGAAGCCGCGCAGCACGAAGCGGTCGCCCGGCAGGAGTGCCATCGGCGCGGTGAGGTGGAGGCGCGCGAAGCCGCTCGTGCCCGGGCCGAGCACGGGCCCGCCGATCGGCGCGATCCGCGCGAGCCGCTCGGTAGTGCCGGCGAGCAGCGAAACCGGCGTCGGTTCGTCGACCGGCGGCGCCAGGGCGAGCCACCGCACGTGCGCGTCGATCGCCGCAGTGGGTGCCAGCGCATCGGGCGCGGTCAGCACCAGCCCGCGCGACAGCGCTTCGAGCGGCACTCCCGACAGGTTCACCGCGCAGCGCGTACCGGGCTCCGCCTGGTCGACCTTCTGTCCGTGGCTCTGGAGCCCGCGCACCCGCGCGCGGCGATCGTCCGGCAAGAGCGTCACCGCGTCGCCGACGCGCAGCGCGCCGCCGATCAGCGTTCCGGTGACGACGGGCCCGAAGCCGCGCATCTCGAAGCAGCGGTCCACCGGCAGGCGCGGCGGTCCGGTGCGCGGTGTTCGCGCCGGGGAACGCGCGGCGAGCGCACCGAGTGCCGCGCGCAGCGCGTCGATGCCCGCTCCGGAATGCGACGATACGCGCACGATCGGCGCGCCGGCGAGCGCCGTGGCGGCGAGCAGCTCCACCACCTCCTCGGCCGCCAGCATCGCCATCTCCTCGTCGACGGCGTCGATCTTCGTCAGCGCGACGACCGCGCGCGCGATCCCGAGCAGCTCGCAGATCGCTACGTGCTCGCGGGTCTGCGGCATCACGCCCTCGTCGGCCGCCACTACGAGCAAGAGCAGGTCGATCCCCGCGGCGCCCGCTACCATCGTGCGCACGAGCCCCTCGTGACCGGGCACGTCGACCACGCCGAGTCGGGTTCCGCCGGGGAGGTCGAGCGGCGCGAAGCCGAGTTCGATCGTGATCCCGCGCGCTTTCTCCTCGGGAAGACGATCGGTGTCGACGCCGGTCAGCGCGCGGCACAGCGAGGTCTTGCCGTGATCGATGTGGCCGGCGGTGCCGAGGATCAGGTGCCTAACGGGGTCCAATGCGTTCGAAGCCCGTGTACGGCCGGAGGGCCTCGGGGATGACTACCGAGCCGTCGGCCTGCTGGTGGTTCTCGATCAGCGCGATCAGCGCGCGCGCGACCGCCACCGCCGTTCCGTTCAGCGTATGGACGAGCTCATTCTTCTTGCTTCCCTTGCGGCGGAAGCGGGTCCGGAGGCGCCGCGCCTGGAAGTCCGTGCAGTTCGACGTGCTGGTCACCTCGCCCCAGTCGCCACCGTCGCCGCGTCCGGGCAGCCACGCCTCGATATCGAACTTGCGGTACGCCGGCGCGCCGAGATCGCCCGCTGCGATGTCGATCACGCGGTAGGGCACGCCCAGCGCCTGGAACATGCGCTCCTCGATGCGCAGCAGCTCGTCGTGCATCGCCTCGGAGTCCTCGGGCCGCGTGAAGGCGAACATCTCCACCTTCGTGAACTGGTGCACGCGGTAGAGCCCCTTGCTCTCGCGCCCCGCCGAGCCCGCTTCGGTGCGGTAGCAGTGTGAGACACCGCCGATCTTGATCGGGAGCTCGTCCTCTTCGAGGACTGCGTCCTCGTACATACCGCCCAGCGTGATCTCGGCGGTACCGATCAGGTCGAGGTCGGTGCCTTCGATGGAGTAGATCTGGGTCTCCGGCCCGCGCGGGCTGAACGCCATCGCGTCGACGATCCGGCGGCGCGCGAGATCCGGCGTGGTGTAGATGCGGAACCCCTCTTCGAGCAGCAGCTCGAGCGCGAGGCGCTGGAGCGCCAGCTCCAGGATCACCGCCTCGCCGGCGAGGAAGTAGAACTTCTGGCCGGTGACCTTGGCGCCCGACTCGAAATCGACGAGGCCGAGCTGCTGGCCGAGTGCCGTGTGGTCGGCGGGCGCGAAGTCGAAGCGCCTCGGCTCGCCGACGCGGCGCAGCTCGCGGAAGTCGGCCTCACCGCCGCTCGGCGCGTCGGGATGGACGAAGTTGGGGAACGCCTCGAGGCGCTCCTGCAGCGAGGCGCGCACGACCGCGAGCCGCTCCTCGAGGCTCGCCACCTGATCCTTCAGGCGGCGGCCTTCGGTCGCGTGGGCCTCTCGGTCTGCCGGCTCGAGCTTCCGCTTGCCCGCGACCTGGTGCTCGTTGCGCCGCCGGTTGGTTTCGTTCAGATCGGTCTGGAGCGCGGCCACGGCCCGCTGCGCGGCGACCGTGCCGTCGATGTCGACCGCGACGCCGCGCTTGCGGCAGCTCTCGGCGATTGCGTCGCGTTGCTCGTCGAGGCTGCGGGGGTCGAGCATGGCGGGTCAAGGGAAGCACACGGGAATACCCGGGTCGACCTCAGCGGCCGGTGCGGCCGGCGCGGAAATAGCGCCCCGGCGACGTGCCCAGCGCGCGGCGGAACATCGCGATGAACGCGCTCGGCGTCTCGTAGCCGAGGTCGAGAGCCACCGACGTGACGGCCTCGCCCGACGCCAGCTGCTCGAGCCCGCGCAACAGGCGCGCCTGCTGGCGCCAGCCACCGAACGCCAGCGACGTCTCGCGTTCGAACAGGCGCTCGAGCGTGCGGGCACTCGCGCCCGCGACGCGCGCCCATTCCGCGAGCGTTCGCGGATCGCCCGGGTTCGCGCGCAGCGCGTCGGCCACGCGCCGGGCGCGCACATCGCGAGGCAGCGGTAGATGCAGCGGCGCCGTCGGCGCCGCGCGGATCTCGTCGGCGATTACCGCCACCAGCCGGGCCTCGGGCCCGGCCTCGGCGTAGGGCTGCGCGAATGCGATCGCGCGCAGCAGGCTCTCGCGCAGCAGCGGCGACACCTGCACCACGCAGCAGGCCGCGCCGGCGAGCGGCCCGAGCGCGTCGGAGAGGTAGATCGTCCGCATCGACACGCGCCCGGTCATCCGGATCGAGTGCCGGACCCGCGCCGGCACCCACACCGCCCGCTCCGGCGGCACCACCCAGGTGCCGTGCTCGGTCGTCACCGTCATCACCCCGCTCGACGCGTAGAGGAGCTGCGCGAACGGATGGAGGTGGAGGGCGATCTCCGCTCCGGGCGCGTACTCGGCGGCGAGGCCCTGGAGCGGCCGCTCGAGCGCGTGGGGCACCGGCGGCACGGGATGGCGAGATCGAGACATCGATTGTCAGAATACGTGAAGAACGCCGGATCCGTCTCGGCCATGCTGGCGCCATGAACACATTTCATCGCTGGTACTGCCGCTCCGGCCACTGGCGCCGCACCGTGCGCGAGCGCCTCTTGCCCTGGGTCGTCGGCGGGATCGATCTCGGCCCCGACGTACTCGAGGTCGGCCCCGGGCCGGGGCTGACCACCGACGTGCTCGCGGAGCGGATTCCCCGACTCACCTGCGTCGAGAAGGATCCGCTTCTCGCGGCGTCGCTCGCTCGGCGCACGGCCGGCACGCACGTCGAGGTGGTGGAGGCCGATGCGACCGAGCTGCCGTTCGCGGCCGGTCGCTTCACCGCCGCGGTGTCGTGCACGATGCTCCACCACGTTCCGTCCGCGGCGCTGCAGGATCGCCTGCTCGGCGAGGTGGCGCGGGTGCTGGCGCCGGGAGCGTGGCTCGTCGGGTCGGACAGCCTGGTGAGCCCGCTGTTCCGGCTCGCGCACTGGGGCGACACTCTGGTGCCGGTCGATCCGGAGCACTTCGGGGTCCGACTCGAGCGCGCCGGCTTCGAGGAAGTGAGTGTCGAGCGCGCCGCGCAGTCGTTCCGGTTCGCGGCCCGCCGCGTGCAGAATGCGCTGACGCTGCCCTGCTAGAGTCCGAGCAACCCGCCGCCGGAGGACCCCATGGGCGACCCCCACTCGATCGAAGACCTCGACGCGCTGCGGCGCATCCTCGGCGGGCCGCTGCCGGGGCTCGAACTGAAGAACCAGAGCGCGATCTCCGACGAAGCCCGCGAGTACATCGAGCGCTCACCGTTCCTGGTGCTCGCCACCTGCGACGCCGAGGGTCGCCTCGATGCGTCGCCGAAGGGCGACGAGCCGGGGTTCTGTTGGGTCGAGGACGAGCGAACGCTCGTGATCCCGGACCGGCCCGGCAACAAGCTCGCCTACGGGCTCCAGAACATCCTCGCCAACCCGCGCGTCGGGGTGATCTTCATGCTGCCGGGTACGCCGGAGACGGTGCGTGTGAACGGCACCGCGACGCTCACCAGCGACCCCGACCTGCTCGAACGCCTGGCTGCGCGGGGCAAGCCCGCGCTGCTGGCGATCCGCATCCACGTCGAAGAGTGCTTTCACCACTGCGCGAAGGCGTTCATCCGCTCGAAGCTCTGGAAGCCCGAGAGCTGGTCCGCGCGCCTGAAGATCTCGTTTGGCGCGATGGCCGTGAAGCGGATGAAGCTCTCCGACGACGTCGCCGCGAAGTTCGACGCCGCGGTCGAAGAGGACTACCGCAGCAACCTCTAGCGATGGGGATCCAGCGGTCGTTCGGGTCGCCCTTCCGAAGCCGTGCGGTGCTGCCGGCGCTCGGCGTCGTGCTGCTGCTCGGGTGCGTGTTTGCGACCTTCCATCAAAAGGATTGGGGGCTCGACGACGCCTACATCAGCTACCGCTTCGCGTCGAACCTGGTCGAGGGACACGGTCTGGTGTTCAACCCGGGTGAGCGGGTAGAGGGATACACCAACTTCCTGTACGTGCTGCTGATCGCGCCCGGGATCGCGGGGTTCGGCTCCGAGGCGGCCTATCCGTTCTCGGTGGCGATCAACGCGCTGTTCCTGCTCGCTGCGCTGTGGGCGGTGGACGCGGCCGCTCGCACGCGTCTGGAACGCTCGCCCGCGCGGGTGGTGAGCCTGCTCTTTGCGGCGTCACCAGCGATCTGGATCGCGGCCTCGTCGGGGCTCGAGACGCCGCTCGTCATCGCGTTCTTCGCCACCGCGTGGGCGATGCTCTCCCGGCTGTTGGTGGCGCTCGGCGCGGCGCCGGGCGCCCCGCTCCACGCGCCGACCGTGCGCTGGCTCGCTGCGGCGCTCGCGGGCATGGCGCTCACGCGCGCCGACGGCTTCGTGATGGCCGGCGTGTTCCTCGTCTACCTCGCGGCCCGTTTCCCCGCGCGCTCGTGGCGCGCCGTCGCGATCTGCAGCGCGGCTGCCGTCGGCACGACGTTGCTCCAGGTCGGCGGCCGCTTGCTCTACTACGGTTACCCGCTGCCGAACTCCTACTACGCGAAAGTAGGGGGCGGTCTGGCCGAGCGGCTGCTGTTCGCGTCGGCGCTGCTGCCGCGGCTCACGCCGATCCTGCCCTACCTCGTCGTGATCGCCGTCGCGTCGCTCGCGGTGCTGTACGCCATCCCGGCGCGCTGGCGCGCGTTCGGATGGCGGGGCGCGGTCGCATCCGTTCCGTTCGAGGTGTTCTTTCCGCTCGCCTGGGTCGGCTATTGGTTCTACGTAGGCGGCGACGTGTTCGGCGAGCGCTTCCTGCTCGTGCTGATTCCGGTGGGCGCACAGCTTCTCGTCCTGCACGGAACACGCCTGCTGGCGGGGAGAGGCCGCGCGCCCCGGATGGCGGCGATCGCGGTGCTGTTCGCGCTCTTGCTCGCGCCGTGGCAGGGCACCCCACTGTTCCTGCGGCGCACGATCTACGACCCGTGGGTGACGCTCGGCCGCTTCCTCGCAGAGCGTCACCCGGACGCGCTGCTCGCGGTCGATGCCGCCGGCAAGATTCCTTTCTACTCCGGCCTGCCGGCGATCGACATGTACGGATTGAACGACGCGACGATCGCGCATCGGGCGAGTCGCTTCATCGCCCCCGGACACAGCAACAGCGACCCCTACTACGTGCTCGGGCTCGAGCCCGACATCATCACCGGCTGGCTGAACCCCGGCGACCTGACGATCGATCCTGGATTCCGGCGCTATCTCTACACCGGAGCGGGCTACGAGATCCGCTACCTGCTGTTCGCGGCCGGCGGCAAACCTCCGCCTTCCGACGCGACCGCCGTGTTGCCAGTCGGCGGTCTCTCCCAGCAGCAGCTCCAGGCGCACTACCGGAGCGGGTACCGATACGCGGTGCTGGCAAGACCCACGAACTAACTAACGCGTCGCGACCGTCGCTGGCGCCGCCGACGCGCCCTCGAGCACCGGCAGCACCTCCGGCATCAGCGCCGTGAAGAGCTGAACCGGCAGCGAGCTGGTAAAGTGGTAGCGGCCCGCTGCCGGACCGGTCACCACCGCCGTCACGACGCCGAAGAACCGGTCGTCGATCAGAAACACGAAGGTGGCCGAACGCGACACCGGCCGCTCCTCGAGGACATGTTGCCCGCGCGCGTAGACCTTGAAGCGGTGATCGCCAGTTCCGGTCTTCCCGCCCACCACGACGGGTGAGCCATCGGCGTGACGCAGTGCGCCGCGCGCGCGCTGCGCGGTGCCGCCCTCGACGGTCGCGACCAGTGCGCGCCGCACCGCGTCGCACACCTCCGGTCGCAGCACCCGCTCCGGCTCGACCGCCGCCGGGGCGACGAGCGTTTCGTAGGGCGTATCCGACGCGAAGCGCAGCGACTCGATGCGCCGGATCGGAACGCGGATGCCGTCGCTCGCGAGGATGCCCATCAGCTCGGCCAGCGCAGTCGGCCGGTCGGCTGAGGTGCCGAGCGCGGTCGCCAGCGAAGGCACCAGCGACGGGAAGGGATATCCGGTGGTCTGCCACTGCGCGTGGATGCGCGCGAATGCCTCGCGCTCGAGCATCGTGCGGATCCGGCTGTTCTGCGCGCTGCGTCGTTGGGAGCGGAACAGCCAGCGATAGGCGTCGAGGCGGGCGCCGCGGCTCGCGTCGATCACGTCGGCGAGCGTCGCCTCGGGGTGCTCGTGCAGATAGGCGAGCAGCCAGAGCTCGAGGGGGTGCACCTTGGCCAGGTAGCCCTGGTCCTGCAGCGACCAGCGCGCGGGATCCGCCTGCGCGTAGAGCGCCGCGATCAGCTCGCCGGGCAGGTCCGCGGTGGGCACCAGCGACGCGAGTTGCGCGGCGAATCGGTCCAGATCCGCGTCGGGATCGGCGGCGCGCACCGCGACCGCGGCGGCCCGTGGCGTCGGCTTGCGGCCTTGGTACAAGCGCGCGAGCGCTTCCTCTGGCGCCCGCCCCGCGAACTGCGCGTACCCATGGGTGAGGAAGACGCTGCCTTCCGAGTGCGCGAACAGCCAGAGATACGCGCGCCGGCGGGAGTCGTCGGCAGGCGCCGCCAGGATCGCGTCGGCGTCGAGCTGCGAGGCCATCACGTGATCCCTGACGTCGAGCAGCACGCGCACGAAGACGAGGTTCACCGAGCGCTGCAAGCCCTCGCGCACGCTCGGCCGGCGCGCATTGTCGTCCTTGTCGAAGTTCGAGAAGTGATGCAGGCCGCCGCCGGTAAAGAACGCCGCGCCCGGGTTGGCCGAGTAGCGGCGCTCGAGCGCCTCCTCGAGCAGCTCGGCGACCGACAGCTCGGGGCGGGCGAGCAAGAGCTGCTGCACCCAGCGACCGAGCCGGTCCGAGCGCGGCAGCTCGAGGGCGGAACGCTTCGCGACCGGCAGCGCGACCAGCTGCGCGTGGATACCGGCCACGGCCTCGAGGTAGGTGACGAGCGTGCGAAGCTTCGCGGTCGAGCCGAGGTCGAGCTTGACGCCGTCGCTCAGGTCGAGCGCACCCTCGGAGTTGTCGACCTGGGCGCGCAGCCGGTGGGCGTCCGCGCCGCGCTCGTACAGGTTCAAGCTGAACTTGACGCCATCGGCGGTTCCGGGCTCGAGCAGGCGCAGACCGATCAGTCCCGCGGCTGCGGCGGCGTCTGGGTCGCGCAGCCGTTCGACGCGATCGCTCAGCAGCGCCTGCGCCCGCACGTCCACGGTGCTCTCGACGCCGAGGTCGAGGCGATCGAGCTCGTAGAAGCCGCGCGTTCCGAGCAGCCCCGCAAGGCGGGCGCGCACCGGGCCCGCGCGGCGTCGGGCGAGCAGCTCGGCGGCGGTGTCGGGCTCGGCGGCGCCGGACGCGAGGACCTGGACGGCGAGCGCGGCTTCTCGGAGCTCGTCCGAGATCACGCCGGCCTTCGCCAGCAGCGGGAGATGGGCCCGCGTCTGCGCCAGCAACTCTTTCGGGCGCTCGAGCAAGAGCGTCGTCGGGCGGCGCTGCGCGACGAACAAGCTCAGCGCCAGCACGTACGCGCGTGCCACCTGCTCGCGGTGTTCGCCGTCGAGCGCGAGCGGGGACGCGAGGAGCTGCCGGTTCACCTCATCGAAGTCCGCTCCGTACCAGGCGGCAAGACCATCGCCCAGTCCGAACACCTCGCCGCCGCCCGGTACGGCGGACAGCGGGACGCTGTTCAGATAGTCGACCACGATCTGGCGCCGGGCCTCGATCGTCACTTCGCCGCCCCGGTACGCGCGCAGGCTCGCCGAGAGCATCTGCCGCAACTTCTCCCTCGGCGAGCTGGTGATGCCTTCCGGCGAGTGGCGGAACTTCTCCATCTGCGTCGCGAGTGTGCTGCCCCCCGGTCCCCCCGGTCCGGTCGCGGTCCACACTGCCCGCGCGAGGCGATCCCATTCCACGGCCGGGTTGCGGCGCAGCGGCGCTTCGTCGAGCAGCTCGCGGTTCTCGATGAAGAGCAGCGACGCCACCAGGACCGGCGGAACGTCCTCGAACCGCGCGTACGCGCGCGACGGGTGAGACGCTTCGAACAGCGGGACCCCCGCCCGGCCGGTGATGCGAAGGCCCGCTTGCGGCTTCTCGCGGTAGGGCGGGAACAGCCCGAGGCGGGCGATGCGCTCGAGTGCGACGGTCGGATGCGCTTGCTCGACGACGTCGAAGCCCTGCGCGCGGAGCCGCGCGACGCTGTTGCGCAGGCCCGTGTAGCCCATCCGGCGGTCGTAGGGCCCCGTCGGCGCAGGCAGATCCGACCGCGCGGGGCCCGGCACCACCTCGTAGGCCGCGCCCCGGGCGACGCTGTGGAAGAGGAAGGCCTCGAATCCGAAGGTACGCATCTCCCAGGCGCCGAAGACCCCGAATCCGAGCGCGACCAGCAGGGCGATCCTGAGACGGGTGCGCGTCCGCGACGCGACCTCGACGCGGACGTCCGGCAGCGCCGCCGGGTGCTCCCCAGCGAGGGGAGCCGGCGTCTCGACGAAGGGAAGCGGCTCGGCCTGCGACACGTCCAGAGCTCCAGGGCGCCGCCGGGTACGGCGATGCACCACGGAACGTACGTACCATGGATTCCATCGAAGGTGTCGCCGATACGCAGCATTCGGTTACGGGTGCGATCGGGTAGACGAATCTCGGCAGACGCGCGAGTATAGAACGCGTTTCACACCGCCCTGCACGAGGTCGAACCCCCATGTACATCGGCTATACCGAAGAGCAGGAGGCCCTGCGCAAGGAGCTCCGGGCCTATTACGCGAAGCTGCTCACCCCCGATGTCCGCGCGCAGCTCGCCACCGAGCACGGCGTCGGCCCGACCCATCGCCAGGTGGTGCGCCAGATGGGCGCCGACGGCTGGCTCGGCATCGGTTGGCCGGTGGCGTACGGCGGCCAGGGCCGCTCCGAGATCGAGCAGTTCATCTTCTTCGACGAGTCGATGCGCAGCGTGGCGCCGGTTCCGATGCTCACCACCAATACGGTCGGTCCGACGATCGCCCGCCACGGCAGCGAAGAGCAGAAGGCGTTCTTCCTGCCCAAAATTCTGGCCGGCGAGATCCACTTCTGCATCGGCTATAGCGAGCCCGGCGCCGGCACCGACCTGGCTGCGCTCACCACGCGCGCCGACCGCGACGGCGACGAGTACGTGATCAACGGCCAGAAGCTCTGGACCAGCCTCGCCAGCGACGCCGACTACTGCTGGCTCGCGGTGCGCACCGACCCGACCGCGTCCAAGCACGGCGGCCTCTCGATCATCATCGTCGACATGAAGAACACGCCGGGCATCCGCGTCGACCCGCTGCACCTGATGGGCGACCACGACATCAATGCAGTTTTCTTCGACGACGTGCGCGTGCCCGCGGTGAACATCGTCGCGGGGGAGAACAAGGGCTGGAAACTGATCACCGGCCAGCTCAACCACGAGCGCGTGACGATCTGCTCGTCGGGCATCCTCGAGCGCGCGTTCGACGAGACGCGCGCCTGGGCCCGAGGCGCCCTGCTGCGCGACGGCCGCGCGGTGATCGACCAGGAGTGGGTGCAGATCAACCTCGCGCGCGTCTACGCCGGGCTCGAGTTCCTGCGCCTGATCAATTGGAAGGTGGCCTGGACCGCGACGAAGGGCAGTCTCTCGCCGGCCGACGCGTCGGCGACCAAGGTGTTCGGCACCGAGTGGTATCTCGAGAGCTTCCGCCTGCTGATGGAGATCATCGGTCAGCGCGGCTACCTGAAGCGCGGCTCGCCGGAGGCGGTGCTCGACGGCACGCTCGAGGGGCTGTACCGCGGCCTGTTGATCCTCACCTTCGGCGGCGGCACGAACGAGATCCAGCGCGATCTGATCGGGCTGTTCGGTCTGGGCCTCCCGCGCGTCCCGCGCATGTGAACCGCTAACCGCCGCAATGGTCCGCGCGCATGTGAACCCCCTTCCCCCAAGGACCCCATGGACTTCTCCCTCTCCGAAGATCAGCAGGCGATCGGCGACCTGACGGCACGGATCCTCGCCGACAAGGCGACGAACGAGCGGCAGCGGGCGGTCGAGACGAGCGGTGGCCCCCGCTTCGACCGCGAGCTGTGGGCCGCCGTCGCCGACGCGGGCCTGCTCGGCATCGCTACGCCCGACGCGCACGGCGGCGCCGGGCTCGGCTTCCTCGAGGTGGCAGCGGTCCTCGAACAGATCGGGCGCCGCACTGCGCCGATTCCGCTCTTCGAAACGGTCGTGCTCGCGGCGCTGCCGATCGCTGAGTTCGGGAGCGCCGCGCAGCGCGAAGCCTGGCTGCCGAAGCTCGCCAGCGGCGAGGCGGGCGCCACCGCTGCGCTGGTCGAGGATGCCCCGAGCACGGCAACGCGCGACGGCGACGGCTTCCGCCTGTCGGGCGTGAAGCTGTGCGTGCCGGCGGCAGAGCTCGCCGACCTGATTCTGGTTCCGGCGGACGTGGACGGCGCGGCGACGGTCTTCCTGGTGGACCCGAAGGCGCCCGGCGTGAAGCTCGACGCGCTCGCGACCACCAGCGGGATGCCCGAGTCGTTGCTGACGCTCTCCGGTGTCCGCGTCGGCCGGGACGCCGTGCTAGGCAGCGTCGGCGGCGGCGCGAAGCCGTTGGCCTGGCTCGAGCTGCGCGCGACGGCAGCGCTGTGCATGGTGTCGCTCGGCGCGTGCGAAGCCGCCCTCGACCTGACGTCCGAGTACATCAAGACGCGCAAGCAGTTCGACCAGCCGATCGCGATGTTCCAGGCGGTCGGTCACCGGGCTGCCGACGCGTTCATCGACACCGAGGGGATCCGCCTCACCTCCTGGCAGGCAGCGTGGCGCATCTCCGCCGGGCTCGACGCGGCGAAGCAGGTGGCCGTCGCCAAGTTCTGGTGCGCGGAGGGCGCCAAGCGCGTCGTGCACGCCGCCACCCATCTGCACGGCGGCATCGGCGTCGACAGGGAGTACCCGCTCCACCGCTACTTCCTCTACGCGCGCCACCTCGAGCTCGCGCTCGGCGGCGGGACGCCGCAGCTCTTGAAGCTGGGGAAGCTGCTGGCGGCGGAAGCGATCTAGCGTTCCCTTCGACATCGAGCATCGAGCGCAGATCGAAAGGTCAACGAGATGCGCACCGACTGCCACTCGCCGATGTGAGAGCGGTCACGCTGGCCGTGCCGGGTTCGCCCGACCTTGTAGAGGGGCGCGCATGGCGAGCATTTGGCCGATATCGTCCCGCGACTGGCACGCAGAGCGGGGAGTTTCTGCTCGGGAAGCAGATCCGGCGGCGCTTTCCGAGCACCTCACGGGTGCTCCTCGCATCTGGGCCGTCGGCGGCGGCAAGGGCGGCGTCGGCAAGTCCGTCGTCACGTCGAGTCTGGCGGCAGCGATCGCCGGGACCGGGCGGCGCTGCGCGCTGATCGACGCCGACCTGGGCGGCGCAAACCTGCACACGCTGCTCGGGGTCTCGCGGCCCCGGCGCACGTTGTCGCACTTCCTGACCGGCGAGGTCGATTCGCTTGCGGAGCTGATGGTCCAGACCTCGGTTCCCAACCTCTGGCTCGTGAGCGGCAATCAGGCGCTGCTCGAGATGGCGAATCCCAAGCACTGCCAGAAGGAGATGCTCTTCCGCCACATCCGCGGTCTCGACGTCGACGACGTGCTGCTCGATCTCGGCGCGGGCAGCGCGTTCAACGTGCTCGACTTCTTCCTGCTCGCTCGGCGCGGACTGGTCGTCGTCACGCCCGAGCCGACGTCGATCGAGAACGCTGAGCACTTCCTGAGGGCGGCGTTCTACCGCTCGCTCCGGGGGGCCGCGCGGCGCCCCGATGTGCGTGCGGCGATCCTGCGCATCCGCGGGGACCGCCACACGTGGAACGCGCGCTCTGCGCAGGAGCTGATCGCTTTGGTGCGCGCGATCGACCCGCCTGCCGCGAAGCCGCTCGAAGAGTGCGCACTGGCCTTCGCGCCGCTCTTGCTCGTGAACCAGGTCCAGACCGCAGAGCACCGCCGGGTCGGCCCGGAGCTGGCCGCGAGGTGTCGCGATCAGCTCGGTGTGTCGATCGAGCTCGCGGGGTCCGTCGACACCGACCCGAATGTTCCGGCGGCGGTCGCACGGCGGCAGCCGGCGTTTCTGGCCTTCCCCCGCTGCCGCTTCTCTCAGCACATCGAGGTGCTCGCGCGGCGGCTGGTCCGAGAGGAAGACCCCGGCGAGCGAGCCGAGCGGAAGGAGGTTGCCGGACGTCGGGACCGGCCGTACCACGGCGGGTCCCCGCGGCCGCAGACTCCGCTCGATCTCGCCGAGCCCGGCGTCTACCTGCGTCGCTGTCGCGAGAATCTGGGTCTCACGCTCGCCGAGATGACCGAGCGGACGCGGATCCGCATCCTCGACCATATCGAGAGCGAGCGGTTCGACCTGCTGCCGCCCGAGCCCTATCTCAAGGGCTACGTGCTCGAGTACGCGCGGGAGCTCGGCGTGCCCGAGTTCGCGCACCTGGCGGCCAGCTACGTGGAGCGCCGCTCCGCGTCGATCCGGTAGCCGCGCAGCTCTGGAACCTTCCACGCCGTCCACGCCACGACCAGCAGGCAGCCGATGCCGCCGCTCACCACCGCGAATGTGGCGCTGGTCGCGGCGGCGAGGAAGCCGGACTCGACGGCGCCGAGCTGATTCGAGGCGGCGATGAAGATCATGTTCACCGCCGAGACGCGGCCGCGCAGTGCGTCGGGCGTGCGCAGCTGGATCGCCGTCTGGCGCAGCACGACGCTCACCTGGTCCGCGGCGCCCGCCACAATGTAGAGCGCCACCGAGAGCGGGAACGAGCGCGAGAGGCCGAAGCCGAGCGTGGCGAGCCCGTAGATCGCGACGGCCGCGAGCAGCGCCGGGCCGGCGCGCCGAACGGTCGGGCGGAGCAGCAGGAGCACCGACATCGCGAGCGCGCCGATCTCGAGCGACGAGGTCAACAGGCCGTAGCCGCGCGGCCCGACGTCGAGGATCTCGCTCGCGTAGACCGGGAGGAGCGCCGTTGCGCCGCCGAGGATCACCGCGAACATGTCGAGCGCCATGCAGCCGAGCACGACAGGGCTGCGGCGCACGAACGCGAGCCCCTCACGCGCGGCCTGCCAGCTCGGCGGCGTGCGGTCGCCGATATCGCGCAGCGGGCGCACGAAGGCCAGGCCGAGCAGGTTCCCGGCCACCAGCACGCCGTACGCACCGTAGGCGGCCTCGACGCCGGAGGCCGCGATCAAGAGGCCCCCGAGCGCGGGGCCGGTCGCGAACGCGAGCGCCGCCACCGTGGACGAGAACGTGACCGCGCGCGGGAACGCGGCGATCGGCACGAGGCTCGCCAGAAACGCCTGGCGCGCGGGGCTGTCGAACGCGAACGCGACCGCGTTCGCGAACACCGCGGCGTAGAGCAGTGGCACTGTGATCACGCCCTCCCGCGTCGCGACGAACAACAGACCCGCGCTCGCGAGGTAGGGAAGCTGCGCGAGACGCATCACGCGGCGGCGGTCGTACGCGTCGGCCATTGCGCCGCCCACCAGCGTCAGCGCGAGCGCCGGCAGGAACTGCGCCAGGCCGATGAAACCGAGCGCGGCCTCGGAGCGCGACAGGTCGAACACATGCCAGTAGATCGCGCTGCGCAGCAGCGTCATCGCCGAGATCGCGCAGAAGCGGCTCGCGAGGTAGACCCAGAACGACGTCGAGAAGTGCTTTGTGTCGCTCAGGCGGCCGTCCGAAGCGCGAGCCGACGTGGCCCACGCACCAGGAACGAGTCGATGCGCGGCACGCGGGCCTCGGCGCGCCGCAGCCGCGTGAGCTCGGGCACGAGCGCCTCGAGCGCCACCTTCGCTTCGAGGCGCGCGAGCGAGGCGCCGAGGCAGAAGTGCACGCCGAAGCCGAAGCCGACATGGCCCTGCGGATTGCGCGCGACGTCGAAGTCATCGGGGCGCTCGAAGCGCCGCTCGTCGCGATTCGCGGAGCCGAGCAGTGGCGCCACCGTTGCCCCCTTCGGAATGCACACGCCGGCGATCTCCACGTCCGCGAGTGCTTCGCGGAACACCAGCTGCACGGGCGCGTCGAAGCGCAGCGTCTCCTCGATCAGGCTCGGGATCAGGCCCGGATCCGCCGCCACGCGCGCCAGCTGCTCCGGGTGGTCCAGCAGCGCGGTTGCGGCGTTGCCGATCAGGTTGGTGGTGGTCTCGTTGCCAGCCACCAGGAGCAGCGTCACGAACTGCACGACTTCGATCGGCCGCAGCGTCTCGCCGCCCGGGGCCGCCACGAGCTGGCTGATCAGGTCGTCTGCCGGACGCTTCCGGCGCTGGCGGGCGATGCGCACCACGTAGTTCGTCATCTCGCGAAACGTTTCGAGCACCTTCGGGCCGAACGGGTCGGCGCGCCCGGCGCCGGTGGCGTTGTCGATCACCACGTCCGACCAGCGCTTGAAGTCGCGGCGGCGCTCGGGCTCGATGCCGAGCATCTCGGCGATGACGGTCACCGGCAGCGGGATCGAGAGGTCTTCGACGACGTCGAAGACGCCGGAGCCGAGCTTCGCGACGCAGTCGCCAGCGATTTCGCGCGCGCGGCCCTCCCAGGCCGCGATCTGGCGCGGCGTGAAGCCGCGGTTCACCACCGCGCGAAGCCGGTCGTGGCGCGCGCCGTCCGCCGCGATCAGGCTCGGCACCTTCGGGAAGGCGAACGGATTGAGCCGCGCCGTCAGCAGGATGCGCGCGGCGAACCAGAGCAAGCGGGGCGTCAACGGAGGGAGGCCGTCGAGCCCGCCGTTCATCAGCATCGTCAGCATCGCGCGCGACGAGAACTCGTCATGGCTCTTGAGGACGAGCATCACGTCCTCCCAGCGCGACACGCACCAAATGCCGGCCTCGGGCGACCAGTGCACGGGCGCCCGGTCTCGGAGCTCGCGGTACTTCGGGTACGGGTCTTCGCGCCAGGCGGGCGAAAACGGGTCGAACGAGACCGACATGAGGCGATTTCCCAGGGGCGCGGCCAGACGTTAGCAGTCGATCCATCTCTTCGGCGCACCGCCGTTCGAGATCGACTCGACTTCCCTGGCGCCGGGGTTTATACAGGGCCTCTGCCCGAGCCCGGGCTACCGGAGGCGACATGGCCTATCGCGTTGTGCAGTGGACGACCGGAAACGTAGGCCGCCGCGCGCTGCGCGCGATCGCGCTGAACCCGGAGCTCGAGCTGGTCGGCTGCTATGTCTGGAGCGAGGATAAGGTCGGCCGCGACGCCGGTGAGCTGGCCGGCGTCGAGAAGCTGGGCGTCGCGGCCACGAGCGACGTGGACGCGTTGCTCGAGCTCCGGCCCGATTGCGTCAGCTACACACCGATGTGGCCGAATGTGGACGAGCTGGTGCGGATCCTCGAGGCGGGGGTCAACGTCGCCTCGACGGCGGCGTTCGTGACCGGGCACGGCATGGGCTCGGCGCAGCGCAAGCGCCTCGAGGAGGCCTGTCAGCGCGGGCGGAGCACGCTGTTCGGCTCCGGGATGAATCCCGGCTTCGCGAATCTCCTGGGCCTCGTCTCGGCGGGGATCTGCGACCGCATCGACAAGATTTCCGTGCTCGAGTCGGTCGATTCGACCGGCTACGCCTCACCGGAAACCGAGATCCCGATCGGCTTCAGCCACCCGATCACGCATCCCGGTCTGCCCGAGATGGTGCGCAAGGGCACCGCTGTGTTCGAGGACGCCGTGCACATGATGGCCGATGCCCTCGGGATCAGTCTCGACGGCGTCGTCTGTGAGGCGAGCTTCGCGGCAGCAACCCGAGATCTCGACCTCGGCTACATGCGGATCGACGAGGGCTGTGTCGCGGGCATCGAGGCGAGCTGGCAGGGCCGCGTGGCAGGCCGGACGGTGATCGACCTGCAGGTGCGCTGGCGCAAGGGTCGCCACCTCGAGCCCGACTGGCCGCTCGAGCACGGCTATCTGGTGTCGATCGAAGGGCAGCCGTGCGTGAGGACCAAGCTCGAGATCCGCCCGCCGGTGGGCTTTGCCGGCCAGAGCTTCGAAGACTTCATGCAGCTCGGCATGATCATGACCGCCCTGCCGGCGGTGAACGCGATCCCGGCCGTCTGCGACGCGTCGCCCGGGATCCGCACCTACGCCGAGCTGCCGCTGATCACCGGCCGCGGCTTCGTGACTCGTTAGTAGAGCGGCTCACAGCCCGTACGCAACGCTGGTCAGCTCCTCGGAGACCTCCCACAACCGCCGCGCGACCTCGCGATTCTTCGCGTGCGGGCTCGAACGCGCCGGGCCGGGGGGTCCCAGAGCGCCGAACGCGTGCTGCGGGCCGAGGTAGTCGCCGCCGCGGACGCCGTCCGCCGTCGCGGCGTACAGCGTCGGCAGTGCGCCCGCCGCAGCCTGCTGCGAGAGCAGCGCCACCGCGGCGTGCATCAGACCCGAATGCCGCTGCAGCTCGGTGCGCGTGGAGCCCGGATGCGACGCCGCGGAGGTCACCTCGCTGCCGGCGGCTTCGAGCCGCCGCGCCAGCTCGCGGGCGAACAGCAGATTGGCCACCTTGCTCTGCGCGTACGCCAGCGTCGCGTTGTAGCGGCGCTCCGCGTTCAGGTCGGCGAAATCGATCCGCCCGATGAAGTGCATCAGACTGCTCACGGTGACGATCCGCGCGCCCGGCGTCGCGCGCAGCAGCCCGATCAGGCGCCCGGTGAGCGCGAAGTGACCGAGGTGGTTGGTGCCGAACTGCAGCTCGAAACGGTCGGCGGTGTGCCCGAACGGCGGGACCATCACGCCGGCGTTGTTGCACAACAGGTCGAGCCGCGTCACCTCGGCGGTGAGCTCCTTCGCGAACATCTCGATCGACGCGAGCGAGCCCAGGTCGAGCGAGCGGAAATGCACGTCCGCTCCGGGCACCTGCTCGCGGATCCGCGCCACCGCGTGCGGCCCCCGCTTGCTGCTGCGGCAGCCGAGGAACACACGCGCGCCCTTCTCCGCGAGCGCGCGCGCCGTCTCGAAACCGATCCCGCTGTTCGCGCCGGTCACCAGTGCCACGCGCCCGCTCTGGTCGGGGATGTCCGACTCGCTCCAGCTCATCACGCGCCTCCTGGGCTGCCCTCCTCGGGCACCCTGAAACGCTCCCGATACTCGGCATAGCGCTCCGCCAGCCCCTCGAGCGTGTAGCCGAAGTCGGCAGGGTCGTAGACGTGGCGTCCGTACGCGTCCTGGGGCCGGTCGCGCATCCACACTTCCATGCGCCGCTCGTGCAACGAGCCCACCTGCTGGCCGAAGTGCGCGTACAGCCCGCGCACGGCGGCCACCGGGTCGGCCAGGAGATCCGCGTACTGGAGGTGATGGCACCAGTCTTTCCCGCCCTGACGGCGATCGAACTCGATACCGCGCGTCACCGCGTAGTGGAGCTTGTCGTCCCAATCGCGGCCGACGGCGATCGGGTCGCTCTGGCGCGTGTTCAGGCGCTGGAGCGACGTGTTGAGGCTCGCCACCGACGGCACCACCACCGCGGGGTCGCGGTGAGTCCACACGATGCGGGCGTCGGGGTAGAACTCGAGCAGCGTGTCGAGGCACCACAGGTGATTCGGCGTCTTCAGCGACCACGCCGGCGTCGGGATTCGCGACTGGAGCACCTGGAGCGCGAGCCGGTGGATCGCGTAGGCGCCGCGCATGTCCGCCTTCTCGAGCCAGCGACCGTAGCTCGGAATGCAGGCCTGAGTCTCGATCAGGAGCGAGCGCAGGTCGAGGAACAAGAGCGTCACGCACTCGGTCGCGAGCGTCGCGCCCATCGGGTGCATCGCGCGGATCGCCGGGTTCAGCGCCAGCAGCTGCTCGCACTGCTTCGACGAGGCCGCGATCCGCGGATCTTCGGCGTGGGTGGCCAGGTCGGGCGGCGGAACCAGGCTGGCCGACTCCCACTGCAAGAGCGGGCGCACCCGTGGGTCGAGCCCGAGCAGGATCGACAGCAGCGTCGTCCCGGTGCGCGGCAGCCCGACGACGATCCACGGCCGCTCGATCTGCTCCTCGCGCACTTCGGGATGCAGCGCTGCCCAGTGGATCAGCGAGAGTCGGGTCGCGAGCGTTTGGATCAGCATGCCGCGCAGCGCGATCCGCCCGAACGTCGAGAGGTTCGCCTCGAGCTCGAGCGCGAGACACAGCACGTCGAGCGCCTCGCGCCAGCCCGGGTCGCCGAAGTCGTCGAGCCCGGTGCGGCGGCAGGCCGCCCGCGCGATCGAGTCGGGATCGAGCGAGGGCAGCTCGAGGCCGAAGAAGCGCAGCCCGGCGCCGGCCGCGTTCACGCCCTGCAAGAGGCGCGAGTGCAGCCCGGCATCGCGGAACGAGTACGACGGGGCGCTCATCGGTTCATCACCACCGCGGTGCGACCGGTCGTGCGCCGCGCTTCGTGGGCCTCGAGCGCGGCCGCCGCCGCGTCGAGGCCGACGCGCCGCAGGGCGAGCGGGCGGATCTTCTTCTCCGCCCACAGCCGCAGCAGGTCGCCGTGCACCGCGTCGGCGATCTCGCGGCCGAACGGGTTGAAGCCGATCTTGCGCAGCATCGGCGGCGGCTGGCTGATCCACGCGAGCATCACGCCCACGATCGTGAAGTTCCCGGTGCAGATCGGGCGCAGCGGCACGCCGGTGTGCCCGTTCTGCGGGTCGTCGGCAAAGCCCGCCGCCAGATAGCGCCCCTCGCGCGCGATGCAGCTCCACGACTTCGCGGTGAACGCGCCGGCCACCAGGTCGCAGATCACGTCGGCACCGCGTCCGCCGGTCGCCTCGAGCACGCGCTCGCTCCAGTCCTCGCTGCGATGGTCGATCGCGACTTCGGCGCCTAGCTCGCGGCATACCGCGGCCTTCTCGGGGCCGCCGGCGGTCGCGAGCACGCGCGCGCCCTTCGCGACACCGAGCTGGATCGCGGCCATCCCGAGCCCGCTGGCTCCCGCGTGAATCAGCAGCACCTCGCCCGGCGCGAGCCGCGCGCGGCGGTAGAGGCCGAGGTGCATCGTGTGGAACGGGATCAGGAACGTGGCTGCCTCGGCGGCGTCGGCGCCGGGCGGCATATCGAACACGGCGTCGGCGGGCGCGAGCGCGTAGTCTGCGAGCCCTCCTGTCGCCGCCAGCGTGATCGCCGCGACGCGCCGCCCGAGCCAGGCCTCGGCGCCGGGCCCCGCCGCGTCGACCTCGCCGCACACGTCCATCCCGAGCGTGAACGGCAGCGGCGGAAGCACGGTCACGCGGCGCCCATAGCAGCGGTCGATGTCATTGAAGTTGAGCGACGCCGCGTCGACGCGGATCCGCACCATCCCCGGCCCCGGCTCGGGCCGGTCGATCTCGCGCAGCTCCAGCGCTTCGCTCGGACGCGCGTGCCGAACCACCTGCAGTGCTCTCATCGCGCTACCAGCTCTCCACCCACGGCCGCAGGTCGACCTCGAACGACCACGCGCTGCGGGCCTGCGCGTGGATCGCCCAGTAGGTCTCCGCGATCGCGTCGGGCGCGAGCATCGCGTCGGGCCCGCGCGCGGCGAGCGCTGCGCCGAAGTTCTCGCGGATCCACGGCGTGTCGATCGCGCCGTCGATCACCACGTGCGCGACGTGGATGCCCTCGGGCGCGAGCTCGCGCGCCATGCTCTGCGCAACAGCGCGCAGCCCGTGCTTCGCGCTCGCGAACGCCGCATAGCCGCGCCCGCCGCGCAGGCTGGCGGTCGCTCCGGTGAACAGGATCGTGCCGCGCCCGCGCGGCGCCATCCGGCGCGCGGCCTCGCGCCCGACCAGGAAGCCCGCGAAGCACGCCATCTCCCAGACTTTGGTGAACTTCCGCACGCTCGTCTCGCGGATCGGGAGGTTGATGTTCGCGCCCGGGTTGAACACCACGACCTCGAGCGGGCCGAGCTCGCTCTCGACCTGGTCGAAGAGACCCACCACCGCATCCTCGCCGCGGACGTCGGCCTCGAAGCCGCGCGCCGAGCCGCCGACGTCTGCGATCTCCCGGCACAAGGCCTGGAGCTCCGCGCCGTGGCGGCGCCTAACGGCCGCTACGCCGTAGCCCTCGTGCGCGAAGCGCCGGCACAGCGCGCCGCCCAGGCCCGGCCCGGCGCCGACGACCAGCGCGACCTTGGGATCCGCCATCGTGCGATCCTCCCCCGGCCCCCCGCGCGCAGGGTACTCCTTCAGTCGCCAAAGCAGGTATCGACGAGGCGGGCCGATGCGAGCCAGGGGTGGTCGAGTGGCACCAGCTTCTTCCTGCCCGCCACCTCCTCGAGCGGAACCGGCGCGATCTGGTCGCCCCGCACCGCGGCCATCACCCCGAACTGCTCGCTGTCCACCAGCTCGGCGGCGGCCGTCCCGAGCCGCGTCGAGAGCACGCGGTCGAACGCCGACGGCGTGCCGCCGCGCAGCAGGTGCCCGAGGATGGAGAGGCGCGACTCCTGGCCGGTCAGCGCCTCGAGCTGCTGGGTGAGCTGGAGCGTGTGGTCGGTGTGGCGCTGGTGGAACGCGTCGAGCTGAGCCGAGAAGGAGCGCCGATCGTCCTTGCCCTTGGCGTCCTCGCGGCCGCGCAACAGCGACTGCACCTGCGCGTGCTGCTCGCGGCTCATCGCGCCCTCCGCCACGGCCACGATGCTGAAGTGCTTCCCGGCCTGGCTGCGCGCGGTGATCGCCGCGGCCACCTTCGCCAGGTCGTACGGGATCTCCGGGATCAGGATCACGTCGGCGCCGCCGGCCACCCCGGCGCCGAGCGTCAGCCAGCCGGCGCGGTGGCCCATCAGCTCGACCACGATGACCCGGTTGTGGCTGGTGGCGGTGGAGTGCAGCCGGTCGATCGCCTCGGTTCCGGTCTGCATCGCGGTGTCGAAGCCGAACGTGATGTCGGTCTGCGCGACGTCGTTGTCGATCGTCTTCGGCAGCGTGATGACGTGGAGGCCCGCCTTGCGCAGCCGCAGCGCGTTCTTCTGCGTGCCGCCGCCGCCGATGCACACCAGGCAATCGAGCCTGTGCTTGTGATAGGTCTCGACGACCGCGTCGGTCATGTCGAGCACCTTGCCGCCGACCGGCATCTTGTGCGGCTTGTCGCGGCTGGTGCCGAGGATCGTGCCGCCGTCGGTCAGGATCCCCGACAGCGACGCCAGGTCGAGCTTCATCGTGCGGTCGCGCACCACGCCGCGGAAGCCGTCGAGGAAGCCGAGCACGTCCATCCCGAAGCGCTGGATCGCCGCCCGGCCGAACCCGCGCAGCGCCGCATTCAGCCCCGGACAATCGCCGCCGCTGGTCAGGATGCCGACGTGTTTGGGCATGGCGGGAAGCTAGCCCGTTGGATCTGCGAAGCGGAAGGATCGTGCACCAGGCCTCGTCCTGTTTCCCTTCACCGACCAGACGACCACCAAGCGCCGCGCGGCCGTTGCCGTCTTCTCCGCCGCCTACCACCGCGAGCGGCCCGATCCCGTGATCCTCGCCGTCACGAGCCAGGCGCGCCCCGTCGCGGCGAGGCCCTGCACCCGTCGATGATCCATCCAATCGCTTCGGAGCGGACGTCGTGCGCGGTGACCGCTGCGACCTTCACGGCTCCACGAGCAGAAGGTCCGAGAAGTAGTCGCGGTAGTACCCTCGATCCCGTGCCAGCAACCGGTCTGCCAAAAGCTGCGCGTGGGCTCCGATCAGGAAGTCGGCCACCACGCGGGGCTCGCGTCTGCGCCGGCGCTCCAGGTACCGGGCGAACATCTCGCCGGCGACGAGGGCGCTGGCTTGCGTGGAGGGAACGAACTCGAGGTTCCAGTCGCCGAGAAACTCGGCGATGCGGTCTCCCCCGAAGGCGGGCCGGATCTCCGCCAGGACGCATTCGCCGAGGATCAGCGCGCCCAGAGCCGCCGCGCTTCGAAGCGCGGCCTCCGACCGATCCGCGAAGCGGGCATCGTTCACGACCACGTCGAGGAGCACGCTCGAATCAACGGCGGTGCGCACGGGGGCCCCGGGAGCGGTTCAGGTGCTCGTCGACGGAAGCGCCCCTGGGCAGACGGCCGGCCCCTCGCCACTTGCGGAAGACGTCCTCAGCAACCGCCTTGGTGCCGACGAGACGCCCGCCCTCGGCCCGAAACTCGAGCAGCGTGCCCGGCCGCAGGCCCAGCTTCTCACGAATTGCCTTCGGAATCGTGACCTGACCCTTCTCGGAGACGACCCTTTTCATACCAAGAGTGTAGGAATTCCTACTTATAGAGTCAACCACGGTGAGTAGGCCAGCGCCGACGGCACGCGCCCCGCGGAGCGTTGCGAAGCACCAGAGCGTTCCGCCGCTCGCGCTCACGTCGGTGGCAGCAGCAGACGGCCTGGTCGGGCATCTCCGACTGCGTAAGAAGACCACGACCCACGACCCGGGTGGGATCAGCTCCCGAGGAAACGAGGAAACCGCGCCTGCGGTGGGATCAAGGTCGTTAGATATGACACTGGGGAGCCCCCTTCAGGGGGGCGGACGGGCGGCCGCAGCGGGCAACCGAGTCACGAGCTTCCTCGAGCCCACCTCCGGACCGCTTCCAGCATAACGCCATCTACCGTCGGAGAAAGCGACGGCCGGGCGGGCGGGGGGCCGAACATCCCGGGCTGGGCGCGGCGGAAGGCAAGAAGGCATCTCCGTCCCCGCTGTCCTTCCCCGTCAGCCGCGATCGCACCGCGAGCCGGCTTCGCCAGCGTCGCACGCGCTCGTACTCGAAACCTTCCCGGCGGCACCACGCCGAAAGGTTGACACCGCTCCCGCGAATTGTCGCGTAATTGACCGCGTGTCGTGTCGGATCGCTATCGCTCGCAAAATCACCTGAGCCGGTCGAGCGCACCCTTCATCCGCTCACACCAGGCTATGCAAGCGGTGGTGCTCTTTCGGTCGTCTGGGAATCGCTCTTCTGTGTAGACTGTGAGCGCCTGTTGATAGGCACGAACGGCGCTATCAACAGCCCGTCTCGCTTCTTCAAGCGCTCCTGATCCGGGTACGAGCTGGCTCGAGGGGTAAGCTCTGACCTTGCTCATCCAGGCAACTCCGATCCCCGACACCACGGAGGCCCATTTCTCGCAGTCGACCTCACGATCGATCGTGCTCAATGCTTCTTCATAATGATGAGCAGCGCGGTCGTGGTCGCCCTCTGAACCTCGGGCTTCGTAAAGCCTACCAAGGGCTAGATGAACCATTCCTCTTGAAGGATCGTCGTTGAGGAGAACGCCTGAGTCAGCCGAGTCCTGGAATGCAACGATCGATCGCGCAACAAGCTCGCTGTCGTTCAATACATGTGAAATCGCGCTTATCATCCTGAGGCCGAAGGTAGTCCAGCTCTCGCTCAATCGGGGCGCCAAGGCAATGCCCTCAAGGCACGTCCTAACACCTTCCACACGCTTCCCCTCGCGCAGCAGTGCTTCCACCGAAAGCAAGAGCTCATCGATTCTCCGTTCAGTCTCCTCCACGGGGCTACTCATCGCTGGTATCATCGCTTTCCGCCCTTGTAGTCGTCCAAGATCCGTTCAATCTTTTCGCGCTGCTTATCAGCACCCTGGTCTGGGTAGTTACGGCGAATGTCATCTATGTCGTCTTGGACATCCTGAACCGCCCCGGGATTTCCGGAGGCTCCATCTTTTGAGAGGATGGAGTCATGGTAAACAGAAACAGGTACTCGCAGGAAGTTCGTGAGCGAGCGGTCCGGATGGTTTTCGAGCACGAGGGC
>Ga0184637_10000556_pt1 | contig 27778 bp, 23 predicted proteins | sample PLM3_127_b2_FD_133143 | JGI IMG/M metagenome (GOLD analysis project Ga0184637, IMG submission 133143) | Groundwater sediment microbial communities from an aquifer in East River, Colorado, USA - PLM3_127_b2 | ecosystem: Environmental > Terrestrial > Soil > Riparian zone | place: USA: East River... | reverse complement strand
GGTCCCACCGCTGGGTGGCGGGGTCGTCTCCCCGGGTGGGGGCACTACGGGAATAGTCGTGCTGACCTGATTCGAGAGGCTGCTTTCATTGGCAAAGATGTCATAGGCCGTGACCGCGAAGTAGTAGGTTGCTCCGGGCGGCAAGTCCGGAACCGTAAGGGTCGTCACACGACCGACGTTAATAATGGCTTGCGTGTACGTCCCAGGCGAGATCCCAATGTGGACCTTGTACCCGGCCAGATCCGCCTCGGTGTTTGGGTCCCAGAGGAGGGTGAGGGATTCTGCCGACACTGGCGTCAACAGACCAACGAGGACCCCTATTCCCATCAAGCCCCACAGGTCTCTTCTGTTTCGAACTCGCCTCGATTCCATGGCGATCACCTCCTGGAGCTGAAATCACTCTCGAACGATGAGCTTCATGTGCTACATGGAAAGGGCAATTAGTGTGCCACGGGCCAGACCATTTGGTCGAATACAACATCTTGGATGGGCCCGTTTGATCATACCAACATGTAGGGGAAGCCGCCGCTTTGCGTGGGAAGTGTAAGAACATTCGTGTGACGAAAAGGCAAACCTTACATACATAGCAGGGCCAAATTGCAAGGGATCGAGGATTGTGTGAAGGAAAACGGTAAGACCGAGGCTTATAGCTAACTTGTTGAAAATAGAGGGATGGTGTCTTACAGGAGGGTGGATACAGGAGGGTGGATTATGTGGGCGGGAAACCTGCTACGCTGGCAAAGGCTTTCTTCCTTTTTCTTGTCAACCTGTCAAGCAGAGAAGTGGGTTCTAGGCTGGAACCTTGGCACGTTGGCCAAAGAGGGCTTGCTGCGCAACGCAAGACCCCGTCCGTCCCGTGGTCATAGTATAATTACTGGGAGGAATTACACTAGCCCAAGCCAATGATTCGGTCAGGACGGCAGTGGTCGCCGCGAAGGCATGGCGTGGCCTGATCACCCTTGCGACAAGCCCGCCCCGCTCCTTACCCTGCTGGCGCGAGACCCGTTATGGCCCGATTGATGGGCAAGATTCTCTTGTGGCTCTTAGCGACTTATGGGGTCTTAGTGCTTGCGGTCTTCTACTCCCCGCTTGCGGACTATATGGCCCGCCCGCTACGCGTGCCTGCAGAGGTAGAGCCTGCCCCCGCTATAGTGGTCCTGACGGCATACGTCTCGCCGGACGGAGTCTTGAATGAATCGGCCATGCGGCGGACCCACGCCGCAGCGCGACTATATCACCAGGGGCTGTCGCCCCTTGTGATCTTCACCGGAGGCGACTCCACGTCCAATGTCCGGCAATCCGCCGACTTCATGGCGGAGTTCGCAGGCGAACTCGGCGTACCACGGTCAGCCGTCATCCTGGAAAAGAAGTCGAAAAACACCCATTTCAGTGCAGTCAACGTCGCAGCGTTCTGTCGCGAAAGGGGAATCGAACGGGTATTACTCGTCACCGACGCAGTTCACATGCGTAGGGCCGCCGCCGCCTTTCGCGCGCAAGGACTGTCGGTGTCTCCCGTTCCAGCCGATCCCTGGTCGCTTTGGTGGGAAACTCCCGAGATTCAACTGAAGAAATTCTGGGCCGCCCTGCACGAGTATGGCGGGCTCCTCTATTACTGGTGGAAGGGGTGGATCTAAAGTAAACGCACAAAGTGCGTTTACTTTGGAGCAATGGAGCAGTGGAGCAAGAGAGCGACTTCGCAGCCGAAATGCCCCATTGCGGTCTAATGATCTATTGCTCGATTGTCACAAGACGAAATGCCTTTGTATTCGTCGGTCAAGTGGGGAGTGCTGAGGGATGAGGACTGAGGGAGGAGCCTGAGGGATCAGGGATCAGGGTCGACGGGAGCCGGGTTCAACGTTCAAGGTTCAGGTGTTCGCCGCGTTCCTGCCGTCTCGTCATCCGACGGGCCAGCCAGACACCGAGACCCAGACCCACCAGTGGGATTCCCAGGCCTAGAGGCGGTGACCACAGAACCAGGGCGACCCAACCCAGGACCGGAACCAATCCCACTCGAACGATGCCCCGCAGGACCTCTGACCCCGCAATGACATCCGCCACTGGGGGACTTAGCCTGTAGTAGAGCAGAACGAATGCCCGGCCCAGGGGATGCGGGAGCAGATACCGGTCCCGGAACTCCCGGAGGATCTGCACCTGAGGCGCCAGGGGCGAACCGTAGGCCGCGGTCGCGATAAAGCAACCACCTCCACCGCCCCCACCACCGCTGCTCCCGCCGCCCCCGAGCGGGATTCCGACACAGCCGATCCGTGAGGAAGAAATGACAATGTTGTCGTACCAAATAAACTGTTCGGGGTGTGTATCCGACGCCCCGGAGCACGGACTGTTAACACAGTTCCAAAACCCAGATAGCCAAAAATGTTCCATCACCGCCGTCGTATCGCGGAAGTTGGTGCTGGTATAATCAAATTTTAACTGGTCATCAATCCAACCTTTGAACAGACCGTCAGAAGCACCCGGCGAGGATTCAAGCTGGATGAACATTTCATTGCAATGCCATTGTTCAAGCGTATAGGCGATCGGAGAGCCGACGTTCTGCAGTGCGACCCCCAACTCGGGAGGTGCTGTGCCGCCTGGAAACCGTGGGGATGAACCATGCAAATTTTCAATAGTGGGCCGGTGATCCAAATCCCATTGGCTCGGCTCCCAAAAAATCTCGACCTTGCTGTCGCTTGAATCCTTTACAATCACGTTCTTCGTAGCGATGACGCTATCTTGGAAGGGGTTTGAGTACCGCGAGTACCACCGGAAATACATTGCGGTGGGGGACCCGAACTGACCCGTCAGGGTTGCCATGAAGCTGCCGCCGGTGTTCGCGCCCGCCGGGTATCTGATACGCAGCGACCGCGACCCCATGAAAGCCTGATCGTTTGCCCGCCACAGGCTGCCAGCCGAGCTTTCAACGTCCTCACCTGTTGCAATGCCCCACCGCGTTGACAGATTGGCATTCTCAAAGTCCTCACAGAACACCGCATCAGGCAAGAAATTTGGACTAGCTGGATTCGCCACGTCGTCGCAGTAGGTCGCGCCAGCCGTGGGAACTCGCGTGACCACAGAGCCCACGACGGTCAATACAGTCGCCACCACGGCGAACCCTCTTCTCCCCACCGCGTATCGCTTCAAGAAATAAGACCCTCAACTCCTTAGAGGAAAGCAACAACTCTGCCAGTCCCGTTGTTGCCCGAGAGACATCTTCTCGGGTACATTGCTAGGGCACTTCACTGCCAGAGACAATCGCATATCCCGGGGTGGAAATCAACTAAGGTCTTGTGAAGCACTGCCGCCAGACTGCAGCTGATAGGCTAATGCCTCGACGCCTATCAAGATCAGCAGCGGAACGCCCCCAAGCTCAATGAGTCGAACCATGATCGGGTGCGACGATCCCCGGGCGTTTGGACGGCTCCCAGGCGATCTGCTGGTGGCCCCGCGCATATTTCACCCAAGCGACCAACATGGCCCACTGGACCATGGTAAAATAATAGACAACTCGCACGATTGCGTTCCGCTGGAGCGCTGTGACTAGGCCACCAGTCACACCGAGGGCGTAGAACCCTATCTGGGTCCAGAAAATGAGCGGAAACGGTTGCTCGCGCATGAGAACACCCGTTGTGCCCAGAATGCTAAGGAGCAGAAAGGGAGCAAGCAATCTCAACAGCTTATGGCTCGCCAACTGAAAGGCGAATCGGCCGTAGCGGAATGGATTCAACAGATCCAGGTTGGCCATGAGGACCGTGATCCCCCGAAGAAACGTCCGAACCTTCCTCGGGAACTCAAGACGAGCTGATATAATTCCGGGGACCCTGCCCCGTGCCGATGGATCAGCAACCGATCTGTATCCGCTGCGAGCTGCATTCAGAGCTCCTATAAAGTCGCTGGCAAGGGTCGGCGACCAATGGGCGCAAAGCTCTCTCCTGATGGCAAAGCAGGAGCCACTCAACCCAACCAGGCTATGGAATCGACTTTCAAGGCGCCGCACGCACATTTCGTACCTGACGTACAGGCCCTCGCCGGTCGGGACCCCCCCAGCATCAACAAGAAGATCCTCGGTGCTGACCGCCCCGACGCTAAGGTCACCGAAGTTCTCGACGAGCGGACCGATGGCATCCGGCTCCAGCATCGTGGCCGCATCTGTAAAGACGAGAATCTCCCCTTTCGACGCTGCTACCGCAAGTCCCTGCACATATTCCTTGCCTTTTCGTTGCGGCGCTCTCACGAGTTGGACACCCTTGGGTGCATATGACCGCACGATCTCGTCCGTCCCATCATCCGAGGCATCCGAGGCCACGATCACCTCTATCAGAGATGGCGGATAGTTGAGAGTTAGAGTGTTATCGATCTTGTTCCGGATTTTATCTGCTTCGTTCCTGGCAGCTATAATGATTGAAACAGAAGGATGAATCTTTCTCTTACGGACATCGCGGGGTCTCAATCTCGCGAAAACCCAGAGTAAAAGCGGATAGCCAAGATAGGTATAGACGACTAGACAGGCCGATATCCAAAATAGAATTGTCATTCTTGAATCTGCTGACTCTTTGATTTCTGGGGCAGACCAGCGTAGATTTCCCGATAGGTCTGGACCATCCCTGTCAATGAGAAGCGGCGCACCACCACTTTCCGTGCTGACTCCCCGATGTCCCTTGCAAGAGCTCTATCCTCCAAGAGGGTAATAACATTTTCCGCCAAGGCATGGCTATCCGCTGCAGGGACGAGGAGGCCGGTCCTTCCGTGCTCAATGACCTCAGCGACGCCCCCGACGCGGGTGGCGACTGGCGGCACACCAGCTGCCATTGCCTCGAGGAGGGATAGGGGCATGCCCTCAGATAGGGACGGAAGTACAAAAACGTTACAGACACCGAGGAGGTCACTCACGTCATCACGGTGCCCTACGAAGCGGAAGTAACGGGCAACTCCCAGGCGCTGAGCTTGGGCCTCCAGCTCCTCCCGAAGGCCGCCGCGACCGACAATCAGGAAAACTACGTCTGGAAACCGACGGACCACTGGGACCGCCGCGTCAATCAGATAGGTATGTCCTTTCACCGGATAAAGACTGCCTACCGTGCCCACAACTCTATTCTGCTCGTCGAGACCTAGAGTCCTGCGAAGTCTCGAGAGCCTTTCGTGCGATGGTTCCTCATCGACAGGGACTCCGTTTGGGACCACCCGTATGCGGCCAGCGGGGATCCCGACCCGTTCCACCAAGAAGCCCCTGATGTCCTCGGAAACAGCGATCATCTGGGCACCAAACTTTCCCACAAGCCGGTAAGCCACGCGCCGCCGAAATCGATCAGCATAGTAATTCCGCCCATGGACCGTGGCCACCAGCGGCACGCCGGTCAACCGTGAGGCAACAAGCCCTAGTGTGTTCATAAAGAACTCATGGGTGTGGAGGATTTCCACCTGTCTTTTCCGAATGAGCATCAGAAGGTTGCGGAGTATGGCAAAGGAACCCTCGGAATTGCGTCGCAACATGGTCACTGGAATTCCGCGCCTCTGGAGAGCCATGCCGAGCCAGCTATCACGGATCAGGGCAGCCTCAGAGCGGTATTCTCGACCAAGCCCCCCGGCGAGATGCACCATCATACGTTCCGCTCCCCCGGGGCCCCCAGTTTCAATCAGGTGGAGTACGGTTCTTGCTGTCAAGGCCACCAGCCTCCTCAGGTCTCGCCCAATGCGACATCACGGACCGCCTTGGAGACCTCATAGAGTCTTCTCAAGACCCAAAGAGGGAACCGCGCCAACTGATTAGTCCTTGCATTCGCTCCGAAGCATACATATTTTCCGCGTATAGAAAATCTTCCAAACCGGAGCTCTTCAAGCACGATGTCTTGACTAACTCCATTACTTTCGGCCAGTTCCAGGACCACGCTTGGAGGCCTATGCAACCAGTGGAGATCCGTCCCGCCGAAGGCCAATATGGCAGGGTTGGTGTTCCGAGCTTCTTGAAGGAGACGAAGGTTGGACAACGGAGGAACAAATCGTCCGTCGTATGCTGCATTCCATATCTCAATTCCGTCCAGGGTGGCGTATAGCTCCGACCCTCCATTTTGAGAGGCCCGAGAGGGGTGGGCGAGGATCGCAAGACCGCCTTTCGCCCTAATCTCCGAGGCAACCACGACCGGGTTGCTACTCGGGATGTGATCTGCGACTCCAAGCCCGAGTATATGGATGCCACCGCTACATCGAAACTCAAGTCCAGGAATCACCGTGCACGATTCGTTCGAATGCTGCTCGCATTCTCGGCGGAGACACTTCACGTCGTCAGACGTCAGATCCTCTGCGTGATCCGTGAGTCCGACGAACCGAAATCCGGCTTCCCGCGCAAAGTCCGCCAGATCGGCTATTGAATAGAAACCATCACTGGAAAAATGTGAATGGACGTGGACGATTCCGGTAACCATTCAATTTAACTCCAAACAATTGCCCTGGTGCAGCCTCGCCACCGGGTCGCGGACAGGCACAATACATCCAAAGGACTGATAGGGCAAAGGGAAGCGGTACACGATCATCGATCCCGACCACACCTTCTTGGATTGTGAAGGGCCGTTAGCTTGCCGGGATCGTTCACGTTGCCTGGACAGCAATGGTGGGCCGTGGATTCATCAGGTACAAGGTGGCTGGTAGCTGTGGACCCGATCGAAAGAGGAGTTACCCCTGCCGAAAAGCAACTAACCTATGATATTATGCGCCCAAAACTCTTCGATTCCTCCTACTGAAGGCGCAACCCAGTAGGCGCAGCCGGAGGCACAGTGTCTCCCTTAGGCACGCGAACTGGTCCAATCATTTTCTTGCCAACGACGATCTGATCGTAGTACGTTTCTCCTGAGCTTGGGGCGTTGCCCCAGTTTGTGACCCAGATCTCACCAACCTTATCAGAGCTAGCCGGACGATTAGTGCGACCTGTATGTCGCATCCTGAGCGTCGACGGCCCCGTGCACGCGAGTCCGTCTACCCCACAATCGTCCATCCAGTACTCGAAGATGCCATCGCCCCGACCCAGTTTGATGTGAACCTCTAAGTAGTACCAACGCCCAGGTACAACGGCAAGATCATTGCCCTGGTTTTGACGATACCACTGGTCCGGCTGGTGGTGTGGACTCCACACGGCAGGTTTTGGATCGCCAAAAGGAAAGTCCAGAAACTCAAATTGTGTGCCTCCTTGGGGCCCGCGTTGAAAAATAAGGATTTTCTCATGACCAAACTGATACCCTGGGAGTTTCTTGAAATAGTAACGGAAGTACAGCTCATCGACGCTGCTGACGCCTGTGCTCAATGGATGCGTCCCGAACCACCCAGCATTAAACACAATCTGGTGACTCGTTCCTGTGCAATCGGTTCCTGCTGCTCCTTTTCCTCCGCACCGCCCAAAGCCCGTACCTTGCGGGTCGGGATAGGAAGCGTAGTAAATGGTGCCACACCACCCATCGTTCCCACTCTGATCTGGATCATCACAGTGGGTCTTAGCCCAGTCCCCATCCTCAAAGTCATCACACCAGAGGATATCAGGGTTGCTTCCATCGCATCCCTGCTCCGTCGAATTAAAGAACTGGTGTCCCCACGCTGCCTGCACGCCAACGAATGTTGGGGTTCCCAATACCAATACAACGAGGACGATAGCGACAAGACCAATTCCCACGTCCGTCCCTCGTTTGGACATCTCATCCTCCCTACGGAAATCTTTCTTACATTTGACAGTCAACCGCCGCCTCATTCCTCGCCGCAAGGCTCGCACAGGCTTCATATTAATCTTAATCTTAATCGCCCCAACTGAAGAACTGACGCAAGTCCAAGAGCCTTACTCTTGCCAAAGCAATTCCCGTGCCACACGTTCCGATTCGCAATTCGCAAATTCCAGGTTATGGCAACCTCCTGATTTGTCTCGCTCCACTCTTTCCCAAGTTATTAGCAACTGGCCGACGGCGCGAGCCATTTCAGTAACTCGGCCTGACGACCAAGTAACTCTTACCTCGCAAAACCTTACGTACCATCACAGCTCAATGCTACCATCACAGGCCTACAAAGGAAGCCTCCTTACCCACTCGAACCATTGGTCATCTAGAAGGGAAGCCGGCAGCGGCAACAACATGATCACTTTGGCAGGTGACTATTCCATCGCGGCCATCTTGTCACGCAGCATGCATTCGCGGCCGTAGCAATCAAGCACGTCTCGAAGACATATTCCCCGACCATCAAGTGTGCCTACTGTCAAGACTGGAGATTACTTTGGACCCTGATCATCGTCCTTACATCTACTTCTCTAGGAGCAATAAAGTAACCCAACAGTACTTTCTCAGGCGCGGCAAACAGCGGAGCGCAAATTCGTCCATCTTCATCAGCGTTTCTTGCCACCACAAAAAACATCGATTACAACGAATGACCTTGTTCCAGAAGAATGCCGCGATAGAGAACAAATAAAAACCCTCGTAGGTAACGCGAGAAAAAACTTTTTGCATTTGGTCGATATCGGCTAAGCTGAGCGGACGTTCCATTGGGCTTCGACTTTGCGGTGTCAACCGACGGTAGGCCTGAATGATGGGGTTGTGTATCAAAGGCTCGATGAAAATCGCCCTACCTCCGGGTCTCAGGACTCGACCCACCTCTGGGAGGGACTTCGAAAGGTCTGTATGATGAAGCAAAGCGACCCCAAACACGTAATCGAAGCATTCGCTAACATATCCTAGCTGTTCTGCTGCCATTACTTGCAAGGAGAGATGATTTCCAACCGTTTGCTTTTCCAGGCTCGCCTTTGCCATTCTCACCGACTCTGCTGAGATATCTACGCCGGCAACGATGGCCCCTCTTTTTGCATAAGCGGCTGCGCTCCATCCATTTCCACATCCAAGGTCTAACACTCGCTTCCCCTGAAGGTCACCTGCATACTCGAGCAGCCGTTGAAAGACGTGATGGGTTGCGCCAACGTTGTAAAAGTCCTGCCTTTCATCCATATATATGATGCGGTCATGGAATTCACGTTCCTGCCTATGCCTTTCTAATAGGTCCCGATTTCGCACGTCTTTCCCCACTCTTCCCAGACCCTCGCCGCAATTTACTTTCAGCCAGGCTAAACTATGCCGCTGCTTGCTGCGACAAATAGCCCACAATTGTCCCGCTAACTCGGCTCAGACTTTTTCCCGTCTCACTGAACTTCTTCGACAAGCATGGCTCAATACTCACGCCGCAATCGGCCACCTTCTTGCTAACACAAGAAAACGAACCTAGCGCGACAGGCTTGTATCTACGCAACGAAACTGACCCCTCGACTGCAGTTCTTTCGCAACGACTTCCGCCGCAAGTCGATGGCCATCCTCATTCCAATGGCCATCGCCTCGTAAATAGAGCCGTCCCTGGTTCCTCGCCGCTGCTACCTTGAAGGCAGGCAAGAGGTCGATTACTTGGACACCTTCCTGTGTTCCCCATCTCATCATCCTTTTTTGAGGGCCATCAACCATTATCTCTTCTCTATCGAGCCTGTGTCGCATCACTAAGCCCGCAAACTCATTTTCGTATAATTGCAATGATAACGGTACGAGAACGATAGCCATCTTTCCACCGGAGCGATCAATCGTCACCTTCATTTCCTTCAATAGTAGCCCAGTAATCTCCCAACCCTCTTTCACTCCATCAATGGGCCTTTCTTTGAAAAGATTCACCACATGGTTATCAAGAAGCTGTGCCTCCCCCCTCACCCTCTCTGACCGCCAATACCGAAGAAACAACTGATACAGATGTAAACGCGCGGCGAGCCAACCTTTTAATTCCAATACTTTATATTGTGCCCACCCTGTCCGGCGGAACGGTTTTTCAACCAGCCTACCTTCGCGCACCATATGGAACTTTTCCCTCAGGTTGTCCATCACATCGTTGTGAAGCGTCATAACCACGACTACCATGTCGGGCGTCAAACTCAGTCCGTATCTTTTGAGGTACGTCAGTTGATCGTCCGTCCCCCAGCCACTCACGCCAGCATTTAGTACCTCAATCGGACAGCCAAATTGTTTCCCGAGTTTTCTCTCCACAATGCTTGTAAACGAGTCTTCATATCTCACCTGAAATGCTTCCAAAAAAGAATCACCCAGGAGCATAATTCTGAATATCCCCTTTTCTTTTCTTACCCCATGCTCCCGGTCTCTCATCCCAAGCGAATTGATTTCAATCTCATGCCCGAATTTCGGAGAATACCTTGCTATTTTCGGTCTGTGCATTGTCATCCCGTCCTCGGTCTCATACCATACGCTCAGATCCTGCGGATAGAACATACTTATGGATACTTCACTAGCCACTAGTGCCACCACTGTTGAAATAACCACAAGGCCCCAATTAATCGTCACTTTTCTACTATCCATAAGCATCCCATACTGACGCCACTTGTGCTTTCCTTACGCCATAGATATATCAATCACACATTTCTAGTGTCCTCATTACATCCCTCTTGAGGGTGCTATCCGGCACACGTTATTTCTCATGCCGAGGACTCACCCTTTCCATGGTCACTTCTTTAAGTGCCACAGCAATTGCTGCAAGCGTCCAAAAATGTGGAAAGTACAGGAGAGAAAGAAATATCCCGCCCGTAAGGCAACCAATCGTCGCTCCGACAATCGCGTGGCTGTAATACCTCGCGCGGATAAGATCCTCAAAAATGGCGTTCGTCGTTGATTCCTCAGAATTAGGCCCACCTACGCCCCCTTCGTAGGCGAATGATCGTGCCGTGACTCTACGAATAATCCCCATATCTTTATGCGCATTATGCAGAATCTTTAGAAAGACCATAACCCCAAGTATACCCATCTCTGCCAGCAGCTCGAAAAACATCGAGTGTGTAACATAACTTCCTGCCAACGACCGGTTGAACAACTCCATCTGCTCTTCCGACTGATACCACTCGATATTCCAGCGAAAATTTCCAGGACCCACACCCATGATCGGATGATCGAGAAATTCTCTCACCGCTACCTTCCATAGCTCGATCCGATGCTGCGCAGTTCCTTCCCCTACGTCCAATATTGTCTCCATTTCCTTCCAATACTCCCCCGTGGCAGTACTCACAACTGCAATCACTACTAGAATCCCCATGAGTCCACCCACCCATTTCTTCGGTGTTTTCAACACACAGTATAACAGCACTACAGCCACCGCTATAAATCCGCCCCGCGATAAGCTCACGACCGTCGCAACCACATATACCGCTAAAGTTCCCACGTACAACGCCTTCTTACACTTGTTTCTCTCGCCAAACACGGAGAAAAACGCAAGCGGAAACCCCATAGCCATTACTGTCGCCACGTAATTCTCATCCTGGGCTGAGGCCGATCCCCCTGGCCCAAAACCCTGATTCAGGATCGCATAAACTCCCACATACGCAAACACAACGATTATCGTGTCTATGAGAATCCTCATCTTACGGAAGGAATCGACAAACTGAATTACTGGTATACAGAAAAAAAGCATGGTGACTAGCATGACGTACGTTGCCCAGAATGCATAATACGTATTCTCGGCAAACGTGACACCAAAGGCCATGATCAGGAGAAATATAATAAACCACACTATCTGACCGTTCCATTTACGTCTTGGAGAAAGAACCCAGCCCATGAACAGTATTAGTGAGATTATCATAGGGAGCCGCGACGAAAGGAGCGTCATAGGCCTACCATGCTCAAGGTACACATAAAAAAGGAGAAGGGGGAAGCAAATGCCAATCTTGTCTAGCTGGTTGCTCCGCCCACTAGGTAAAGATGTTTTTGGGATGCTGCCGATCATTTAATTTGGATCCTTCGGAAGAGCAAGGTGCCGAAATGGCATTGTCCACAAGGACTCTGGATACAGTTGGCAACGTTACCGAATAATCCCCCCGTGATACGTATTATGATAGCTGATTTTGGATGGTATTTCGGTAGAATGTGAGGAGCAAGGAATAGAGCTTTAGCTATTCGCTGAATCCAAAACAAGCCGGTGCCAGCAAACGAGGTTCATCAGTGCCCAAAGCTTGTTCTCGTGGTTCGCCTGTCCGCCGAGATGCTCGGCCACAGTCCTTTGGACCTCTGCGTTGTTTAGATAACCAATTCGTGTCACCTCGTGGGAAGAAAGGATTTCGCGCATTGTGGCTTTGAGATTCGTCCGTAACCAGAGTGCAAGCGGCACCGAGAATCCCAGCTTTTTCCGGCGTAGAATCGGCTGAGGCAGGAGGTCGGCAAACGCCTTTTTCAGAAGGATCTTCTTAGTCCAGAGTGAGATCTTGTATTGTGATGGTACCTTTGCCATGAGTTCTACAAGCGGGTGGTCAAGAAACGGAACCCTGACCTCAAGAGAGTGTAGCATACTCACGCGATCAGTAAGGGTCAAGAGGTCACCGGGTAAGTAGAGCTGGATGTCCGCTAACATGAGATAGTGCATCAGCGAGTCACCATTCTGCGAGGAGAACATCTGCGTCAAGACTTGCTCGCATGTATCTGGCTTTGCATTGTCTTGGAAGTCTGCCGCCAGGATGTCTCGCCGTTCCTCTGGAGTGAATGCGGTCACGAGCGCCGCATACCGATCAGGTGGTTCCATTTCCGCCGAGGAAACGAAGCGTTTGAGACGATCTGCCCATGGTCGCCCTGACGAAGCGTCGGGCAGTCGAACAATGGACTGAGAGAGGTGTCTACGCAACGTTCGAGGCAATCGGCGGTAGGGTTCCCCCCAGAGCATGCCCAAATATCGTTCGTAGCCGCCACCAATTTCGTCCCCGCCCAAACCAGACAGAGCAACCGTCACGTGACGACGTGTCATCTTGCTAATGTAGAAATTCGGAATCGCGGAAGAGTCAGCAAACGGTTGATCGAAGCATGCCACTAATTTCGGCAATAGATCCGTTATGTTCGGCGAAACAACAAACTCGTGATGATGAGTTCCGAAATGGGACGCAACAATGCGGGCGTAATGTCGCTCATCCTGGAAGGCAGATTTTCCATCATATCCTATCGTGAAGGTCTCTATTGGCTTGCTTGACGCTTGTGCCATGACACCCACAATGGCGCTGGAATCGATGCCTCCAGACAGAAACGCGCCTAACGGTACATCGCTTATCAAATGGCTTTGAACACTCTCCCTGAACTGGGCCATGAACCGCTCCCGCCATTCCGCCTCCGGAAGCCCTTCGATCCCCTTGAAGCTCAGGGTCCAGTACCGGTGAAGCGACATCTGCCCGGCATCGTCATAAATGAGGTAATGTGCTGGTGGGAGTTCTTTGATTCCTTGAAAGATGGTGTCGGGACCTGGGATGTAAAGGTACGTCAGAAACAATTGCACAGCGCGAGGACTTAGTTCTCGCTTGAAACCCGGAAGACGGAGGAACGCCTTAAGCTCGGACGCAAACACAAGACGTCCGGAGGAGTATGTGTAATAGAGTGGTTTAATCCCCAAACGGTCCCTGCCCAAGATCAGGCATCGACGCTTCTCGTCCCACAGCGCATAAGCAAACATTCCACGGAGGTGCGAAATCGCTGCTTCTCCGAATTCCTCGTACAAATGGACTAAGGTCTCGGTGTCGCTTTGGGTATAAAAGCGATGTCCTCGCTTTTCGAGGTCTTTCCGCAATTCTCCGTAGTTGTAGATCTCCCCATTGAAGACAACCCAAACGGTCTTGTCCTCATTATGAATAGGTTGTGACCCACCATCGACATCAATGATGGATAGCCTTCGCATACCCAAACCAACCATCCCGTTGATGTAGAAGCCATCTGCGTCCGGCCCTCGATGTCGAAGCGACGCGCTCATCGCTTCAAGCCAATACCTGTTGATCGGGCGTTTATTCCGTTCTACGATTCCAACGATCCCACACATTCAACTATCCGTTTATTGTGGATTGTGAATATTCCTGTCCGTTCGAACCCAATCTCTTCGTCTGTATCCGGCTAAGGCTAGGAGATCAACGACTAATTTCCAACACAGGAAGTACGGACTGACGATGATAGAAGCCATGGTTCTTGCTGAAGCCCTCATAACAATAAGGCCGATAACAAAATATGCAATCTGTAACCCTAGAAGAAGAACGGTCATGACTCTCACCGCCTGCGCCGGTCCTGTTGCGGGATAGACCAACGCGACCCCAGCAGCTAATACATTAAGATACGCGAGCTGGGAAAAGGGAGGTGCGATCAGGCTCAATACCGTCTCGACCTTCCACCAATTACGCTCTCTTATCCCCCGCCACAGAAAGTGAAGGCCGTACCGACTGATAACGTCGAACTTCCCTCCTGCCCAACGCAACCGTTGACTGAAACCCTGGCGTAACGACGTAGCTTCCTCAGAATACGCCACCGCCCGAAGGAGAAAGGTGACCGTTACCCCATGGTCGGTCAATTTGGCAAAGTATTCCCAGTCTTCACCGATGGAGTGGGCACCCCAACCATATTCCTTCAAGACACCCTTCTCAAAACACATGCCTGTACCCATGAGGGACACTGACAGACCCAAACGCGTTCTTCCTTCATTAAATAAAAGATTCTTCAGTACATTCGTTACGTGCATGAGACGTGTCAGGTAATTATCGTCCCTGTTAAGTAAATTATTGTACCCTTGGAGGACACGGTTTCCCGCACACAATCCGTAGTTCATCTCGAGAAGATAATCACGATCAACGATGGTATCGGCATCGATTATTAGAATTGCATCATAGTCATATCCTGCAAGGCGAGGGAGCGCCCAGGATAATGCATATCCCTTGCCGCGGTACTTGCAATCTTGCCTCTGCATGACGAGAACGTCGTGATCGGCTGCTATTGCGGCGGTGCGGTCATTGCAGTTATCAGCAACGACCACTATCTGGAATAAATCCCTTGGATAGTTAACCGCTAACATGTGTTCTAGCGTTCGGCCTATGAGCTTCTCCTCGTTATGTGCTGGGATAACGCACATAAATGTCTTCCGCGTTGCAACACGAGGTATCACTTTTTCCGGAACGAGTAGGTAGACAATCGCGAAGCACAAATAATAGAAGACGAATATGAATATGATTCCAAGCAAGAAGTAAAAGGGTATCCAGTACAAGTGGATCATAGGAGCGTATCTCTCAACAAACGTCGATAGATATCACACAACTGCCTGGCTTGGCGGTCAATGCTCCACCTTTCCGCAACATCCTTCTGACCACAAGCACCGAGGCGGCGGGCCTCCATCGGATTGTCTAGCAGGAACAAAATGACCGGTATCCAACTCGGTGTATCGTCAGGCAATACCAGGAGACCATTCACGTTATGCTCGATCACCTCAGGGATACCCCCCACGGCTGTTGCGACAACTGCCTTTCCCAAGGCTAATGCTTCAAGGAGTACAGTAGGTACTCCCTCATGTCGCGAGGGGATCACCAGTACATCGAAAAGATCTATGATCTCATGTATATTTTGTCGAAAACCCGCCAGGATGATTCTGTCTTTTCCACCATTTCTACAGATATACGTCTCGAGCCTGGAACGCTCTGGTCCTTGTCCAACAACCAGGCATGACAGATCGTCGCGCGCTTTCACAAGCTGGATGGCGCACTCTAAGAACAAATCCATTCCCTTTACGTGGTTTAAACGGCCTACTGCCCCGACAACTTTATGTCCTGGAGGTATACCCAAGGACTGGAGCAGGATATTTCTGTCGGTACTGCTCGGAAGACTGGCGAGACAGACCGAGTTGCCAACAACGCTCACGCGTCCTGGAGCTAGCTTTTTCGCGAAAGACGCGATGTCTTCCGACACGGCGATGAGATGGCAAGTCATGTGGCCAAGGGCTATCCTATTAGCCAAACTAGCGAATCGTGCTCGCCATACACTCCCCCTAGGAACGGGTTCGGGTAAACCATGGATTGTGCTGACTATATAGGGTATACCCGCCAACTTCGCCGCCAAAGCACCGAGGATATTTTCTTTGTACCGATGAGCATGAAGGATGTGCACCCTGCGTTGCTTAAGTAACTTAGTAAGACAACTTAGTAGTTTTGGAAATCCTAGCCGGTGTTCGTCGAGAACAGTTACCTTTACCCCAGCCTCCTTCAACCCCACAGACAATCTTCCCTCATTCATGAGCACTGCCTGGACTTCAAACCCGGGTTGACAACTCAGGCGTCGAACCATGTTATATACCTGGACTTCGGCTCCCGCCCAAAGATCTCCCGACGCAAGGTGCAGAACGTGAATTGGTGATAATTGGATCGATGCCCCTCGTATTTCTGCGTTCGACAGCCTCAATTCTGGCCCCCTGGCACCCGATTCTACCCCCGATCTTCACAACCCTTGGACTTTGTCCATCACGAACGTAAGCTCCAGTCGAACTCTTTTGAAGGTTCCCATAGTTGAATTCGTCCGTCCCCTTAGCAAATAATCTAGAATGTCCGATACAGGGACATACCACCCGGCCTTCGCCACCAAGTACCTGAGAATATTCTCGGTCTGGGGATTCACTTTCCCCTCATTCGCAAAACCCTTCCCCAGATGGGTTGACACAATACAAACACCCCCTTCCTCTTCTAGTTCGTCGATGCGTTCATACGAAAGTAGTCGATTGAACGCATGTACGTCCGGGGCATCTGCCGTGGAAAACCAGTTGTTTACGTACCTGGTTTCCGCCAGGTGATACGGCATCTCGGGATTCACTTTTAACATATTCAATTGACGAAAGGTGAATCCCCTCACGAATTTGATATGCTGTTTGCAAGCATCTCCCCAAAAGTACTCTGATCCTTCCACCTCCCCCGCGTAGGATTCGGGAGGCCCCCTGCGAAGCATCCTAACCAAACCACGTAACACCCGAGTCTGGAAACGCTTGTATCCCCAATAGAGGTTCTCCCTGTTATGCCCATGATTACAAAAAACCCGTGGGTATCTACCAAACTCTCTTTTCAACAATTCAAGTCCCCGTAAGGTACGCTCCCTGCAGCTCGATTCCATGGTCGCCCCATGGAACGCTAGCTCAAAACCATGATCAACTAACTCGTGCACGAAATCGAGATACGCCTTGTCCTGTAAGCTCTGCGCCGCAAAAAAAAGTTTGCTGCCTTCAGGACAATCGAAAGGCCAGACGGTCTTGGTAGTTTGAAATCCATATTCCCGAAGACGGTCGTACATCGGTTTCACATTGTGAAGCGTCGAGTCATCAGTATCATCCAAAATGGAGAAGGCAAATCGTTTATTATTCGGAAAACGCATGACATCTACACTCCCTGAACGGCCTAACGAGACTCGTAATACCCTTTTTCTAGTCGAGCTCTCGCCTGCGAAATAGACCTCCCGTTTGCGCTTAAGCTGTAGCAAAAAGAGCTAAGCTAGCTTCGAGTGCGCTCAATATTGTGCCTAGCCGGGCTGTCCACAACCGGGGATCGCTGAATTATAGGAACAATTCTTGCCCCTAAGTATTCTGCCAGGATTTTGTTACCGATTGGTGTTAGATGGGTATAATCCGTATAGACATCCTCCTCTACACCACCATAAATATTACTGAGATCGAAGAACAAAACCCCTGTCTTGGCGCTGGCTCGCTTCAAATAGTCTATCACTATTTCGCGGGCCTTGTTTTTGAACTCCACATAGTTCTCCTGCCAGTGGGTTTCCATTTCCTTGAGGATATCTCGCTCCATCTCTGTGAGAACCTTGCTCTGTCGAAATACCAACTCCGGCTGCAGGGTGAAGACCGGAACTACATCCTCATTTTTCAACATAAGACCTATGCGCTCCACCATCTTAACGAAGTTACCCTCAGCGTTGATTCGAAGATTCCTCAGCCCATCCTCAACATCAATCCGTGCCCGATTACGGTTGACCCCGCTTACCAGCAGCCACACCGGCCGTAGACTCTTTCCGGCCACATGAACGAAATGGCTCTTGCGGAATAGCCACCAACCCGTATAGCCTAGCCAAGCTTGGATGGTCGGCTTTCCCATGAACAGATGGGCTCTTTCCTGATATGCATAGTCCCGGAACTGGTCAAAACCGGCCTTATATGGATAGTAATCGTTAAACCCATCAATGAAAATCACCATGTCAGGCATGTACTTAAGTATGGTTTGGTTGAGATAGATCAAATGATGATGACTCTGATGGCTCGTAATCGCTGCATTAATGACCTCAATACGCTTGTGCGGTACCTTTTCTGACAGATACTGTTCCAGGTAATAGTCAATGGTTTCATGATTTGTGATCACTGAATACCTTTCCTGGCCGTACCTAGACATCGAATACAACCCATACGCGGTCGATCCGCCCATAATGAAGATGCGGTAGGTTCCCTTTGGTTTTTCCTTCTCAATATCCGCGCTTCTTCTGAATCCCTGTGAATTGTGGTAAATTCCCTTGGAGTTATGGTAGTTTGGCGTTAAGCGGATATTCTTGTACTCGTCAAACTGGTAAACCATCAGGTGTTCACCGTCATATCCCTCAAATACTCGTAGATATGCGTACGATAGCACCTCCAGGCTTAAAGCGGTGAACAAGACCATCATAAAATATGAAACAACCTTGACTTTCCACCGTACTTCACCCTTCTCCCCTGCGGATATGCTTGCGCCTCTCCCCTCAATACGCATGGCATGAAGGGCATCCTGACTACTTTTTTGCATCCGCACTTGTCGGCTGAGCTTCATTTCAATTTGAAGAAAGCCTCATCGGCCTTTTCAACTCTCCTTTCCGTTTGTGATCCCCTGCGTTCGTTGTCGTGCCGGCAAAACCACGCCGTTGCTCAATAGGAACTTGCCAATTTCCCTCGCGGCAATCTCATAGCCTCTAGCGTTGGGATGACCATCCCACTCAATGAATAACGGGCCAAAGTCATCGGAGGATGTTTTAAATGGACCCAACAAGTCTACGAAATGAATCTCATAACGTTCCGCCATCTCTCGGAGCCGTGCCCGGTAGGTGGCATTCGGATACCCGCCAATAACCTCATCTGCCATCGGGAATAGAACTACCAATAATTGGAAGCCGTGCTTCTCTCCCAGGCTCCGCATTTCCCCGATCGAAGTCTCCACCTCCTTCCATCCATTCTCGATAAAGGGTTCATTGGTGCCCTCGAGAAGGGAGAGCTTGTGCCGATATTCTGAAGACGGATTTAATCGATTGATCACTTTCTCATAAAGGTCTTTCACAAATAATAAAACGCGGCTTCTCTTGAGTACGTGGACGGTTTCGGAAGATATAATTCGCTTCACACCATCCCTGCTTCGGAATCCTGATTCATCTAGAGTCTGCCGGATTGTCTTAGGTCTGGGCACTATGTCATTCGCGTAGAAACCAATAATGACAAGTTGAGGCGAAAAGTTCACGCCGTATTCGCGGAGGTACACCGCCTCTTGCCATGTATCATATGCGGGTACGCCCGCATTGATGACTTCAAAGGACTTACCCCCAGGATGTGAATTCAGCATCAGCTGCAACCGCTGGGGATATGTATCTTGAACTTTCACGCCGTTGCCAAACGTTAGGGAGTCCCCCAAACAGAGAATTCGGAAGGTTTGTGGTTTTGGTTTTAGGGAAAACTCATCATTTCGTAAGCCATAAGAGTTTGTTATGACTGTGAATGAGTGAGTAAACGAATTCTGATTTGGTCTCAATTGGTGTAGTAGCTTCGGATGGTAAATGTAGGATTCCTGAGGATGTATCCAAATTATGGGCTTCGGGAGGTACATTGCCAGTACCATTTCTCCGGCGACAAATAGGAGAACGATGCTAGTGAGCGAAAGGAGAATATTACTGAGCCATCGGAAAAGTGATCGTTTCATGGGATAGCTTAGTAGCTGTGGTCCGATTTCTTAGCGCCGAAGGAGGGCAAGGTATTGGTAAACGTCGTAGAAAAAAGGCCCTGGGTCGTCGAGCCGTAGGTCCTCGTAGCGCATGCCGCGTTGGAAAAACCGGCAGAACGACAGGACGGTCTGTAGCTTGGATGGACTGTTCTCGGGCAAATGTAACGCTGAGTCTGGCTTCAGCAGCCGGAGCAACAGATGATCCACGTCCCCCAACAACCATCGCGACTTGACACCGATTGAGTATCCATTTCCGGGAGGCGCTGGCCAGTCCGCCATTGCCATCTGATACACCAAATGAGGGAAGTCGACTCCGGCATCGATCGCCAGTTGGAGCGATCCCCATAAGCGCCCGTTTACCTCCATGAGAACCGGTTGGTCGGTTCGCTGGTCGACCTTATACTCCATCATGGCTACACCATGCCAGCCAAGTGGTTTAAGAAGTCGGATAGCATATTCCCTTAGATTGGGGTCCACCGCGATGCTCTCTCGCAACACGCTGACGCCGCCTGATGGAGGTTTTTCCCGAAGCCGTTTGTGGCTGAACATCGCCACAAGCTCGCCGCGGTCAAAGAGGGCAAAGAAACCCACACCGGGGCCAATGATTCGCTCCTGGACCAGTGATGGATATTGAAGATAGTCGTTGCTTTGATAGACTTGCAACAGTTCTTGCTCAGATCCGGCATAGTGGACGGAGGTCGGGAACCACTGCTGCCTGATCCGAATGCGAGAATGAGTTGCCTTCACAACAACCGGGTATTCCAGCAGACCGAGAATTCTTGGAAGGCACTCCCTTTCCTCAACGAGAAATGTTTTGGGAATCGGAATGCCTATTTCTTGAGCACGTTTCAAGAGATTCGCTTTGTCTGTTACGAATTCAAAAGCCTTAAAATCGGGAATCGGAAGCCTGGCGTATTGTTCTAACTCTCCTTTGTGCAGCGTGGCAATATGATTAGTCACATCCGTGATAGGAAGAACCATATCGACAGAGTTCCTTTGCAAGAAATCCAAGAGGAAACGGCAAAATGCTTCTCCTTTCTCGTAGGGAGAAGGATAGGTAATATGGCGGTTACAATATCTTGATGACGAGGCAAGGGAGTTGGACTTTTCCTCACCCACTAATACACATATGCCCTGTTTACCCAGAGATCGGGTAACAGCTAAAGCTGCCCTCTGATCCCCATCTGTGACCAAAACTTTCATCTCATCGTCAGGGACTTAATCTCTCAAGGGCGGTTCCCTGCAGTTCGTGATATGTCAAGGGGCCATCCTTCCCGAACAGCCCGTTTAATGCCAGATCGCTCTTTACCTTTCATCGACGTCCACAGGACTTTGACGCGGGCCTCTCTTTGGGCCGCGGAACAGCCACAACAGGAGGGCTGGTTCTGAGAAGGACCCATCTCGCCCTCTGGAGATCCCTTCGTGCATGCCTATCCGTTGCACAAGAAGAGTGCCTGAGCGTTCATCACCATAAGTCAACCCCTTGACACATACGACTCTATACCCTGCCTTGTCTGCCAGGTTTATGAGTTCTCGATTAGCAGACTCCTCCGGAAATGCAAAGTCTCGGACCTCCTGGCCAATCCGTCCTTCGATTTCAGCCTTCGATCGAACCAATTCTCCCTGCGCCTCCTCTGCTCTAAGTCGAGTCAGGATCCGGTGGGAGCAGCCGTGAGAGCCGAACTCGATCCTGGCACTGGCCATCTCGCGCACTTGGTCCCAATCCAGGAAGAACCGGTCTTGCGACAAGAGCGGGCCGGAAGCTGCGAGGGCGTATCTGACGTCCCTGATCAGATTGTGAATTTCATCCTCGCCACACGTTGCCTTCACCGCCTCGACTAGGGGATCCAGCTCGTGGGCACTCGGGGTTTGCGCCGATCCCCTCACCTGCCTCCATCGATGGCGCACGGGCGACGGATAGGCTTGTAAAACGTACTCGAGCAGCCTGAATCGAGACAAATCTCCATGCATGACTAGATAAAGGAGTTCTGTATGCCAGAAAGCGCGATTTGCCCCGATGAAATCCGTCGTCAGGAAAATTGTCGCGGGAAGCCCATGTTGTCGAAGTATCGGGAAAGCGATCTCGTAGTTGTCCCGCCAGCCGTCGTCAAAGGTGATGACGCAGAGAGGACGATTGAGATTCGAGAGTTGAGAGTTGAGAGTTGAGAGTGAATTTACGAGGGAGGAGAGGGGAACAATATCGAAGTTCTGCTTAAGGAAATGAAGTTGGCGTTCGAAGGTGTCGGAGGTGACGACCATTCCCGGCTGGGAGTAATCCAGCGCCCGATCCCACTTTTCGATCACCCGATGATAGGTGAGGATGATTGCCTCCCCACGCCGGGCCCATCTCCGCAGGGACCCTTCCCAGATGCCGGTCTGGACCAGTGCCTTCCCCGTCACCCTTTTAATGGTCTGTTTCACGCTCTCCACTTTCGAATCTCAACTCTCCGCTCTCGTCTCTCCCCTCTCCGCTCCCCGCGCACAATCGCCACCATCGTCTCGATGTCGCTCGAAGTAACATACGGATGGGTGGGTAGCGTAAGTATGCGCGACGCTATCGAGCGAGCCTGGGGGCAGGGCTGCTGATCACGAGCGAGATAGCTTTGGATTCCTGGAATATCAGCGATCGACGAAGGATACGAGGCACTGGCTCCGATACCGGCGCCTCTCAGCTGCTCGAGCAGACGCGTGCGTTGTGTCCCATCCTTCGCCAAGACAGGAAACCGAAGATAGACCGGGTTTGCCCCGTTGACAGACTGAGGAATCTCAATGCCCTCGGCTCCGTCGATTCCACTCCTTAATTGAAAGGCGTTCGCTTGTCGGATGCGATTATATGTCTCGATGAGGGGCAAGAGTTGCGAGGCCAAGTGTGTCTGAAACGTAGAGAGCCGGGTTATTCTGAAATTCGGGTCGAAGACCGAATGTCCCAGTCCTAAGAAGGGCATGCGATCAAGCAGCCAGTATCGGGATGGTTGCAACATGTTGGCGTATAGTAGAGAGCTGACAGTAGCAGAAAGAAGATTCAAGGATGAAGGACGGGGAATCTTTCCTACTTCCTTCTGAATTAGTCCAGCCAGATCTTCTCTCTGAGCGACGACGATTCCCCCGCCCATGGCGGTAATGTTCTTGCCGCGGCCGAGACTGTAAAACCCAGCATCACCAAACGTCCCACAGGCCCTCTTGTCTACAGTTGCCCCGAGGCACTGCGCCGCATCATCAACGAGAAAAGCACCAGAAGCTCGAGCAATCTTTTCGAAGGTAACCAGGTCTGCGGGCATCCCGTAAAGGCTCGATGGGATGATGCAGAGGATCTTCTCGAGGTCGAGCCGCAAAAGGGCGCTTTGGTCCAGGTCGAGGGTCTTCGGGTCCACGTCGCACAGCCTGATGGTCAGCCCTGCCCGGACGACGGCAGAAGGCACGGAAAAACACGTATAGGCAGGAATGACCACTTCCCGCCTGTTCGACAGTTGTTGCACCGCTCTGAGCAAGAGAGTCAATGCCGCTCGACCCGAAGAAACGAGATGGATATGCCGCTCTCCCAGCTGTCTTCTCAGGATCTCCGTGAACCCGCTCTTCTCCCGAGCAGAGGGGACTGCCGCCTTCAAAATTGCCCTCGCCGACAGCGGAGCCCCCGCCGGGGGAACCAGACGCGGTAATTTCAGCTTCATGGTCCAGAGTTCAGAGCTGAGTGTCCAGAGCTAAGTGTGAAGTGTTGAGGGTTTAGGTCTGAGGGTTCCTGCTCTCGTCCCTCGACTCTTCGTTCTTGACTCTCCACTCTATGGGAGGTGATGGACGATCCGCGGACCGAGCCGGTTCGCGATGCCAACCGGAAGTCGCTTCCACACCTCGATAAAGACCCTCAGGCGTGGATTGGAGGGGTTGAGCTGGGGGACCTTCTTGCCGTTCAGTAGAACGTACTGCCACTGAAGCGCCTGGGCCGCTGCGCCCCACTGCCTTTTGAAATGGTACGTGCCCGATCCAATCGTGGACCGGCCGAAATCGAACTGGCGATACCCTGCTTCACAGGCGCGTTTGATCACTTCCCAATAGAGGAGGTTATTAGGGCAGAGGTGAAAATGTTCTCGTAGCGATGATGCCGAAGGCATATACACGGTGTCTTTGAACGTAAGAACGAGGCCCCCACCGATCCCTTTGTCGCCCAGGCGGATCAAGACAACCTCGGATGTCTTGGGGAAGGCTTGGAGAATCTTCTCGAAGAGGGCAATGCCCCAGACGGGGGTTCCCAAATCTCGCATGTTTCGAGCAAACACATGGTAAAACTCTGGCAATAGCTCTTCGCGACCGAACTGACATGCCAGTCCCGCCCGCTGGGCCTTCCGCACCTGGTTACGCACCTTGGCATCAAGGCCTTTCCAAACGGCATCGGCATTACCCAACGGAAGCCAGAAAGTTACCTTATCCTCCCTGATTGGAAGTTCAGGAAAGACAGGGCCCACCGACCGGAGCTCGATGAATCTAGCCCTGTCCTGGCGTGCCTGCACTGTCGCCGCATCGATCAGGGCCTGCATCGCTTCCGCATCATGAGCGAGTACTCCTCCGTAATCGAGCCAGGGGAGGGAAACATGAAATGTCCCGAAGAGCCAATGGCTAAGCAGCACCATCGGGAGGATTCCACAGACCTCCCCACCCCGCTCGGCGATCAGCGACCGGTCTATGTGGCCCATGGCCTGGGGAATGATGAACAACCACGGGTCGGCGTGCGCAAGGGTGGCACCAGGCGCCGCCTCAGTAAAGGCCTCCCACCCTGCACGCCAGCTTTCGGAAAAATGGTGCACGGTCACAGGCATGTTGTTCTCACCCTGCATGTCCGAGAGAGTCGGCGGACACGGATGCCTGCACAATGGAATCACTGCGGGACTCGGGGATCAGTTCAATTACTCTTGACATGACCTCATCGAAGATTCGGTCCCAGGAAAAGGCCGCGACCGCTCTTTGCCGCGTCTCAATGATGGCAGGATCGTCGGTGGATGTCAGCGCCCGCTGGATAGCTGCTATGAAGGAGTCCGGATCATGGCCGATCGATACCAGCCGGCCAAATTTCTGTACCTCGGGCATGGGCGTCGAGACGACGGGTTTCCCGGCAGCGAGGTATTCATACACTTTGAGGGGGTTCACTGCACGCGTGAGCGGAATCTTCCTGAAAAGGTTCAAGCACACGTCTATTCCCTTGAGATATCCGGGAAGCATCTCGGCAGGCTGGCGGCCCAAAAAGTGGATGTTCTTCACTCCCTCGAATCTCCGAAGATTGATCCCGGGGTCCACAGGCCCGATGAGGACGATGGACCAACTCGGTTTTCTCAAGGCGACCTCGAGGACCATGTCGAGGTCCGTCCAGGGAGCGATACCCCCCACGAAACCCAGGATTGGCCGGGGGACCTTCCGGATGTCCTCGGGTATCCCCAGGGAGGGATCTTGCGCTTTGGAAAAGAGCTCTATATCCACCCCATTGGGACTCAAGAACGCATTCGGGTTCAGCTCGGATCGCCCGGGAAGCAGTTCCTTCGACGTAACGAAGACGAGATCGGCGCGCTTCAACATCTCTCTTTCACACTCCCGGATGTATCGCCGCGTCGCCGGGTCATGGGTGGGATACTCGGCATAGTCATCTACGACTTCATATATCAGCGTTCGGTGTGGGATTTCGTCTACCACATTGACGACGGTCGGCGGATAGATCCAGAGCAACGGCCTCCCGAACCCTTTTTCCCGCATAAACTGCAGGACTCCCCTCGCCAACCACACGTCAGAAAGCGTTCGACTCAACCGGAACCGTCCGAGGGGAAAGGATAACGGCGGCGTCATCACCCAGAGATTTTCGGAGACTTGTCGCACCCTCGCTGCGTAGGCATTCCGGTAGCCGTGTTTGGGTCGCAAGCGCTCCGACCGGCTCGCATAGCAAGGATCAACATACAAGACTCGATTTCCCCGCTCTGCAAGCAGGGCCATGAGTCTTTGCTTCCTCGTCCACAAAAAATCCCACTCGGACGTCGAGATGCAGACTATGTCATGACCAGAGAGCATGGTTAAAAGCTCGCATTCCTTACGCTGTATCGCCCGCTCCTACGGCTAAGATACGCTTCAATGATTTGTCCGGCAATTTGATAACAGTGCAACTTGTGATAGAAGCGTCCTCGTGAATTCACCGAGAAGGTGGACTTCAGGAAGGTTCCCAAAAGCTCTCGGAAAAGATATCGTGGTATCCCGGCGTAACGTGCTGCCTCCTCTGGGAAGCCACCCACTCTTACGAGAACTCTCCCATAATTGAAGTACCAGCATTGAAAGTAACCCTTTGTCATTCTGTGCTTCTGGACTGGGTGATAGACAACGGCTCTAGGCTCGTAGACAACTCGCTCTCCGCCTCCCAAGAGCCTTCGGCCAAACTCGGTGTCTCCACCACATAATAGACGATAACCCACCCTGTCCAAATCTGGGCGAAAATCACCGTACTTGTGAAAGGCGGCCCTTCGGAAGGCCATATTCGCTCCGTAAGGGGGATTTTTCATTTCCAATACTTCTTCGCCGAGATCCAGCTTTACAATTGCATCCATCAAGCGGTATTGCCCATCCGTCTCAAGCCATGATGGCTTCTTGGGCGGCCACAACGGAACGATTTTTCCACCAACCCCGAAGCAATCATATTGCTGAAAGGCTCTTCTGATAGACACAAGCCAATGGGGATCAAATGTCACGTCATCATCGGTAAAGGCGACTATCTCTCCTCTCGCCTCCTTGATTCCAGTGTTTCTCGCACGGGAGAGACCCTGAGTACCCTCCCATACGTATCTGAGAGGCAGTTCGGAAGATCGCATGAAATCGTGCACGATCCTTCTGGTGTCGTCATGAGAGTTGTTGTCAACCACGATCAATTCCCAGGACAGGTCTGGAGGGACTGACATCTCCTGTAAACTGGTCAGAGTCCGTGCCAGACTTTGGGCGCGGTTGTATGTGCAGATCACCACGGTGATAGCTTGCGCATTCATTCCTGGGACTCAGTCAGAGACAACACGCGGATCACAGGGCTGTGATAAGGCGAGCGATCAGAACCGCTCGGCATCCCTCGGACGGAACTCGACGATGCGCGCCGACCCGTGACGCGCTTCCCGGAAGACCGCAGCCTTCGCGCGCAGCCAGTCCTCCTCGGGTGCCGGCTCGCCGACCTCGTGGATCCTCACCAGGAAAATCCGCGAGCGCCCGGCAGCGAGCGCCTGCACGGACTCCGGCACACGCCGCTGGCCGAGCTGCCCGACCCAGGAGGCGATCGCGGCGGGCCCGTCGGCGTACCGCGCGATTCCGAGCACGCCTGAGGGGATCGAGTGCACAAGGACCAGGTCCGAATCGGTGCTGGTTGTGGCGACGGCGCCCGCCACCTCGCGGAAGGGCTCCCAACTGCGCGAGTCGTTCCGATAGATGCTCATCAGGTTCGGCGTCCAGGCGAGCACGATCAGCGCCAGGCCGACCGCCCGGGCCCGCCGTCCGGCGCAGGAAAGCCCCATCGCGGCGAGCACGTACGCGGCGGGCAGGCCTGCCAGGACGTAGCGTGGTCTGGCGCTGGAATACGTGCCACGGAGGAGGTCAAGCGCGAACGGGCCAGCACACGCGGCCCCGAACCACAGCCAGAGCAAGAGCCGCCGGCCGCCGAACACCCGCAGCCGAAGCCGCCACGCCATCACCCCGGCCACCAGGGTGAAGAGGAAGAGCGCCGCCCTGTCGGCATGGCGGGCATTGCCCCAGATACCCCAGCCCCCCCCGGAGAAGAACTGGAGGACGCGGTCGCGGGCCGCGCCCAGCCGACTGAACCCCGCCGGCTCCCATTTCAGCCAGTCCTGAGTAATGATCCAGCGGTTGAGGGTCTCCGGGACGTTCGCGTACCACGGCAGGATCGGGAGAAGGGTCAGGAGGACGCCCAGCCCCAGGTGCCTGCGCGCGAGCCTCCCCGGCCGAAGGAGGAGGAAAGTGACCATGGCCACCCAGACGAACACGAAAAAGTAGTGCGTG
>Ga0184637_10000555_pt1 | contig 27803 bp, 31 predicted proteins | sample PLM3_127_b2_FD_133143 | JGI IMG/M metagenome (GOLD analysis project Ga0184637, IMG submission 133143) | Groundwater sediment microbial communities from an aquifer in East River, Colorado, USA - PLM3_127_b2 | ecosystem: Environmental > Terrestrial > Soil > Riparian zone | place: USA: East River... | reverse complement strand
GCCCATCGTGCGCACGGCCGACTTGGCCATCGCCTCGACCATGCCTTCGCGCTTGCCGCCGCGCGGGCCGGTCGAGCCGAACAGCACATCGCCAAGTCCGCCGAACACGCCGCCGCCAGACGGAGCGCCCTGGCCGGGTGCCGTCGTCGCGCTACCGCTCGCCGCTGCTCCAGCCGGCGCCTGCGGCGCCGTTTCGACACGCGCCTTCAGCTTCTCGTAGGCCGACTCTCGATCGACCACCTTGTCGTACGCCCCCGCGACGAGCGAATTGGCCATGAGCGTCTTGCGCTGCTCGGGCGTGATCGGGCCGATCTGGCTGCCCGGCGGCAGCACGTAGACACGCTCGGTGACGCTCGGCCGCCCCTTCTCGTCGAGAAAGCTGACGAGCGCCTCGCCGACCGCCAGCTCGGTGATCGCGGTCTCGATGTCGAGCTTCGGGTTCGCGCGCATCGTGCTCGCGGCCGCCTTCACCGCCTTCTGGTCGCGCGGCGTGAAGGCGCGCAGCGCGTGCTGCACGCGGTTGCCGAGCTGTGCGAGCACGCTGTCGGGAATGTCGAGCGGGTTCTGCGTCACGAAGTAGACGCCGACGCCCTTGCTGCGCACGAGCCGCACGACGAGCTCGATGCGCTCGATCAGCGCGGCCGGCGCGTCCTTGAACAGCAGGTGCGCTTCGTCGAAGAAGAACACGAGCTTCGGCTTTTCGAGGTCGCCGACTTCGGGCAGCGCCTCGAACAGCTCGGACAGCATCCACAGCAGGAACGTCGCGTACAGGCGGGGCGCGTTGTACAGCTTGTCGGCGGCGAGGATGTTCATCACGCCCTGGCCCGGCGCCGTCGCCGGGCCGCCCCTAGACGGCGCTGCGCCCCCTCGGGGGGCAAGAGCCGCAGGCGACGTGGGGGCACCCATGACCGTCTGCATGAAGTCGGCGATGTCGAGCATCGGCTCGCCGTAGAACTTGTCTCCGCCCTGTTCGTCGATCTGCAGCACGCCGCGCTGGATCGACCCGATGCTGGCGGGGCTGACGTTGCCGTACTGCGTCTTGAACTGCGCTGCGTTGTCGCCGACGTACTGCAGCAGCGACCGCAGGTCCTTCAGGTCGAGCAGCGCCAGCCCGTTGTCGTCGGCGACCTTGAAGGCGAGCGCGAGCACGCCTTGCTGCGTCTCGTTGAGCGCGAGCATGCGCGCGAGCAGCAGCGGGCCCATGTCGGAAACGGTCGCGCGCACCGGATGGCCCTGCTCGCCGAACACGTCCCACAGCGTGGTCGGGCACGCGCGCGGCTCGGGCGTTTCGAGCTTGCGCTCCTTCAACACCGCGGCGAGCTTCTCGCTCGGCTTGCCGGGCTGGCTGATGCCGGTGAGGTCGCCCTTCACGTCGGCCATGAACACCGGCACGCCGAGGCGGCTCAAGTTCTCGGCGATCGTCTGCAAGGTGATGGTCTTGCCGGTGCCGGTGGCGCCGGTGATCAGCCCGTGGCGGTTGGCGAACGCCGGCAGCAAGAAGCACTCGATGTCGTCGCGTTTGGCAACAAGAATCGGATCGGCCATCGTTTCCTCCGCTAGGTGCGCACGTAAAATCGCCATCGCAGTCTATCCAAAGAACATTGCGGCCCGCATCGCCGGCAACACTAGAGGAGCATCCTTTCATGGCCGGTCATTCCAAATGGGCCAACATCCAGCACCGCAAGGGCCGCCAGGACGAGAAGCGCGGCAAGGTCTGGACGCGCATCATCCGTGAAATCATGGTCGCGGCGCGCCAGGGCGGCGGCGACATGGCGATGAACCCGCGCCTGCGGCTGGCGGTCGACAAGGCGAAAGCCGCCAACATGCCGGCCGACACGATCAAGAAGAACATCGACAAGGCGACAGGCAACCTCGAAGGCGTCAACTACGAAGAGATCCGCTACGAGGGCTACGGGATCGGCGGCGCCGCGGTGATCGTCGACTGCATGACCGACAACCGTGTGCGCACGGTCGCCGAGGTGCGGCATGCGTTCAGCAAGCACGGCGGCAACCTCGGCACCGAGGGCTCGGTCGCGTTCCAGTTCAAGCACTGCGGGCAGTTCGTCTTCGCGCCGGGCACGAGCGAAGACAGGGTCATGGAAGTCGCGCTCGACGCCGGCGCCGAGGACGTGATGACCGACGACGACGGCGCCGTGGAAGTGATCTGCGCACCCGCGGATTTCGAGGCCGTGAAGAACGCGCTCGAACGCGGCGGCCTGAAGCCCGATGTGGCCGGGGTCACGATGCGTGCCGAGAACGCGGTCGAGCTCGGCGGCGAAGACGCCGCGAAGATGCAGAAGCTGCTCGACGTGATCGAAGACCTCGACGACGTGCAAGAGGTCTATCACAACGCCGAGCTGTGAACGCACCCATGAGCAACGAGCAATTTGATCGCATGGAGCGGCTGCTCGCCGACGCCAACCAGCTGCGCCGCGAAGGCCTCGCGCTGCAGCAGCGGGCGCTCGCTGCCCAGCGCGAGGCGCTCGACGAAACCCGTGAGACGGTTCGGCTGACGCGCTCGAATATCGAACGCGCGGCCGAGGTCAACGAGGGCGCTGCCGCTTTGGCACGACGGGCACGCAAGATGCTGGCGCTGCTCATTCCGGTTGTCGTCGTGTTGATTGGCTACGTGTCCTGGCTGCTGTTTTTCAAGCTGAGGGTGTGATTTGAAGGTACTCGTGATCGGATCGGGCGGCCGCGAACATGCGCTCGCGTGGAAGCTCGCGGCGTCGCCGAAGGTGCAGCTCGTCTACGTCGCGCCAGGCAATGGCGGCACCGCGCGTGATGTGCGCTTGAAGAACGTGCCGATCAGCGACGTGAAGGCGCTGGCCGATTTCGCGCAGTCCGAGAAGATGGCGCTCACGGTGGTCGGCCCGGAGACGCCGCTCGCCGCCGGCGTCGTCGACGAATTCCGGGCACGCGGGCTGCGCATCTTCGGCCCGACGCGCGCCGCGGCGCAGCTCGAAAGCTCGAAGGCCTTCGCGAAGGACTTCATGCAGCGCCACGGCATCCCGACCGCCCACTACGCGACCTTCAGCGACGCCGCGGCGGCGCACGCGCACGTCGACAAGCAGGGTGCGCCGATCGTCATCAAGGCCGACGGCCTCGCGGCGGGCAAGGGCGTCGTCGTCGCGATGACGCTTGCCGAGGCGCACGAAGCGATCGACGGCATGCTCACCGGGGGTGAAGGCGGCAATCCGCTCGGCGTGCAGCACAACAGCGGCGGCGCGCGCGTCGTGATCGAGGAGTACCTGCAAGGCGAGGAAGCGAGCTTCATCGTGCTGTGCGACGGCCGCAACGTGTTGCCGCTCGCGACGAGCCAGGACCACAAGCGGCTGCTCGACGGCGACGCCGGCCCGAACACCGGCGGCATGGGCGCGTACTCGCCGGCGCCGGTGGTCACGCCGAACGTGCACGCGAAGGTGATGCACGAGATCATCCTGCCGACCATTGCCGGCATGGCGAAGGACGGGCTGCCGTTCACCGGCTTCCTGTACGCGGGGCTGATGATCGACGCGCACGGCAATGTGAAGACGCTCGAATTCAACACGCGCATGGGCGACCCTGAAACGCAGCCGATCATGATGCGGCTGAAGAGCGACCTGTACGACCTGCTGCTGCACGCGACCGAAGGCACGCTCGACCAGGTCGAGCTCGAATGGGATCGCCATGTCGCGCTCGGGGTCGTGATCGCCGCTGCCGGCTATCCGCTGAACCCGCGCAGGGGCGATGTCATCGTCGGGCTGCCGGCCGACAGCGCGCAAGCGATGGTCTTTCACGCCGGCACCACAGCGCATCGCACGGCGGTCACGACCAGCGGCGGGCGCGTGCTGTGCGTGACTGCGCTCGGCGACACGGTGAAGAGCGCGCAGCAGCGCGCCTACGAGACGCTGGCAAGCATCCAGTTCGAAGGCATGCAATACCGGCGCGACATCGGGCATCACGCGATCAAGCACTAAGATGAAAATTCCGTGGCGCGCGCACGTCGAGGACGGTGTCCCCGGGCTCCGTTCAGCCAATTCTTATTCACTACGCCCGGGGACCCCGCCCTCGGCTGAGACGGTGGCGTTCGAAGCGCAGCCTGCACGTGGGTGCGGAGCTGCGAGCCTGGCCTGAAGCCATGAACACCACCGACGTGCGCGCCTACCTGCTCGGCCTGCAGGATCGCATCGTCACCGCGCTGCAAACCGAAGATGGCAAGCCGTTCTCGAGCGATACGTGGACGCGCGAGCCCGCAGGCAAGCTCGAAGGGGATGGTTCGACGCGACTGCTCGAGGACGGCAACCTGCTCGAGCGCGGCGGCTGCAGCTTCAGCCACGTGAAGGGTCGAGTGCTGCCGCCGTCGGCGACGCGGCACCGCCCCGAGCTCGCCGGCGCACCGTTCGAGGCGATGGGTGTCTCGCTCGTCTTCCACCCGCGCAATCCGTATGTGCCGACGGTGCACATGAACGTGCGCATGCTGGCGGCGTTTCCGGATGGGCGCGACAGCGTCACGTGGTTCGGCGGCGGCATGGACCTCACGCCGTACTACGGCTTCGAAGAGGATGCGGTGCATTTCCATCGCACCTGCCGCGACGCGCTCGCACCTTTCGGCGACGACAAGTACCCGCGCTTCAAGCAGTGGTGCGACGAGTACTTCTACCTGAAGCATCGCGAAGAGCCGCGCGGCATCGGCGGGGTGTTCTACGACGACTTCGCCGAGCTCGGCTTCGACGGTGGCTTCGCAATGACGCGCGCGCTCGGCGACGCCTTGCTCGGCGCATACCTGCCGATCGTGCAGCGGCGTCGCGTCATGAGCTATGGCGAGCGCGAGCGCGACTTCCAGGCGGTGCGGCGCGGGCGTTACGTCGAGTTCAACCTCGTCTACGACCGCGGCACGCTGTTCGGCCTGCAGTCGGGCGGGCGCACCGAGTCGATATTGATGTCGATGCCGCCGGTCGTGAAGTGGCGCTACGACTGGCATCCCGAAGCGGGCTCGCCCGAAGCGCGGCTGACCACCGATTTCCTGCGTGCGCGCGATTGGCTCTCCGACGAGCAGGCCGCTTGATGGCGAAGGCGAAACGCGCGCGGCGCATCGGCATCCTCGGTGGCAGTTTCGACCCGGTGCACAACGCGCATGTCGCGCTCGCACGCATCGCGCTCGATCACCTGCAACTCGACGAGTTGTTGTGGGTGCCGGCCGGACAGGCGTGGCAGAAGACGCGCCGGTTCGCCGACGCGAAACATCGTGCGGCGATGGTGCAGCTCGCGATCGAGGGCGAACCGCGCTTTCGTCTCGAACGATGCGAGCTGGATCGCCCGGGCCCGAGCTACACGCTCGACACAGTGCGCGAGCTGCAGTTGCGAACACCGAATGCAGAATGGTTTCTCGTCCTCGGGCAGGACCAGTACGCGAACCTGCACACCTGGCACTCCTCACGCGAGCTGCTCGATCGCGTGACGATCGCCGTGGCGGGGCGCGCCGGCGATGAGCCGAAGCCAAGCGCCGAGCTCGCCGCGTTGCCTCATCGCGCGCTGCCGTTGCCGTTGCCTGCGATGCCCGTGTCGGCCACCGAAATCCGTCATCTCATCGAGCTTGGCGACGCCGCCTCGATGCGCAAAGTGGCCGATGTGGTGCCCGCCGCCGTGGCGCGCTATATTGCCCGGCACCACCCCTATTCCTGAGGAACATGCTATTGGACATCCGCAAGCTGCAACGCGCCATCGTCGATGGACTGGAAGACGTGAAGGCCCAGAACATCGCAGTCTTCAACACCGAGCACCTGTCGCCGCTCTTCGAGCGAGTGATCATCGCGTCAGGCACCAGCAACCGGCAGACCAAGGCACTCGCAGCGAGCGTGCGTGACGCGGTGAAGGGCAGCGGCTTGCCGGTGCTGCGCACCGAAGGCGAAGCGAACGGCGAGTGGATCATCGTCGACTGCGGCGCCGCGGTCGCGCACATCATGCAGCCCGCGATCCGGCAGTACTACCACCTCGAAGAGCTGTGGGGCAGCAAGCCGGTGAAGATGAAGATCGACAGCGATACGCACCCGCTGCCAAAGGCCACGCCTGAGAAGAGCGAACGGACGAAGACGAGCGCGAAGCCGGCCGTGAACAAAGCGGCCGCGCCGAAGTCCCGCACCAAGAAGTCGGCCGCGCCGAAATCGAGCGCGAAGAAAACCACCCCTGCGCGCAAGGCGATCTCGCGCACGGTTGGCGTGAAGAGCAGCGCGGCGAAGAAAGCCGGCGCGAAGGCGCCCGTGCGCAAGGCCACGCCCGCGAAGAAGATGGCGGCGAAGAAAGCGACCAAGAAGAAGCCAGCCCGCAAGGCATCGTCGAAGGCATGAGGCGCGGCATTGTCCGGGCTCGTCGGTGCGGCTGCTAGTCGTCGCGATCGGGCAGCGCCAGCCCGCGTGGGCGCAAGCTGCCTATGACGAATTCGCGAAGCGCTTCCCGCCCGAACTGAAGCTCGAGCTGAAGGCACTGAAGGCCGAACCGCGCACATCGAAACCCGCCGATGCGCTGATGGCGGGCGAGCGCGCGCGCATCGAAGCGGCGTTGCCGAAGGGCGTGCGCAAGGTCGTGCTCGACGAGCGCGGCGATCGATTGACCACGCAGCAACTCGCGGCGCGCCTGAAGGCGTGGATGGCCGATGGCCGCGACGTCGCGTTCGTGATCGGCGGGCCCGACGGGCTCGACCCCGCGGTGAAGGCGGGCGCCGACGAAAGCCTGCGGCTGTCGGATCTGACCTTGCCGCATGCCTTCGCGCGCGTGCTGCTCGCCGAGGCGCTGTACCGTGCCTGGTCGGTGTTGGCCGGCCATCCGTACCACCGGGAGTGACGTGCACGAATACATCTACCTGGCGTCGCAAAGTCCGCGCCGGCGTCAGTTGCTGGCGCAGATCGCCGTGCGACACGAGCTGCTGCTGCCCGACCCGCATGAAGACACCGAGGCGCTCGAAGCCGAACGCCGCGGCGAGTCGCCACTCGCGTACGTCGAGCGCGTCACGAGGGCGAAGCTCGTCGCGGCGCGCGAACGGCTTGCGCGGCGAGGCCTCGCGTTCGCGCCGATCCTGTGTGCCGACACGACCGTCGCGCTCGGCCGCCGCCTTCTCGGCAAGCCGCGCGACGCTGCTGACGCGGCGGCGACGCTCCAGCACTTGAGTGCACGCACGCACCGCGTGATCACCGCCGTCGCCGTGTACGACGGCCGTCGCTCGCGCGTCGCGGTGAACACCTCGCACGTGCGCTTCTCGGCGCTGACCCGCGCACAGATCGACGCCTATGTCGCGAGCGGCGAGCCGTTCGGCAAGGCCGGCGCCTATGCGATCCAGAGCCGCGCAGCGTGCTGGATCGAGCGCGTGGCCGGGAGCTACTCCAGTATCATGGGTTTGCCCCTGTACGAGACGGCACAACTGTTGAGACAAGCGCGCGTCCGGTTCTGAGCGGACGTCCCGTCGCGCCCAAAGAGACGCACCGTCCATGCAAGATATCCTCATCAACTGGACACCGCAGGAAACGCGCGTCGCGGTCGTCGAGAACGGCGCCGCGCAGGACCTGTACCTCGAGCGCACGCTCGAACGAGGCCTCGTCGGCAACATCTACTCGGGCCGTGTCGTGCGCGTGCTGCCCGGCATGCAGTCCGCGTTCATCGACATCGGGCTCGAGCGCGCCGCCTTCCTGCATGTCGCCGACCTGCACCTGATCGGTGGCGCGGCTCGCAACGGCTCGGGTGACCTGGCGCCCGCGCTGCCGATCGAAAAACTCGTCTTCGAAGGCCAGACGCTCACCGTGCAGGTCATCAAGGATCCTATCGGCACGAAGGGTGCGCGGCTGTCTTCCCAGGTCAGCATCGCCGGCCGGCTGCTCGTGTTCCTGCCGCAGGACGACCACATCGGCATCAGCCAGAAGATCGGGTCGCCCGAATTGCGCGAGCAGTTGCGCACGCGCATGAGCCTGCTCGTCGCCAATCCCGAAACCGGAACGACCAGCGGCGGCTTCATCCTGCGCACCAACGCCGAAGACGCGACGGACGATGAGCTTGCCGAAGACATCCGCTACCTGCGCAAGACCTGGGCGGCGATCCGCGAGCGCAGTTTCGCGTCGCCGCCGGGCACCTTGCTGCATCAGGACCTGAGCCTCGTCGAGCGCGTGCTGCGCGACCTCGCCAACGAGGCCACGCAGACGATCCGCATCGACTCGCGCGCGCAATACGAGACGCTGAAAGGCTTCGGCGAAACCTTCACGCCGAGCTCCGTGCGCAAGCTCGAGCACTACAACGGCGAGCGCCCGATCTTCGACCTGTACAACATCGACGACGAGATCTCGCGCGCGCTCGCGCGCCGCGTCGACCTGAAGTCCGGCGGCTACCTGATCATCGATCAGACCGAGGCGCTGACGACCGTCGACGTCAACACGGGTGGCTATGTCGGCGCGCGCAACTTCGACGACACGATCTTCAAGACCAACTTGGAGGCGACGCAGGCGATCGCGCGGCAACTGCGGCTGCGCAACCTGGGTGGCATCATCATCATCGACTTCATCGACATGACGCGCGAGGATCATCGCGCGGCCGTGCTCGCGGAGTTCCGCAAGCAGCTCGCGCGCGACCGCACGAAGATCACGGTGAGCGGCTTCACGCAGCTCGGCCTCGTCGAGATGACGCGCAAGCGCACGCGCGAATCGCTCGCGCACATGCTGTGCGAACTGTGCCCGACCTGCGTAGGCAAGGGTCTCGTGAAGACGCCGCGCAGCGTGTGCTACGACATCCTGCGCGAGATCCTGCGCGAGTCACGCCAGTTCAACCCGAAGGAGTTTCGCGTCGTCGCTTCGGCGTCGGTCGTCGAGATGCTGCTCGACGAGGAAGGCCTGCACCTGGCCGCGCTGTCGGAGTTCATCGGCAAGCCGATCTCGCTGCAGGCCGAACCGTTCGGGTCGCCGGAACAGTACGACATTGTTCTGCTGTGAGGTTTCCCGATGCGGCAACCGGATTGCAGGCGCTGATGCGTCATGATCACGGCTGGCGCCCGGACACTGCAATGAATAGAGCGCATGTATTGAAACTGCTTGCCCAGAGCAAGCCCACCCTGGTCGAACGCTGCGGGGCGACTGACATCGCCCTGTTCGGTTCAACAGTGCGCGACACGGCGCGTTCCGACAGCGACATCAACGTCCCGGTGTCCTTTGACGGACCGGCGACGTCGGAGCGCTACTTCGCAAGCGGCCTCAACTGCGACGCCACCGTGCGCAGTCGGGAGCTGATCGGCGAGGCGGCTACTCATGTGCCCGATGCCTTTCGCGCACCGCACCCGCAAGTCGACAATGACACCTTGTGGACCATCGTCGCCTGGGACGTGCCAGCCTTGCTCGCCAGCCTGCGTGGTCCGAAAAGCGCTCCGTCATGACCTCGCGTATCCGATCCGATTCGTCTGACGCCGCGTTCGACCGCATCATCGTCATCGTCACGCGGCAGATCGGCGATGTGCTGCTGACCACGCCGTTGATCCACGCGGCGAAGACGCGGTGGCCCGAGGCGCGCATCGACGTGCTCGGCTTCGCCGGCACGCTCGGCATGCTGCGCGGCAACCCGGATGTCGGCCAGCTGATCGAGGTGCGCGCGGGATCCGGCTGGTGGGAGTCGTTGCCGTTGATCTGGCGGCTGTGGCGGCGCTACGATCTCGCGTTGATTGCCCAGTACACCGATCGTGCCCACCTGTATGGTTGGGTTGCGGCGCGTGTGCGCGCCGGGCAGATCCCCGCGGGGCGGCAGTCGTGGTGGAAGCGGGTGCTGCTGAGGCACGCCGTCGAACTCGGTGCCCAGCACTCCCACGTCGTGCTCGAGAAGCTCAAGTTGCTCGAACCCTGGGTCGGTACCCCGGCGGACGTGGTTGTGCACGCTCCGCCGGCGGCTCAGCTGCCGGACCCGCTGTTGGCGGTGCTGCGGCCGCGCTATGTGGTGATCCAGGTGCCATCGCTCGTGCGCTACAAGCAATGGCCGCCAGAGCACTATGCCGAGCTGACGCGTCAATTGGCCATGCGAGGCCACCAGGTGGTATTGACGGGCGGGCCCTCTGCCCAAGAGCGCGCTCTCGTCGCCGATGTGGTGCGCGCGGCCGACACGCCGAACGTGGTCGACGCGGCCGGTCTGCTGGACTTGAACCAGATGGTGAGCCTGCTCGCCGGCGCCGCGCTGTACATCGGCCCGGACACGTCGATCACCCACCTGGCCGCCGCATGCGGTGTGCCGGTGTTGGCGCTGTATGGATCGATCGACCCGCAACTGTGGGGAGCTTGGCCCAAGGACTGGTCAGCGACACAACCCTATGAGCGTCGCGCGCTGCGTCAGCAAAGGGCCAACATCGTGTTGCTGCAGGGCACCCCGCCGTGCGTGCCCTGCAACCGCGCCGGCTGCGACAACCATGCAGACAGTCGCAGCGAATGCCTGCAGACGATGCTGCCCGAGCGTGTGTTGGCTGAGGCTCTCAGCGTCTTGCGGGCCTAGGGAAGGGGCTCGCGCCGCCGCGTCGCGATGCCTTGCCGGTAACGCCATTCATGGAGATCGTGGAGCGCGCGCCGGATGCGGTACGAGGTGCACGGAAAAACGACGTGCAGCATTTTGCGCAGGCGCCACCAGTACGGAAGCGACGACGCGTCGCGAAACGCTGCCCAGCGCTCGGCGCCGGTCAAGGACAGCTGCAGCAGTTGCAGATAGCGCGCCGGTACGTGGCGCAGCTCGATGTGGTCACGCACCGCAGACAGACGGCTCGCGAGCTGCGCGTCGGCGAGCAATTGGTGCATCTCTGCCAGCTCGCGACCGAGCTGGCGCAGCGTCCATTGCTTCATGTGTTCCTGCGACTCGAACGGCGGCTTGCGCGAGGTGCCGCCGCGGCGATAGTGCACCAGCGGCGCGTCGACCGTGACAGCGCCTCCGCTGACGATGGCACGAAAGACCATCACCTGATCTTCGTAGAAGACGCCGGGCGCGATCGGGCCGAACCGCTCCATCATTCGGCGCGTGAAAGCGTGCCCTGCGCCGATGATGTACGGCCGCTTGCGCGCCCAGTCCTCGGCGCTGCGGTAGATCGAAAGGTCGTCGACACGCATCACCTTGTGCAACTGGTCGTCGTCGTCCAGGTCGATCACATGGCTGGCGATCAGATCGGCCCGGCAGCCGGTCGCCTCCCATGCCTCGATGAGCCTGCGCACCCGATCGGGTGTCGAGATGTCGTCGCCGGCGGCAGTGACCAACAAGGCCCCGCACGAGGCGGCGACCAACTGGTTGTAGTGCTCGCCGATGCCGACGTTGCTGGCATTGCGGCGCGCCGTCACCCGGTGCGGCCCGCGATAGCTGGCGGCAAGCTCTTGCATGACCTCGAACGTGCGATCGGTCGACGCATCGTCGGAGAGGATGATCTCCAGCGGCTCACACTCCTGCGCGAGGCAGCTCAGCGCGGCGCGCCGCACATAGGCTTCTTGGTTGTAGGCCAGCAGCAGAACACTGACGCGCGACTCGGTCGTTGTCATGAACACTCCTGCACCAAGATCACGCGGAGCGGCCCGGCATCGCCTTGACAGCCTCCAGCTCCCAGAGGAAGTACATCAGGCGCTCTCCCGTAGCGTTCGTGCGGTGGCCGCGCACCCGACGCCCTGCACCACGGACCTTGTCCGCGAAGCGCTTGTGCCAGGGCCGAGGCGGCTTTGTCGGCGTCGGCCGTCCCTCGGAGCCGGCGTCGAACGACTCGTGCAGGCTCACCCACTGCGCGCGCCGAACGGAGAAGTTGCCGACGAATCCGTACATGCGGGCGAGCGGCGAGTCGCCGCAGAAGTACTCGTGCGTGCGTTCGGTGATGATGTTGACGTGGGTCGGGTCCTGGAACGCCTCGGGGTGGGGGTAGGTCGGCGTGACGGTGTACAGGTGCCCCCCCGGCGCGAGCACGCGCCAGATCTCGTTCATCAGTTCGATGAACGGAAAGCGTGTCGCACGGCCGTCGGCACTCAGCAGGATGCGCGGCACGTGTTCGATGAAGTCGAAGCCCGACACCGAGCCGAAGGTGTTGTCCGGCCAGGGAATGGCTTCGACCGCAAGATTTGCGGCGCGGAAGTCGAAGCCGGCGCTGCCGGGGATGGCCCGGATGTCGGTGCCGCACAAAGCGGCCCGCTTGTACGGGTTTCGCGGGAACTTGCCGCAGCCGAGATCGAGATGCACATCGGGTACCGCGGTCGCGCTCGTGGCCTTCGAAGATCCGCTGCGAGCGTCGCTCGGGGCTGTCATTGCCATGTCCATCCGCCGTCTGCGCGCAGCATATGCAGCGTCATGCCGTGGGCCGCTGCCTCGCCACGTGCCCACGCGGCCGTCTGGCGGCGCTGGCGGACCTTGAACAGGCGTCGCTGCCACCAGCCCAGCCCCATGCGCCGGTTGCGGCTGTCAATCGCAAAGCACACGCCGTGGAACCAGCCGCGGCGCACTGCGTCGCGCATCGTGTCGCGGAACGCAAGGGCATGCGCGGCGAAGTCGTAGTCCATCGGGCCTTCGCTGAGCTGTTCGGCGGCGTCGAGCATCGCGTCGATCGCCCCATCGCAGGCCACGACGTCGTTGTTCAAGAGCACCACCCATTGCGCGCCGGCCAGCATCGCGCCGTGCGTCCAGGCCCCACCGCAGCCGAGATTCGCCCAGTTGCGCACGCTCGGAATGTCCGGCCGGCTCGCAAGCCAGTCCGGCGTGCGGTCGGTGTGGCGTTGTCGATCACGAGCCATGCCTGGGCGGGCGTGCCGCCCGCGAGCAGGCTCTCGATGCATTGCTGCGTATAGGCGAGCTGATTGAGCACCGGGATGACGACGCGGTAGCGCAAGGTCGCAGGGGTATCTGTGCGCATTCGCGACCTCAGACCTTGAACTGCAGCGCATGCAGCCGTGCGAACAGGCCGCCCATCGCCAACAGTTCAGCATGCGTGCCTTGCTCCACGAGGCGCCCCTGATCCAGCACGATCACGCGGTGCGCAGCCTCGATCGTCGAAAGCCGATGCGCGATGACGATCGACGTGCGCCCCACCATCAATCGGTCCAGCGCATTCTGGATCAGGCGCTCGCTCTCGCTGTCGAGTGCCGAAGTCGCCTCGTCGAGGATCAGGATCGGCGCGTCCTTGTACACCGCCCGTGCGATGGCCAGCCGCTGACGTTGCCCACCGGACAGCTGGCTCCCGTTGTGCCCCACGCGGTGCTCGATCCCATCCGGCAGCGACTCGACGAACTGCAGCAGGTTGGCCGCTTTCAACGCGTCGCGCACGCGCTGCAGGTCGCAGTCTGCGCCGAGTGCCACGTTGGCCGCGACGCTGTCGTTGAACAGCACCACGTCCTGGCTGACGAGCGCGAACTGCCTGCGCAGAGTGTGCAGGTCCCACTGCGCCAGCGGCACATGGTCCAGAGAGATGCTGCCGCGCGTCGGATCGAGGAAACGGGGCAACAGATTCACGAACGTCGACTTGCCCGCGCCCGACGGGCCCACCAGCGCGATCATTTCTCCGGGGCGAATCTGGATCGACAGCTGCTCGAGTGCGGGCGACTGGTCTTCGCGATACTGCAGCGTCACCCCGTGCAATTGCAGGTTTCCCTCGGCGCGATGCTCGACATGGCGGCCGCCGGTCTCGGCCGGCGCATCGAGGATCAACTCCATGCCGCGTTGCAGCGACGCGAGGCCGCGTGTCACCGGCCCTGCCACTTCGGACAGATGCTTGAGGGGCGTTATCAGCATCAGCATCGCGGTCACGTACGAAACGAAGCCGCCGACCGTGCCACCCTCGGTACTGCTTTGCCACAGCGCTGCAACGATCACAGCCGACAGTGCGCACGCCGACAGCAGCTGGGTGATCGGCGTCACCGCCGAGGCGGCGACGGTCGACTTGAGCAGCAGGCGCCGCAGGCCGTTGCTGGCCCTCGCGAAGCGCTCGCGCTGCGCCGCCGCGGCGCCGTGCAGGCGAACGATACGCCAGGCGAGCACGTTCTCCTCCACGACATAGGCGAGATCGTCGGTCGCGCGCTGCGCTTCGCGTGTCAGCCGATGCATGCGCTTGCTGAAGACGCGCATGGTCACCGCGACGGCAGGAAACAGCAGCCCGATGAACAGCGTGAGCTTCCAGTTCACCCAGAACAGGAATCCGAGCAGTGCGACGGCGGTGAAGCTGTCCTTGATGAGCGTCTGCACGGCACCGACGAGCAGGCTCGATCCGCCCTGCACTTCGTAGACCACGGTGTTGATCAGGCTGCTGGCGGACTGGCGGGTGAACAGCGCCGGCTGAGCATCGAGCAGGCGCGAGAACATGGCCTCGCGCATGCGCAGGGTGCCCTGGTTGGAAGCCCACGCCAACGAGTAGTTGACGACGAAGCCGCCGACGCCCCGGACCATGAACAGTCCGATGATGGCGATCGGCACCGCCCACAGCGGCAGGGCCTCGCGCTGAAAGCCCTGGTCGAACAGCGGCTTCATCATGGCCGCAAGCAGGGGCTCCGTGGCGGCGCCGATGATGGCACCGATCGCTGCGGCCACAAACGCCCAGTGGGTGTCGGAGAAGTACGGCCAGATTGCGCGCACGCGGGCGAGCGCCTGGTTCGAGGAAGGTTGAACGGACATCAAAGGGTCGACGGCGGCCAGGGCAATGCCTCGCAAGAGAGTCAATTCGGGACCACGACGAAGGCCGACGTGGCCCGCCGGAGCGTCCGCCGGCAGCTGGATTATCGCTGGCGTGTCTTCGTCTCAGGTTCGGCTGCCCGGCTCACCAACCGGTGGTGTTTGTGGCTGAGGTCGCGCCGTGCGACCCGAGCGGCCGGCCGCGCCGTTCAGCGTCGATCTCGCAGGCGGTGCTTCAGCGCCGTCATGCCGGCGAGGCTCACACTGGTGAACTTTCGCCAGCGCCAGCCCACCGGCACCTCGGGTCCGGCGGAAAACATCGTGCGCAATAGCCCGCCCCGATCGTCTCGGGCCGCAAGCAAGCGCTGTAGGTAGCTTTGGCGCGCGAGCTCGCGTTGCAGCGTCTCGACGATGGTCCACGCACCGGCGAGCTGCGCATCGCGACGCATCTGCGTCAGCTCGGCGAGATGCCGGTTGTTTTGCACCTGCATGCGCTCCAGCACCGCCTCTCGCGTTGCCATCCGTGCCTTGCCCGACGTACCTCCGCGCCGGTAGCGCGCCAGCGGCTCGTGGATCGTCAACGCGCCGCCCGACAGCAGCGCGCGCAGCGTCAGCACCTGATCTTCATAGGCGATGCCGTCGCCCAGCGGGCCGAAGCGGTCGAACAGCCGGCGCGTCCAGGCATGGCCCGCGCCGATCACGTAGGGCCGGCGGGCCACCCAATCGTCGGCGCTGCGCCAGCGCGCCAGGTCGTCGACGCGGATCGTTCCGCGATCGACGCCATCGCTCGACATGTCGATCAGCGCGTGCGCGATCAGGTCAACACGCCGGCCTGTCTGCTCCCATGCCTGCGCCACCTGCTGCACGCGGCCGGGCAGCGAGATGTCGTCGCCGGCCGCCTCGACGATCAATTGTCCCGCTGCAATCGAGACGAGGCGGTTGAAATGCTTCGCGATGCCGAGATTGCGCTCGTTGCGATTCAGCCGCACCCTGTGCGGCCCGCTGTACGCGAGCGCGACCCGCTCGAGCACTCCGTAGGTGCCATCGGCCGATGCATCGTCGGACAGGATGATCTCGATGGGCGGCCCCTCTTGCGCGAGGCAGCTGCGCGCTGCATCGGCGGCGGTGTCGGCCTGGTTGTACGTCAGCAGCACGAGGCTGATGTCCGCGCCCATCGTCACAACTGCGTCCAGCCACCGTTTTCGCGCAGCATGTGCATCGTCACGTCGTGGCGTTGGCGTTCGGCCTCGGCCCATGCCGCGGTCCGCTGCCGCTGCTGCCGCTTGAACGCCTTGCGCGCCCACCATCCCATCCCCATGCGCCGGTACGCATGCCGGTGGTCGCCCAGCTTGCTGACGTTCTGCTCGCGCTTCATCGCCTGTTGCGTGATCGATCCGAAGTGGTGGAACACGGCGCCGCCGACCGTGCCGACCGGAATGCCGGCGCGCAGACAGCGCACCAGGTATTCCTTGTCCTCGTGGCCCCACATCAGGCGGTCGGTGTCGGGGTAGCCGATCCGGTGGAAGACGTCCCTGCGGATCGCGAAGCACACGCCGTGGAACCAGCCGGTGCGCACTTCGTCGGCGAGCTTGCGCCCGTACTCGGGTGCGAAGGCGGCGAAGTCGTAGTCCAGCGGGCCTTCGAGCAGCGACGGGCTGACGACTTGCAGGCCGTGCCGCTCGGCGGCGTCGAGCATCGCGTCGATCGCGTTCGGGCCGGCGATCACATCGTTGTTGAGCAAGACCACCCAGTCGCCGCTCGCGACGAAGCAGCCCTGCGCCCAGGCGCCGCCGCAGCCCAGGTTGACCGCGTTGTGCAGCGAGCGCGTGTCGTGGGTCTGGGCGAGCCATGCGGCCGTGCCGTCGGTGCTCGCGTTGTCGATGACAAGGATCGCTTCGCTCGGCACGCCTGCGGCGCGCAGGCTCGCGACGCATTGCTGCGTGTAGTGCAACTGGTTGAGCACCGGGATGACGACGGTGTAGCGCATCATGCGCCGTCTTTGCGGAACAGCGCCACCAGCGAGCGGCTCATGTAGGTCTGCATATTGAAGTACACGCCATCAGCCAGTGCACGTGCGGATTTCATTCCCGCGGGCAGCGCGCGCTCGACGCGGCGCTCGTTCCATGCGACGAAGGGCCACAGCAGTATCGCCAGTGGCGCGAGGGCCTTCTTCTTGTAGCGGTCGCCGGTGGTGTGTTCGAGCCGTGCACCGCGTGCTGCCATCAGGTAGCCCAGGTGATAGAGCGAGAGCGGCGCGATATGCCCCTTGTCGATCATCGCGCCCGGCGTTGCAATGTGGAACCAGCGCGGGTCGAACTGGTAGAAGCGGCCTGCGAACAAGAAGCTCAAGCGCGAATAAAGGTTCGAGACGTTGGGCGTCGAGATCACGATCAGCCCGCCGGGGCGTGCGACGCGTGCCAGCTCGGCGAGCAGCTGCGCCTGCGCGATCACATGCTCGATGCCTTCGAGACACATCACGGTGTCGAACGAGGCATCGGCAAAGGGCAGCGGCTGCTCCATGTCGGCGTGCACATAGTCGGGCCGCTCGGCGTTGATGTCGGCCTGCACGACCTCGTGGCCGCGCTCGCGCAAGCGCACGCCCAGCAGCCCGTTGCCGGCCGGCACGTCGAGGATCCGCCCAGGCGACGGCAGGCGCCGCGTGAGTTCGTCGTACACGACCTGCATGTACCCGGTGAAGTTGCCGACATGGCTGAAATTGCCGGCTGGGGTCGGCGGGTTGTTCGTCATCGGGCCACCAGTTTGTAGTGTTTGTGGCTCAGGTCGACGCCGAACCAGCGTTCGAGCTGCATCGCGAGCCGGTGCTTGCGCTCGCGCCGCGTCGCCACATGGTTGGGGTCGGGCGCGAAATGCGCCTCGGCCTCGCTCGCCAGCCAGTCACGCATGACTGTCGGATGCATGCCTTCGAAGGGCCGCAACGCGCTCGCATCGATCGCGCCGTAGCGCACGGTCGGCGCGCCGTGCGACCAGTACTTGCTCACCTGATCCATCTTCGCCTGCATGTAGTCGCTACGCCGCACATGACCGTAGTGATAGATGTGCGCGCCGGCGAGCGCCGCGCGCGGATGGCGGCCCTTGCGGTGGCGGTCCATGACCACCCAGAACTGGCCGTCGGGCGCGTAGCTGCGAATCGTATTGCGGATCAGTCGGCACTCGCGCCGGTACCAGGCCGGGCTCACGGCGAGCCACTGCGGCGAGCCGTAGAAGTGCAGGTAGTTGAAGACGAGCGCCTCGACCTGCGGGTTCGCGTGATGCCGGTCGACCGCGGCGCGGATCGCCCCCAGCTCGGTTTCGTGCAGCACTTCGTCGCCTTCGAGGTAGAAGGCCCAGTCGCCGGTGCACGCGTACTGCGCGATCATCTTCTGCTGCGCATACACGAAGCCGCGCTCGGCCATGCGCTCGTTCCACACGGTGTCGATGAGCTTGATCTTCGCGTCGCCGATCGCGAGCACGCGCTCGCGCGTGTCGTCGCTGCTGTGTCCGAGCGCAATGACGAACTCGTCGACGAGCGGCAACAGCGAACGGATCGAAGCCTCGAAGGGGAAGCCGAGGCTCACGCCGTTGCGCAGGAAACTGAAGCCGCTGATCGACACCGAGCTCATTTCTTGTCGCGCGGCACTCGGCCCATCAGGTAGAACTCGTCGTTCGGCCGCATCGAGATCATGTTGGCCATGCGGTTGGACAACGCGAACAGCGCGGTGATCGCACCGATGTCCCACGCGTCCTCGTCGCTGAAGCCGTGCTCGCGCAGCGCCGCGAAGTCGGCGTCGACGATCGACACCGAGTCGTTGCACACCTTCAGCGCGAACGCGAGCATCGCCTTCTGGCGCGGCGCGATGTCGGCCTTCAGGTAGTTCACCGCGACCTGGTCGGCGATGAGCGGCTTCTTCTCGTACACGCGCAGGATCGCGCCGTGCGCGACCACGCAGTACAGGCATCGGTTCGCGCCGCTCGTGGCGACGACGATCATTTCCTTCTCGCTCTTGGACAGCCCCGACTCGCGCAGCATCAGCGCGTCGTGGTAGGCCACGAAGGCGCGGAACTCGTCGGGCCGGTGCGCGAGCGCGAGGAACACGTTCGGGACGAAGCCCGCCTTGTCCTGCGCTTCGAGCATCTTCGCGCGCACGTCGTCGGGCACGCTGGGCAGGCTCGGCACCGGGTAGCGGCTGATCGGATGGTTCATTGCTTCAACTCCTGAACTGCAAGGCATGCAAGCGAGCATAGAGCCCGCCGCGAGCGATCAGCTCCGCATGCGTGCCCTGTTCGACCACGCGCCCCCCTGCAGCGCGACGATGCGGTCGGCGCGCTGGATCGTCGACAGGCGGTGCGCGATCACGAGCGAGGTGCGGCCTTTCATCAACACCTCGAGGGCGGCCTGCCTCGCGCACACGCTCGCGGTCGAGATCGTCGCCGAGGCACACGTTCTCGGCGATCGTGTCGTTGAACAGCACGACATCCTGGCTCACGAGCGCAAACTGGCGGCGCAGCGCGGTGATATCCCACTGCGCGAGCGGCTGCCCGTCGAGTCGCAGCTCTCCGGCGCTCGGCTCGATGAAGCGCGGCAGCAGGTTGACGAGCGTCGACTTGCCCGCGCCCGAAGGACCGACGAGCGCGACCGTCTCTCCGGGTTGCAGCTCGAGCGACACGTCGCTGAGGGCGGGCGACTGCTGGTCGCGATAGCGCAGCGTGACGCCGCGCAATTCCATGTGCCCGCTGGCGCGCCCCGGGTCGTGACCGCCGCCGCGCTCGGTCAGCGTGTCGTCGATGAGCGAGATGCCCCGCTCGACCGCGGCGAGCCCACGCGTCACCGGCCCCGCGATTTCCGACAAGTGCTTGATCGGCGCAACGAGCATCAGCATCGCGGTGACGAAGGCGACGAAGCTTCCGACCGACCCGCCCGTCGTGGCGCTTTGCCACAGCGCAATGGAGATCACCGCCGACATCGCGCACGCGGCCAGGACCTGCGTGACCGGCGTCATCGTGGAGGCGGCTACCGTCGATTTCAGGGTCAGCCGGCGCAGCAATTCGCTGGTGCGGCCAAAGCGTGTTGCCTCGGTCTTGGCCGCTCCGTGCAGCCGCACGATGCGCCACGCGAGCACGTTTTCTTCGACCACGTAGGCCAGCTCGTCGGTCGCCGACTGTCCTGCGACCGTGAGCCGATGCAGCCGCTTGCTCAGCACGCGCATGACGATCGCGATGGCGGGCACCAGCACCGCGACGAACAAGGTGAGCTGCCAGTTCAGCCACAGCAGATAACCCAGCAGCGCAACGAGAGTCAGCGCCTCCTTCAGCAAGGACAGCAGCGAATGCGCGAGCAGGTTCGCGCCGGATTGCACTTCGTAGACCAGCGTGTTGGTCAGGCTGCTGGCCGATTTCTGCGTGAACAGCAGCGGCTGCGCGGTCAACAGCCGCTCGAACATCGCGCGGCGCATGTTGACGATGCCGCGGTTCGAGGCCCACGACAGCGCGTACTGGCCGACGAACCCGGCCAGGCCGCGCACCGCGAACAACCCGATCAGCGCCACCGGGATCGCCCACAGCGGCAGCGCGCCCTGTTGGAAACCGCGGTCGAGCAGCGGCTTCAGCAACGCCGGGATCAGCGGCTCGGTCGCGGCGCCGACGATCGACGCTGCGATCGCCACCGCAAAGCCGATGCGGCTGCCGGCAAAGAAGGGGAGGACGCGAGCGAGGCGCGACTTGAGCGGTGGCATGGCGGGGCCGATTATGAAACCTCCGGTCGGGTCGAGAGTCGCGCTGCCTACAATGGCCCATGCCCGAGGCAGAGCCCGCACCGCGTCTTTCGGTCATCCTCATTACGCACAACGAAAGCAGCAACGTCCTGGGCTGCCTGCGCTCGGTGGCGTTCGCCGACGAATGGATCGTCGTCGACTCGGGCAGCACCGACCACACGCGCGAGATCGCGATGAGCTTCGGCGCGCGCGTGGTGAAGACCGATGACTGGCCCGGCTTCGGCGCGCAGAAAAATCGCGCATTGGCCCTTGCACGCGGCCGCTGGGTGCTCAGCATCGATGCCGACGAGCGCGTCGGCGAGGAACTCGCCGCACAGATCGCCGCGGCGATCCGCTCGGGCGACGTACACCTTGCAACGACTTCGGGGGCGAAGGTCGCGCCGGGCCCTGTAGGCTACGAGTTGCCGCGCTTGTCGAGCTTTTGCGGCCAGTGGATGAAGCACGGCGACTGGTATCCCGATCGTGTGTTGCGCCTGTTTCGCCGCGAGTGCGGGCGCTTTTCCGACGATCGCGTGCACGAGCGGCTCATCGTGCAGGGTGAGGTCGCTCGGCTCTCCGGTCACCTGCTGCACGACACCATGCCGAGCCTCGACGTCGCGATCGACAAGATGAACCGTTATTCTTCGGGCCGCGCGCTCGATCTCGTGCGTGCCGGGCGCGAAGGCAGCCTGGCGAGCGCGCTCGGCCACGCGTTGTGGGCCTTCGTGCGCGCTTACCTGCTCAAGCGAGGTTTTCTCGACGGCCGGCTCGGGCTCGTGCTCGCGATCCATGTCGCCGAAGGGACGTACTACCGGTACGTGAAGATGTGGATGCTGTCGCGCACCTCGAAAGCGCTGCCGGCGGAGTGAACCAATTTTCGACTGAGGAGTCAGCAACCGTCATGTGGAAACGACGCAGCTTCATCGGCGCCTGTGGTGCCGGCCTCGCCGGGCCGGTGCTGGCGCAGTTTCGGGTCGAGATCTCGGGGGTCGGCGCGACCCAGGTGCCGATCGCGATCGCGCGCTTTCGCGATGAGGACGGCGCGGGCCTCGCCCTGTCGGCGATCGTGCGCGCCGACCTCGAGCGCAGCGGCCTGTTCAAGGGAATCGACACCAGTAGCGTGGTCGACGAGCGCAGCTCGCCGGTGATGGGCGAATGGCGCGCGCGCACCGTCGATGCGCTCGTGGGCGGGTCGGTCACGCGGCTGGCCGACGGGCGCTTCGACGTGCGCTTCAAGTTGTGGGATGTGATCAAGGGCGCCGAGCTTGGCGGCCAGAGCAGTGCGGTGGCAGCGGGCGACCTGCGCCTGGCCGCGCACCGCATCGCCGACTACGTGTACGAAAAGCTGACCGGCGAGAAGGGCGTCTTCTCGACGCGCATCGCCTACGTGACGAAGGCCGGCAGCCGCTACACGCTGCGCGTGGCGGATGCCGACGGCGAGGGCGCGCAGGTGGCGCTGAACAGCCCCGAGCCGATCATCTCGCCCGCCTGGGCGCCCGACGGGCGCGAGCTCGCGTACGTCTCGTTCGAGAACCAGAAGGCGGCGGTGTGGGTGCAGGACGTGTACAGCGGCAAGCGCAACCTGGTGGCCAACTTTCGCGGCTCCAACAGCGCGCCGGCGTGGTCGCCCGACGGCAAGCAGCTCGCCGCGACGCTCACCCGCGACGCCGGTTCGCAGCTCTACCTGATGGGCCGCGATGGCGAGAACGTGCGCCGGATCACGACCAGCGCCGCGATCGATACCGAACCGGTGTTCTCGCCCGACGGGCGAAGCATCTACTTCGTCAGTGACCGCGGCGGCGGGCCGCAGATCTACCGCATGCCCGCCGGCGGCGGTTCGGTGCAGCGCATCACCTTCGACGGCAGCTACAACATCAGCCCGAGCATCAGCCCCGACGGGCGCACACTCGCGTATGTCACGAGGCAGAGCAATGCGTTTAGGCTTATGGTGATGGACCTCGCCGGCGGCTCCGCGCAAGCGGTCAGCGACACGACCGAGGACGAGAGCCCGAGCTTCGCGCCGAACGGCCGTCTCATCATCTACGCCACTCGCTCGCAGGGGCGCGATGTGCTGATGACCACGACGCTCGACGGGAAGATCAAGGCCCGACTCGTATCGACGCTCGTCGATGTGCGGGAACCGGCCTGGGGTCCTTACGGTCGATGACTACAACAACTGTCGCTCGCGCCAGCGCTTGACTCGCTGGCCGGCTTGAACATCAGGAGAGAAAGAACCATGAATGCATTGCGAAACACGATCTGGGCCGTCGCCATGGTGGCGCTTTTCTCGGGCTGCGCCTCGAAGGTGAAGCTCGACGACAAACCCCCGGTCGAAAGCCGCACCGGCGTCGGCGTGGGGCCCGGCGGGGCCGGCGCCGCGGGGGCCGGCACCTCGAACGTCGCGAGTGTCGATCTTGGCAAAGGCGCGACCGGCACCGGCACGGCGCCGCGGGTGGTCTATTTCGACTTCGACAGCTATCTGGTGAGGGACGAGTTCCGCCCGCTCATCGATACGCACGCGAAGACGCTCGCGGCGGATCGCAAGAAGAAGATGATGATCGAAGGCCACACCGACGAGCGCGGCGGGCGCGAATACAACCTCGCGCTCGGCCAGAAACGCTCCGAGGCGGTGTTGAAGTCGCTGGTGCTGATGGGCGCAGCCGATGCGCAGCTCGAAGCGGTGAGCTACGGCAAGGAACGCCCGGCAGCGCAGGGCACCGACGAGGCGACGTGGGCGAAGAACCGGCGCGCCGAGTTGAACTACAAGTGAGGTCGTGATGTACAGCAGTTCGATGATGGTGCGGCGTGCCGCGCTGATGCTCGCGATGGCAGCGTGTACAAGCGCCGCACATGCCGGCCTGTTCGACGATGACGAGGCGCGCAAGGCGATTCTGGATATTCGCCAGCGCATCGACCAGACCGCTGAGCAAAGCCGCGCGCGCAGTGCCGAACAGTTGGAGCAGATCAACCTGCTCAAGCGCACGGTGTTCGAGCTGAACAGCCAGCTCGAACAGATGCGCATCGAGATGGCCAAGCTGCGCGGCCAGGACGAGCAGCTCGCGCGCGACGTCTCCGAGCTGCAGCGCAAGCAGAAGGACATCTCGCAAGGCGTCGACGAGCGCATCCGCAAGATCGAGCCGCAGAAGGTCAGCGTCGACGGCAAGGAATTCCTCGCCGACCCCGAAGAGAAGCGTCAATACGAGGAAGCGTTCGCGGTGTTTCGCAAGGGCGACTTCGCCGGCGCGTCCGCGGCGCTGTCGGCCTTCCAGCGGCGCCACCCGGCGAGCGGCTACACGGACTCGGTGCTGTTCTGGCTCGGCAACGCGCAGTACGGCTTGCGCGACTACAAGGAGGCGATCAACTCGTTTCGCAGCATGGCGCGCAACGCGCCCGAGCATGCGCGCGCACCCGAAGCGCTGTTGTCGATCGCCAATTGCCAGATCGAGCTGAAGGATTCGAAGGCGGCTCGGCGCACGATCGACGAGTTGATGAAGACCTACCCCAAGTCGGAGGCCGCACAGGCCGGCCGCGAGCGGCTCGCGTCGCTGAGATAGCGGCGCATCGAGGCGGCGCTCGCCCGCTCCCGGCTCCTAAACTCCGGGCCCATGCAGGACGTCGACATCCACGCCATCGCGACCCGCGTGCTTTGGGCTGCGTTCGCGCTGTCCATGGCCTTCGGCGCGATTTCCCAGCGCACCCAGTTCTGCACGATGGGTGCGGTGGCAGACATCGTCACCATGGGCGATTGGACGCGCATGCGCATGTGGGTGCTCGCGATGGCGGTCGCGATGCTCGGCTTCAATGCGATGGTCGCGCTCGGCTGGCTCGATGCGGGCGACAGCATCTATGCGTCGCCGCGCCTGCGCTGGCTGTCGGCGCTGCTCGGCGGGCTGCTGTTCGGCTTCGGCATGGTGCTCGGCTCCGGGTGCGGCAGCAAGACGCTCGTGCGCGTCGGCGGTGGCAGCCTGAAGTCGCTGGTCGTGTTCGTCGTCATGGGGCTTGCGGCCTTCGCGACGTTGAAGGGCATCACCGCAGTGGCGCGCGTCGCGACCGTCGACGCGGTCGCCGTCAACGTGCCGGCGGGGCAGGACCTGCCGTCGCTGCTGAGCGCAGCCACCGGCGTCGCGAAGGAGACGCTGGCGCTTGTGCTCGGTGGCGCGTTCGCGACGGCGATGGCGCTGTGGGTGCTGATGCGCCCCGAAGGCCGCAGCGCAGACGTGCTGCTCGCGGGCCTGGGCGTCGGCGCGGTGGTCGCCGGCGTGTGGTGGGTGTCGGGGCGGCTCGGCCACGTGGCCGAAGACCCGAACACGCTGCAGGAAGCATTCGTCGCGACCAATTCGCAGCGCATGGAATCGCTCACCTTCGTCGCGCCGCTGGCCTACACGCTCGACTGGCTGATGTTCTACAGCGACAGGAGCAAGGTCTTGACGCTGGGCATCGTGTCGACCTTCGGCGTCGTCGCCGGCTCGGCGCTCTACGCGCTCGCGACGCGCGCGTTTCGCTGGGAGGGATTTCGCGGCGCCGAGGACACGGCCAATCATCTGGTCGGCGCGGTGCTGATGGGAGTGGGCGGCGTCACTGCGCTCGGCTGCACGATCGGTCAGGGCCTGTCGGGGCTGTCGACGCTCGCCATCGGCAGCTTCATCGCGCTCGCGTCGATCATCGCCGGCGCGGTCGCGGCGCTGCGCTACCAGGCCTGGCGCGTGCAGCGTGGGCAGTGACCGCCGAGGGCTGTTCCATGAAGCTGGACGAACCGCTGCAAGAAGCCGATCTCGAGCGGCGCTTCGGCGGCTTGCGCCGCCTGTACGGCGACGCGGGCTACGCGCGCATTCGCGCCGCACGCGTCGCGGTGGTGGGCCTCGGCGGCGTCGGCTCGTGGGCCGCGGAGGCGCTGGCCCGCAGCGGCGTCGCTGCGCTCACGCTGGTCGATCTCGACCATGTGGCCGAGTCGAACATCAATCGTCAGGTGCAGGCGATCACGCCGACGATCGGCCAGGCGAAGGCCCAGGCACTGCGCGAACGCGTCGCGCAGATCCATCCCGGCTGCGAGGTGCGCATCGTCGAGGAATTCGCCGATGAGGACAACTGGCCGTCGCTGCTGCCCGCGTCGGTGGACGCGGTGATCGATGCCTGCGATCAAGGCCGCGCGAAAGTGGCGATGGCCGCGTGGGCGCTGCGCACGAGAGCCGGTTTCGTCACTGTCGGCGCCGCGGGAGGCAAGCAACTCGCGCACGCGGTCGCGCTCGAGGACCTCGCCGTGGTGACGCATGACCCGCTGCTCGCCGCGGTGCGCCAGCGGCTGCGCAAGCAGCACGGTGCGCCGCGCAGCGGCCCGATCGGCGTGGCGTGCGTGTACTCGCGCGAGAGCGTCGCCTTGCCGCCGCAGGCGTGCGCCGCCGACGAAATCGACGGCAATCTCAACTGCCACGGCTACGGCTCGAGCGTCACGGTGACCGCCACTTTCGGCATGGTCGCCGCAGGGGAAGTGCTGCGCCGGTGCGCGGCCGGCGCGCTGCAAAGCCCCGATATAATGTGCGGCTCTACGGGTTGTTAGCTCAGTCGGTAGAGCAGCGGACTTTTAATCCGTTGGTCGCAGGTTCGAATCCTGCACAACCCACCACCCGCTGTTTCTGGACTGCGGTGGTACGAGCAGGGCTCTTAGCTCAGTTGGTAGAGCAGCGGACTCTTAATCCGTTGGTCGAAGGTTCGAGTCCTTCAGGGCCCACCAAGATTCCCAATGTTTGCCGGTGAGTTCCCGCTAGCACCTTTCCAGTTATATGTTCCAACGTGTTTGACCGGGCACGGGTTCAACCGCTGGAACTCGGCGCGCACGACGCGAGAACGATCGACCGCCGCCGCTGAGTTGAGCAGCAACGCCAGCACGACTCCGAGCAGCCATCGCATGGGCGAATCGTAGCGGCATGACCGCCGAGACTCGGCTGCGCGCGCGGCGACGCATCGGCGAGCCAGCCGCTGCACTCGAAACGCGTGAGCGGCTGCTTCCCGTGGATGGGACACAGGGGAAGCGCGACACGCCGACCGCTGCGCGGCCTGCCTGCTTGTCACACATTCCCAACTGGCTGCAAGCCATGCCGAGCGTGTTACTCCGACTGACACCCGACCAGGTCGTGACGGAAGTCACGCTCGACGAAGTCAAAGACACAGGCATGCAGCGCTCAGGCATCTCCCCATGACCTGGGGGGCGGCACCCTGAACAGTGGGGCCGCGAGGCTTCGAAATAGCACAGGCGCTCGGTACATTCGGGGCAACGGTCGCGTACGAAGCACACGATCGAACAGCGTCAAAAAACAGAGAGGGAGATTTCCATGAGCTACAAGGGTGTTCTGACTGCCATTGCCCTCGCCTTCGCCGGAACGGCGTTTGCGGCCCCGAATGAAACTTTCGACGGCGCCTCACAGGCCGACCGCAGCTATTACGAGCATGACTACTTGGCGGCTGTCGACGAGTGGGACAGGAAGCGCCGCTCGCTGTTCGAGGAAGGCTTCCACAACAACCGCCCGTGGACGAGCGGGTTCGTGTTCGGTTCCGTGTGGCACCCGGGCCAAGACGGTCCTGCCATCCAGAACATCACCGCGCCGGTCCCGGAGCCTGAGACCTACGCGCTGATGGCCGGCGGCCTGCTCGTCTTGGCTGCCGTCGTGCGCCGCCGCCGCGGACGACGCTGAAGACACTGTCGGCGCACTGCGCGTAGAAACGACTGCTTCGGCGGTCGTTTGTCTTTTCGCGACGCGTGCCGGCCGCGCGGGGTGGAGTGGTCTCCCGTGAAGTGAGCCAGACCAGCGCTGAAGAACTGGAGCGTAGCAGGCAACCATGACGGCGCGTGATTCAGGGTGACTTGCTGGGGGAAAGGCGCGGCAACCGGGCGACCAAAAGTCAAGCGTCGCGCCGGCTGCAGCCGTTCGTGCTGCTGCTCACATACAGTGGAGTGCCAAGTCGCCGATGCGTGGCGTAGATGCATTCGCTCTATTTGAAGTTGGACTTGACCCTGTTGCGCGGACGGGTTGGGACTTGATTCTCAAGTCGGATCGATGAACTCCCGTGCAGGCTTGTCCACCGGCGGCGTGGCGCATGCCACGCAGGCGCCGACGGTGGTCAAGCCGTGTTCGAGGCTTGATGCTTGCATGCGGGTCTTGTGGTGATGACTCCTTTCGAACTTCGCCGGCGAGATCTGCCCGAGCGCGCTATGGCGGCGGCGCGGGTCGTACCAACCCTCGATGTAGGTGAACAGCGCCAGCCTTGCCTCGGTCTTCGTCTGCCAGCTGCGCCGGTCGATGAGTTCGCATTCGAGAGTGGCGAAGAAGCTTTCGGCCATCGCGTTGGAGCGAGCAGTCAACTGCGCCGCATGGTGACGTTGAGCGTCGACCTTTTCGGGTGACGCACCCGCACCATCCGTTGTTCGGCCAGGAGTTCGACCTGGTCATGCGTGGCCAGAACTGG
>Ga0184637_10000554_pt1 | contig 27808 bp, 28 predicted proteins | sample PLM3_127_b2_FD_133143 | JGI IMG/M metagenome (GOLD analysis project Ga0184637, IMG submission 133143) | Groundwater sediment microbial communities from an aquifer in East River, Colorado, USA - PLM3_127_b2 | ecosystem: Environmental > Terrestrial > Soil > Riparian zone | place: USA: East River... | reverse complement strand
CGCTTTGACCCAGTGCTGCCGGCCTGGCGCCAGCGCGTGACACAAGGCCTCTCGCAGGGCAGCATCAACAAGATCCTCGCCGTCTACGAGCAACCCTTCTGGCGCGAGGAGGGGCTCTCGGGCCAGGGGTTCGCGCCGTGCGAGCTCGTCCGCGAGCTGTACGACAACTCGCCGCCCTCGGCAGCGGTCGGCGTCCTCACCACGTTCCTCGCCGGCGAGAACGCGGAGCGCGCGGGGCGGATGAGCCCCGCCGCGCGCCGCGAGGCCGTGCTCGAGGGCATCGCCAAGTACGTCGGAACGCACGCGCTGCAACCGGTCGACTTCATCGAGACAGAGTGGTCGGCCGAGGAGTGGACGCGGGGTGCCTACGGCACGAGCTTCGGCGTCGGAGGGCTCACCCGCTTCGGCGAGGACCTCCGCCGGTCGATCGGGCCGATCCATTGGGCCTGCACCGACATCGCAGGCGTCGGGCACATCCACATGGAGGGGGCGATTCGCTCGGGCGAGCGCGCCGCCAAGGCCTGCCTGGCGGCCGTCCCCGCGTAGCCGCGGGGCCCGACGGGTCAGCGGCCGAACCAGCTGGCGCGGCGGCTCGAGCCGAAATGCTGCTTCTCGGCGACGAGGGCATCGGACGGCTCGTGGAACGTGCCCGTCGGCTTCGGCCCCGAGAGGAAGTCCACGTCGACCCGACCGACCCGACCGGCGCCGAACTCGATGTAGCAGGACCCGAGCCCGTCGTAGGCCCCCGGCTGCTCGCCGCGCCGCATATCCGCGATCAGCGACGCGGCGACGACGCGCGCTGCTCCCTCGGCGAACACCCCCGCCTTCGGCACTCCGATGGTCGCGACGTCCCCGACCGCGTACACGCCCGGGAACCGCGTCTCGAGCGTCTTCGGGTTCACCGGCACGTAGCCATCCGTCGTCATGCCGCTCGCCACGACCACGTCGGGGGCCCGGTGCTTCGGGACGCCGAGGAAGAGGTCGTATGGCATCTCGCTGCCGTCGCCGAGCACCGCGACGCGGCGCGCCGGGTCGAGCGAGCTCACGGGAAGGCCTGGGATGAAGGTGATGTAGCGCTCAGCGAACGCGGCGAGAAGAGCGTGGGATGTGTCGGGAGACGGAGGGACCGGGCTCCCGAGCGGGAGGACGAAGGAGATCTCGCAATCCCCGCGGACATCCCGCGCCGACAGATAATCGTCCAGCAGCAACGCGGCCTCGCTGGGCGCCGGCGGGCACTTGAACGGCGCCCCGCAGACGCCGACGATCGCTCGCCCCTGCGAGAACGTGGGAAGCAGCTCGCCCAGCCGCTCAGCGCCATCAACGGAGTAGAACTCGTTGCCACCCTCGGCGAGCCCCGGTGTGGCGGCCATGTCGTAGTCGGCACCGAGCGCCACGACCAGGACGTCGGCCTCGTGGACGCCGCCGTCCGTGGTCACACGTCGCGTTTCAGGATCGATCGCGGTGATCGTCTGGCGCAGGAAGCGCACCCCGGGCTTGGCGATGTCGCCGTACGCGAGGCGGACCGCGTCGGGTGTCGTCCGTCCGAACATCACATCGAGCTTCGAGTATCCGAAGACGAACGAGTCGTTCTTGTCGATCAGGGTCACGTCGACGTCGTCGCCGAGCGCCTCCGACAACATGGTGGTGAGCTCAAGGCCTCCAAACCCCGCCCCCAGCACGAGGACCCGTGTCGTCATGTCGTTCGCCGTACGACGTAGGTTGGATTGCTCCGTCTACGGTGCGTGCGCGGCAGGCAAACGCTCCTGAGTTCGGTCAGCGCGTGCCGGGTCAGCTTGCTGAGCGTGTAATTCGAGCGGCCATGGCGGCGGGGCTCGTGCTGAACGCTGACGGCTACATGGCCCGTAGCCGACCGGGCGAGGAGAGTGTCGATCGCGACGTGGGCGCCCTGCGCGCGATCCACCCCGTTGAGGAGCGAGGCGCGAAACGAGCGGAATCCGCCGATGTCGAGCGGAATGTCACCCGCGCTGAGCGCAAACACCATGGCCCTCATGGCCCTCGTCGCGATACGACGATGAAGGGTGCGGCGTTTGACCAAGGGCTTCCCGTAGACCAAGTCTATGTCCGCGGTGAGCGCTTCGAGCAAACGCGGTATCTCCTCCGGCCGGTCCTGCAGATCGTCGTCGAGAGTGACAATCACCTCGTGACGTGCCGAATGGACGCCCGCGAGCAGCGCGTTGTGCTGCCCGAAGTTGTGGGTGAGGTCCAGACCGCTCACCTCGGGATGCTCGCTGCTCAAGCTGACGATCCTCTCCCAACTCGCATCCCCGCTGCCGTCGTTGACCAGAATCAGCTCCCACGAGCCGGGTCCGCGTCTTGAGCTGAGGGTCGCGTCGACCCGGTCATAGAGTTCGCCGAGCGCGGGCGCCGAGTTGAACACGGGCACGACGACAGATACGGAAGCGTCAAGCAAAGCTTGGGCGCAAGGCGGAGAAGGGCAGGATGTAGAAATTCGGAAATCGCTCGAGTAGCTCCTGTGGCGTCGCCTCGAGCAGCGATCGGTCATTCAGGTGGACGAAGTAGCGATAGCGGCCCTCCCGAGACCCCCACTTCCTCTTGAAATGGAAGACGCCGTCCATCCCATGATGGGTGCCGCCCCAGTTCCAGATCCGGGCGCCGTTCCGCGTCTCATGTACAAGCGCGGCAAAGAGGAGCGCCGCGTGCGGATTGTGCCTGCGGTACTCGATCCGGGTCCCTGAAGTGAAGTACTCGCTCACCCCGTTGAACCTGACCACGAGCAGCGCCGCCGCCACCTCCCCGCCGACGCGGGCAGTCCAGATGTCGAATCCCTCGCCTGGACGGAGGTGAGTGGGGATCGCCTCGAAGAAACGCCGCGACTTCGCGGGCGCGCCAAGTGCCTCCATGTTCTCCTGATGGATCCGCCAGACCTCTGCCATTGCGTCGTTGTCGAGCTCGACCGAGACACCCTGGCGCGCCGCCCTGCGGACGTTGTTCCTTGCCTCCGCGGAGATCAGGGCCATCACCTCATCCTCGCCTCCACTCCCGGCCAACACCGTGAACTGGCTGATCCTCTCGTCCGTCATCTCATGCACCGGCTGCGGAAAGTCGTGCTCCAAAAAGGGGTTTTCGACCATCGTCGAAGCGAGCGTCCCAGGATCCGAGACCCTCTCGTTCCAGGCGTCGATCAGCGCGCGGTCGACCCGCGGATCGGACGTCACCGGACCGCCATGACTGCCGTAGTAGGGAAGCGAGTTGCAGATCCTCCCTTCGCTCTCCTCGGCCCACATGATCGGCAGCACCCCGCGGGTCTCCCCTGCCTCCCGCGCGACCAGGTATTCGGCCTCGCACCCGAGCTCCCCGACGAGGAGGTCTCGATAGGCGATCGAGTGGACGAAGACCCCGCCGGGATTTCCGCGCAGGAACGCATTCCACTCCTCATGCTCGGAAGCCTTGAGGGGACGGACCTCGATCACGGCCGCTGCGCGCGTCCAGCCGGGCGAGGGAACCGCGCCGGCGCCCGGGAACCCCAGGATCCGCCGCACCTATCGGTCCACGCGCGGCGCTCCATGTCGCGGAGAGTAGCGCGAGCTTTCGCTCCAGAACACGAAGCAGACGAAAGGGCCGCATTAGCGGCCCTTTCGTGACATAGCGGGGGCGGGATTTGAACCCGCGACCTCCGGGTTATGAGCCCGGCGAGCTACCTGACTGCTCCACCCCGCGGCGTTGGCTCCAATTTAGCAGCGGATTGGCGTCCCGCTACCCTCCGCGCGCATGCCCGAGGCCATCCAGGATGCGATCTTCGTCGGCGGCACGCAGCGCAGCGGCACGCACGCAACGGCGGGGCTGATCGGCGCCCACCGCGCCGTCGCCCACCTGCCGCGCGAGATGAAGTTCCACGCCCACCAGCTGGGGCTGCCGGGCGTGATCCGCGGGCGGGTCTCGCCGCGGGCGTTCGCGAAACGGATGCGCGAGTTCTGGTGGCAGCGGCCATACCGCGAGGGCCGCACGCGCGGCCTCTACAAAACGATCCCCCGCGAGCGCTTCGACGCGGGCCTCGAGCGCTTCCTCGCCGAGTGCCACGCCACCCCGCTGCGCCGCCGGCTCCTCCCGCGCCGGCCCCGCCCGGACCTCGTCGTCCCCTCGCGCGAGCTCGTCAACGCGCTCTTCGACCCGCTCGCCGCCGCGCAGGACGCGGCGCGCTGGGTGGAGATGAGCCCGCGCAACGTCCAGTTCGCCCCCGAGCTGCTGCGCATGTTCCCCGAGGGGAAACTCGTGTACTCGGTGCGCGACGGGCGCGACGTCGCCTGCTCGCTGGCCCGCCTGCCGTTCGGGCCCGAGAGCACGCTCGCCGGACTGCAGCGCTGGGACCGCCACCTGCGCCGCGCGGACGCCGCGGTCCGGAGGCTCCCGCCCGAGCACGTGCTGACGCTGCGGCTCGAGGAACTGCTGCTGACGCGGCGCGAGGAGAGTCTCGCCGCGCTGCTCGACTTCCTCGACCTGGAGGAGGACGAGGGGATCCGGCGCAGCTTCGAAACCGAGCTGACGGCTGAGAACGGCCACCTCGGTCGGTGGCGGGTCGAGCTGTCCGGCGAGGAGCGCGAGGCGCTCGACCGCAGCTACCATGAGCTGCTCGGTCGGATGACCGAGGACGGGATCGCCTCACGGCCCGAGCCCGAGCCGCTTCCCCCGGACTTCGCCGCCATGCCGTCGGGCGAGCCCGGATCCACGATCGATCCCTGGGCCGACGGGCGCGCGGAGCACGCCTAGCCCTCCGCGAAGCGGCCGCGTTGCCCTCCCCACGCCGCGAGATCACTGCCCGGGAGCTGGTGCTGCTCGCGCTCGGCGCCTCCCTGCTCTCCGTGGTCATGAACTGGCCGCTGCTGCTTCACCTCGGCGAGGACATCCCCAAGGACCTCGGCGACCCGCTGGTGCAGGCGTGGCAGGTGGGGTGGGGCGGCCACGCGCTCGCCCATCAGCCGCTCGAGCTCTTCCAGTCGAACCAGTTCTGGCCGCTCGACGACACGCTCGCCTTCTCCGACGCGCTGCTCGGCTACGCGCCGGCGGGCTTGATCGGCTCGGGGAGCGAGGCGGCCGTGGCGCGCTACGACGTCCTGTTCCTGTTCGCCTACGCGCTCGCCTTTGGCGGCGCCTACCTGCTCGCGCGCGAGCTGGGGGCCGGGCCCGCCGGAGCGACGGTCGCCGGGGCCGCGTTCGCGTTCGCGCCCTTCCGGCTCGAGCAGGACGGTCACATGCACGTGATCTCCAGCGGCGGGATCCCGCTCGTGTTCGCGCTCGGCCTGCGCGGCTACCGCCTGCGCAGACCGGGGCTCGTGTTCGCCGGCTTCGCCGTCGCGACGTGGCAGCTCTCGCTCGGCTTCACGCTGGGGCTCCCGCTCGCCTACCTGCTCGCCGCCCTCGGCGTGATCGCGGCGATCGTGTGGCTGCGTCGCGGTCGCCCGCACCTCGATCGCCCGCTCCTTGCCGCCACCGCAGTCGGCGCGGCGCTGTTCATCGTCGCCGGCGCGCTGATCAGCCGCCCCTACTACCGCATCGCCGACGAGCACCCCGAGGCGACTCGCTCCCCCGCGGTCGTCGAGGACTACTCCGGTCCGCTGTCCGTCTTTCTCGCCGCCCCGGACGAGAACCCGGTGTGGGGCGGCGCCACGGCGGGGATCAGAGACGATCTCGAGCACATCCCCGAAGGGACGCTGTTCCCGGGACTGCTCATCGTCGCGCTCGCGGCCGCCGGGCTGTGGTCGACGAGCTATCCGCGCCGCACCCGGCTTGCGCTCGCGGCCGCCGCCCTGATCGCATCCGTGCTCGCGCTCGGCTTCAAGGAGGAGGGCGGGCTGCTCTACCCCTACCGCGTCGTCTACGAGCTGCTGCCGGGGTGGGAGGGAATCAGGACTCCCGGAAGGCTCGTCACCTTCTCCTCCCTGGCGCTGGCACTGCTCGCCGCGGCCGGGACCGAGCTGGCTATGCGGGCCAGCGGCTCGAGGATCACGGCGCGCTGGGCGCCGATCGCGGTCGCGGGGCTGCTCACGCTCGCGGTCCTCGTCGAGGGTCGCGGGCTCCCGTTCGACCCCTTCGACGATCAGGCGCAGCCGCGACCACCGCAGCCGCCCGCCGACATCTCCGCCATTCCCGCCCCCCAGCTCCACCTTCCGGCCAAGCGCCCGGAGGACAACCGGCGCTACCTGCTGTGGTCAACAGACGGCTTCCCGGACATGATCAACGGACGCTCGAGCACCAACCCAGTGTTCACCGCGGACGTGATCAGGCGGGCGCGCGACTTCCCCGACCCGCCCAGCGTCCATTACCTGCGCCGGGTCGGGGTGCGAAGCGTCGTCCTCCACCCCAGGCGCACCCGCAGGAGTCCCCAGGAGGGGGCGTCGCAGCGCCCCATCCGCGGGCTCGGGCTTACCCGGCGCCGCGCGGGCGGCGTGATCGTCTACGAGGTCCGCTCGCCGAGCGCGGGCTCGGACGCCGCGAGGCCGGCGGCGGAGCGCTCAGCGCGGCGCTCGCGGTAGCGCAGCAGGCACAGCGTGGCGATCGACGCGCCCGCAGCGAGCGCGATCAGGCTCATGGTCTCGGCCCCGCCGTCCAGCGGCGTCACCGGGTCCAGGGCCAGCGTCGGGCCGACGATCGCGACCACGGTCCAGCCAAGCGTCGCCGCCAGCGCGGGGCGCACGTCGCCGAGCCGAGTGCGCGGCGTCGCCAGCGCCGCCAGCGCGATCGCAGCCGCGACGGCCGCGAGAACGGGCAGCATCGCGAGCCGTGCTTCGCTCACCCCGAGCACGGTGAGGACGGTGTGCTCGAGGCTCCCGAGGCGCCAGCGCTCGACCCAGATCGCGGTCCCGTTGTCGCCGATCAGCGGGAAGGTCAACGCACCCGCAACCATGCACGCGACCGAGGGGATCGCCAGCGCGAGCGTCAGGGCGGGCAGGCGCCGGTAGGCGCAGGCAAGGCCGACGGCGAGGAAAGGAAGCGCCGGGATCAGGAAGCGCGGGCCGGGCGTCCCGCCGCCGAACGGGAGCCAGTACGCGGCGTTGTAGATGAAGTGGAGGGCGGCCACGGCCCCGATCACGCGTGCCTCCGCGACCCGCCCCCGCCGATGCATCAGCACCACCCCGACGACCGCCATCACGATCACCGGGGTGAGCGTCAGCAGGCCGCGGCTCGCGAACAGCAGCTCGAACGCGGAGTCGAGCTTGGGCACGGTGATTCCGAACACCCCGTCGTCGTTGAGCCCGACCTCCGCGTGGCCGCTCTGCCCCTGGCGGACCACGGCGTCCCCGTAGGCGAACCGCAGCGGCGATCCGAGTGCCCACAGATTGAAGAGCAGCGCCGGGACCGCGCCGGCGATCGCGCCCGCCGCGTAAGCGGCGCCGCGGCGCACCTTGTCCGCGCGTGCCAGCGCGTAGACGAACAGAACCACTCCGACCAGCGCGAGCGGATACTCGAAGCTCACGGCGAGCCCCGCGAGCAGGCCGGCCGCGCCGACGAGCGCGAGCCTCGCTGGTCCCTCCCGTTCGCGGAACAGCAGCGCGAAGGCCCCGAAGCCGAGCGCGGCGGCGATCACGTGCGAGAAGTACTCCGACGCGAACGTCATCACGATCGTTCCCAGCCCGAGCGTGATCGCCGCCGCCGTTCCGTAGCCGGGTTCGATCCGGTCGGCGACCCAGCGCACCCCGAGCAGCAGCAGGACCGCGGGGACGACGGCTCCCACCAGGGTCAGGGCCCAGATCATCGGCGCCCCCGCCTCGAGCTTCTCCCACGTCGCGCGCGCGAGCGACGGGCGGTACCCGAACTCGACGAACGGGGGCTGCGTGCCGGCCTCGAAGTTCCAGCGGGGATGCTCGCTCTCGCGAGCGTTTCTGGCGGCGTCACGGGCCACCCCCCGGAGCCCGAGCGCGTCGAGCCCCAGGTAGGCGGGCAGCGTCAGCGCCGGGAGGCCGGGCGCCTTGACGGAGTAGAAGTGATGATCGACCCAGGCCTTGTCCTGGGTCTCCCAGTGCCAGCGGTCGATCTCCGCCGTTCCGGCCGCGAGCGCTCTCACCTGCGCGTAGTGGGCCGACTGCGCCCACCCCATCGAGTGCATCAGCAGGCCCCAGGCCACGCCGAGCGAGACGATCGCGGCGAGGCCAGCGCGCCCGCGAAGCGCCGTTGCCATCCCCCGAACGCGGCTCACGGGCCACGAGTGTAGAGAGGTCGCCCGTACCTGCACCGGCCTCTGCGCGCCCGGCGCGCGCGGCGCGTAGGATGCCCGCCGTGGAGGCGGCTCCGCAACGCCACAATGGTGCGCTCAGGGTTGCGGTCGTCGACATTGGCACGAACTCGACGCGGCTGCTGGTCGCCGACGTCGAGGACGGCCACGTCAGCGAAGTGGAGCGGCGCAACCGGGTGACGCGGCTCGGACGGGGCGTCGACCTCTCGGGCCAGCTCTGCCTGGACGCGATCGACGAGGTCTGCGAGACGGTCGGCCAGTACATCGAGGCCTACGAGGACCTCGGGGCCGACCACGTGACGGCGATTGCCACCTCCGCCGTGCGCGACGCCGAGAACGCGGACGCCTTCCTGGCCGAGCTTCGCGAGCGCTTCGCGCTCGACTCCCGGATCCTCAACGGCGGCGAGGAGGCGCACCTCACCTACCGTGGCGCGTGCTGCGAGCGCCCGAGCGCCGGTGCAACGCTGGTCGTCGACATCGGCGGCGGGAGCACAGAGCTGATCGTCGGCTCAGGGCGCGCGGTGAGCTCGTGGTCCTCGCTTCAGTGCGGGACCGTGCGGCACACGGAGCGCTATCTGACAAGTGACCCGCCCCAGACCGCGCAGCTGGAGGACCTGGCGAGCGACGTGCAGGGGCTGATCGACGCCGAGCTGGCGGGCGCGGATCCGCCGAGCGCCAGCGCCGGGATAGCGGTCGCGGGCACCCCGACCTCGCTGGCGGCCGTTGACCTCCACCTCGACCCCTACGATCCAGAGGCAGTGCATGGACACCGGCTGCCCCTGAGCTCGATCCAGCGCATGTGCTCGGAACTCTCCTCGATGCCGCTCGAGGAGCGCCGCGAGGTCAAGGGGCTACACCCTGGCCGCGCGGCGACGATCGTCGCCGGGATCGTGATCCTGATCCAGGTGATACGCGCCTTCGACCTCTCCGAGATCGAGGTCTCGGAGCACGACATCCTCTACGGGGCGGCGATTGAGGCCGCGCAGGGGGTTGCGGCATGAGCCCCCCGAAGAAGCCCTCCAAGGGGACAAGCCCCACCGCCCGGCGGCAGCGCAAGCGCCGCGAGGAGAAGCTGGCGCTGATCCGCGAGCAGGTTGCCGACGGGTCGCTGAAGATCAGGAAGATGACGCCCGAGGAGCGCGCCAAGTACCCCCCGCGCGACAAGGGCAAGGGCAAGGGCAAGCGCCGCTAGCCGCCGGACCGCCTAGGCGAGGACGGCCTTGCGCGGGTAGACGACGCTCGGGTCGGTGAGCACGTTGACAAGCGCCGGCTTGCCGGACTCGAAAGCACGCTCGAGCGCGGCGGGCAGCTCCGCGGGCTCGCGGACCAGCTCGCCGTGGCCGCCGAGCGCCTCGACGACCTGGTCGTAGCGGGCGCCCGGCTGAAGCTCGGCGGCGATCGAGTACCCGTACAGGAACTCCATCGGGTGCTTCTCGAGCCCCCAGATCCCGTTGTTCCCCATCACGCCGACGACCGGGAGGCCGTGGCGGACCATGGTGTCGAACTCGAGGCCCGAGAACCCGAACGCTCCGTCGCCCAGCAGCACGCATACCTGGCGCTCGGGGTGGGCGAGCTTTGCGCCGATCGCCTGGCCGGGGCCGGCGCCGAGGCACCCGTAGGGGCCCGGGTCCATCCAGCAGCCGGGCTCGTAGGTCTCGATCACCCGGCCGGCGTAGGAGACGAAGTCGCCGCCGTCGCCGATCACGATCGCGTCGCGGTCGAGCACCTCCATCAGGTCCCTGTAGACGCGCAGGGGATGCAGCGGCGCGCGCTCGTCGTCGAGATCGCCGGTCTCGGCGGCGCGTTTCTCGCTCTCGGTCGCGCGCAGGTCATCGACCCACGCCTTCGTCCCTTCGGCGCTTGCGCCGCCTGCGGTCGCCTGCTCGCGGATCGCCCCCAGCGTCGCCGCGATATCGCCGACCAGAGCCAGCTCGGGCTGGCGCGTCGCCTCGAGCCGGCTCGGGGCGGAGTCGAGCTGGACCAGGCGCGTGTCCTCGCCGAACGAGCCGCCGAAGCCGAGCCGGAAGTCGAGCGGCACGCCGACGACGAGCGCGACGTCAGCCTCCTTCAGGCCCTTGCCGCGGGCGCGGCTGAAGGCAAGCTCGTGGTCGGCCGGGAGGCAGCCGCGGCCCATGCCGTTGAGAAACACCGGGATCCCGAGCGCCTCGGCGAACTGGCGAAGCTCGCCCTCGCCGCGTGCCCAGTACAGGTTCGTCCCGGCCATGATCACCGGGCGCTCGGCGGCGGCGAGGAGCGAGGCCGCCTGCTCGGCATCGTCGGCGGCGGCGCCGTCCCTTTGCTCGGGCGCCGCCGGCACCTCGGCCTCGGCCTCCATGAACACGACGTCGAGCGGGTAGTCGACGAACGTCGGCCCGCTCGGAAGCTCGATCGCGGTGTCGAGCGCGTGCGCCGTCACCTCGGGGATCGCCGCCGTCTGCTTCACGGTCTCCGCGGACTTGGTCAGCGGCGCCACGAACGGGACGTGGTCGATCTCCTGCAGGCTGCCCGAGCCCCAGCGCATCTCCGGCGCCCGCCCGCCGAGCACGACCAGCGGCGAGCCGTTCTGCTGCGCCCCGGCGATCGCGCTCATCCCGTTGGTGACGCCCGGGCCGGCCGTCAGCGCGGCCACGCCGGCGCTGCGGGTCGCCTTCGCCCACCCCTCGGCCGCCCACGTGGCGCTCTGCTCGTGACGGGCGTCGACGACGTCGATCCCCTCGTCCTTGCAGCCGTCGAAGATCGAGAACAGGTGGCCTCCGGAGAGCGTGAACAGCTTCGTCACCCCGCGCGCGGACAGCGTGCGGGCGACCAGGTGGCCGCCGTGGACAGCGCCCCCGGTCTCCTGCTCAGCCGCCTCGGTTGTTGCCTGCTCGGGGGCCTTCGCCATTCGGACCGACCCTACCGCGGTCAGGACCCCGGCAGCGTGCTGGTGCGGCCAGGGGGGCTGCCCAGCGGGCCGCGGGTGGGGCTCCCGAGCGCATCGGCGTGCCCGTCGCCGGCCTCGGCCGCCACTACCTGGGGCACCTTCGGCGCGTACAGCGTCACCGTCCCCTCGATCCCCTTCAGGGTCACCTCCGTCCTCTCTGCGAGCTCCACCTCCGAGCGCAGGCGCCTTGCCGTCTCCGTCGTGATCAGGACGTCGTCTCCGGTCGTGCGCGTCGCCGACTCGGTTCGCTCCGTGACGTTCACCGGGTCGCCGATGACGCTGAAGTTGAGCCGCCCGGCGCCTCCGATGTTCCCGGCCACCACGCGACCGGTGTTGACGCCGACGCCGATCCGGAACCCCTCGCGGTCGCCGTGGTTGACGAGGGCCGCCATCTCGACCGCGGCCCGCACCGCTCGGTCGGCGTGGTCGGGGTGCGGCTCCGGTGCCCCGAACACGGCCAGCAGCCCGTCGCCTTCGAACTTGTCAACGTGCCCCCCGTGAGCGGCGACCACCGGCACAACCACCTCGAAGAGCTCGTTCAGCCTCGCCACCACCTCCGGTGCGCTGGCGCCCGCGGCGAAGCGGGTGAAGTTCTCGACGTCGCAGATCAGGATCGAGACCTCGCGCTCGATCCCCTCCTCGGGGAAGCCCTCGCTGAGGATGTACTCGGCGATCTCCTCGTCCAGGTAGGTGCCGAACGCCTCGCGGATCCGCTCGCGCTCGCGCAGCCCCGTCACCATCTGGTTGAACGACGCGGCAAGATCGCCAAGCTCGTCGGCGGTGGTGACGGGAACGGCGACGTCGTAGCGTCCCTCCCGCACCGCGTCGGTCGCCCGCTGCAGGTCGGCGATCGGCCGCAGGATCGATTTCGAGAGCATCACCGTCAGCTCCAGCGAGATCGTCGTCGCGACCGCCACCGCGACCAGCACGTCGAGGCCGAGATCGGTGCCCCCGCCCGATCCCCCCTCAGAGGTGAGCGCCGCGACGACGAGGCCGGTGATGATGTTGATCAGCGGCAGGGTCGCGAGCAGCCGCACGCGCAGCGGCAGGGCCGACGTCCCGGTTTGCAGTCGCGGTGAGACCTCGCGGTTGATGTCGACCAGCACGGGCCACATCCCGGCTTCGCTCGCCAGGTAGTGGAGAATCGCCGCGTAGCCGACCGCGACCGCCGCCCCGGCGAGGAAGGGGAAGAAGGCAAGCCACGGCAGCCCCAGGATCGCCACGCCCGCGATGCACGTCGGCACGACGGTGAGCAGGAGCGGCAACGGGAGATCGCGGCGCAGCAGGTCGAGCGGCAGCCCGACAGCGGAGCTCCAGGCCCGTGCGGTCTCCTCGGAGCCGCGGGCGCCGGCGATCCACGCCTGGACGGGGCGGAGGCGGCGATACGCCCGCGCCATCACGACAGCGACCGCGGCCGCAGTCAGGGAGAGAGCGACGATCAGTACCTTTAGGAACTGGTCGCCTTCAGCGTCGTAGTAGAAGGTGAACAGCCCCACGGTCGCCGCGGTGACCACCAGGGCGGACTGCAACTCCACCAGCAGGAATGCCGCGGGGTAAAAGCTACCCAGTTTCCGGTAAAACCAAGTCAGCATGCGCAGCACCATGGCGACAATTGTCTCGTACCTCCGGGCGGCGCGCGGGTTCCGCTCAAGTCGCGGCGCAACGCCGCCGATGGGTCAGTGATGGGCCATTCGGGCTCACCGGGCGAGGGCGTGGGGCCCCGGAAGCGGGGGCGCCTCAAGCGGGGGCTGCTTGTGGTGGGCGTGGCCGCGATTGGCGTATCGATTCCCGCGGGCACGGCCTCGGGCGGGAGCATCTCCGTCGAGGCCTCGGTGGGCGGGTGTGAGCCCGGCAGCGATGCCGTCGTGTGCCAGATCAACGCGAGCTTCACCGGCGTCGCCGACGCCGACTACTACACGGCCTCGGTGACGAGGCCCGACGGGGTGACGCAGTCCTTCGGCACCGTGCCCGCCGGCTCGGCCAGCGTGTGGCCGAGCTACAGCGGGGACGGCACCTACACGATCACGATCACCGCCTGGGACGACGGCGAGAGCGTCAAGCACGGCACCGCAAGCACGGGCGGCTGACAGGACGCGCAGCGAGCGCTCCGCGCGGATGACGCCCGAGCAGCGCGGCAACGGCGGGTTCCCTGAGCCGCCCGCCGGCGAGCCGGTGCGGGTCGTGCGCTGCTCGCACCTCACCTGCGGGCGCGACACGCGGATCCGCCTGCCGCGCGGGCTTCCCGCCGACGCCGTGCGCCGGGTGGTGTGCGATGGCTGCGGGCGAACCTACGACTGCCACCTGGTCGAGGAGATCGAGGCGCGCGGGGTCGCATCGGCCCTCGCGGCGCCGCCGCGGCGCTGGCTCGAGCTGCCGCCCGGACGCGCGTGGCGGATCGCCTCGATCCCGATCGCCGCAGCGGCCGTGATCGGCGCTCTGCTCCTGATCCGCGGCCTCGGGGACGACAGCAGCACGGCGGAGCGCGCCGGAGGTGGCGGCGACGGCTCCGGCCCGAGCGCCGGGAGCGAGGAAGCCCGCCTCGTGCGCCAGCCCACCTACACGCTCGCGCTTCCCGCTGGATGGGTGCGGACCGAGCCACCCGCGGGCGCGACCTTCGCGGCCCGCGCGGCGGACGAGGCGGGCGAGTCGACGCTGTTCATCGACCGCGACCCGGAGCTCGACGCCGCGGCCTTCGAGGCCCGTTCGCTCGCCCAGCTTCGAGAGGTCGCCGGCAGCGCCGAGGTCGCGGAAAGGGTCCCGGGCCCGACCCCCGAAGAGACGATCGTGCGCCTGCAGTCACAAGCGCGGGCCGGGGGCGGCGGCCCGGCCTACGAGGTCACCCTGCGGGCCTCCGGCCCGTACCGCTACTACCTCTCCACGATGCTCGCGCCGGACGCCGGCGAGCAGGCACGGAAGGGCGTCGAGCTGATCCAGAGCTCATTCTTTCCCGAGCGTTGAGTAGGGTGCCGGAGCAGCGAGACGAATGAACCCCAAGCGCGCCCTCCTATTTGCAGCCCTGGCCCTGGCGGTGCCGCTGCCGGCGCTCGCCCTCGAGGGAGGGTCCGGCGGCGCGAGCCTTGGCGTGCAGGCCTCGTTCAACGGCTGCGGGGTCGCCGGGGGGTCGATCATGTGCAGGATCAACGCGGGCTTCAGCCCGCTCTCCGACGCCGACTACTACACCGCCTCGGTGACCGCCGCCGACGGCAGCGTGACCGACTTCGGGGTGGTCGCCGAGAGCGGCGGCGGCTCCGCCGAGCTGACGGTCCCGTACTCCGGGAACGGCGGCTACACCGTGACGGTCACGGCCTGGGGCTATGACGAGCAGGGCAAGCCAGGCGTCGTGGGCTCGGACGAAGCAGATGCGGGCGGCAAGGCGAAGCAGGAGGGCGGTCTGGAGGCGGTCGAGCAGCCGCCCCAGGGCGGGGAGACCGGGGAGACCCCGGCTCCCGGAGAGCCGGAGCAGCCACCCGAGTGCCCGGAGGCCGAGACGCTCGACCCGGACGGAGTCAGCGGCGACGCCGCCACGGAGCCCGCCGCGGCGCCGCCACCGGACGTCGCACCCGGCGACGAGGACCGGGGCCCCTGCAAGAAGCCAGGGGAAAAGGGCGCAGCTCCGCCCGCTCCCTGAGACCGGCCGGGCTCCACCGGTCCACTACGATCCCGCCGATGGCCACCGCCACGGCACAGGCGCTGTCGGAGTCCGCGCGAGAGTTCGTGTCGGCCGGGCCCCACGGCCACTGGATCGGCGGTGAGCAGGGCCCCTCGGCCGACGGGCGGACGTTCGAGACGATCGACCCGGCCACCGGCGAGGTGATCTGCGAGGTCGCCTACGCCGGCGCCGAGGACGTCGACCGCGCGGTGCGGGCGGCGCGGGGGGCGATGGGGCCGTGGGCGAGGCTGGCCCCGTCGAAGCGCGCCGGCCTCATCTACGCGCTCGCCGAGACGATCAAGGCAAGCCTTCCCGAGCTCGCCGAGCTCGAGTCGCTCGACAACGGCAAGCCGGTGGCCTACGCGAAGGGCGACGTCGCCGCGGCCGTCAACCACCTTCGCTACTACGCCGGATGGCCGACCAAGATCGAGGGCGAGACGATCCCGGTCTCGACGCCCGACGTGCTCTGCTACACGCGCAGGGAGCCGGTCGGGGTGTGCGGGCAGATCATCCCGTGGAACTTCCCGCTGCTGATGGCGGTGTGGAAGCTCGCCCCCGCGCTCGCCGCCGGTTGCACGACGGTGCTGAAGCCGGCCGAGCAGACCCCGCTGAGCGCGCTGCGACTCGGCGCGCTGATCAATGACTCGGGCATCCCCGAGGGCGTGGTCAACGTGGTCGCCGGGGACGGCGAAACCGGAGCGGCGATCGTCGAGCACCCCGATGTCGACAAGATCGCCTTCACGGGCTCGACGGAGGTCGGCAGGGAGATCGGCGCCAAGTGCGGAAGGTCGCTGAAGCGGCTGACGCTGGAGCTCGGCGGGAAGTCGCCCAACATCATCCTCCCCGACGCCGACCTCGAGCAGGCGATCGCGGGCTCATACTCGGCGATCTACTTCAATACCGGCCAGTCGTGTAACGCCGGCTCGCGCCTGTTCGTCCACCGCGACCACTTCGACGAGGTCGTCTCGAGGCTGGCCGACACGGCGAAGCGCGCCAAGCTCGGTCCCGGGCTCGAGGAGGGGACCGAGCTGGGACCGGTCGTCTCCGAGGAGCAGCTCGACCGGGTGCTGGGCTACATAGAGCAGGGCCGCGAGGCGGGGGCGGAGGTGGTCGTCGGCGGTCAGCGGCTCGACGCCGACGGAACGAAGGGCGCGGACGGCAATGGGGGCTTCTTCATCGAGCCGACCCTGTTCGCGGGGGTCTCGGATGAGATGAAGATCGCGCGCGAGGAGATCTTCGGCCCCGTGCTGGTCGCGATGCCCTTCGAGGACCTCGAGGAGGTGGCGCGCCGCGCCAACGACACCGAGTACGGGCTGGCGGCGGGCGTGTGGACGCGCGACGTCTCCACCGCACACCGGCTCGCCGCGATGCTGCACGCGGGCAACGTGTACATCAACACCTGGGGCGGGGGCGATCCCGCCGCTCCGTTCGGCGGCTTCAAGGCCTCCGGGATAGGGCGCGAGAAGGGTCACGCCAACCTGGACGCCTACCTCGAGCTGAAGACCGTGTGGACAAAGCTGTAGGGACGCCGTGAGGTACGCCGTCCTCGGGACGGGCACGGTCGGCGAGACCATCGCGGGCAAGCTCGTCGAGCTCGGTAACGAGGTGATGATGGGCTCGCGCCGGGCGGGCAACGAGAAGGCGCTTGCCTGGGCCGAGGCGGCCGGCGATGGCGCCAGCGAGGGGTCGTTCGAGGACGCGGCGAGCTTCGCCGAGGCCCTCGTCAACGCCACCGCCGGGGTGGCGTCGCTCGACGCGCTCGCGGCCGCGGGCGCCGGAAACCTCGCGGGAAAGGTCGTGATCGACCTCGCCAACCCGCTCCAGCCGGATTCGGGGATGCCACCCGAGCTGGCCTTCTGCAACACCGAGAGCCTCGGCGAGCGGATCCAGGACGCCTTCCCGGACGCACGCGTCGTCAAGACGCTGAACACGATCAACGCCGCGGTGATGGTCGATCCCGCCTCCGTTCCCGACTCGCACAACGTGTTCGTGAGCGGCAACGACGCCGCGGCGAAGTCGCAGGTCACCGAGCTGCTCGAGAGCTTCGGATGGCCGGCCGACGCCGTGATCGACCTGGGCGACATCTCGACCGCGCGCGGCGCGGAGATGTACCTGGCGCTGTGGCTCCGCCTGATGCTGGCCGGCGGCTCCGCGCGGTTCAACATCCGCGTCGTGCGCGGGGACTAAAGCAATGGGACCGCCGCCCGAAGGCGGCGGTCCCAAGGAGCGGCGGCGGCGACTGCAGGGCCTTCCTTGCCGTGCACCTCGCCGGCGCCTACGAGCCTCCTTGCCAGACAGCGGGTGTCGGTCCATTCGTGACCTTCCCATCGCCACCATCGGCACCGCGGGGCATTTCCCGAGCAGATCGCGGTTTGCTGGACGTCTGTCGGACTCTCTCGTGCCCGGCTACGATCGCTTCGCCCGGGTAGGCAAACTGGAAAAGCCAGTGGCCTTAAAAGCCGCGGCCCGAAAGGGCGTTGCGGGTTCGAATCCCGCCCCGGGTACTCGTCACCGCCCCGTGTAGCGGCGCTTAGGCCCGCTTCAGAATCGCCATTTATCAATAGTGGCACCGAAACACCTGCGCTGTTACGGTGTTTCATCAGGCGAGGGGCGCATCCGGAGCGCTCCCCTGGGAGAGATACAGGCATCCCTTGGAAGCCTCAGCACTAACACACGCAAGCCGTCGCGGGCTGCTCGTGAGGCCCTCGCGGCCGCTGCGCCTGCACAAGGACGACCGCCTGATCGCGATGATGCGCGACGGCCACGAGCGCGCGTTCGAGGTCCTGTTCGAGCGCTATCACGCCCGCCTGCTGGCCTTCTGCCAGCACATGCTCTCCTCGCGGGAGGACGCCGAGGACGTGCTCCAGGAGGTCTTCGTCGCCGCGCACAAGGCGATCCTCGCCGACAGCCGCACCCTGCAGGTGCGGCCGTGGCTGTACCGGATCGCACGCAACCGGTGCTTGAACCACCTGCGCAAGCCCGTTCCCGAGGGCCAGGACACGATGGACGTCCACCCGCACGAGAACGGCGCCTCGACCGCCGAGCGGGTGCAGAACCGCGAGGAGTTCCGCCAGCTCATCGCCGACGTCCACACGCTTCCGGAGACACAGCGCACGGCGCTGCTGCTGCGCGAGGTGGACGTGATGTCCTACGAGGAGATCGCACAGGCGATGGGCACGACCGTTCCGAGCGTCAAGTCGCTGCTGGTCCGCGCCCGGATCACGCTCGCCGAGGCGAGCCAGGCTCGGCTCCTCACCTGCGGAGAGGTCCAGCTCGAGCTCGCCGAGGCCACCGAGGGCCTGCGCAAGATCTCCGGCCCGGTGCGCCAGCACGTGCGCTCGTGCGAGGGGTGCGGCGACTTTCGCGCGCAGCTCCGAGCCGACCGTCGTGTGCTCGCCGCGCTGTCCCCGATCGGCCCGCTGGTCGCGCTCAAGGAGCTCTTTGGAGCGAAGCTCGCGACGCTGCTGGGTGGTGGTGGCTCGTCGGCCGGCGGGGCGTCGGCCGGCGGGGCGACTGCCGGGGGCGTGGCCGCGGGTCAGGCGGCCGCCGGTGCCGCGATCGGCGGCGCCGCCGCGAGCGGAGCCGGCGGGATCGGCGGCGCAATCGCGGGCGGCCTGGGGGCGAAGGCGGCGGCCGGCGTGGCGACCGCGGCGCTGCTGACGGCGGGCGCGGTCGAGGTGAAGAAGCAATACGGCGCGGGAGACTCTGCGCAGCAGACTCCGGCTGCGGTCACGCACCCCGCCCACGGCGCCCACCACAAGCACCCCCATGCGGTCGTGCCCGCCCCGGCGGAGCCCGTCGAGCAGCCGGTGCCGGAGCCGGCCGCCGAGCCCGCTCCGGCTCCGGTCGAGGAGCCGGCCGCCGAGAGCTCGTCCACGCCACCCTCCGAACCGCCCGGTTCGACCGAGGCCGGGTCGTCCGGCTCTGAGTCGGAAGCGGGCAGCGGCTCGATCGAGATCGTCCCCACCGCACCGCCTATTCCTCCGACGCGATCGGGGGAAGAGGCGAAGCTGGTTCCCGCCTCGAAGGTCTAGCTAGGCCGCGAGGCCGATCACCTTGACGCGGCGCGACAGGCATTGCGCCGCGAACGCGTGCGTCTCCTCCTTGGTGACCCCGAAGAGGTTCCAGTTCTCCTCTTCGTCGACCCACGGCGGGTCGAGCACCTTCTCGGTCACGGGAAGCGCATCGGCGATCGTGCGCTGAATCGCGTCCCGATACCTAGGGTTCTCGCGGGCCATGTCGGTGAGGAAACGGACCCCGAACGCGATGTGCCGGTGCTCGTCCCGCGCGACCTTGGTGAAGCCCTCGACGAAGCCGGGCAGGGTCCCCTCGCGCTCGTTGAAGTCGATGATGAAGTGCTGGCCCGTGAGCGCGAGGACGCCCTCGATGATCATGTGGTACAGCGTGATCGCCTCGACCACCTGCTCGGTGTCCTCCGGCTCCGCCGCGAGCCGGTCCACCCGCTGCTTGAGCATCCCGTCGAAGAGCTCGTTGAAGGCCGGGTTGAGGTGCTCCTCGGTCTGCCTCAGCCGGTCGGCGACGCCGTCGCCGCCCTCGTAGACCCCGACCTCCGAGTAGAAGCGGTCGAAGAAGCGCACGTGGCGTGCCTCGTCGGCGATCTGGGTCGAGAGGAAGATCCGCTGGTCCTCGGTCGGTGCAGCGCGCATGATCGGCCCGAGCTCGTCGGTGACGCGCTGCTCGCCGATGAAGAACGCCGAGAGCCCGTACATGCGCTGGAAGCGCTCCTCGGGGTCGATGCGCTCGTGCCAGTCGACCCGGTCCTGGCTGAAGTCGAGCTCCTGGGTGAGCCATTGCTGGCGCTCCCAGAGCCGGTACAGCTCGACGTAGTCGAGCAGCTTCGCCTCGCCGCGCTCCGCCCCCTCCTCCCCGAGCGCCGGGTCCGAGGTGGCCATGAAGTCCTCACGCGCGAGCCGGGACAGCGTCGGTGGGCTTGCGGCCTCCACTGACCCGTAGCGTATCGGTTCGACTGGCCGACTGGCCAGTCAGTGATCTACGTCCGGGGCGCGCGGGATCATCGGGTGGGTGGAGCAAGTGTCGAAAGGCACGATGAGCCCGAGGGGGCCCTGGAAATGGGGCAACCGCGCCGTCGGCGTCGACGTGGGGCGTCGCCGGATCTGGATCGGGGGTCAGCGCCTCCATCACGGCGTCACCGGGATCGTCCTCGCCGGGGTGGGGTTGACAGGCCTCGCCGCGAGGCGCCTATCCGCGCGCGGCAGCCTCGAGTGGGCGCTCGTCGGCACGGCTCTGATCGCCCACGACTGGCACGACCGCGATCAGTGGTTCCGCCGCGGGGCGGGCGAGCAGGACTACTCCGAGTAGCTCTCGCCCGGCTTCAGGATCACGACCTCCGAGGAGGTTCGGGACTCCACCTCGGCCTTGAACCGCTCGGGGTCGGCCTCCACCGGAGGGAAGGTGTCGTAATGCATCGGGATCACGGTGTCCGCGTCGATCAGCTCGGCCGCCGTGACGGCGTCTTCCTGGTCCATCGTGTAGTGGCCGCCAATCGGGATCAACGCCACGTTGATCGGCGTGCGCTCGGCGACCAGTCGCAGGTCGCTGAACAGGGCCGTGTCGCCGAGGTGGTAGACGGTTGTGGCCCCGATGCCGACCACCAGGCCGGCCGCGCTCCCGATCACCCGTCCGTCCGGCAGCGTGCTGGTGTGGAAGGCGGGGACGAGCTTCACCCACCCCCACTCGAGCTCGACCGTCCCGCCCAGGTTCGGGTCGGCGACGTCATCGAGCCCCTGCTCAGACAGCCACCGCGCCAGCTCGACGATCGCGACGCACTTCGCCCCGGTCCGCTTCGCGATCTCCACCACATGGGCCATATGGTCGGCATGGGCGTGGGTCAGCAGGATGTGCGTCGGCTCGACCTCATCGGGCCCGACCACGGCAGCCGGATTGTCCGGCTTCAGGAAGGGGTCGATCAGGACCCGCGCCGAGCCGTCGACGAGCTCGAAGCTCGCGTGGCCGAGAAAGCGGACCTCCACTAGTCGACTCTCTCGATCTCCGGATCGCCGCCGTTGAGGTGGCGACCGAAGAACTCGACCGTGCGGTCCCAGGCCTTCTTCGCGTGCTCGGGGTGGTGCGTGCCGAGGCGGTCGGTGTCGTTGAAGAACGCGTGCCCGGCGCCCTCGTAGAAGTGGAAGATCGCCTCCGCCCCGGCCTGGTTCAGCTCCTGCTGCAGCCCCTTGGCGTCCTCCACGGAGACGAAGTCGTCGTCCTCGCCGAAGTGGCCGAGGACGGGCTTGCCGGCGAGCTTCGAGAAGTCCGGCTTGCCGTGCGGCATCACGTAGTAGAAGCTCACCGCGGCACCGACCTTGTCGTTGACGGTCGCCGTCCAGATCGAGAGGCCGCCACCGAGGCAGAACCCCACGGTCCCCACCTCGCCGCTGCACTTCGGGTGCTCGGCCAGGTACTCGACCGCGCCCCGCATCTCCTTCTCGGCCTCCTCCATGTTCAGGGCCATCATCTTCTGCTCGGCCTCGCTCGGCTGGTCCGTGGTCTCGCCGTGGTAGAGGTCGGGCGCCAGGACGACGTAGCCCTCGCTGGCGAAGCGGTCGCACACGTCACGGATGTGATCGTCGACTCCCCACCACTCCTGGAGCACGACCAACCCGGGGCCATCGCCCTCGGGCTCGGCCAGGTAACCGCGTGCGGTCCCGCCGTTGGCCTCGAACTCGACTTCAGGCATTCTCAGTCCTTCCCTTCCTCGCGATTGGCCAGCTCGTCCGCGAGCGCCCAGCCGACCGCGACGCCGACCAGCATCCCCATGCGCGCTTCCTCGGCCAGAAGCGTCCGCACGGCGGTCACCCGCTGCTCGGAGTCGGGAGTCGTCGCGGCCTTGAGCAACTCGGCCTCGTGGGTCTCTCCGAACCAGCCCCCGGCCTGCATCGCCTCGGCGAGCAGGCGCTGGAGCTTCGGCGCCGCCGTCGCGACCATCGACTCGGCCTCGCGGAACCGACCAGGGTCCGTGAGCGCGTCGATCGCCGACTCGAGCTGCTCCTCCGAGTAGGCACGCGGTCCCACGCGCGCAACATATCGCTACTGCCGATTCGCCTCGTAGATCTCCGCATACTCGGGAGGCGCCGGCTGCTGCTGGGCGAGCAGCTCGTCGACGAACGCCCCCAAGCTCTCGCCGTCGGCAAGCAGCTCGTTATGGCGCCGCTCGAACCCGATCGTCGAGGCCGGGTTCGAGCTGATCCCGGCGCCGCAGGCGGAGCCGCCGACGTGTCCCGGGTAGAGATCGATCCAATCGGGGAGGGTCATGAGGCGGTCCTGGATGCTGGTGCGCAGCTCGGCGGCCAGCTCGCGCTGCTGGCCGTGCAGGTCCGGGCGGCCGACCGCGTTCACGAACAGGGTGTCGCCCGTGAACACGAGCCACGGGTCCTCGCCGCGCGCCGTGTCGGTGACCAGCAGGCAGACGTGCTCCCACGTGTGACCGGGCGTGTGGATGACCTTCGCCCGGGTTTTGCCGAGCACCACCTCCTCGCCGTCGTGAAGCGGCTCGTAGTCGAACTCGACCGGCGAGTCGGCAGGCATCCGCAGGTGCGCGCCCGTGCGCGCGGCGAGCTCGCGCGCGCCGCTTCGGTGATCGGCGTGCACGTGCGTGTCGAGCACCTGGTCGATCCGGCAGCCGCAACGCTCGGCGGCGGTGCGGATGTAATCGTCGACGAGCGCCTCGTGGGGATCGACCACACCGACCGTCGCGTGGGTGGGGCAGCCGAACAGATAGGACGCGCAGCCGGTCTCCTCAACCACAAACGGGCGCAGAATCACGGCATCCAGCTTACGACCTAGCGCCGCCGCTCCCACATCTGAAGCTCGCCGACGTCCCGGTAGCCGATGCGCTCGTACACGGGGCGGCCTAGCTTCGTCGCCTGGAGCGTGGACGTCTGCATGCCCCGCTCGCGGGCCTCGGCGAGCGCGACCTCGAGCAGCCGCGTGGACAGCCCGCGACCGCGCGCCTCGGGAACCGTCGCCACCCACCAGATGCCGCAGTCGCCCTCGACGTCGGTCGTGGCGAGCACGGACACCGGGCGTCCGTCGCGTCGCGCCTCGTACAGCCTCCATGCATCCTCCGGCGGGGTCCCGATCCCGCGCTCGAAGGCTCCCGCCTCGTGGCCGTACGACGCGTCGTTGATCCGCTTCAGCTCGGCGAGCGAGCCCCCGGAGGTCCACTCGAGGTCGCCGGGGTCACCCTCGCGGAGCTCGGAGAGCTCGAGCGCCATCGCACGCGGGGTTGCGTCGAGCTTGTGCCCGGCGGAGCCGAGCAGCTCGGCCGACGCGCGGTCCCACTCCGGCACCCACACCGTCCAGGCGCGGACGCCCGCCTCGTCATATGCGCGCGCCAGGTCGCCGTGGGCCGCCGCGAGGCTCTCGGGCCGCTCGTAGAGCACCGAGTTGAAGACCGAGCGCTCGGGCACGGCCGGCACCACGGCCGCCACCACCCCGTCGTGCTCCACCAAGCGAGCCCGCTCGGATCCCGCCGCCATCGTGCGCCACGCGTGCACCATGCTGCGGTGCATGCGCGCGAGCAACCCGTCGTGCAGCCAGACCGAGCCCTCCATCAGCGCCTCAAGGCGAGCGTAATCCCGTCCGCGACGCCGAGCATCGCGATGTCGACTCGCTCGTCGTGGGCAATCCGCTCGTTCAGTTCGCGGATCGCCCTGTTGCCGGGGGAGTCGTCGGCCTCGTCGAGCACGGCGCCCCCGTGGAGCACGTTGTCGATCATGATCACGCCGCCCGCGCGCATTCGGCCGAGGGTCTCCTCGTAGTAGGCGGGGTAGCCCTCCTTGTCGGCGTCGATGAAGGCGAGGTCGAAGCGCTCGTCAGGTAGGGCCTTCAGCGTGTCGAGCGCCGGGCCGAGCCTCAGCTCGATCCGATCGGCGACGCCGGCCTCGTCGAAGTAGCGGCGCGCGACCTCGGCCCACTCCTCGCTCACTTCGCAGGTGAGCAGGCGCCCGTCCTGCGCCAGGCCGCGGGCGATGCAGATCGCCGAGTAGCCGGTGAACGTGCCGAACTCCAGCGCCCGGCGCGCCCCGATAGCCCGCGCGAACAGCGTCAGGAAGGCCCCCTGATCCGGCGCGACCTGCATGATCGAGATCCCGCCGAGCGCCTCGGTCTCCTGCGCGAGCCGCCGCAGGACGTCGTCCTGGCGCGATCCGTGCTCGACGAGGTAGCGATGCAGGTCCTCGTCGAGCGAGGTGAACTTCGCGGGCACGTCCCCGCCTACTCGTTGCGTCGCGACGCCGGACCGATCGCGTGGGCCGCGAGACCGGCGCCGAGCCCGACCAGCCCGCTGGCGAGCGCAGCCCACTCGTTCGCGAAGTCCTCAACGAGCGGCAGGGCGAGCAGGACCGCGGCGAACACCGTCACCCCGATCACGTCGTAGTCGTCACCCGGGTGCGCGCGGCTCTCGGCGTGGCGGATCGCGAACCAGGCGGCCACGGCACCAAGCGCGACACCGTTCCCGCCCGAGGCGAGCAGGGTGCCCGCATCGAGCCCGAGCGAGTGCATCGCATCCGTGGCCAGCATTCCGAGACCGCCGCACGCGACGAGCAGAAGCGCCGCGGACACGGTGCCGAGGCGGCGCTCCAGCGGCGGCACGAACACCGCGATCGCGACCGCGATCACGAACAGGTAGCCGACGTCGTCGTACACGAAGGGCGCCGCGAGGTAGCGCCACCATTCCGAGCCGACCTCGCCGACGATCGCGCCGACCTGCTCCGGAAACAGCTCGGCGGCGCGCTGAACGAGCAGCAGGATCGCGGAGCCGAGGATCGCGGCCAGCGTCGCATAGGGGCGTTCCGCGACCCCGATCCGCGGCAGTCGCGGCGCGCGCAGCCGGCGGCGGCGCTCACGCGCCGTGATCTCGTCGCCGTGGCGCTCCAGCTTCGGGGCCCGCTTGCGCAGGCGTGTGCCGCAGTACGGGCACTCGGTCACGTAGGGGCTGACCTCGGACCCGCAGCTCTTGCAGACGACGCTCAACTCGGGCGATCCCACGGCCCACGAGAATAACCGGCGCGATGCCCGGCGGGGCCGGGGGATCAGTCATCAGGGCCGAGTGTGGTCGGCGATCTCGCGGACCAGCTCACGCGCGTCGCCGCTCCGCTCATACATCCGGAGCTGGCGCCGCGCCCCCGTCCCGTTCGCGATCAGGTCCCGGACGCCGGCGAGCTCGGCCGCGCAGCCCAGCTCCTCGGCGTGCTCGGCGAGCTCGTCGCACATCCGCCGCACCATCTCGTCGGCCGGCACCTGGCCGCCCCCGCGGAAGTCGATCAGCGGCCCCTCGATCCCGCGGATCGCGGCGCGGACCTTGTTGTCGTCGATCAGCTCCGTCGGATACTCGACCATCGGCTCCTCCCTGTCGAACAGCGCCGAGAGGCGGTGCGCGATCGCTGCGGTCAGGGCAGTGAGGCCGACGGTGTGCTCGAGTCGCGTCTGCTGGTCGAAGACCCGGGTCTCGACCGTGCCGAGGTTCGGGTGCGGGCGAACGTCCCACCACAGGTAGGTGTAGTCGTCGATCGCGCCGTTCTCCATCATCAGCTCGACGCGGCGCGAGTAGATCTCCCAGCTCCCGTAGTGAGGCGGGACGCCGACCCGCGGGAAGGCCCGGAACACCGGGGTGCGCGTGGACATGACCCCGGTCACCTCGCCACGCCACAGGGGGGAGTTGGCCGACAGCGCCAGCAGCACCGGGATGTAGCGGCGCAGCCCGTCGGCGACGTAGATCGCCTTGTTCGGGCCGCTGATCGCGACGTGGACGTGGGTCCCGAAGATCAGCTCCTGGCGAGCGACGTAGCGGAGCTCGTCGATCAGCTCCCTGTATCGCTGGCGCTCCACGATCGCCTGGTCCTCCCAGCGGGCGAAGGGGTGGGTCCCGGAAGCGCCGATCAGGAGCCCGAGGCGCTCCCCGATCGCCGCGACCTCGCTGCGCAGCACGCTGAGCTGCTCGCCCGCCGTGCGCACGTCCGGGCACGGCTTGGTCGCCACCTCGAGCACCGACTGCATCAGCTCGGGCTTCACCTGTCCCTCCAGCTCCTCGGGCACCGCGGCGAGGACGGCCTCGATCCTCTGCGCCAGGTCGAGCCCGTCGGCGTCGAGGATCATCAGCTCCTCCTCCACCCCGATGGTGAAGGGAGGACCGGTGAAGTCATGCTCGAGCATGGCGCCTTTTGGGGTGGGGCCGGGTCCGGGAAGCGGCCCGATAGTAGCCGCGGGACCGGCCCTATACTGCGAGCGAACCGAGCCCAACGAGGAGGAGCCCAACCGCGATGGAAGTCAAGGCCGCAACCGAGCAGAAGTCACTTCTCGCGACGATCTCGCCGGGCAAGCGCACCCGCCTGCGCCGGTTGCTGTTTGAGTTCGGCCCCGGCAAGGGCACGCTGCTGCTGCTTCCGATCGACCAGGGGATCGAGCACGGCCCGCGGGACTTCTTCCCCAACCCCGCCTCGAAGGACCCCGAGTACCAGTTCCGGCTCGCGGCCGAGGGCGGGTACTCGGCGATCGCCTGCCAGATCGGGCTGGCGACCAAGTACTACCCGGACTACGCGGGGCAGGTTCCGCTGATCCTCAAGGTCAACGGCAGGACCGACGTCCCTCCCTCCGACGAGGCGCTCTCGACCACCAACGCCTGCGTCGAGGACGCGGTGCGGCTGGGCGCGGACGCCGTCGGCTACACGCTCTATGTCGGCTCGCCCCGCCAGGACGCGGACCTGCACCAGCTCAAGGGAGTGCGGGAGGACTGCGATCGCTACGGGATGCCGCTCGTGATCTGGGCCTATCCCCGCGGCAGTGCGATCGAGAAGAAGGGCGGGCGGGCCTCCTTCTACGCGATCGACTACGCGGCGCGGATGGCGATGGAGATGGGCGCGGACGTGGTGAAGCTCAACATGCCGACGATCGATCCCGAGAAGGACAAGGACTCCCCCGCCCCCTACAACGAGGGCAACTTCACCCAGGAGGAGGCGATCCAGCACTGCGTGGCGTCGGCCGGACGCTCGCTGGTCGTCCTCTCAGGCGGCTCCAAGGTCGACGACGAGGCCCTGCTCGAGCACGTGAAGCTGATCATGGGCGCGGGCGGCTCCGGCGTGATCTTCGGCCGCAACGTGTGGCAGCGCGAGTGGTCTGCGGCGCTGGACATCATCGAGCAGATCAAGGAGTACATGCTCTCCCACGTGACCCGGATCCCGTAGCGACCTGGTTTCGGCGAATCACCGGAAACCCCGCGGCGGCGGAGGCGGGAGCCGAGCACGTCGCGGGATTGATGATGCTTGGGAGCGGCAGCGGGCCGAATTCGGGGGGATCGACTGGGGAGCCGCGTTCTTCGGCTGGCTGGTCGCGACCGGGATCGGCGCGTTGCTGACCGGGTTCCTGACCGCAATCGGGACGGCGACCGCGCTGACCGAGGTCCGGCCGGCCGAGATCATCGCCGGCGGTGAGACGACCGCGGCGGTCGGCTTCGCCGGCGGCGCGGCACTGGTCGTGATCGCCGTCGTCTCCTACCTCACAGGGGGCTACGTGGCGGGGCGGATGTCCCGCTTCGACGGCGCCAAGCAGGGCCTCGGCGTGTGGGTTTTCGCACTGCTCGTCGCGGCCGGGCTCGCGATCGCGGGAGTGATCGCGGGCGGCGAGTACAACCTGCTCGGCCGGCTCGACCTGCCCCGGGTTCCGGTCGAGGAGGGCACGCTGACGAGCGCCGGCGCGATCGTCCTGGCGACGATCCTGCTCGGCACGCTGCTCGCGGCGATCGGCGGCGGGATTCTCGGGGAGCGTTACCACCGCGCCGTGGATCGGGTCGGCTTCGGGGCGAGATAGCGTCCCGCGAGCCTTTCTTTGTCGTGAGATCGCGTCGCGGACCGGGAATCGGGGCGATCGTGCTGCTGCTCGCGGCGGTGGCGCTCCTGGTCCGGGGCGTGAGCGGAGAGCGCACCGCCGAGGGCCCGGCCGCCCAGCGGCCGAAGCAAGCCACGGCCGAGGTGCTGCGGGTCGTTGACGGCGACACGAT
>Ga0184637_10000553_pt1 | contig 27827 bp, 28 predicted proteins | sample PLM3_127_b2_FD_133143 | JGI IMG/M metagenome (GOLD analysis project Ga0184637, IMG submission 133143) | Groundwater sediment microbial communities from an aquifer in East River, Colorado, USA - PLM3_127_b2 | ecosystem: Environmental > Terrestrial > Soil > Riparian zone | place: USA: East River... | reverse complement strand
TGGGTCGCGCGCGCCGATCAGCTTCTTGTGGGTGAGGCCGACCAGCCCATAGGCGCCTTCGACCTGGAGCAGGGCTTCGATGAACTTCTCGACGAAGCGCTGCTTCTCGCTGCGCGCCACGAGGTGGAGGATCACCTCGGTATCGGTGGTCGACTGGCAGATAGCGCCCTTCTTGATCAGAGATTCGCGCAAGGTGAGCGCGTTGGTGAGGTTGCCGTTGTGGCCGAGGGCGAAGCCGCCGAAGTGGAGATCGCCGAACAACGGCTGAACGTTGCGCAGGGAATTCTCGCCGGTGGTGGAATAGCGCACATGGCCGATCGCGGAATGACCGGTCATTTTGGCCATCACCGAGGCTTGCGAAAAACTGTCGGCGACATGGCCCATGGCGCGGTGGGCGTTGAACTTGCCGTCGAAGGCGACGATGCCGGCGGCTTCCTGGCCGCGATGCTGCAAGGCGTGCAGGCCCAGGACGGTGTGGGTGGCGGCTTCTTCCACCCCGTAGATTCCCACAATGCCGCACTCTTCCTTCAGATGATCGTCATCGAAAGGATGGGTCGTCAGCATCGGCCCGTGTTCCCTTGTGGGTTACTGCGACTGGCCCTGAAGCAGGCGCTGCAGGTCCTTGCGCTCGGCGTCCTTATACCCCGATCCGTCGTCTTGTCCATCTTCATTTCCCGCATCGCTGCCCTGCGTCCACGAGCTGTTTTGGCCCGAGTCCAGACCGGATTCCTCGTTAATTCCGGGGTCAGTTCCGGGGGTTGGATTCTGCAGGTTATCGTTGATCGATTTGTCCTGTTCCATCGCATCGGCGCCTTCATCCAGGATCTTGCCGGTCTGCTCGCGGAATTCCTCGGGAACCAGGCCCATCAAATACACTGCCGCCTTGCCGGCATAGGGTTCCGTGCGCGCCTCCTGGACGACCACCGGCCAATCGGCCCGATTCGGCAGCACATAGACCAGGAGGATATGGGCGATGGCGACGACCACCGCACCGCGCGCCAGCCCGAACACCAGGCCCAGCGACTTGTCGAGCGGACCGAGCAGGCTGGTCGGCACGCGCGAGACGATGAAATGATTGACGACGCCCAGCACCAGCAGCGCGACCGTGAACACTGTGACACCCGCCGCGATATCCGCGAACAAAGGTTCGGCAATCTGCTGGCGCGCGAACTCCTGCACCGCGGGCACGCGCAGGAAGATGAGATAGGTGACGATCGCCGCACCCACCCAGCCGAACAAGGACAAGATTTCCTTGACCAGGCCACGGCCCAGCGCCAGAAGCGCGGACAGCGCAATCACCACCAGCACACTGATATCGACATAGTTCACGATCCGCGCTCCACGCTTATGCCACCGCCACTCTACCGCGCCCGGTCCATCGCGCCAGATGCATCTTGGGCTGGATGTCTATTTAGCAAGGGCCTTCTTGCCCGCGCTCAATGAGCGGACCTCGCCATACAGCCAGTCGATCAGATCCTGGAGATGGCCCAGCTCCAAAACCTCCACGCCGCCGGCGCGATCTTTGCCCTCCGCGTTGCGGCGGCGCGGGCGCAGCGCGCGGCGGAAGCCGAGCTTGCCGGCCTCGCGCAGCCGCAGGTCGGCCTGCGAAACCATGCGCAATTCCCCGGACAGGCCGATCTCGCCGAACGCCACGATATCTTCCGGCACCGGCCGGTCGCTCAAGGCGCTGACCAGGGCCAGCGCCACGGCAAGATCGGCCGCCGGCTCGGTGATTCGCAAGCCACCGGCGACATTGAGATAGACCTCGTTACCGGCGAAGGCGAGGCCGCAGCGCGTTTCCAGGACCGCCAGCAGCATGGCCAGGCGGTTGCTGTCCCAGCCGATCACGGCGCGCCGGGGCGTCGCCTGCGGCGAGGGCGAGACCAGGGCCTGGATCTCCACCAGCACCGGCCGCGTGCCCTCGATGCCGGCGAAGACGGTGGCGCCGCTGACGCTGCCGCGCCGTTCGGCGAGGAAAAGGGCGGAAGGATTGGCGACCTCCTGCAATCCGCCTTCGGTCATCTCGAACACGCCGATCTCGTTCGCTGGGCCGAAACGGTTTTTCACCGCCCGCAGCAGGCGGAAATGATGCCCGCGCTCGCCCTCGAAATAGAGCACGGTGTCGACCATGTGCTCCAGCACGCGCGGGCCGGCGATCTGGCCGTCCTTGGTCACGTGGCCGACCAGCATCAGGACGAAGCCGCGCGACTTGGCGAGGCGGATCAGCTCGGCGGCGGAGCTGCGCACCTGGGCGACCGTGCCCGGCGCTGAATCCAGATTGTCGAGATACATGGTCTGGATCGAATCGATCACCACGAGATCGGGCGGATCGCCGCGATCCAGGCTGGCAATGATGTCGCGCACGTTGGTCGCGGTGGCGATCTGCACCTCGTGCGATTGCAGGCCCAGGCGCCTGGCGCGCATCTGCACCTGCTCGACCGCCTCTTCGCCGGAGATGTAGGCGGAGCGCAGCGGCGATTTACCTTTCGCCACCGCGTTCACCACCTGCAGCAGGATGGTGGATTTGCCGATGCCGGGATCGCCGCCGATCAGGATGGCGGAGCCGCGCACCAATCCGCCGCCGGTGACCCGGTCGAACTCGGCGATGCTGGTGGCGCGACGCATCGCTGCCGGCGCCTGGCCGTCGAGGGCGACGAATTCGACATTCTTGCCCTTGCCGCGGCTGAGGCCCTTCGGCACCGTGTCGCGGGCGCTCTCCTCGACGATCGAGTTCCAGGCGCCGCAGGCCTCGCACTTGCCCATCCAGCGCGAAAAAGCGGCGCCGCAGCTCTGGCAGACATACTGGGTGCTCGGTTTCGCCATCGGCGATCTGTCTCCGCCGGTTTGATCTACGCTAGCTGGGGCAGCCGCTAAAGCGGTCGCACCGGCATTTTGATCGGGCCGTCGGCGCGGCCCTGCACGAATTGCTCGACATGTGGATCGCCGGAGCTGTCGATCTCTCCGGCATCGCCGGTCCAGATGATGCGCCCGTCATAGATCATCGCCGCGCGGTCGCCGATTACCCGCAGGCTGTGCATGTCATGGGTGATGGATAGCGCGGTCGCCCCCAGATCGTCGACGCATTTCTTGATCAATTCGTTGATCACCTGGCTCATGATCGGATCGAGGCCGGTGGTCGGCTCGTCGAAAAAGATGATCTCGGGCTCGGCGGCGATGGCGCGGGCGAGGGAGACCCGCTTCTGCATGCCGCCGGACAGTTCCGCCGGAAAGAGCTCGGCCACGTCGGGGCCGAGGCCCACGGCGCCCAGCTTCCTGAGCGCGATGTCCTTGGCCTCGGCGCGGTTGAAGCCGCGGCCGGCGATCAGGCCGAAGGCGACGTTTTCCCACACGGGCAGCGAATCGAAGAGCGCCCCACCTTGGAACAGCATGCCGAATTTGTGCATGAACTCTTCGCGCTCGCCCATCGACATGCCGACCACTTCCTGGCCGTCGATCTCGATCGAGCCCTTGTCCGGCTTCATCAGGCCGATGATGCATTTGATCAGCACCGACTTGCCGGTGCCGGAGCCGCCGATCACCACCAGCGACTGGCCTCTCGGCACGTCGAGGTCGAGATCCTTCAGCACCACCTTGCGGCCGAAGGATTTGCACAGGCCCCGCACCTTGATTTTGAGATCGCCGCTCATCTGGAGAAGAACAGCTCCGTCACGATGTAGTTGGCGATCAGGATCAGGATCGAGGCGGTGACGACGGCGTTGGTCGTCGCCTTGCCCACGCCCTGCGCGCCGCCGCGCGAATGGAAGCCGTGATAGCAGCCCATCAGCGCGACGATGAAGCCGAACACGCCGGCCTTCACCAGGCCGGAGAAGATGTCGATGAATTCGACGAATTCCACGGTGTTCGTCAGATAGGTGCCGGGATTGAAGCCGAGCTTATAGACGCTGACCAGATAGCCGCCGAACACGCCGATCACATCGGCGACGGCAACCAGCAGCGGCAGCATGGTGAGGCCGGCGATCAGCCGCGGCGCGATCAGGTATTTGTAGGGATTGGTGGAAAGCGTGGTGAGGGCGTCGATCTGCTCGGTCACCCGCATGGTGCCGAGCTCGGCGGCCATCGCGGCGCCGATGCGGCCAGCCACCATCAGACCCGCCAGCACCGGCCCCAGCTCGCGCGCGATCGAGATCACCACCACATTGGGGATCGCCGTTTCCGCGTTGAAGCGAGCGAAGCCGGTATAGGTCTGCAGCGCCAGCACCATGCCGGTGAAGATCGCCGTCATGCCGACGACGGGCAGCGAGTAATAGCCGATCTCCACCATCTGCTTCAGGATGAGGCGCGGATAGAACGGCGGCTGCAGCGCCAGGAGGATCGCGCGCAGGGTGAACAACACCACCCGGCCGATCGATTCCAGCCCGCCGAGGAAGGTGCGCCCCAAGGGCTGAAGCAGGGGCATCTGGTCCTTACTCCGCCGGCAGATAGCGCCGCTGATAGCGGCTGCCGAGCGAGGTCAGCACCTCATAGCCGATGGTGCCGGCGGACTTGGCCAGATCGTCGGCGCTCTGCTGCGGACCCAGGATCTCGACCCAGGCGCCGGGCTCGGCCAGATGCGCCGGCACGTCGCCGACATCAATCGTGATCAGATCCATCGACACGCGACCCACAAACGGCGCCCGAATTTCCCCGACAAACGCGGCGCCGACATGGCTCAGGTTGCGCGACATCCCGTCCGCATAGCCCAGACCCAAGGTCGCCAAGCGTGTCGCCCGCGTTGAGCGGTGGGCACCATAGCCAACGGCCTGATGGGCGTCAATCTGACGGACCTGCAGGATTCTGGCTTTCAGGCCAACGACTTGGCGCATGGGATTGGATGCCGCCGGGGTCGGATTGATGCCGTAGAGTGCCGCCCCCGGACGCACCAGATCGAAATGGAAATCCGGGCCTAAGAAGATGCCGGAGGAATTGGCGAAGGTGAGGATCGGACGCTGCTTCATCAGCGGCAGCAGGCGCTCGATCGCCGCGCGCCAACGCGCCAGTTGCTCGGCGTTCAGCGGATGATCCGGCTCGTCCGAGCAGGCCAGATGCGACATCAGCACTGGGATCGGGAAGGCGGAGAGGGGCGTCGGTTTGGCGATCAACCGGTCCATCCCGGCCGGCGACAGGCCCAGCCGCGACATGCCGGTATCGACATGCAACACCGCGGGTGCGGGTGTGCTCCCGGCGCACCATGTCTGCCAGCGCTCGATCTGCGGCCGGGAATTCAACACCGGGATCAGGCGATGGGCGATGAAGTCCGGCTCGTCGCCGCCGAGCGGCCCGGACAGCACATAGACGTCCGCCTGTGGCACCACGGCGCGCAGCGCGATCGCCTCGCTCAAGGTCGCGACGAAGAAATGCCGGCATCCGGCGGCGAACAGCGCCGGAGCGGCTCGATCGGCGCCCAGCCCATAGGCGCTGGCCTTGATCGCGGCGGCGCAATCGGCGTTGCCGACGCGGGATTTCAACAAGCGGTAATTGGCGACCAGCGCGCCGAGATCGATGGTCAGTTCCGCCAGAGGTGCGACAGTCATCGGCGGATCAGTGGTGATCCGGGAGTTCTTCGTCGCGAACCAGATCGCTAAAGCGCGTGACAGCACCATCGAAGAACAGCTTGACGTCACCAACCGGGCCATGACGCTGCTTGCCGATGATGACTTCGGCGACATTGTGAATCCGGGCGCCGTGGTCCTGCCAGCGCGCCATGCGATCCTGGAACTTGTCGGGGGCTTCGTCGGGACGCTGCTGCGGCATCGCGCGTTCGTGATAATATTGCTCGCGGTAGACGAACATGACCACGTCGGCGTCCTGCTCGATCGAACCCGATTCGCGCAGATCGGCGAGCTGCGGCCGCTTATCCTCGCGGTTTTCGACCGCGCGGGACAGCTGGGAGAGCGCCATCACCGGCACGTTCAGCTCCTTGGCCACCGCCTTCAGGCCGCGGGTGATCTCGGAGATTTCCTGCACCCGGTTTTCCGACGGCTTGGGACTGGCCGAGCGCATCAACTGCAGATAATCGACGATGACCATATCCAGGCCGAATTGCCGCTTCAGCCGCCGGGCGCGGGTCCTGAGCGCCGGCACGGTCAAGGCCGGGGTATCGTCGATGAAGAACTGCACGCTGGTCATGGCCTGCGCCGCCTCGACGATCCTGGTGAAATCGTCGTGCTTCACGTCGCCGCGCCGGATGCGGTCGGACGAGACGCCCGATTTCTCCGCCATGATGCGGTGGGCCAATTGCTCGGCCGACATTTCCATGGAGAAGAAGGCGACGCGGTGCTTGATTCCGGTCTCGTTGTCCTTCACCGCCTCGGCGGCGTTGAAGCCGATATTGGTGGCGAGCGCGGTCTTGCCCATCGAGGGCCGGCCGGCCAGGATCACCAGGTCGGAGGGTTGCAATCCGCCCAGCTTGCGGTCGAGATCGCGCAAACCCGTGGTGACACCGGTGACATGGCTGTCGCGCTTGTAGGCGACCTCGGCCATTTCCAGGGCGCTTCGCAGCACCGCGTCGAATTTTTTCGGCCCGCCCTCCACCTGGCCGCCCTCGGCCAGGTTGAACAGGCGCATTTCCGAGCGCTCGATCTGGTCGGTGGCGGTGACGTCGGGGTCATAGCTGTAGGAATCGTTGACGATGTCCTCGCCGACGCCGATCAGTTGCCGGCGCAGATACAGATCGAAAATGGCGCGGCCGTAATCCTCGGCATTGATGACGGTGATGACGGCCTGGGCCAGTTGCACCAGATATTGCGCGCCGCCGATCTCGGCCAGCGCGCCATCCTGGTCGAACAGGTTCTTCAGCGTGACCGGGTTGGCGATCTGGCCGCGCAGCACCAGCTTGCCGATCGCCTCATAGATGCGGCCGTGCAGCGCGTCGGCGAAATGCTCGGCGCGCAGGAACTCGCTGACCCGGTTGTAGACTTCATTGTTGGCGAGCAACGCGCCCAACAGCGCCTGCTCCGCCTCATAATTGTGCGGCGGCACGCGCGGCGGGATCGAACCCGCCCCTTCGCGCAACCTGGCGACGTTTGAAGTCTTGGCCCCCGATTCCATGGCGGGACCTTACTCCCTGCGACTCGTAATAGCGCCTGTGAATAATGAGTATAACGTGAATAGAGTCCGCCTGGGCGATCTTCGCAAGATTCGATTTCACGTCTTTGGCTTGTGGTTCCCTTCAGGTGTGATGGCGTCGTGAGGATAGCGTGACCGAACATTCCGCATCATCTGGCCTCCGGCGCACCGTCCTGATTGTCGCGCTGCTCAATCTTGGCTATTTCGTGGTCGAGTTCTCAAGCGCGCTCGGCATCGGCGCGGTGTCGTTGTTCGCAGACAGCATCGATTTCCTGGAAGACGCCTCGGTCAACCTGTTGATCCTGCTCGCACTGGGATGGTCACTGCGCGCACGCTCGCGGGTGGGGATGTTCCTGGCGGCGGTCCTGCTGGTGCCGAGCCTCGCCGCGCTCTGGGCGATCTGGCAGAAGTTCCGCGATCCGGTGGCGCCCGAGGCCGCGGAACTATCTCTGGTTGGTTTCGGCGCCCTCATCGTCAATTTGGGCTGCGCCTTTCTCCTGACCCGCTATCGCAAGGAGAAGGGCAGCCTGACCAAGGCGGCGTTCCTCTCGGCCCGCAACGACGCGCTGGCCAACATCGCCATCATCGCCGCCGGACTCGCCACCGCGGCGACCGCCTCGCACTGGCCGGATCTCGTGGTCGGCATCGGCATCGCCATCATGAATGCCAACGCCGCTCGAGAGGTGTGGGAAGCGGCGCGACGGGAACGCGGCACCGCTTTGCCCTAGGCGCGGTTCTGCTCCGCCGCGAAGGGGTCGTCGTCAGAATCTTCGCGCCACTCATACTCGGCCCAGGTCGCGGCCTGACGGGCCCGCTGCTCGCCGCAGATCCGGGCGATCAGGGCCAGGCTCATGTCCATGCCCGCCGACACGCCCGATGAGGTGAAGAACTTGCCCGCTTCTACCCAACGTGCGCGGGCTTGCCAGAGAACCGCCGGTCCCTGTGTCTTGACCCAATCCAAGGCCAGCTTGTTCGAGGTTGCCGCGATTCCGTCGAGCAGCCCGGCCCTGGCCAGCAGCGCGCTGCCGGTGCAGATCGATGCAATGAACTCCGCCGTCGCGGCTTTGGCGGCGAGCCAGGCCAACAAGCGCGGATTGTCGACCTCGCGGCGAGTACCGCGGCCGCCCGGGATCAGCAAGATGTCGTAGTGCCGATCGTCCGCAAACACATCATCGATCACGGAACGTGGCCCCTGAGTGCTGGGAACGACACGGTCCTGTTCGGCCACCAACCGGATGGTGAACTCGTCCAGCATGCCGAACATCTCGAGCGGTCCGAAGACGTCCAACAGTTCGAACTGAGGGAACAGCAGCACGCCGATGGTTCTCATATCCGCTCTCTCCAAAGCAAAACGGCCGCCCCGGTGGGAGCGGCCGTTTGCAGTAGCGATAGACGCGAAGCTTAAGCTTCGGCGGCCGGGGCTTCCGCGCCCTCCGCCGTTGCGGCAGCCGCTTCCTCGAGCAGCTTGTCGAGGTCGGGCGCCTCGGCGCTTTCGGCCTTGACCACCGCCGCGCCGGACTTCTCCTGCTGCACCGCTTCGTCTTGCGACTTGGCGACGTTGGCGGTGACCGTGACGATCACCTCGGGGTGCAGCGCGACGCGGACAGGGTGCAGGCCCAGAGTCTTGATCGGCTTGTCCAGGATCACCTGGCGCCGGTCGATCGTGAAGCCCGCCGCCGTCAAACCGTCGGCGATGTCGCGGTTGGCGACGGAGCCGAACAGCATGCCGGTTTCGCTCGCCTGGCGGATGACCACGATCTTCTGGCCGTCGACCTTCTTGGCGATCTTCTCGGCTTCCTGCTTGCGGCTCAGGTTGGTGGCTTCGATCTGCGAACGCTGCGTCTCGAAACGCTTCTTGTTCTCCTCGGTGGCGCGCAAGGCCTTCTTGCGCGGCAGGAGGAAGTTGCGCGCGAAGCCCGGCTTCACGGAGACCACGTCGCCGATCTGGCCCAGCTTCTCGATGCGCTCCATCAAAATCACATCCATGGGGAGCTCTCCTTACTTCAACACGTAAGGCAGCAGGCCGAGGAAGCGGGCGCGCTTGATCGCCTGGGCGAGCAACCGCTGCTTCTTCGCGCTGACCGCGGTGATGCGGCTGGGCACGATCTTGCCGCGCTCGGACACGAAGCGCTGCATCAGCTTGATGTCCTTGTAGTCGATCTTCGGCGAATTGGCGCCGGAGAACGGGCAGGACTTGCGACGGCGGAAGAACGGCCGGCGGCCGCCACCGCCACGCGGGGTTTCAGTCGCGGCGATGCTCATGCCGGCTCTCCTTGGGTCTCGGTCGGTTTGTTCTCGCGCACCGGCCGCAGGCGGTCGTCACGCTCCGGACGGTCGCCGCGATCGCCGCGATCACCACGATCGCCCCCCCGGTCACCCCTGTCGCCGCCGAAGCTGCGCTCGCGGCGGCCGAAGCCACCCTCGCGCTCGCGGCCATCGCGGTCACGGCCGCGCGACTGCAGCATGGCGGAGGGACCTTCCTCCAACGCCTCGACGCGCACCGTCAGGTGGCGCAGCACGTCTTCATGGATGCGCATGTTGCGCTCCATTTCCTGCACCGCGGCCGCCGGCCCATCGATGTTCAGCAGAACATAGTGGCCCTTGCGGTTCTTCTTGATGCGGAAGGACAGGCTCTTCAGGCCCCAGAACTCCTTCTTGGTGACGTTGCCGCCTTGCGCGGTGACGATCCCGGAGAAGTGCTCGGTCAGGGCTTCGACTTGCGCGGAGGTCACGTCCTGGCGCGCAATGAATATGTTCTCGTAGTACGGCATCCGAAAATGACTCCCTTCGGCTGTTAGCGGTCCGGCGCTGGGGCTCCCAAGGTAAAGACCCGAGGAAAACCGCATCAGCGGATCGGACCTAGCCGGCACCTCGCGGTGTTGAGCACCGGTCCCGTGAGACTAGATCAGGGAACGGGGGCCGGCAGGGTTGCGCCCGCGACAACCGCGAGCGCGGCCGGACTATAGTGATCGGCGCTTCCATTGCAAGCGCGAAGCAACGGCCGTGGCCACGTGTGGTTAACGAAGGTTAACCAAGGTTAACCGAGGCTGTCCGGCTGCTTGACAGCCTCGCCGGCCGGGCTATCTATGCGCCCTCTCGCCGCCCGAATCCGGGCGGATTCTGTCGTTTTTTCAGCGCAAAGGGAAAATCGATGACACGCGCCTTCATCTTCCCCGGCCAGGGCTCGCAAGCGGTCGGGATGGGCCAGGCGCTGGCGGAAGCCTTCCCGGCGGCCCGTCTGGTGTTCGAGGAGGTCGACGAGGCGCTGCGGCAGAAACTGTCCAAGCTGATGTTCGAAGGGCCGGAATCCCACCTGACTCTGACCGAGAACGCTCAGCCGGCTTTGATGGCGGTCAGCGTCGCCGTCCTGCGTGTGCTGGAGGGCGAAGGCGGCTGGCGGCTGGCGGACAAGGCCGGGTACGTGGCCGGTCATTCGCTGGGCGAATATTCGGCGCTGGCCGCGGCCGGGGCGCTGGCGCTGCCGGACGCGGCGCGCCTCTTGAAGCTGCGCGGCCAGGCGATGCAGAAGGCGGTGCCGGTGGGCGAGGGCGCCATGGCGGCGCTGCTCGGTCCCGAGCTCGAACAGGTGCAGAAGATCGCCAAGCAGGCGGCGGAGGAAACCAAGCTGGTCTGCGGTGTCGCCAACGACAATTCGCCGGGGCAGGTCGTGGTTTCCGGCGCCAAGGCCGCCGTCGAACGGGCGATGGCCATCGCCACGGAACAGGGTGTCAAACGCAGCCTGCTGCTGCCGGTGAGCGCGCCGTTCCATTGCGCGCTGATGCAGCCGGCCGCCGACGCGATGGAAGAGGCGCTCGCCAACGCGACGATCCGCCAGCCGGTGGTGCCGGTGATCGCCAACGTCACGGCGCAGCCGGTGAGCGATCCGGCGACCATCGCCAGGCTGCTGGTGACCCAGGTGACCGGCACCGTGCGCTGGCGCGAATCCGTTCTGACCATGAAATCGCTCGGCGTGTCGAAAGCGCTGGAACTGGGCGCCGGCAAGGTGCTGGCCGGCCTGGTCAAGCGCATCGACAAGGAGATCGAGGCGCTGTCCGTCGGCGGGCCCACGGATCTCGATGCGGCGCTGAAGGCGCTGATGTAGTGGGATGAGCCTAGCCCGCACCAAATTCCCTTCCCCCCTTGCGGGGGAAGGCAGCGGAGGCTTAGCGAGCGAAGCGAGCTTAGCCGGAGCCGGAAGGGGGGTGGCGCGCCTGCGGGCGCACATCGCCGGAGGCGATACTGGCCGAAGATTCTTTGTGGATGCACCTGGCGCTGCAACACCCCCCTTCCCAACCTTCCCCCGCAAGGGGGGAAGGGGCGCAGTGGTGCGGGTTGAAGCATCGCGCATCGCCATTGAGAAGCTGCTGAATTCACTCGGAGCAACCCCATGTTCGATCTAAGCGGCAAGACCGCGCTGGTGACCGGCGCTTCCGGCGGTATCGGGGCTGAGATCGCGCGCGCCCTGCACGCGCAAGGCGCGACGGTGGGATTGAGCGGTACGCGGGTCGATCCGCTGGAGCAGCTCAAGGCCTCGCTCGGTGACCGCGCGCATGTGCTGCCCTGCGACCTGGGCAATGCGGCCGAGACCGAGCAATTGCTGAAATCGGCCGAGACGGCGATGGGCGGCGTCGACATCCTGGTCAACAATGCCGGCGTCACCCGCGACGGTCTCGCCATGCGCATGAAGGACGAGGATTGGCAGAAGGTCATCGACGTCAATCTCACCGCCGGATTCCGCCTGGCCCGCGCCGCCTTGCGCGGCATGATGAAAAAGCGCTGGGGCCGCATCATCGGCATCACCTCCATCGTCGGCGTCACCGGAAACCCGGGCCAAGCGAACTATGCGGCGGCCAAGGCCGGCATGATCGGCATGTCCAAGGCGCTCGCCCAGGAAGTCGCCTCGCGCAACATCACGGTGAATTGCGTGGCGCCCGGATTCATCGAAACCCAGATGACCGACGCCTTGAACGACGAGCAGAAGGCACGACTAATGGGGAACATCCCTGCCGGCCGGCTGGGCCGGGTGGGCGACGTGGCCGCCGCCGTGGTCTATCTGGCCAGCGCCGAGGCTGCCTACGTGACCGGTCAGACGATCCACGTGAATGGCGGCATGGCTATGATTTAGCGTGCCTTTTCGGCACAGCCTCCGGCTCTGGCCAAAGCCGGGGAAACTATGATAATGGACCCCGGACGCCGCCGCTCTTGGTTAAGTCCGGGGTTAAATCCGGGGGTTAAGTCCGGGGAAGGTCTCGGAGAGTTTTCCAACCGCATGTGCGGCGGCAGCAAACGGCCGGAAGGCCAACCATCTTTCGACCGTGATCCGGATGGGGGACGCGGTGATCAACAAAGGGAACAGCGATGAGCGACATTGCCGAACGGGTTAAGAAGATCGTGATCGAGCATCTCGGTGTCGAGGAAGCCAAGGTCACGGAGACCGCCTCTTTCATCGACGATCTGGGCGCCGACAGCTTGGACACGGTCGAACTGGTGATGGCGTTCGAGGAAGAGTTCGGCTGCGAGATTCCCGACGACGCCGCGGAAAAGATCCAGACCGTCAAGGACGCGATCGACTACATCAAGTCGAAGGCCAGCTAAGACCGACACGATCTCGCGCCGGATTGCGCAGGCGATCCGCGCAGGAGTTTGCGTTGGGCTGGTCTGATTTTTGATCTGGTCTGATTTGTTGGGGCAGAGCGAAGGCTGAACATGCGTCGTATCGTCGTCACCGGAATGGGCGTCGTTTCGCCGCTGGGCATTGGCGCGGAATATGTCTGGAACCGCTTGTTGAAAGCTGAGTCCGGCATTCGCGGGGTGCAGTCCTGCGACGTGACCGACCTGCCGTGCAAGATCGCCGGCGAAGTGCCGCGCGGCGACACCGCGTCCGGCAAGTTCAATGCCGACGATTACGTCCCGCCCAAAGACCAGAAGAAGATGGACACCTTCATCATCATGGCGATGGGGGCGGCCCAGCAGGCGGTCGAGGATTCCGGGTGGAAGCCGACGGACGAGGAAGGCCAGATCCGCACCGGCGTGCTGATCGGCTCCGGTATCGGCGGCCTGCAGGGCATCTATGAGGCGTCGGTCACGCTGAAGGAGAAGGGACCGCGGCGCATCTCGCCGTTCTTCATCCCATCCTGCCTGATCAATCTGGCTTCCGGCCATGTCTCGATCAAATACGGCTTCCGCGGACCCAACCACTCGGTGGTAACGGCCTGCGCCACCGGCAGCCACGCGATCGGCGATGCCGGCCGGCTGATCCAGATGGGCGATGCGGACGTGATGATCGCCGGCGGCACGGAATCGACCGTCAGCCGTCTGGGCATCGCCGGCTTCTGTGCATCGCGCGCGCTCTCGACCGGCTATAACGACCGGCCCACGGAAGCATCGCGTCCGTGGGACAAGGGCCGCGACGGGTTCGTGATGGGCGAGGGCGCCGGCGTCGTGGTGCTCGAGGAGCTGGAGCACGCCAAGGCGCGGGGCGCCAAGATCTATGGCGAGCTGCGCGGCTACGGCCTGTCGGGCGACGCCTATCACATCACGGCGCCATCCGAGAGCGGCGACGGCGGCTATCGCTGCATGCAGATGGCGCTGAAGCGGGCCGAGATGAATCTGGAGCAGATCGACTACGTCAACGCGCACGGCACCTCGACGCCGCTGGGCGACGAGATCGAGCTGGGTTCGGTGAAGCGGCTGTTCGGCGATCACGCCTATAAGCTCACCATGTCGTCGACCAAGTCGGCGACCGGCCATCTGCTGGGCGCCGCCGGCGCCGTCGAGGCCATCTTCTCCATCCTGGCCATGCGCGACCAGGTGGCGCCGCCGACGCTCAATCTCGATAATCCGTCGGAAAGCTGCGACATCGATCTGGCGCCCAAGCAAGCCAAGCCGCGCAAGATCGGCGCCGTGCTGTCGAATTCCTTCGGCTTCGGCGGCACCAACGCCAGCCTGATCTTCACGCCGGCTCAATAAAGCGGCTCGTCAGGAGCGGAGGGCGATGCGCCGGCTCCTGAACGCCTTTCTGACGCTGATTGCGGTGGCGGCGATCTCAGCGGCCGCAATCGCCTATTACCTGTTCGCCAGCTTCACCGGCCCCGGACCGTCCGCCGACGACAAGATTATCGTCGTCCCCAAGGGCATGGGCGTGGCGGAGATCGCCGATCTCTTGCGGCAAGAGGGCGTGATCGAAAACGCGGACATTTTCAAGCTCGGCGTGCGGCTGTTCTCCGAGGACAAACCGCTGCTGGCCGGCGAATATGTGTTCCCGAAGGCGACGTCGCCCAGCGCCGCCATGGGCATCATGATCTCCGGCAAATCCATCACCCACCGGATCACCGTTCCGGAAGGCCTGTCGGTGCGCGAGGTGCTGGAGCTGGTGGCGTCCGCACCGCTGCTGGACGGGCCGCTGCCGCCGGAGAAGCCGGCGGAGGGCACGCTGCTGCCGGAGACCTATCAATATCTGCGTGGCGAAAGCCGGGCGGCGCTGGTCGAGCGGATGCGCGAGGCGATGACGGAAGCCATCGCGCGGGAATGGCCCAAGCGCGCCGCCGATTTGCCGCTGAAATCGCCGCAGGAGGCCGTCGCGCTGGCCTCGATCGTGGAGAAGGAGACTTCGGTCAACGGCGAACGGGCGCGGGTGGCCGGCGTCTTCTACAACCGCCTGAAAAAGGGCATGCCGCTGCAATCCGATCCGACGGTGATCTTCGCGGTGACCTTGGGCAAGCTGAAGCTGGGTCGCGGCCTGACCTATGACGATCTCAAGATCGATAGCCCCTATAACACCTATGTGACCAAGGGGCTGCCGCCGGGGCCGATCGCCAATCCCGGCCTCGCCGCGCTGAAGGCCGTGCTGCGCCCGGACACGCACAAGGAACTCTATTTCGTCGCCGACGGCACCGGCGGCCACGCCTTCGCCGAAACCCTGGCGCAGCACAACAAGAACGTCGCCGCCTGGCGCAAGATCCAGAAGGCGCAGCAGCCGTAGCGCGGATCTGACAGCCGCCAGAGCTTCACCCGCTTTCGTCATTGCCGGGCTCGACCCGGCAATCCAAGTTTCCGGCGAGCGCGCGAATCGAAATTTGGATTACCGGGTCTCGCCACTTCGCGGCGGCCCGGCAATGACGACGGTTGGATTTGTGAGCCGAGCGCGCCTCAATCCTTCTTCGGCAGCCGGCGCAGCAGCGGGTCCATGATCGCCGGTGAAATCATGCCAATCGTCCAGGCGAGCAAGGACATCTGCCAGGGAAAGGCGATGCGCGCGCGATTCGCCGCGAGACCCTTGCGGATGATCTCGGCGGCGCGTTCCGCCGAGATCAGGAACGGCATCGGAAAATCGTTCACGTCGGTCATGTGGGTCTTCACGAAGCCCGGCATGATCACATTCACCTTGACGCCCCTGGGGCCCAGCTCGCCGCGCAGGGATTCGCCCCACACCTTCACCGCCGCCTTGCTGCCGCAATAAGCCGGGGCGCCCGGAAAGCCGCGATGGCCGGCGAGCGATGAGATGAGCGCGATCTGTCCCGATCCGCGCAGGGTCAGGCGCGGGATCAGCGGCAACACGGTGTTGAGCACGCCGTCGAGATTGATGGCGAAGACCGCGCGCGTCTGTTCAGCACTTTCGGGACCGCCATGGGTGCCGCCGGAAACGCCGGCATTGGCGATGACCAGATCGATCGGCCGGCGTTGATCGGCGGCGATGACCCAAGCCGCCATCGCGTCCTTGTCGCGGACATCGAGCGTGGCGGCCTCGGCCTCGGCGCCGCGCGCCTGCACCGCGGCGGCGATCTCGTTCAGGCGCTTCTCGTCGCGGCCGGCGAGCGACAGCAGCGCGCCCCGGCGCGCATAGGCCAGCGCCAGCGCCGTGCCGATGCCGGAGCTGGCGCCGGTGATCAGGACATGGCCAGGCTCGGGGGACTTGAGGTTCGACTGCACCCGGCAACCTTGCCAGATGTCGGCCCATGCCGGAAGATGCCGCAATGCGGGCGACGGGGATCGCGAATGCCCGAAAAAGGACAGCGGGGGAACTGCGTGACCATTGCCAGCATGACCGGATTCGCGCGCCGCCAGGGCTCGATCGGCGATTTTCTCTGGGCCTGGGAGTTGAAGTGCGTCAACGGCCGCAATCTGGATGTGCGCTGCAAGCTCCCGCCCGGGTTCGACGCGCTGGACGGTTTCGTCCGCACCGCCTGCGCCGAGCGGCTGAAGCGCGGCAGCCTGTCCGCCAATCTGATTGTCGACGACCGGCGGGCGGCGCCGTCGTTCCGCGTGAACGAAGCGGCGCTGGCGCAACTGGCTGCGTTGCTGGATGGCTTGAAGGGCAGGATCGAGGCGGCACCGCCGCGCCTCGACGGGCTGATCGGCCTCAAGGGCGTGCTGGAGATCGAGGAGCAGGTGGTGGCGCCCGATGTGCAGGAGAAGCGCCTTCAGGCGATGCAGGCCGATTTCGCCGCGGCGCTCGGCGACCTGCAGCGCGCGCGGCTGGAGGAAGGCAGCAAGCTCGATACCATCACGCGCCAGCATTTGAGCGAGATCGAGCGCCTGGCCGAGGCGGCGGCCGGCGCCGCGGCGGCGCAGCCGGCCGCTTTGCGCGCCAGGCTCGCCAGACAGATCGCCGAATTGCTGCCGCCGGCGGTGACCTTGCCGGAAGAGCGGCTGGCCCAGGAAGTGGCGCTGCTGGCGGCAAAGGCCGATGTGCGCGAAGAGCTGGACCGGCTGGCCGCGCATGTGGCGGGCGCGCGCGGCCTGCTGGATCAAGGCGGCGCCATCGGCAGGCGGCTGGATTTCCTGTGCCAGGAGTTCAATCGCGAGGCCAATACGCTTTGCTCCAAGGCCGATGATCTGGCCTTGACCAACCTTGGCATCGAGCTTAAGGCCTCCATCGAGCAGTTGCGCGAACAGGCGCAAAACATCGAATAATCGGGGTTGGACGGGGTCATGGATCTGGAGGCGGCGCGGCCATCGGGATTTGTCGATATCCACCGGCGCGGCCTGATGCTGGTGCTGTCCTCGCCGTCGGGTGCGGGCAAGACCACGATCTCGCGCCGGCTGCTGGCGCTGGAGCCGGAGCTGGCCCTGTCGATCTCGGCGACCACGCGACCGATGCGGCCGGGCGAGCGTGACGCCGTCGACTATCATTTCGTCGATCGCACCGCATTCGACCTGATGATCAATCGCAGCGAATTCCTCGAATACGCCAAGGTGTTCGATCATTATTACGGCACGCCGCGCAAGCCGGTGGAACGGTCGCTGGCCGCCGGCCGCGACGTGATGTTCGACATCGACTGGCAGGGAACCCAGCAACTGGCGCAAGCGGCGCGCGAGGATCTGGTCAGCGTCTTCATCCTGCCGCCCTCCACCCGCACCCTGGAGCAGCGGCTGAAAACGCGCGCCCAGGACAGCGCCGCCGTGGTTGCCAGGCGCATGGCCAAGGCCGCCGACGAAATGAGCCACTGGGCCGAATACGACTACGTGCTGGTCAATGACGATCTGGCGGCCAGCATCAACCGCGTCCGCGCCATCCTCACCGCCGAGCGGTTGAAGCGCATGCGGCAGATCGGGCTGGCCGAATTCGTGAAGGGCCTGCGCGAGGGGCAGTAGTCGCGCTATCCGCCCGCCGCGCGCCGCGCGCGAAAGGCCCGCGCCAGCGCGGCGAATTGCGCGATGTTCAGTTCCTCGGCGCGGGCCGTCGGCGCGATCTCGACCGATGCCAGCAGCGGCTCCACCTCGAGCCCCAGGCTGCGCAATGACTGGCGCAGCATCTTGCGGCGCTGGCCGAAGGCCGCTTGCGTGATGCGCTCCAGATCCTCGATGCGCGCCGGGGCCGCGGGCTCGCTAAGCGGTATCAATTCGATCACGCTGGAAGTGACCTTTGGCGGCGGGATGAAGGCGCGGGGCGGCACGTCGAACAGCCGCCGCGGCCGCGACAGGAATTGCGCCAGCACGCTTAAGCGGCCGTAGTCTTTCGTGCGCGGCTTGGCGGCCAGGCGATCGGCGACCTCGCGCTGCACCATCACAGTGATGGATTTGAAGGAAGGTCCGGCTTGCAGCCACTTGATGATCAGCGGTGTCGCGATGTTGTAGGGCAGGTTGGCGACGATGCGGCGCGGCGCCTCGCCCAACTTGGCGCAATCGACGCTCAGCGCGTCGCCCTCGACCACCGTCAGTCGGCCGGGATAGGCGGCGGCAATCTCGGCCAGCGCGCCGAGGCAGCGCGAGTCGCGCTCGATGGCGATGACCTGCCTGGCGCCGTGCGCCAGCAGGGCGCGGGTCAGGCCACCCGGGCCCGGGCCGATCTCGATCACCGTGGTTTCGCCGAGATCGCCGGCGGCGCGCGCGATCTTTCCGGTCAGATTGAGGTCGAACAGAAAATTCTGGCCAAGCGAGCGCCGCGCCGCCAGATCGTATTTCGCGATGACGTCGCGCAGCGGCGGCAGGCCGTCCGCAGCGATCATAGGCGGATGTCGATGACCGCCGAACGCCGCAAATCGCTCAGATAGCCGCGCGCCAGGGTTTCGAGGCGCTGCTGACCCAGCCGGTCGGCGATCGAGGTGCGCGACAGGCCGGATTCATCGCCCGCCTGCCGATCGCAGATCATGTAGAGCGCGATGCCCTGATTGGTGCGGACCGGATCGGCGGGCACGTCGATCGGCTGGTTGATCGCCAAATTGCGGGCCTGGGACGGCAGGTCGCTGACCAGCACGTTGCCGAGTTCGCGATAGGCGCCCGGCGACGCGTCGCCGGCGACCTCCGGCATCTGCGCGCAGCTCTCGATCTTGCCGGCCATGGTCCTGGCTTGCGAGATCGCGCGATTGACCTCGCTCTCCGCCGCGTTGGCCGTCAGCGACCAAAGCAGCAGCTTCACATTGACGGTGCCGTCGGCCGTGTCGGCGGCGCCGGATACCCGGGTCTCCTTGGCGAAGGCGATGTAGTAACCACCGGTGCCGCGCATCGGTCCGACCACCGCGCCGGTCGGCGCCGTCTGGATCTCCTGCGCCACCGACGGCTCCATCTGGTCCAGGCGCATCCAGCCCCAGTCGCCGCCCTTGAGCGCGCCCTCGTCCTGGGAGAACTCGCTGGCCAGAGATTCGAAATCGGCGCCTTCATTGAGTTGCTCGATCAGGCGCTCGGCGGAATCGCGGATCTGCGCTTCCTGGTCCGGCGCGTCGACCGCCAGGAAGATCTGATAGAGCTTGTATTCGTTCTGGCCCGCCGTCTGACGGATGCGCTTGGCCTCGTCATTGATCTCCTGGTCGGTGATGGTGATGCGCGGTCGCAGCTTGCGCTGCACCAGGCGCGCCCAGCTCAGTTCCGCCAGGATCTGATCGGCCAGCGCTTCGACCAGGATGCCGTTGCCGCGCAGGAACTCGCCCAGCTCGTCGCGCGACATGTTGTTGCGCTCGCCGATCGCATCGATGCGCTTCTCGACGTCGGCCGGGTTGACGGAAATGTTCTGGCGCTTGGCCTCCTGCAGCTTCAGCCGATCGTCGATCAGGTTGCGCAGCACCTGCGGCATCAGCCGGTCGCGTGTCTCCGGCGTGTCATCGAGGCGCGCGGACAGCATGGCCATGCGCAGCCGCATGTAGATGTCGAGCTCGCTGATGATGTCCTCGTTCACCACGGCGGCGATGCGCATCGAATCCTGCGCCGCGGCCGGGCCGGCCGGCAGGATCCCGGCGGTCGCCGCCAGAAGGGCGAGGCACAGGAAAACATGCCGCAAGGTAGTCGCCATAATGGTTCTTGGTGTCCGCATATCCGTCTCGACGTCTAGAACGGCACGTCGATGCCGCCAAGGTTCTTGAAGTTGACGGCGAAGAAGAACGAGAAGTCTCCCTCGGTCTCCTCCGTATCGCCGGCGGGCGTAAAGGTGCTTGAGAACGTCAATTCAAAGCACTCGTCGAGATAATGCAATCCGCCGCCGATCGACAATAGCCGCTTCTCTTCCAGATCATAGGACGAACTGGCGTTGACAGACCAGTAGTCCGACAAGTTGACACCGGTATAGGCGCTCACTTGTTCGCGATCCAGGAACTCCGTCCCGTCGGAATTGATGAATGCGTAGGACGTGGCGAGGACAAAATACTCGTTGCCGTAGCTGGCGCGGGCCTCATGGCGCTGAAAGCTGGTCTCTTCCACGTCGAAGCGGAACCGATAGCTGAGATCGATTCCGTGGCCGGGGCGCACGGCGAGGCGGCCGACCATGTCGGTCAAATCATCGGTGATGCCTGCGCTCTCGCGTGATTCGTCATTGTCGTCGTGGTCGAGCTGGAAGCTCTGGCCAAGGAACGCGTTGACATAGCCGTTCATCGGCAGATAGCCCGACCATTGAGCGCCATAAGTAACGCGTGAACCGGTATCCGCGCGGTCCCAGCCGGCGAAGCGATCGGATAGAAAGATGTTCGTATCGTCGAGCTCGAAGGCGCGGCTGTCCTCGTTCGGCACCTTGGTGGTGTTGCCGGTGTCGGGCGCCGCGACCAATTGGAACATCGGTTCGAACACTTGGGTGAAGGTCGGCGTTGCCCGCACGAAGGGATAGCGCCAGTCGAACGTCATCTTCGGCACCGCGCGGAACTCCGTGCCGTCGAAATTGTCGCCGGTCGGATCGATCGCGTTGCTGTTGGGGTCCACGTCGTGCACGGTGTGGATCGTGGTCGGCATGGAAAAGGTCAGGCGATAGATGTCGCCGAACGAACTGGTATAGGGCAGCGTCCAATAGGGCTCGGCGGCGATGCGCACCACCTCGCGGCCGTCGATGCGGCGCAGATTCATGAAATTGGTGTCGAGACCCCAATAGGCGCCGGCGATGCCCGGCTCGCCGACAAACCGATAATCGAGCATCGGAGCGATGATCGGCAATTGATCGCCCTGCTGGCTGAGCTTGGTGGTCTGGAACGCATAGGCCTGCGCCTCGGCATAGGAGCGGCCGAAGAAACCCTCGACATAGGCGGTGTCGGTCAGGATGTCGCGCGACCCGAGATGCCACCGCTTCAGATATTTCTTGTCCGACGTCGCTTTGAAATCGAATCCGGCCCGCCAATCATCGTTGATTTCGAACAGGCCGTCGCCCTCGATATGGCCGCGCAGTTCGTCATGCAGCTCGTGGCGCTCGCTGTCGTTGATCTCCTCCGACATGCGATCTTCCATGGTGCCCGACCCCTTGAGGCGGAAGCGTCCATTCAGCACGCGCTGGCGGTATTCCAGAACGCCGACCGCGCCAGGATGCTCCTGCAACTCGCCGCCAAACCGCAGGATCGGCGTAAAGGTGACGTCCTTGTCGGGTCCGAGCACGACGTAATAGGGCGTACTGAGCTGCAGTCCGGACTCGCTGGAGAAATGGATCGAGGGCGAGAGAAACCCGGTCTGCCGATCGACGCCGAAATCCGGATGCCGGAACCACGGCGTATAGAGCACCGGCACGCCGAACATTTCCAGCCAGGCATCGTGATAGGTAACGGTCTTCTTCACCTTGTCGCGCACGGCCTCATAGGCCTTCACCTGCCACAGCGGCGCGCGGCTGGGATCGGCGGCGCAGGGCGCGCAGGGCGTGTAGACGCCCTTATGCAGGATTTCCTTGCGGTTCTGGTCGACGCGCTCGGCTGTGTTGGCGGCCAGCCGCGCGTTATCCTGCAGCAGCATCCGGAAATTGTAGAGAATGCCTTCTTTCACATCGTCGGTGACGTCGGCATAGGTGGCGAACTGGGTGTCGCCGTCCGGCTCCAGGATCACCACATTGCCGGCCGCGGTGATCCGCTTGGTCCGCTCGTTATAGGTCACCACGTCGGCCTTCACGATCTTGCCATCGCTCAAGATCTCGACATTGCCGCGGGCGACGAAAATGCCGAGTTCCTCGTCGTGGCCGACCTCGTCGGCGATGACATTGATGTCGTCGTTGACCGGAATTTCCGGGCTCGGCGCAGCCTGGGTCGCCCCGGTCGTCGCCCGGGGCGCAGGGACGAGCGGCAGGTTTTCCCCGGCATCGAGGATGTTGTCGTCGCTTTCGGCGCGGGCTGGGCCGGGCTGGAGCGACGACGCCGCGCCGGCGCCGACGCAAATCGCCAGCACCAAGCCACTGAGCCCGAGTTCCGTCAGTCTGCGCCGCCTCGCCGCCACGATGATATGGTCACTCCCCCAGAGACACGCCCGCCCGCCACACGTCCAAACCCTGTCTTCGGGACCCCTTGGTTCGGATCCTCGGCCGGTCGAGAGCCGGCCCTGTGAGGCCCTCGGAAAGGCCGGGCTAACGTAGCATGTTGTCGGCAATCGTCTACATTTTTCATGGCTTTAGCCGGGATCGAGGCGGGCGCTGGACAGGCCGCGAAAAGCCTGCGAAGAGTCGCCATCGAAGCAAAAACCAAAGATCGCCCGGTGCAACGCCGGCGCATCCCGTCCCAAGAGGTCATTTATGAAAGTCGCCTTCGCCAAGACCGAAATCCCCTCGGCCGGAACTCTCGTCGCGCTCGTCGCCGACGGGCGCAAGCTGGGCAAGCTGGCCGCGCAACTGGACAAGGCGACCAAGGGCGCCGTCGCGCGCGCGCTCGAAGCCAGCCGGTTCAAGGGCGGCGCGGAGGAATTCCTCACCCTGCTGGCGCCGGCCGGTCTCGACATCGTGCGCATCATCCTGGCCGGGATCGGCCAGCCCGCCAAATATGACGCCCTGGCGGCACAGTCCCTGGGCGGTCGGCTGGTGTCGGCGTTGAACGGCGCCGGCGAGAAAGAGGCGGCCATCTGGATCGAGAGCTTCGCCGATCTGAAACTGACGGAGACCGATCTGGCGACCAACATCGCCTATGGCGCGCGGCTGCGTTCCTATCGGTTCGACAAATACAAGACCAAGGAGCGGCCGGAGCAGAAACCGAGCCTGAAGCGCTTCGCCGTGCTGACGGCGGACGCCAACGCCGCGCGCAAGGAATTCGACCCGCTGGACAAGACCGCCGACGCGGTCAATTTCGCCCGCGATCTGGTGTCGGAGCCGGCCAACGTCATCTATCCAGTGACGCTGGCGGCCGAGGCGCGCAAGCTGGCGGATCTTGGGGTCAAGGTCGAGGTCCTGGGCGAGAAGGAGATGCAGCGTCTCGGCATGGGTGCCTTGCTCGGCGTCGGCCAGGGCAGCGATCGCGAAAGCCAACTCGTGGTGATGCAGTGGCACGGCGCCGGTGATTCGAAGCAGCGGCCGGTCGCCTTCGTCGGCAAGGGTGTCACCTTCGACACCGGCGGCATCTCGATCAAGCCGGCCCAGGGCATGGAAGACATGAAGTGGGACATGGCCGGTTCGGCGGCGGTGATCGGCACCATGCGGGCGCTGGCCGCGCGCAAGGCCAAGGTGAACGCGATCGGCGTGGTCGGCCTGGTGGAGAACATGCCCTCCGGCGCGGCGCAGCGCCCGGGCGACATCGTCACCAGCATGTCGGGCCAGACCATCGAAGTGCTGAATACCGATGCCGAAGGCCGCCTCGTGCTGGCCGACGCGATGTGGTACTGCCAGGAGCAGTTCAAGCCCAAGGTGATGATCGATCTGGCGACCCTGACCGGCGCCATCCTGATCGCGCTCGGCACCACCTATGGCGGCATGTATGCCAACGATGACGAGTTGGCGAACCAGCTCGCGGTCAGCGGCAAGGCGACCGGCGAGCTGCTCTGGCGCATGCCCTTGGCGCCCGCTTACAACAAGATGATGGATTCGCCCGCCGCCGACATGAAGAACATCAGCGGCAGCCGCAATGCCGGCAGCATCACCGCCGCCGAGTTCCTGCAGCGCTTCGTGCAGAAGGGCGTGCATTGGGCGCATCTCGACATCGCCGGCATGGCCTGGTCGGACAAGGACGCGCCGACCACGCCGCGGGGGGCCACGGGCTATGGCGTGCGGCTGCTCGACCAGCTCGTGGCGCGCTACTACGAAGAGGTCTGAGACCGCCAGCGCCGACAAGCAGGGGGCCGCGCGCGAGATGAGCGAGATCCGCTTCTATCATCTGCAGCGCGCGGCGCTGGAGGACACCTTGCCGGTGATCCTGGAGCGCGCCTATGGCCGCGGCGACCGAACCCTGGTCGTCGCGGGATCGGCGGAGCGGGTCGAGGCGCTGACCGCGCATCTGTGGACCTATCGGCCGGACAGCTTCCTGCCGCATGGCAGCGCCAAGGATGGCGATTCGGCGGAGCAGCCGATCTATCTGACCGCGTCGGAGGACAATCCGAACAAAGCGAGCTTGCTGATCCTGTGCGATGGCGCGGCGCGGACGGATGTCGGTGCCTTCCCGCTGGTCTGCGAGATGTTCGACGGCAATGACGAAACCGCGGTGGGCGCGGCGCGGGAACGCTGGAAGCAGTACAAGGATTCAGGCCACCGGCTGATCTATTTCCAGCAATCGCCGGCCGGAAAATGGGAAGAGAAGGCGCGCAGCGAGCCCGCCTGAGTTCCCAGCGTTACAGCCGCCGATAGGCGGTGAAGACCAGCACCATGTTGACCTTCTCGCCGTCGTTCGACAGCGGCAGGAACAGGTTGGCTTCGTCGGCGTAGCGGTCGCCGTCGCGCACGAAATACTCGTCGTCGAGCAGCGGCGCGCGGGCCTCGACCACCTGGACGTAGCAACCGACGGCATTCTCCGCCGAGGGACCGTGATAGGCCTCGGCCACGCGCCGGCCGGTCGGATCGGCGCCGCGGATCTCGACCTCGCGGGTGCCGACCAGGCGATAGACGAAGTCCAGCGCCGCGTCCGCGCCATGGACGACATCGACCAGGATCATGTAGGGCAGCAGCGCCTTGATCTCCGACGGGTCGATGTCGGCGCGCGCCGGCATGGCGCGATCTCCCCGCTTGCCCTGCCAATAGGCGAAGAGCTGCCGCAAGCTTTCAGGCAGCTTGGCCAATGCGGCTGGATTGGGGTCGTCGGGAGAGAGTTGGTGCATGGGCCGAATCGCAAGGACAGCGCGGTAGCGCCATCCTAGGGCCATTCGGACGGATTCGTCGATGCGACCCCTACTGCGCCGCCGAATCGAGCGCCACCTGGGCCTTGAGCCAGGCTTCCTCGGCCTCTTCCAGGCGGCGCGCCACGTCGGCGTGCTTGCGCTGCCAGTCGGCGATCACACCGGCGGGCGCTTCGTAGAAGGCGCGGTCGGCCATCTTTTTCTCGATCAATTGCATCGCCTGGGTCAGCTTCTGCACCGCCACGGCGGATTGCTCGACCTGGCGCTTCAAATCGCCGGGCTCGGCATTCGCTCGGGCAGACTTCTGGGCGGACTTGGCCTCCGACTTCTCGCGGCGCTCGCGCGCGTTGGTGCTGCGGCCCGGCGACAGCACCATGTCCTTGTAGTCGCCGAGATCGCCGTCGAACGGCCGGCAATGCCCGTCCTTCACCAGCCAGAAGCGATCCACGGTCAACTCGATCAGATGCGGGTCGTGGCTGATCAGCACCACGGCGCCGGGGAAGTCGTTGATCGCCTGCACCAGCGCCTGGCGGGAATCGATGTCGAGATGATTGGTCGGTTCGTCCAGCAGCAGGATGTTGGGTGCGCCATGGGTCATCAGCGCCAGCAGCAACCGCGCCTTCTCGCCGCCCGACAGGTTGCGGTTGGGCGTCCTGGCGCGCTCCACATCCAGGCCGAAGCGTGCAATATGCGCGCGACATTTCTCCGACGTCAGATTCGGCGCGGCGCGCTCCATCGACAGCAATGGCGTCGCGTCAAGGTCGAGTTCGTCGGCCTGGTGCTGGGCGAAGTAACCGACCTTCAGCTTGCGCGAGGCGCGGAATTCGCCCGCCATCGGCGGCAGCCTGCCGGCCAGCAGCTTAGCGAGAGTCGACTTGCCGTTGCCGTTGGAGCCCAGCAGCGCGATCCGATCATCGGGGTCGAGGCGCAGATTGATCTTCTGCAGGATCGGTTTGCCGGGTTCATAGCCCACCGCCACGTCGTCCATGACGATCAGCGGCGGCGCCAACTCCTCCGGATCGGGAAAGTTGAACTCGATGCCGCGCTCTTCGACCGCCGCGGCGATCGGCTGCATCTTGGCCAACGCTTTCAGCCGCGACTGCGCCTGGCGGGCCTTGCTGGCCTTGTAGCGGAAGCGGTCGACAAAGGCCTGCATGTGCTTGCGCGCGGCGTCCTGCTTCGCCGCGGCCGCGGCCTGCAAAGCCAACCGCTCGCTGCGCAAACGTTCGAAATCGTCGTAGCCGCCGGTATACATGGTGAGCTTGCGCTCATGCAGATGGATGATCTTGTCGACGGAGCCGTTCAGCAGATCGCGGTCGTGGCTGACCAGCAGAATCGTATAGGGATAGCGCTTGAGGAAATCCTCCAGCCACAGAGTGGCTTCGAGATCGAGGTGATTGGTGGGCTCGTCGAGGAGCAGCAGATCGGGCGCCTGGAACAGCAGCGCCGCCAACGCCACGCGCATGCGCCAGCCGCCGGAGAAATCGCTGCATGGACGCTCCTGCGCCGCCGCGTCAAAGCCGAGGCCATGCAGGATCTGCGCGGCGCGCGCCGGTGCCGCATGGGCGCCGATCTCATGCAGCCGCTGATGAATGTCGCCGATGCGATTGGGATCGGTCGCGTGTTCCGCTTCGTCCAGCAACTGCGCGCGCTCGGTGTCCGCGGTCAGCACGGTTTCCAGCAGGCTCTGCGGCCCGCTGGGCGCTTCCTGGGCGATGCGGCCCATGCGCGCGCCGTTGGGCATGCGGATCTCGCCGGTGTCGGCCTGAATCTCGCCGGCGATCAGCTTCAGCAAGGTGGTTTTGCCGGTACCGTTGCGGCCGATCAGGCCGGCCTTGTGGCCGGTCGGCAAGGTCAGGCTGGCGCCTTCGAGCAACGGCCGGCCGGCGACGCGGCAGGTGATGTCGGTGATGGTTAACATGGTCCGGAAACCGGCCTTTTCTCAATATTTCAGTGCCGGCAGCGCGGTTGCGGCCAGGGGGCGAACTGTATATAACCCCGCGCCAGTTTCGCCAACAGGAGCTCAAGGATTATGGCCAAAGAACGCACCTTCTCGATCATCAAGCCGGACGCGACGCGCCGCAATCTGACCGGGAAGATCAACGCGCGGATCGAGGAATCCGGGCTGCGCATCGTCGCCCAGAAGCGTTTGTGGCTGTCCCGCGGCCAGGCCGAGAAGTTCTACGAGGTCCATGCCGCGCGTCCCTTCTACAGCGATCTGTGCACCTTCATGACCAGCGGCCCCGTGGTGGTCCAGGTCCTCGAGGGCGAGAACGCCGTCGCCAAATATCGCGACGTGATGGGCGCCACCAACCCGGCCAACGCCGCGGCCGGCACCATCCGCAAGGATTTCGCGGAATCGATCGAAGCCAATTCGGTGCATGGCTCCGATTCCCCGGACAATGCGAAGATCGAGATCGGCTTCTTCTTCAGCGACATCGAGCTGGTGGGCTGAGTCCACCGCATCGTCGATCACCGGAAAATGCCAGCGGCGTCAGGCAGGGCCTGACGCCGGTTCTCTTTCAGCCGACCGCCACGCTGGCGACCGGCCGGGTCTCGGCGCGATCAGAGTGCGAACAGAACCGCGATCAGCGTGCTGATCGCCGCCAGGATGGAGCCCCAGAGCAGCAGGCGCGAGAACGCATGCCAGGATTGCTGCTTGGCGGCCAGAAGCTGATCTTGCTCGCTGCTCATTGACGTCGGCTCCAGACTCATTGCGTCGTCAGGGTTTCTAGCCGAGCGACCGACGCTGCGCAAGCTTCCGCCGCCCCGTTCTAGCCGGCCCGGTCGATGATGATCTCGGCCGGGCAATCGCCTTTGGGCACGGGGCCATCCAGGAAAAGCGCGTTGCG
>Ga0184637_10000552_pt1 | contig 27899 bp, 21 predicted proteins | sample PLM3_127_b2_FD_133143 | JGI IMG/M metagenome (GOLD analysis project Ga0184637, IMG submission 133143) | Groundwater sediment microbial communities from an aquifer in East River, Colorado, USA - PLM3_127_b2 | ecosystem: Environmental > Terrestrial > Soil > Riparian zone | place: USA: East River... | reverse complement strand
TCTTCGAGCGCGAGGGGCAGATTGAAGCCGCCCTTCGCATCGGTCTTGCCGTCACCGAAAGGAATCCGGACCGGATCGACCTGCTCCTCCTCCAAGCCGAAGCGATAGAATTCGAATTGCGGGAACGGATCGGTATCGGCGGCCACCACCACGTCCGATTTTACCTTGAGGTCCGCCGCCGGCGCGCCATAGAGGAACTTGGCTTCGCCCGCGACTTGCACCGGCGCGTTCGGCGCGATGGCCGCGGCGGAGGGCGTCAGCGTGGTTTCGATCCGCGCCGGCACCACCTCCTCCACCAGGAAGGTCTCGCTGGCGACCGATGGGCCGCTGGGATCGACATAAGCTTCCACGGTCCATTGACCGGTACGCGCGGATTCGGCGATGGCGATGTCGTGCTGGAAACCGCCGACGATCCCTTGCAGATTGTCGAAGCGCTGCGCCTCGACACCGTCGGGCCGCAGCAGGCGCAGGCTGATCGGCAAATCGGCAACCGCGCCGCCTGACCAGTCGCGCAGCAAGGCCCCCAGATGGACCGTTTCGCCCGGGCGATAGACGCCGCGATCGGTATACATGAAGACGTCGAGGTTGGCCGGCGCCACGCGTCCGCCGACGCCGCGGTCGCTGAGGTCATAGGCGGCGCGGGTCAGATCCAGTAAACTGAAATCCCCGTCCCTGCGAAAGGCGGTGATGGCGGTCGCGGTGCGGCCGTCCTTGCCACGCAGCAGGCCGGGATCGAAATGCGCCAGGCCCTCGCGGTCGGTGGTCGCTTCCGCCAGCACCTCATTGTTGCGCGCCAGGAGCTGAACCTTCACCCGGTTCAGCGGCCGCGCGGTTTCGAGCGATCGGGCGAAGACATTCAGTCCATCCTCGCCCGACATGGTGGTGAGGCCGAGGTCGGAGATGACCAGCCACTGGGTGGCGTAGATGTCCCAGTAATCATTCGCCTGCTGCTCGGTCTCGTCCGGGCTCGCCTGCCGCGCCATCAGCAGATAGACGCCGGGCTTGATCTCCGGGACCATCTCGGCGACCGGCACCGAGGTGAGGATGCGGCGGTTGCGCTCGCCCTCGATCGGCATCGAGCCCTTCCAGATCTCTTCCCCGGTCTCCGCCGCGATGCGCGTGCGGTCCCAGTTATAGAGATTGGTCAGGAAGCTGCCGCGGTTGATCTCGTTCACCAGGTTGCGGTCGTTGATGCGCAGCAGCCGCAGCTTAGTGAACTCGACATTCACCGTGGTCAGCGGCACCCCGGTCGAGCCAACTTTGGGCAAGACATAAGCCTGCTTGGCGAAGCCGACGCTGGGCGCGCGGTCGCCGATGGCGAAATCGACCACCTCGTCCTGCTGCAGCGCGCCGATCTCCGCCGGCAAGCCGCTTTTCAGCGTGACCTGGTACGAGCGTCCGTATTCCAGACCATCGAAGCACAGCCGGCGGTCGAGGGCGCGATAGGCCACCTGCACATCCGGGTCGATGCGCACGTAATCGTCATAGGCCAGTTGCCGCGTGCCCATGATCTTGCGGTCGAACACGATGCAGGCGTCCGGCACGTCGCCTTCGGTACCGATCTCGGTGGTGGCGACCTGAAAGGGTATGGAGCGGCTGAGCCGCTTATACGCGGCGCGGGCATCGGCGTTCTGCGCCAGATTGACCGCCTGCTCATAGGCGTCGAGTGCGTCGCTCGCCCGCTTGATCTGCTCCAGCGCCTTGCCAAGCAACAGGAACGCCTCCGCCTTCTGCGTTGGATCTGCGGCATATTCCGTCGCCAGATAGGCGACAAAGGCGGCGTCCAAACCCTTTCCGAGCCGGGTCTTGATGTCATAAAGGCTGCGCCACAGCGCGTGGTTCTCGTAGCCCGCCGGCACCATGCTCTCCGCCAGGGTCTCCGCCGCGACCTGATCCTCGCTTTGGATCATCGCGTCCAGGTCGGCGCGCAATTGCTCGTAATATCCGTCCGCCGCCGGCACGCCGTAGAGCCGGTTGCGATACTCGTAGGCGGCCGAGCCCAGCTCCTGCAGGTCGGCGGCGGCCACGCCCGGCAGCGCCAGGAACACAAAAAGCAGACAGACGAAGCGACGCATGACGGCGGTCATGGTTCGGAAACTCCAAGGAAATATGCTGAAAGCGGGTTCACGCGGGCACTAGACCAGATGGCTCGCTGCATCTCAATCCCGCGCCGGTGACAGACGCGCGGGTCGGATCGCGGCATGGAGATATTGCCCTTTGACTTTGACGTTTTTTGGGCGGAAACAGGCCCCGCCCATAAAAACAATCCGGCCGCATTCCCGCCAGTGACAAGTATCACCGACACCCAAGAAACCAAGCCGCCGCCCCTGGTCTGGCTGCTGTTCGGCGAGCGGCGCGGCGACAATGCCCAGGTCCAGGCGCTGGCGCGGATGCTGGGCTGGCCATACCAGGTGAAGCAGTTGCGCTGGGACGCCGCTTATGATGTCCCGCCGCGCGAGGCGGGCGTGTCCCTGGCCGGGCTGGACAAGACCGCGAGCGATTCGCTCGACGCCCCCTGGCCGGACATCGTCATTGGCATCGGCTATCGCTCGGCGCCGGTCTCGCGCTGGATCGCGCAGCAAGGCGGCAATCGCGCGCTCAATATCCGGCCCCTCAATATCCGTTTGGGCCGGCCGCGCACGGAGCTCTCGCCCTACGACCTGGTGATCACCACGCCGCAATATGGCCTGCCCGCCGCCGCCAATGTGCGCGAGCTGGCCTTGCCCCTGGTGGCGATCGATGAGGCGCAGCTTGCCCAGGCCCGGGCGCGCTGGCTGTCGCGCCTGACGTCTTTGCCGCGACCTTGGACCGCGGTGCTGCTGGGCGGACCGACCCAGCACATGGCGTTCGACGAAAGGGTCGCCGGCGAAATCGCCGGGAAACTGCAAGCCTTCGCCGCAAAGGCCGGCGGCGCGCTGCTGATCACCACCAGCCCGCGGTCGCCGGAAAGCCTGCCCGGGATCCTGGCGCGCGACATCATTGCGCCGCACTTTCTGCATGCCTGGCGCGCCGATGCCGACAACCCCTACTTGGCCTTGCTGGCCGAGGCCGATCAGGTCGTCGTCACCAGCGACAGCATCTCGATGGTGGCCGATGCCGCCGCCTTCGGCAAGCCGATGCTGATCTATGAATTGCCCTGGCTGGGCCGATCGAAGAAGCCGGGCCTGGTCGCCGGCGTCAAACGCCATGTCCGCGAACGGCGGGAGCGGCGCGGCATGGCGGGCCGGCCCGCCGATCCGCTGGACAGATTCTACGATTTGCTCACCCGCCTTGGCCGCGCCAGGCCGCGGCGCAACGCGCTGGAATTCACCCGGCGCATCTACGAGGCCGGCATCGCCAGGCCGTTCGACGCGGACCGGATCGACCTCGATTGGCGACCGGCATCGGCCGCGCGTGCGGCGCAGCAGCGCGTGATCGAGGAAATCCGCGCTCTCTGGCGGGCGCGGCAAGGTCGTTGAGCGGCTCACTTCAGCGGCGCCGGGCGGTTGCCTTGTTTCACCCCCGGTCGCATGTTATAGGCCCCGCCGATTGCCGGCCGCTTGACCGTTAACTGGCCGGCGCCCTGAAATTCGGAGTTGATTCTGTTGAAGCTCGCTCAGCCATGATGGTCTGGATCGACGCGTCGGCGCCCGCCGCGCGGCTGAAGGTGTTCGGCCTGACCGTGACCGAGCGTCACCTGCAGGCTTTGCTGCGGCTGGAGCCGCGACCCAGCAAGATCATCATCGATACCGGCGCCAACGACCCGGCCGAACTGAAGATCCCGGCCTCGGTCACCTCGCGTCTGCCGATCGCCTGGTCGCGCTCGACCGCGCCCTTCGCGGCGCGCATGGGCCAGGCGCGCGCCGAAGCCGGCGCCGAGAGCTTGCTGCTGCTCGACGGTACAGCGCTGGGCGATCAGCGGCTGCATGGCCAGCTCGCCAGGTCAGACGCCAATCTCGCCCTCTTCGCGCCGGACGCGGCGGAGGGTGTCGCGATGCTGTTCGTGCGCGCCGGTTCCGAACTTCCGGCGACGGATAAGTCAGCCGATCTCGCCGCACTCGCACGGTCGCTGGTGGCGCAAGGCCGTGCGCGGGAACTGACGCAGGAGAGTTTCGACGGCTTCATCCGCAAGCTGCGGCGCAGCCTGCCCTTCTATCTGTTCCGCATCGGCGACCAGGAAGCGGCGGCCAAGGTGCAGCGCTTCCTGTTCTGGTCGAACTACAAGGGTTCGACCGACCTGTTCACCCGCTATGTCTATCCGCCGCTGGTCTGGCTGCTGGTGCGGCCGCTGGCGCGGATGCGCATCCATCCCAATCTGGTGACCTTGGTCAGCATCGCCCTCACCTTCGGCGCGGTGCCCTATTTCGCCAATGGCCAGTGGGTGATCGGATTCCTGATGGCCTATGGCATGAGCGTGCTGGATTCGGTCGACGGCAAGCTGGCGCGCCTGACCTTCACCGATTCACGCCTGGGCAATTTCCTCGACCATGGCCTGGACATGGTGCATCCGCCGATCTGGTATGTGGCCTGGGCCTACGGCCTGGGATTGTCGACGGAAGGCTGGAACTCGCCGCTGGGCTACGCCACCATCGCCATTCTCGTCTTCTATGTGCTGGACCGGCTGATCCTGAAAATCTATCCGCGCTTTTTCCAGCGCGGCTTTCACACGCATTCAAAGATGGATGCGACGGTGCGCAGCTTCATCGCGCGGCGCAACATCAATCTGCCGGTGTTTCTGTTGGGCCTGTTGTTCGGCCTGGGGCGCGAGGCGTTTTTCCTGATCTCGGCCTGGCAGTTCGCCACCGCCGCCTATCACGCAATCCGCACCTTCTGGATTCTGGCGGTGCAGAAGGCGCATCGCAATCCGCAGGCCAAGCCAGCGCACATCGCCGCCGATCTCGACTGACCTAGTATTTGTCGTCGCCGAGCGCCAAATCGATCTCGCTGGCGTACCAGAACTTCTGCAACCGGTTGAGCTGTTTCGGCTCGAACGCCTTGATCGGCAATTCGGCGATGAAATTGATATAGCGCCGCGGCACCTCGGTCAGATCGCGCGGACTGACACCGTGCACCGCCTGGGCCGAATTGACGAAACAGAGATACGAATTCGCCTGATACGGCACCGTCTTGACCAGTTCCACATCGCGGTTGAGGGTGCGGTGCTTGACGAAGCGCGGTTCCCGCCGCCAGTCGTAGATGTCGAGATCGCCGCCGCTGCTCTGGTCGTCGGGGTCGCGCATGTAGTAGAGCGCGGAAAAGATCTTGTCGCACAGATCGACATGCGGCGTCTTCACCGTGCTTTTCCTGGTCACCGGCGTGTTCATCACGAACTGGCAATCCAGGCGAGCTTCGGCATCGCCGGCGAAGCCGCGCGGCATCACGCGCCAATCCTCGTAGGCGCGGCCGATGCGCTCCTCCAGGCCCGGAAACTCGCGGCGGAAATGCGGCGCGAACAGCCGCGTCACGTCGCGCCAGTAATCGGCGGAGGTGTGGTAGTCGAAGAACTCGCGCCACATCGGCGAGAGGCGGCGGTCGCCCAGCACCTGCTTCACCGTCATGCGCACGGCCTCGTTCGAGCCCACGTCGGCACGGCCGGCGATGATCATGTCGAGCGTCGGGAAGCCGGCGGCCAGCTCCTCATAAAGCGGCTGCGCCACCACGTCGGAGCCGGTGTAGTGCGCATAGGGCTCGGTCACGACGTCGCGGTTCGCGACATTCGACAAGAGCTTCGGCGTGCGCGACTGCAAGGCGGCGGCGAACATTTCCCTCTCCGGCGGCTGAACACGGGTCAAGTTCGCGTCCATGCTAGCCATCTCTCACCACCTCGCGGAGATCGCGAGGTGACGCTGCGGCGTTCGGCCGCGAAACTCTATGCGGCGGCTCGCGAACACAGCTCCAGCGCGTCATGACGCACGTGATTGGCGGACATCTCGCGCCGCACCAGCTCTTCCGTCACCAGGCCCTCGGCCAGGCATTCGGCCAGCAGGCCGAAGAACAGCCGCTCCTGGTTCGGATCGGGATGCGGCAGATAGGTCTCCGATTTCGGCTGCTTGGGCGCGATCAGGTTCTTGAGCTGCTTCAACACCGATTTCGGGAACGGGTAGCGGCTGTAATCCTTCACCCGCACGGTGAAATCGACCGGCAGGCCGGTCTTCCACGGCTGCGTGCGGCGATAGGTGGTGTGCAGAATCTTGGTGGCGGGTGTCAGCCGGTCGAAGTCGTTCCACTCATCCTCGAACAGGCCGACCGTTTCATCGGCCTCGTATTGCAGCTTGACCCATTTCAGATAGTCGACCTTGAACGCGAACAGCTCGTTGAAGGTGCGCTCGGCGTCCCAATGGGTCAGCCTGGCATTGTCCAGCAGCATGACGCTGGAGGCGCGATAGGCCGGCAGATCCTTGATCGGCGGCCGGACGCGGCACATCAGCGACTTGTCCTGCATGTCGCGGCTCAGCAGATCCCAGACATCGCCGACGGCGAAACAATCCGGATCGATCACCACCGCGCGGCCGGAATAATTCATCAGCTTCGGCGGCGCGAAACGCAGCGGCGTGAAGGATTGCAGATCGTCGCGCTTCCACACCCGATGCTCGACGCCGCGCAGGAATTGCTGTCCGTCCTTCGCGTGCAGCCAGGGGAAATCCTGGTAGTGCAGGATCTCGACCGAGAACCGATCCGCGTGGCGGCTGTTACGGCGCAGCGCATGGGCCGCCACCAGGGCGCCCAGATACTGTTCCTCGTTGGTCTGGATATAGACCCGGTAATTCATCGGCACCGATTCCGCTGCGACCGATTCTTAAGCCCTGCACAATAGATGATAACCGGAAGCGCCAGCAATCGGCCCGATACACCTGTGCGGTTTTGCCGCAAAATACCCAAAATTTCAACCCTTTAGCTTCTCGGGTTGGAGTTGCCGGGCGGGGATGCTATCAACCCCGCTATCCCGTGCCGGACGCCGCCCAGGGCGCGATTCCGGGACCAACCGAGCGATAATGACCAGCTCCCTCCAGCAACCCTCGACCGTTCTCAGCGCGATTCACCTGATCCGTCAGCACGGCTTTGCCCGGCAGAGCCTGCTGGTCGTGGCCATGCTGGCCGTCGGCGTCCTGGATGGGGTGGGAATCGCCACCCTGTTTCCGATCCTGGCGATCGTCACGGATGCCGGGGGAGCGCCGACCCAGCTTCAGACGGCGATCGAGCGGGCGCTGGAATTCCTGCATCTGCCGCTCAATCTTGGAATCCTGTGCCTGGTGGTGCTCGGCACCATGTGGCTCAAGGCGGTGATCGAGCTCTGGGCGTCGCGCCGGCTGGGCCGCGTCGGCGCCGGCATCGCCGCCGACATGCGCCAGCAATTGCTGCAGGCCCTGGTCAACGCCAAATGGTCGTATTTCACGGTTCAGCCGGTCGGCCGCTTCGTCGCCGCGGCGACGACCGAGGCCAATTGGGCCTCCTTCGCCTTTCGCACCGCCCTGCAGGTGGTGGCGCAGATGATCCGCACCGTCATCTTCTGCTCGCTGGCCTTGTTCATGGGCTGGAAGATCGCCCTCGTGGCGATTGTGATGGGCGTGCTGATGGGTCTGTCGCTGCGCGCCCTCACCCGCGCCGCGCGGCGCGCCGGCCGCGAGCGGCAACAGGCCATGCGCACGCTGGTGGAGGAGTTGAACGACATCCTGGTCGGCTTCAAGCCCTTGAAGGCGATGAACCGGCACACGGCGCTGATCGGCGAGATGCTGAAAGAGACCCGGCGCATGCGCACCGCCATCTACGGCATGGTGACGACGGAGACCTTGTCGCTCGGTCTGCCGGATCTGATCCAGACCTATCTGCTGGCGGCGGGCGCCTATCTGGCGGCGCGCATGCTGGGCTCGCCCGTCGACATGATCGTGGTGGCCGGCATCATCTCCTTCGCCTTGATGAGCAACATCGCCCGCCTGCGCCGGGCGCTGACCCAATTGGCCCAGGCCGACGTCACCTATTGGTCGCTGCACGGCACCATCGAGGATGTCGAGCAGGCGGCGGAGCGGCTGGAAGGCACGATCGCGCCGACCCTGGAGCGCGGCTGCGAGCTGCGCGGGGTCGGCTTCACCTATGGCCGGGGCGCCGTGCTGAAGGATGTCAGCCTGCAGATTCCGGCCGGACGCATCACCACGCTGATCGGACAATCGGGTTCGGGAAAGACCACGATCGCCGATTTGATCCTCGGCCTCTATGCGGCGGATACCGGCTCGGTCGCCATCGATGGAATCGATATCCGCGACATCGACATCGCCAAGTGGCGGTCGATGATCGGCTACGTGGCGCAGGAGATCATCCTGTTCAACGATACGATCCGCGCCAACGTGGCGCTGGGCGACGCCGCGATGGACGATGCCCGCATCCATGAGGCGTTGCGCGCCGCCGGTATCGGCGACTTCATCGCGCAATTGCCGGACGGGCTGGAGACGCCGGTGGGCGAGCGCGGCTTCAAGCTCTCCGGCGGCCAGCGCCAACGCATCGCCCTGGCGCGTGCCCTGGTCGCCAATCCGCGGCTGCTGATTCTCGATGAGGCGACCAGCGCGCTCGACCCCATCACCGAGGCGGAGATTTGCGAGACAGTGGCGAAGCAGGCGGGCCGGATCACCGTGCTGGCGATCACCCATCAGCCGTCCTGGGTCGGCCGCGCCGATCGGATCTATCTGGTCGAGGATGGCGGCGTGCGCCAGGTCGAGCGCGCGGAAATCGCCCAACACGAGACTGCGGCCGACTAAGCCGCCGTGACGACGCGCCCGTTCTGCATGGTCAGGACGCGGTCGGCGGCCTCCATCCAGATCGGCTGATGGGTGATGGCAAGAATGGTGCGATGGCCACGCAGGCCGCGCACCGCCGCGCAGATTTCGCGCGCCGTGGCTTGATCCAGCGCGCTGGTCGCTTCGTCCAGGATCAGCAATTCCGGATCGTCGATCAGAGCGCGCGCGATGGACAGGCGCTGCTTCTGCCCGCCCGACAACCGGTTGCCGCGCACGCCGATCGGCTCGTGCAATCCATGCGGCAGCTCCGACACGAAGCCCCAGGCGCCGGCCAGCTTCAGCGCCGCCACGACCCTTTCCTCGCTGATAATCGGGTCGCCCAGCGTGATGTTCTCCATGACGCTGTCGTTGAACAGGATGTTCTCCTGCGGGATGTAGCCGATCTTGCTGCGCCAGCGCGACAGGTCGATCTCGCCCAGCGGCAGGCCGTCGATCAGAATCTCGCCGGCCGCCGGCTCATGCAATCCGACCAGCAGATCGGCGATGGTGGTCTTGCCCACGCCCGACGGGCCGATCAGTGTCGCCACCTCGCCCACCGGCAGGTCGAAACTGGCGCGGTCGACCACCACGCGCTCGCCATAGCGGAATTCCACGTCGCGGAAGCGGCACGCCGTGCCCAGATGCGCCGGCTTGCCGCCATGGAGCGATTCCGCTTGCCGTTCCATCGATTCAGTCAGGTCGACGATCGACCAGAAGGCGACGCCGTCGATGGCCACGCGCTGCATCGCGCCGCGCATGCCGGTGACGCCGCTGGAGATGCGGCGCAGCAGCCACACCGTGCCGATCAGCTCGACCAGTCCCAGATTGAAGTATGCGTGGCCGATGAAGAACCCGCCGATCAGCATGGTGCCGAGCAGCGGATCCTGCAGCGCCTTGACCGCCGCTTCGCTGAAATATTCCCGCTCCACCGATTGGCGGATGCGGTCGGTATGTGCGGCGGCGAGCTGACCCAGATAGCCCTGCCGGTTCATGGCGCGCAGGCTCTTGATCGAGGTCAGCAGCTCGACCACGGTGCTCGACAGACGATGCGTGCTTTTCCATTTGGTGCGGCCGGCGCGGCGGGCGATGCGCACGTAGCGCGCGACCGCCAGCCACAGGATCGACGCCACCACGATGGCGAGCAGCGAGAATTGCCAGGAGATCCAGACGCAGCCGGCCAGATAGGTCAGCGTCTCGGTCAACCGCACCGCGAACAGGCCGGAGGACCGATAGGCGGCGGAGGCGCGCTCGCCCTCGTCGCCAAGCGCCGCGGTCAGGCGCCCCGCCGGCGTATCGACGATATGCGACCAGCGCGCCCGCACGATCGCGTCGATGAGGCGCACGCGCAACTGCGTCGCCATGCGCGCGACCTCCTTGCCGACGAAGATCAACCCGGTGCTGGAAAGGACGAATTTCAGCGTAATGGTGGCGCAGAGGAACAGCAGCAACGCGCCCAACGTCGAATCCAGGCCGATTGCGGCAAGGCTGTCGGTCACCAGCCGCGTCGCCGGGGAATTGGAGGTATCCGCGCCCGAGGTGATGCCGACGATCGGCCACAGGCTGGCGATGGACAGATTCTCCGCCGCGACGCCCAGCAGCATCGCCAGCATGATCAGGGCCTGACGGCGCCAGCCGGCGAAGAAGAACAGGCGGAAGATTTCGGCGACGTTGCTCATTTTGCTTCGAAAATTTCGCGCAACCCAGCGGCGATGGCCGCGATCGGGCCGCCTTCATGACGCCCGCGGCAGGCGGCGACCCAGTTCGGATCGGCATGGGTGACATAGCCGGTGACCGAGGGCAAGCCAAGAAAATAGGCCGACACCAGGCGATGCGTGCCGCGGCGCATATGCACGATTGCGCCGTCGGCGGTGATGCCGAAGCAGATCTCGTCCGGACCGCTATAGCGATAGCCGTCGCGCCGCAGGCCGCGGAACAGCTCCAGATAGGTGCGGTAATAATCCAGCATCTTCGCTTCGCTGTCGCAGACGATTCCGCGGGCGTTGATCGGCTTGCCGTCCGCCGCCGCCTGCTTCAGCCAGCGGAACAGCCGCGACGCTTCATGGTCATCGCCATGCGCGGCGAAATCCTCGACATCGCGATAGGTGTGCAACTCGGGAATCGGCGTCAGGCCGCGCGCGGCCAGCTCCGCCACCAGGAAGCCGTGCTTGAGGCCGCTCATGGCCGCAGCCGGGATCTTGCCGATGACGCGCCGCGGCTCGACCGCGATGCGCGCCCGCTCGCCCAACGCGCCGCGGATCGCGTCGCCGCAGCGCCACGCCGGATTCCAACTGCCGGGCGCCAGGGCCAGCAGGCCGCCGATCACCGTCTGTCCTTGTGCGCTGTCGGGGCCAAGCGCGCCTAGTAGCCCCACATATGTTGCAGCCCGACCGCGCCGTTGGGCGAGACGCCGATCACATGGGTGCAGAGATCGGCGTCGGCCGATTTCACCTGCAGAGCGGCGATGCCGCTTTCGCCGACATGGTCCTTCAGCCGCGCGATCACGTCGTCGAGCCAGACCAGCTCGCAACCCATGGCCGGAATCTTCAGGAAGTAGCTGAGCCGCCGACCCTTATGATTGATCGCCGCGATCTCGCATTCGGCATCCATGTCGTATTTCAGATTGCCGCTGGCGTTGGCGATGAACACGCCGGTACGGAATCCGTCGCGGCAGCGGACGCGGCCCATCACATTGGTGCGGCCGATGATACCGATCGACGGATGCAGCCAATGCGGCAAGGTCGGCACCATCGCCCCCAGATTGCGCCAGGCTGGCTGGAACTCGGTCGCGTCCTGGTCGCCGGTCTCCAGATGCCGGACGACAAGATCGGCCGTGGTGATGAAGCGCTGCGGCGCGATGCCGATCTTCAGATGATCCGGTGCCAGCAGGGCGCCGGCGACGCGGAATCGCTCCGGGCTGCCCCAGGCTTCCAGCACGTCCTCGATGAAGGCCGGACCGACAAAATCCTTGCGCCAGCGCATCTGGCCCAGGAAAGAACCGTCGGCGGCGTAGAAGCGCAGCCAGTAATGCTCGAACGGCGGGTTGGACGCGTCGTAATTGAAGCCGAAGGCCAGCTTCGAGCGGCCATGCATGACCGGGATGTAGCTGGGATAGATCATGTAGCCGGCGGCGACCGCCTGTTCCACCACGCGCAGCTCATCGGCGCGGAACGCAGCATCCTCGCGATTGTCGACACCGACCTTGCACAGGTGGTTGCCGGAAATGCTGCCCAGTTTGCCCGGTTTGCCGAAGCAACCCTCTTCCAGCGCGTACCAGAAGGATGTGCCGTAGCCCTTGTAGGAGGCGGCGAAATAGTCGCGCTTGGTGCTTTGGCGGTCGCGGCGCTCGAAATGCACCACCTCGACCGGCTTGGAGCGCGAGCGCTTTTGCACGCGCTTGTCGGCGCCGGAGCCGATAACGACATTGTCGTCGCTGCCCATGTCGAGATCGTAGTTGGGCACGGTCATCACCACCTGGCCGCCGCGAATGACGGAATCGATCAGGCGGAACGGCTGCTCCTTGTTCACGTTCTTGAAGAACTGGTGCGAGCCGTGGACGATGGTGAAGGAATCCTTCCAGAATACGTCGGCGCAGACGCGGAACCGATAATGCCGGCCGCGCGTCAGATAGGGGTGCGAGACATAGATTTTCAGGCAGACGGCACCATCGCGCTCGCCGGCCATTTCCTTGAGGTTCAGATTGACCGACTGGCTGGGGCCGAGGGCCAGATAGCTGCGCTTGATGCCGTGATCGGAAATCAGTTCGAAGCGGAACTGCAGCACGTCCTTGATGCCGAAGAATTCCTCGAAGTGATTGAAGACCAGCGCGTCGACATCCTCGATCTCCTGCGGCACCGCCGCCGTGCCGGCGCAGAATTCCCAATTATCCGCCACCCAGTGAACTGGAACCTCCGGCGCGTGCGCATGGGTCGCGCGCAGGCTGTAGCGATACTTGGTGGCGGCGTCGGGACCGCCGACCACGATGGCCTGGCAATCTTTCATCTGCTCCACGCCCAAAGGCAGCGCGCCCAATTGCTGGTCGACCACGAAATCGTTGGACAGCCAGACGCAGGCGATGTCGCCGAGGGCGGATTTGAAGGAATCGTAGAAGCCTTTGTCGCCATGCACCGCGATGCGCTGCGCCTGGTCGGCGCGCAGCATGCCGACCACGTCGGCGATCGACTGGCTGACTTTGGTCTTTTCCTGGGCGTCGCCGCCGGCCGAGGGATGGGTGCCCGCCTTGTATTTCGGCGCCTTGGCCTCGTTCAGCCCGAACAGCGATCCGAGGCCGCTTTTTTTGCCGGGTTCCGGCACCTTCAGCTCGACATCTGCGGTCTTCATCGGCTTGGTCCCTATGCCTGGTTTGCCACAGCGGGCAGATCACCGGGGCCGCGCGGCGTCCCCCATCTGGGTGGCTTGCCGAGTCACGGCGCATTTGCTAAGCAGCGCGAAATCCTAAAGGCGGCCGCGGTCCCTTTGCAATCAATCGTTTATGCGACGTAAGGTCCCATAGGCGCACAACGAACATATAGAGATGAGCCAACAGGCGACACCCACCACCAGCCCGGAATTGCCGACGCGGCGCAGCGACTTCGAGACGATCTGCGAGGCGCTGGACTACGCGGCCCGGGGCCAGACCGGCCTTAATTTCTTTGCCGCCAAGGGCGACCTGGTCCGGGCCCTGACCTACCGCGAACTGCGCGATCGGGCCCGCGAATTCGCTCAAGGGCTGGTCAAGTTGGGCCTGGCCAAGGGCGACCGGATGCTGCTGATCGCCGACACCGACCCGGACTTCATGGTCGCCTTCTGCGGCTGCCAGTATGCAAGCGTGCTGCCGGTGCCGGTCACGGTGCCGACGACCTTGGGCGGCCGCGCCGCCTATGTCGAGCAGTTGCGCCATCAGATCGAGGGCTCCGGCGCGGTGGCGGCGATGGCGCCGGAGTCGCTGCTCTCCTTCCTGACGGAAGCCGCCGAGGGTCTGCCCATGCGGCTGGTCGGCGGTCCGACCGCCTTCCAGGCCCTGCCGCGCGACGGCGCCGATCTGCGCCCCTTCGGCAAGGACGATCGGAGCTACCTGCAATATTCCTCGGGCAGCACCCGCTTCCCCAAGGGCATCGACATTCCGCAGCGCTCGATCATGGCCAACGCCAACGCGATCACGCTGGACGGGCTCGACATCGTTCGCGGCGACCGCTGCACCTCCTGGCTGCCGCTCTATCACGACATGGGGCTAGTCGGCTTCATGCTGGTGCCGCTGACCACCCAGATGTCGGTCGACTACATCTCGACGCGCGATTTCGCGCGCCGGTCGCTGACCTGGCTGAAACTGATTTCCGAGTACGGCGGGTCGCTCTCCTACAGCCCCAGCTTCGGCTACGAACTGTGCACGCGCCGCCTGCGCGAGGGCAGCGACCTGAACGTCGATCTCAAGACCTGGCGCGGCGCCGGCATCGGCGGCGACATGGTGCAGCATCACATCCTGCAGCGCTTCGCCGACGCCTTCGCGCCCTACGGCTTCCGCAAGACCGCCTTCGTGCCCAGCTACGGCATGGCGGAGACGACCTTGGCCATGAGCTTCACCCCGCTCGGCCGGCGCTATGTGGTCGACGATGTCGACCGCGCCGCGCTGGCCGAGGAGAATCTGGCCCTGGCGGCGACTCCGGGCCCGAAATCGCGGCCCTTCGTCGCCTGTGGGCACGCGCTGCAAGGCCACGCCTTCGAGATTCGCGATGCGGCCGGCAAGGCGCTGCCCGAGCGTCACGTGGGGCGGATCTTCTTCCGCGGCCCCAGCGTCATGGGCGGCTATTTCCAGCAGCCGGAGCTGACCGCGGACGTGTTGAGCCCCGATGGCTGGCTCGACACCGGCGATCTCGGCTATCTGCTCGACGGCGAGATCGTCATCACCGGCCGCGCCAAGGATCTGATCATCGTCAACGGCCGCAATGTCTGGCCGCAGGATCTGGAATGGTCGGCCGAGGAGTTGGCGGAACTGCGCCGCGGCGACGTCGCCGCCTTCTCGATCGACGACGATCAGGCGGGCGAGACGGTGGTGATCCTTGTTCAATGCCGCGTCACCGATCCGGCGCAGCGCGCCAAGCTGAAACGCGATGTCCATGCGCTGCTGCAGAAGGCGCACGGGGTCGAGGCGCGCGTCGCAATGGTGCCGCCGCACGGCCTGCCCCAGACCTCGTCCGGCAAGCTCAGCCGCAGCAAGGCCAAGGCGAACTATCTGAGCGGAACCTACAACGAGTTCGACGCCGCCGTGGGCGCCTGATGGCGCGGCTGGCCGCCGTCACCGGCGCGACCGGCTTCATCGGCCGGCACACGGTCATGGCGCTGCGAAAACGCGGCTGGGAGGTGCGGGCGCTGGTCCGGCGCCATCCGGCCGATCTGCTCTCCCCCTATCATCGGCTTGAGCTGGCGCTCGGCGACATCACCGACGAAGCCGCCCTGGAGAGGCTGGTCGACGGCGCCCAGGCGATCGTCCATCTGGCGGGCGTGGTAAAGGCGCTACGGCCGGAGGATTTCTACGCGGTGAACGAGGGCGGGACCGAGCGCCTGTTGCGCGCCGCCAATCGCCGCAATCCGGACGCGACCCTGGTCCATGTCTCGAGCTTGGCCGCGCGCGAGCCGCAGCTTTCCCCCTATTGCGACAGCAAGCGCCTGGCCGAGGCCAGGGTCGCCGCCCTGGCCAATGGTCGTCCGTGGACCATTTTGCGTCCACCGGCGGTCTATGGTCCCGGCGATCTGGAGCTGTTGCCGATGTTCAAGGCGGCCAGACTGGGGCTGGTGCCCTACCCGGCCGTCCCCGGCGCGGCGGTTTCCATGATCCATGGCGCCGATTTGGGCGAGGCCATCGCCGCCGCGCTCGATCGCCGGGGCGAGCGACACGCCCTCTATGAGGTCGATGACGGCACGCCCGGCGGCTATCGCTGGCCGGACCTGCTGGAGGCGCTGGGCGGGGCGATCGGCAGTCGGCCCCGGGGTCAGCCCCAGGGTCGGCCGAGGGGGCTGCGGGTGCCGCGCCTGGCGCTGGCGGCGACGGCCTGGGGCAATGCCAGGCTGGCTGCCTTGGACGGTCGCCCGCGCGTCCTCTTTCCCCACAAGGTCGCCGAGATCTATTTCCCGGACTGGGTCGCGCGCGGCGACCGGCTGCAGGCTGTGGCAGATTGGCAACCTAAGTTCGATGTCTGGACCGGATTCAAGGACACCGCCCAGGCCTACCGGGCGGCTCATCTATTATAGCGGCATATCGCCGTAACACATTGATTCGGATGAGCTGTAACAAATGGTAACAATTTGTCATTTAACCATTCCGGCCAAATGAATCAGAACTCTTTCTCGGGGAATCGGCCGTCTTGTGACCGAGTTATGACGGCCAGTGAAGTTGGCGCCGAATTTTTCGGCAGGGACAAGAGTTCATCAGAGTGGGTAACGCAGCCATCCAATCGACCCTGGCCATGACCAGGGACACCGTGTTCTCGGAGATCGCTCGTTTGCTGGAGCGGTTCCGGGCCGGCGACAACGCGATCACCTTCGACACCGTGATTGCCGAGGATCTGACGATGGATTCCTTGCAGGTCATGGATCTGATGATGGAACTGGAGGATCGGTTCGACGTGTCGATCCCGCTGAATTTGGTGCCGGAAATCGCGACGGTCGGCCAGTTGGCCGACACGATCTACGCAAGCAAAGACCATCCGATCAAGGCTGGGGCATGAGGGCTGATACCATGGGGCTTTTCGATCGCTTTAAGACCATTCGCGAAGTGCACGGGGCCGTGACGGCCTGCGGCGCCGATCCGTTTGGCGTGAAGATGGAGAAGATCGTCTCCTCGACCGAGGCCATGGTCGAGGGTCGCAAGACCATCTTGTGCGGCTCGAACAATTACCTGGGCCTGACCTTCGATGCCGATTGCATCGCCGCGGCGCAGGATGCGCTGGCCGAGTTCGGCACCGGCACGACCGGATCGCGCATCGCCAACGGCTCCTATTCCTGCCACAAGGCGCTGGAAACCGATCTCGCCGATTTCTACGGCAAGAAGCATGCGATGGTGTTCACCACCGGCTATCAGGCCAACCTTGGCGCCATCTCGACCCTGGTCGGGCCCGGCGACTACCTGATCATCGATGCCGACAGCCATGCCAGCATCTACGACGCCGCGCGCCTGGGCAGCGCCACGGTGATCCGCTTCCGCCACAATGACCCGACCGATCTCGACAAGCGGCTGCAGCGTCTGGCGGGCGAACCCGGCAATAAGCTCGTGGTGGTCGAGGGCATCTATTCGATGCTGGGCGATCACGCGCCGCTCAAGGAATTCGTCGCCGTCAAGAAGAAGCACGGCGCCTATCTGCTGGTCGACGAGGCCCATTCGATGGGCGTCATGGGCAAGACCGGCCGCGGCCTGCTGGAGCAGGACGGCGTCGACGCCGACGTCGATTTCATCACCGGCACCTTCTCCAAGAGCATGGGCGCCATCGGCGGCTTCCTGATCTCCGACCATCCGGAGTTCGAGATTCTGCGTGTCGCCTGCCGGCCCTATATGTTCACCGCCTCCATGCCGCCCTCGATCGTCGCCTCGGTGCGCCAGTCGCTCGCCCACCTGCGCGCGCATCCGGAACTGATGACCAAGCTGTGGCGCAACGTCGACACGCTCTATCACGGCCTGGAGGCCGCCGGCTTCCGCCTCGGCCGCCAGAAGGGCCCGGTGGTCGCGGTCCATATCAACGACCCCGCCCTCGCCGCCCGCGCCTGGCACGGGTTGTTGCAAAATGGCGTGTATGTGAATCTCGCACTGCCCCCGGCGACGCCCAGCGGCACCGCGCTGCTGCGCTGCTCGGTCTGCGCCGTGCACAGCACGGAACAGCTCCAGCGCGTCATCGACGTGATGAGCAAGGTCGGCCTCGAGCTCGGCCTCATCGCCGATCGGTCGGTGCGGATCGCCGCCGCCGAATAACGCGATCGGCCTTCCCGCTTAAGGAAACAGCGCGCCCTTGTGGCGCGCTGTTCGTTCGTGGCCCCTGTTCGTTTATGGCGGGCCGCGTGCGGTGCTAGCGAAAGGCGCCGCGCCGATAGAGTCTCCAGGCCAGCACCGGGGCCGAAAGCAACGGGTGCCGGCGCTGCCAATCGGTCACCGGCAGCTCGACGCCGGAATGCCGCCGCACTTTCCATAGAACGTAATCCAGCGCGCCCTGGAACGTGAACGTCGCCTTTACCAGCCGCGCCAGATTGAGCAGCTTGCCGACCCGGCGCCGCTTGCGCCACGTCGCCGCACTTTCCGCGGCCGACGGCGCCTCGCCGCGTTCCCGCAACAGAATCAGCGCCGGTCCTGTCACGCGCCGGTAGCGTGCGACGTCGAGACCGACCAGCTCGGTCGCCCGATCCGAATTTTCCGACCGCAGTTCCGCCGCATAGGTCTCCTGGAAGGCGCGCCGCCACAATTCCTCCGCGTCGTCGGATCGCGACACCAGCGGCGCGGCATTGCCGAGCATGGTGAGGATCGCCGCGACACAGGCCTCCGCGACCTGATCGGCGGCGGCCGGATCGCGCGACCAGATCAGCCGCGCCGGCTGACTGAAACGCGCCCAGAGCGAAACATTGAGCGTGGCCTTCGACATGCCGGCGACGAACTGAGCCAGCGACAGCACCGCATATTTGCAGCGCAGCGTTCCCCCACCCGTTCCGGCGCCCATTTCGACGCCTTGGGGCAGCTCCAGATAGAACACGTTCGGCGGCAGCAAGCGGTTGGCGAACGCCATCAGGCCGCTGTCATAGGCGGCGCGGTAATCGTCAACCAGCAGATAGAAATCGAGCACGGAATCGGACAGCAGCGTCTCCGGCTTACGCAGGCAGGAACCGTAGAACAGCACGGCCAGCGCCGCCTTCGCGTGACGCGCCCGCACCGCCTCCGCCATGGCCATCACGGCGGGCGCGACCGGCTCGCTCAGTTCTTGTGCCACCAGGCGTTTCAACTCTGCGCGGGCGGCCGACATCGGGCTAGTACCGGTGGAAGGAGATCATCGGCCCGGCCGCAAGTTCAAACACCCCATGCGGACCGGAATCGAAAATCTCGCCATCGAGCACCAGCGGGCTGTGGAGCCGCAGCGACACATGATCGGCCCGTGTGCTGGCATAGCCGGCGCGCTGCATCCAGGGCCGCGGCCGACCGCGCACCACCGGCATGGCCGCGAAGCCGAAACGCTTGGGCGGCGAGGCGATGGTGGTCAGCTTGATGGCGCCGCGATCATGGCCCCAGAACGGCATCACGCCCGGCAGCAGGCGATCCAGCGTGGTCGCCAGGATCAGGAAATAGGGCGCCTCGTGAGGCGGCTGGCCGTCCAACCCGATGGCGACGCGCTCGCCTTTGAGACCGGAGCGATCGCCCTCGCCATGCAGCAGCAGCCGCACCACCGACCAGATGATGCCGGCCTTGGTGGCGACGCTTTGCCGCAGGCCGACCCGATGCATGTCCCGGCGGCTCAGCATCGTGCCCTGATAGAAGCCGACGGCGCCGGCCAGGAAACCGTATTCCGCGCGCTCGTGGCCGCCGCGTTTCAGCATCAGCGCATTGCGGCGCAGGACTTCGCCCGGCTGCTCCGACCGCAGCCGATCGAGCACCCGGCGAATGGCCGCCACCGGCGCTGCCGGAATCCCGACATCATGCGCGATGACATTGGTCATGCCGCCGCCGACCAGCGAGATGCGCGGCATCCCGGCGAACGGCGAACGGTCGAGCAATTCGCCGATCGCCGCCTGCACCGTGCCGTCGCCGCCATTGATGATCAGATGCTCGGCGCCCGCCTCCGCCAGGTCGCGCAGGCATTGCGGCAGCGCGCGGATGTCCTTGAAGGCGCGGTGCATGATCTTCGGCTCGCCACGCAGCAGCGCGTCGATCGCCGGCATGGCGGTCTGGTTGCGCCGGCTCTTGGCGTTGCTGAGGATGCCGATACGATTCATGGCGCTTTCGCTTCGCCCGCCTTTGCGTCGAGTGGCGCCTGGAGCCAGGATTTCGGCGGCCGGCCCGCCAGCTGCGCCCGGAAGGCCTGAACGATGCGCACCGCGTGGAACCCGAAACTGAGGATCGTCCACCAGGCCACCAGCTCCAGCCCGGTGTCGGGTGCCCGCATCAGCGCCGCCGCGGTCAGGATCAGGAGATTGGGATTGCGCCGCGCGGTGATCAGGCGGACCCAGGAATCGACCGGCCGCCACGTGTGGATCTCGATGCCGAAGCGCCAGATGAACAGGCCTTCCTGCAGGCGCCCCGCGACATAGCCGAGGATCACCACCCACAAGGCCCAGGACAGCGGCGCCGCAAGCGCCACACCCAGCCCGGCGAACCAGGCATAGTACCAGAAGGGCGGATGCAGCAGATCGATGCCGTGATCGAACACGTCACCGAGCTTGGTCGAGGTCAAGGTGCAGCGCGCCAGCTTGCCGTCGACGGTGTCGAGAAAGCACATGCCCCACGCCGCGATCAGCCCCGACAGGAACCAGCCGTGCCAGAACAATGCCGTCGCCAGCACGACGCAGCCGAGGCTGATCCAGGTCACCGTGTTGGGCGAGACGCCGTGCCGCGCGCACCAGCGCGTCGCCATCAGGGCCGGCGCCGGCCAGACGTATTTTGTCACCACATCGGTGACGCCCTTGTAGGAGCCGTCGAACAGCAGCTTCTCGACCGCTCGCACATCCACGTTTTCCACATGCGCGAGGATCGGCCTGGCGCGTTTGCGCAGCGCCTTGCGGTACGTGCTGGCCAGCTCGATGGCGTCCTGTGCCGCGAAACCGGCCGCCGCCGCGTCGGCGCCTTCCGCGACCACGCCGAAGGCGGCGCGCAGGCTCTCGCGGCCTTCGCCATGCGCCGCGACGATGCGGCCGTCAGCGGCCTGCAGCGCGATGCCGACGGCGTTCACCATCGCCGCCGCCAAGCCATCGTCCATCACATAGTCCGCGCGGATGAGGATCGCCGACCCGTCCCAGGTCTCCAGGTCCGCGGGTGTCAGCTCCGTCTCGATCCCGACGCGGGCGAAGGAACGGCGGAGCCGTTCACGCGGAGACAGGTTGAAGGGTCTGATGTCGCTGTCGCCGATCAGGCAAAAGGCAATCTTGGCGCTCTCGGCCGACACTCAGATACTCCGGGCAGGTCGCTGGGGCTTGAGGAATATCGAGCCTGAGGGGACGCGTCTACAAGGAATTTCAAGCACTTCCCGGCCTGTGTGGGCTTGACGCAGCAGGCGGATTGCGGCCAAACAGGCCCATCGCAAACCGGAGTTCCGGACGAATGTTCGCCCAGATGACGTATACGCTGGCGCACCTTTCCGATCCGCATCTGGCGGGCTGGTCGGTCGGCGGCATCGGCAGCCTGCTCAACAAGCGGCTGACCGGATGGCTGTCCTGGCGCCTTAATCGCCGCCACATTCACCAGGCGCGCGTCCTGGACATGCTGGTCGCCGACCTTGCCGCGCGCGACGCCGACCACGTCGCGGTGACCGGCGACCTGGTCAACATCTCGCTGCCGGAGGAATTCACCCGCGCCGCCGCGTGGCTGGGCCGCCTGGGCGCCGCCGATCGCGTCACCGACATCCCCGGTAATCACGACGCCTATGTCGCCGTGAATTGGGCCGCGGGCGCCGGCCGCTGGTCGGAGTACATGACCAATCGCGGCTGGCAACCCGAGGGCGCGGCACCCGCCGACGTGCAGAGCGGATTCCCCTTCGTGCGCCGGATCGGGCCGCTGGCGCTGATCGGCGTCTCGACGGCGCTGCCCATGCCGCCTTTCATCGCCGCGGGCCGGCTTGGCGCGGCGCAGATCGAGGCGCTGGCGCGGATTCTCTCGGAGTTGCGTTCGCCGGACCTGTTCCGCGTGGTGCTGATCCATCATCCGCCCTTTCCCGGCGGCGCATATAAGCGCAAGTCGCTGCTCGACGCCGCCGCGTTCCAGGACGCGATTCGCGCCGCCGGGGCGGAGCTGGTGCTGCATGGCCATACGCATATCGCCGGATTGGGGCATATTGGCACCACGCCGGTGATCGGCGTGCCCTCCGCCTCGGCCGTGCAAAAGGGGCACAAGGACGCCGCCGCCTACAATCTCTACCGAGTCACGGAAGACGGCGATCATTGGAAAGTTACGGTTGAGATCCGCGGCTTGGCGCCGGATCAGACGCGAATCGCCGCCGCCGGCAGCTATGTGTTAACAATTCCGCGAACGCGGCATTGACAATCCCGGGCGGCTGGCAATTGTGCTAATCATTCGACGCGTCGCCGCTTGCCACCGGCGGCCGACCAAGGGCTGAACCGGGACCAGAGGGCATCAATGGGGAGTACGCCGCCGAACGCGACGGCCGCCAAGTTCGGCCATCCGCAAACGCTCGTGCGCGCCTATCGCCATTGGCTGGTGCTGGTCCGGCCGCAGCAGGTGACCCTGGGCGCGCTGGTGCTGGTCTGCACCGACGCGGCCAAGGCGTTTTCGCAGATTTCAGTCCGCGCCTTCGAGGAACTGGCGCAGGTGACCGTCGATCTCGACGCGGCGCTGGCCAAGGCCTTTGGACCGGACAAGCTCAACTACCTGATGCTGATGATGGTCGACCCCGATGTTCACTTTCACGTGCTGCCGCGCTATGCCGCGGCGCGTAGCTTTGCCGGCCGCGAGATGACCGATCGGTTTTGGCCGAAGCCGGTCGATCTGACGCAGCCGGTGGAGGCCGATGCGAACCTGACCGCCACGGTGCGCGACGCCCTCGTGGGCGCCTGGCGCAAGGACTGACGGCGAGAAACCCGCAATGCGCCTGCAACTGATCGATCTCTATGTGCTGAAACGGGTGAGCTGGCCGCTCGCGGCGGCGATTCTCATCGGCATGGCCGCCTTGCTGCTCGAGCGTCTCATCCGCCTGCTCGATCTGTTCGCCAATCGCGGCGGGCCGCTGACGCTGATCCTGAAAATGCTCGGCAATCTGGTGCCGCATTATCTGGCGATCGCGATCCCCGCCGCCTTCTTCGTCGGCATCCTCTACGCCACCTTGCGCATGTCGAACGACAGCGAACTCGACGTGATGCGCGCCAGCGGCCTGTCGCTGCGCCGCCTGGCCGCGCCGATGATGGTGATGGCGGTGCTGCTGACCGTCGCGTCGGTGGTCATCATCGGTTTCCTGCAGCCCTACACCCGCTATGCCTATCGCGCGCTGGTCTATCTGGTGACCGAGACGTCGTGGAACTCGGCGATCGAGCGCGGCGCCTTCTTCAGCGGCTTTGGCGGCAAGACGATCTTGATCGGCGACATCGCCGACGGCGGCCGATCCCTCTCGCGCGTCTTCATCCAGGAGGTCGACGAGCAGGGCAACAACATCGCCCTCTCGGCGCAGACCGGCGAATTGACCAATGATCCGCGCACCTTCTCTCTTGTGCTCATCCTGCGCGACGGCATTCGGGTCGAGTCCAGGCCCGACGGCACCGGCGGCAAGGCACTCGAGTTCAGCGAGACGAAGCTTCCGCTTGAAGTGGTGGCTCCCGATCCATTCCGCGATCGCAACAGCGAATCCGAGTTGAACTTCATCGAGCTGATCCGGGCCTATGTCGAGAGATGGCCGGGGATCGGACGCGACGATCTGATGGCGGAGATCCACTATCGCATCGTGCGCGCCCTCACGGTGTTGTTCCTGCCGCTGCTCGCCATACCGATCGGCCTGACATCGCGGCGGTCGCCGAGCAGTGTGCGCATCGTCGCCGGCATCGCCATGCTGATTTTCTATTACCAGGTGCTGCAATTCGGCAAACAGATGGCGGAGAACGGGCGGCTTTCGTCCTTTGTCGCCATCTGGATTCCGTTCCTGTTCTTCGCCGCGGGCAGCACCTATGCGTTCCATATCGCCAACTCGCGCTTGAGCCAGGATCCGTTCAGCGCGTTCTTCAGCCTGATCGACGATGCCTGGAAATGGAGCCGGCGGCGCTGGATCGCGCTTTCGGCGCGGAAGCGCACCGCATGATCACGTTCATGCGCTATGTCCTGCGCACCTTCCTGTGGAATTTCCTGGTCCTGTGGATCAGCTTCACCGCGCTGCTGCAGATCGTCGATCTGCTGGGCAACAGCGATGAGGTGCTGGATCGTCACCCGAACGATGTCGCCGCCGTGGTCGAATACTCCGTGTGGCGCCTGCCGGAACTGGGGGTGTTCCTGATCCCGTTCAGCGTGCTGATGGCGGCGCTGCTGTCGCTGGCGAAATTCGAGCGCAACAACGAGACGCTGGCGCTGAAATCCGCCGGCGCGCCCTACTACCAGATCCTGTTGGCCTTCCTGCCGGCGGTCGGGCTGGTCGCGGTGCTGCATTTCGCGCTGACCGATCAGATGGTCCCGCGCAGCATCAACCATCTGATGTCGGAGAACCTGTATGTCGACAAGAAGAACAAGGACGAGGACGATGATCGCCGCGTCTGGGTGCAGGAAGGCAACACCATCGTCGAGGTCGGCGAGGTCCAGGAACAGGGTCTGATGCTACTGAATGTTCGGCTCTACGCGCGTGACGATCTCGGCAACATCGTCGATCAGAAATTCATCGAGCGTGCCGTCTATGACCTCGAAGCGCGGCAATGGACCCTGACCAACATCGAAGAGACCACGATTGTGGTCGATCGCGGCACCGAAATCGTCTCGATTCCGAGCGAGATCTGGAGCACTCAGCTTGGTCCTCAGGAATTCTCCGAACTGATCGAACGGCCGCAAGCCATGACCACGGAACGGCTGTGGAGCTTCGCCGCCTCGACGCAGCTCGGCGTGCGGCCGACCTATTTCTACGAAACCTGGCTGCAGAAGCGCATCGCGCTCCCCGTAAGCTCGATCCTGATGATCCTCCTGGCGGCCCCCGTGGCGCTCAGCTTTGGTCGGCGCGACCGCGGCGTCGCTTCGGGCATGGCCATCGGCTTCGGGCTCGGCTTCCTCTATTTCATCACCGAGGGCCTGGCGTTGTCGCTGGGCGAAAGCGGCGCGGTGCCGCCGTTCTTCGCCGCCTGGCTGCCGGCGCTGCTGTTCACCAGCATCGGCGGATTGTGGCTGATCCGGCTCGAGGGTTTCTAGCATCGTGATCGTCTGGATCGACGCCGCGCGCAGCGCGGGAGAGCGCGTGTTCGGCCTCGACATGATCGAGCGTCATTTGAAGGCGCTGCGCCATCGCAAGGTCAACCCGAGCGCGGTCGTCATCGATCTCGGCGACAGTCAGGCGGCGGAGCCGGCAATCGCGCGCGCCAAATGGCCCTTCCCGGTGCGCGTCGTGCGCGGCGGCGGCACCATTCGAGATCGCATCGCCGGCGCTGCGCCGGGTGCGCCGGTTTTGGCGCTCGATGCCGATACTTTGGCCGACGCGCGGCTCTACGATTTTCTTGCCGCGCAATCCGGCGACCTCGTCGCGCAGGATGGCGATGCGGTCGTGGCGCGCATCGCCGATCCGTCGCGGTTGCATGCCGCGGCGCTGACCTTGCGCGACGCGATCCCCGGCGACTTGCCGCGTCTGGCGCAGGCGGATTTCCCCGGCTTCATCCGCAACCTGCGTCGCACCCTGCCCTTCTATCTGTTCCGCGTGACCGACGACGCTGAGCGCAAATCCGTCGAGCGATTCCTGTTCTGGTCGAACTACAAGGGCTCGACCGATTTCTTCACCAAATATGTCTATCCGCCGCTGGTCTGGCTCATGGTGCGGCCGCTGGCGCGTCTGGGCGTGCATCCGAACTGGGTGACCGCGGTTTCGATCGTGCTCACCATCGGCGCCGTCCCGCTTTTCGCCGGCGGGCATTTCCTGGCCGGGTTCCTGTGCGCCTATGGGATGAGCGTGCTCGATTCCGTTGACGGCAAGCTGGCGCGCCTGACCTTCACCGATTCCAAGCTCGGCAACGTGCTGGATCACGGGCTGGACCTGGTGCATCCGCCCTTCTGGTACTGCGCCTGGGCCTATGGCCTGACCCTCGGTCCCCCGGGGAGCAATGGCGGGGGCGACGTTTGGTCGCCGGTCTTCATCGCCTCGCTGTGGATGTTGGCGCTCTATGTGCTGGATCGGCTGATCCTGAAAATCTACCCGACCCGCTTCGGCCGCGGCCTGCACACCCATGCCGCGCTGGATGGGCTGGCGCGCACCTTCATCTCCCGCCGCAACATCAACTTACCTTTATTTACAGTTGGTTATGTGTTGAATCTGGGTGTGGAAACGATCTATCTGATCGTCCTCTGGCAGGCCGTGACCTGCCTCTATCACGGACTGCGCACGGCCTGGATTCTGGCCTATGACCGGCCGACCGGAGCACCCTCCGCCTAGGGTCCGTCGGCTTGCGATAAATCTTTGATTCGCTTAGATTGCCGCCCAGATTCTTGGTCCGTTCGCGGCCCGAAAGGCAGAGCAATTTTCATGGTCCGTTGGGGTTTCTGGAAGAACCGCACGCACAACCTTGCCCGCATGAACCTGGGCGATCTGGTGGTGGCGTTCTTCAGCTATTACGCCGTGCTGGTCTATCTCGGTTTCGCGGGTGTCAGCCTGTGGTTTGCCGCGCGTTGGTTCGAGGCTTCGCTGCCGCTGGCGGCGGCCGCGATCTTCGCCGTCTTGGCCTATCCCCTGGCCTGGTACCTGCTGCACCGTTTCGTGCTGCACGGCCAGTATCTTTATCGCTCGCCGCTGACCGCGAAGGTGTGGAAGCGGATCCATTTCGACCATCACCAGGATCCGCATAATCTGGTCGTGCTGTTCGGCGCGCTCTATACCACCTTGCCGACCATCGCTCTGGTGACCATGCCGGTCGGCTATCTGATCGGCGGCCCGGCGGCTGCCGCGACCGCCTTCGCCGCTGGCATCCTGGCGACGCTGTTCTACGAGTTCAGCCACTGCGTGCAGCATCTGAACACGACGCCGAAATCCGCCTTCATGCGGCGAATCAAGAAGCAGCATCTGGCGCACCACTTCCACAACGAGCACGGCAATTTCGGCATCACCAACTTTGCCTGGGATCGCCTGTTCGGCACCTTCTACGCCGAGCCGAAGCTGCGGCCGAAGAGCGCCACCGTGTTCAACATCGGCTACACCGAAGAGATGGCGCAGCTCTATCCCTGGGTGGCGAAGCTCAGCGACGGCACGCGCGGCGACGCCAACCCGCGCCGGTTTCGCGCCGCGCCCGACGCGCCCGACGCAACGTCGCGCGCCGGCCGATAAGCCACGCCGCCATGCCGGCCGGGGAGATCGTCGTCGAGGCGGTGGCGTCGGCCCAGGACCTGGCCGATTTCATCCGCCTGCCCAAGCGCCTCTATGCCGGCCACAAAGGCTACATCGCGCCGCTCGACCTCGAGCGCGCCGAGACCTTGAGCAAGCGCAAGAACCCCTATTTCCAGCATGCCGAGGGCGATCTGTTCGTCGCCCGGCGCAACGGCGAACCGGTCGGCCGCATCTCCGCCCAGCTTTGCCAGCTGCATGAGAAGAAATATCGCGACCAGACCGGCCATTTCGGCTTTCTCGACGCCGTTGACGACAAGGAAGTGTTCGCCGCGCTGACCGCGAAGGCGGAACGCTGGCTGCTTGCGCGCGGCGCGCGGCGCATCGTCGGCCCCTATTCCTTCTCCAGCAACGAAGAATCCGGCCAGCTCGTCGCCGGTTTCGATTCGACACCGATGCTGATGATGCCGTTCCATCTGCCGCATCAGGATCGCCGTTTGCAGGGCTGCGGCTACATGAAGGCGAAGGATCTGATCGCCTATAGCGTCGACAAGGAAACTTACCGCGCCGTCGGCGGCAGCCGCACGCTCGACAAGGCTGCGAGCGACAGCCGCATCCGCCTGCGCTCGCTCGACATGCGGAACTACAAGGCCGACCTCGCGAAGCTGCTCGAAGTGTTCAACGACGCCTGGACCGACAATTGGGGCATGGTGCCGTTTTCGCAGACCGAGATCGAGATGGCGGCGAAGAGCATGAAGCCGCTGATCGATCCCGATCTGGTGGTGATCGCCGAGCTCGACGGCGAGGTCGCCGGCATGCTGGTCTGCCTGCCCAACCTGCTCGAGGCGGTGCGCGATCTCGACGGCAAGCTGCTGCCGTTCGGCTGGGCCAAGCTGCTGTGGCGCCTGAAGCGCAAGACGCTGAAAAGCGCCCGCGTGCCGCTGATGGGCATTCGCCGCAAGCATCACGGCACGCTGCTGGGCGCCAC
>Ga0184637_10000551_pt1 | contig 27909 bp, 28 predicted proteins | sample PLM3_127_b2_FD_133143 | JGI IMG/M metagenome (GOLD analysis project Ga0184637, IMG submission 133143) | Groundwater sediment microbial communities from an aquifer in East River, Colorado, USA - PLM3_127_b2 | ecosystem: Environmental > Terrestrial > Soil > Riparian zone | place: USA: East River... | reverse complement strand
CTGTCCCGTCCCACAGTGTCCTGGTGCGATTCCCAGCGCCGAAACGCCTGCCCACGGTCGACTTCCGATGAGATTGCGGGACAACATGCGCTAGCTCGTCAGGAATAATGCGGATTGGAACACTTCTGCTCGAATCGACTGCGGGCACGGCGGATGCACTTGAACTGCCGATCACGCTCTGGGGAACGGGTGGAGGAGATCGTCTTCCTATTGACGTGAAGGTGAAAGTCGACCTTCTTGAGGAGCCGCCGGACGGTGCCGGCGCTGACCCAGATGCCCACTCGGCGCAGTTGACGGCTGACCTACTCGCCGGTCCTGCGGGTCCACTTGATGCACTGATGGGGTCCCCTGCGACATCGTCCTTCATAAGCTTCTCGATCTCGGCAATCACCTCGGGCGTTTTTTTTCCACGGCCTTGCGTCCACCGCCGGGGCGCCGGATACCCTCGGAGTACCGACCGCGGTGGGAATAGCTGGTGTGGTACGGGATCTCGCGCAGCTTGCGGAACACCGTCATGTCGACAGGGTACCCAGAGTCTCCTTCAGCTGGTCGATAGTGGCGATCCGCTCCTGCCGCAGCAGGGCCACGAGGCTGTCCGCATGGAACTGGACTGGTCGCATTCTGTTAGACCTCCGGTTCTATGCCTGAATTCTAAACATATCTGGAGCCTGGTACTTGCAGAGGCATAGCCCACCTACACCTCCACAACTGACCTATATTTACGTACGGTTTTCGCCAACAACGCCCAGGCCTGCTCAATGCCTACACCCGCGAATAAGGTCCTGTTCCATAGCGTTGAACTTCGCGGCCAGCGTGAAATTGTCGCAAGGAGACGTAGCATGAAGAACCTGCTCATTTTTGCAGCTCTACTGTCCGTTTCTGCCTGCACGCGAGGCCCCACCGGGTCATCTGATGTAGCGCGAACGCCCACCTTCACCGTTAGGGCGGATGGATCCGCGGACCTGGGGTTCAACGTCGGGGATGCGAGCGGGCCACACTTTTACGGAGAACCCTGGGGTAAGCCGGGCTCGCTATCTTTGGTCATCCATGGGGAGAACATAGCGGCTACGCAATTGGAAGGCTCGGTACGATGGGATGCCACGCTTTTTGAATCTGAAACCTGGAAGCGTGGCGTCGTTATGGAAGAACCGGACCTCTCAGGACCCGGTATTGTCGACTACTCCATCAAAGTCGGGATCCCAGGGGAGTTCCATTTTTTTCTGAATCGACGATCCGGGAATTCCGCTGGAGACGGACCCGTCGTGTACTTTCGCTTGAGGCCGGTCAAAGCACTCGAATCTGGCTCAACAAGGATTGATTGGAACTGGGTTGTGGTGACTAATGGAAGCCGGAGCCGTCTCGGTTGCAGTGGCACCAACAGGAGCAATTGCTACGAGCTCTATGGGGCCACGGTCACCATCAAGCCATAGAGTTCCAAGGTTTCGACTTTCCCGCTTCCGGACTTCTTCACTCCTCGAGCACGCACTCGAACGTGCGCCAGGAGACTACCACGACGACCACCCCGAAGCCCGGCAGGATGCGGATCCACAGCCAGGGCTGCCGAAGGGATCGTGCTGCAGCAGGATCTCTCCCACTCGGTAGCGAAAGCGGCGCCAATCTTTTGCCGCAAGGGCACCTCAGGACCTATCTCGCCGAACGCGCCGGGGTGGACCCCAAGCGGGAATTATTACTAGGGTTCTAGGGTTCTGTATTCTGTATTGACAATTTGTGCAGTTAAGCGTAGCCTCTGCATGCACTTATTGAAGGGATTGGATGCTTCAAGTGAGAGGAGACCTGCATGAGCCTGAGTCGTCCGAACAAACCGACCGCCTTGGTTCTCTGTTTTCTCATCGCGACGGTGACGTTGCCCCTGCCCCCGATCCATGCCGCCGAGCACGTCGTGAGCCGCATCGAGCTCGAGGAAGCGGTGACGGCGGCCTCCGAAGAGAGGTCCCATAACATCGAGATGGTTCAGAGTTATCTGCGGTCGCTGCCGGCCGATGCCCTTCCCCCAGCCATGGACAGCCAGAAGATCGAGAAGGCGATTGCGTTTCTCAGCGACGAGGAGTTGACTCGACTGGCCGAGCGGGTGGACGAGCTCTCGGCAGACGCCAGGGGCGCCGGGCTCTCGAAGGGGCAGATCTGGTTGATCGTGATCGCGGGAAGCGTCGCTCTGTTGATCCTGACCATCATCGCCTACAACAGCGTCGAGACCTATTATTATTAATTAATTAATCACTATTGAGCGCGCCGTCGTCGACGAAGGATCTTCCCATTCTCGCGAGTCTGGATGTTCTGGTCCTCGGGTGGTTGGCCACCGCCTCCCAGGGCGAAGTCTTCATAGACGTTCCCTTCGTCAAGCAGCCGAAAAACCTGTGCGGCGCGGCTACCGTTTCGATGGTGTTGCGCTACTGGAGCCGTGAGCTCGAGCTCGGCGACGTCCCGTCTCTCTCCGAGGTCGCCGAGGCGGTCTCGCGGAACCGGAACGAGGGCGCCCTCGGCAGCGACATGAGACACTACCTCGAATCCAAGGGATTTCGCGCCTTCGCCTTCAAAGGTTCTCGGGCCGATCTCGCGACCCACCTGGCGCGCGGACGCCCGCTCATCGTGTGCCTGAAGCGCGGATCCTCGTCCCACTATGTCGTCGTCGCCGGCCATGATTTCGAGCGGGGGAGCGTTCTCGTGAACGACCCGGACGAGAAGAAACTGCTCGAGCTGAACCTCCTCTCTTTCGAAGCCGATTGGGCGGCGGCTGAGTGGTGGACTCTTTTGGCCGTTCCCTCCCCCCAAGAGAAGAAGGACTGACTCCCCGGCCGGCCCTGATTCTCACGTTTCTCTTCTGGGTCTCGGCCCCGAGGGCCTCAGCCGCGCAGCCGACAACAGAACCCTCCGAGGCCACCGCCCGCTCGTTCTTCGAGAGCGAGCGGTGGCAGGAGCTTCTACTGGAGTTTCCCTCCTCGAATTCCTACTCCGCCAAGCTGGACTTCTACCGCGGCATGGCGCTCGCCCGTCTGGAGAGGTGGCAGGAGGCTCGAGACGCTCTCGAGCTGGGCGCGGCGAAATCGCCCGGCGATTCCCGCTTCCCGCTGGAGCTCGCCGGTATTTTCTTTAAGATGAAGGATTTCCGCCAGGCCAAGTCCGCGCTCTCGCGATCCCTGTCTTTGGGTCTCGAGGCAGATGACGAAGCCTACGCCAACGACTTTCTCGGAACCCTCTTCTACCTGGAAGGCAACCTCGACGCGACGCTCGAGTACTGGAACCGCGTGGAGAAACCCTTCATCCGGCGGATTGAGATCCTAGGTGAACTGCGGCTCGATCCCGAGCTCCTCGATCGTGCCGTGTCCGCGTCCCGCGAAAGCGTTCTCACGCTGGAAGAGTTGAGGACATCTCGAGCGACACTCCAGGAGCTCGGTGTCTTCGCGCGGACGCGGTTCGAACTCAAGCCTGGTTTGGGCTCCTTCGACTTGCACCTGATGCTCACGGAAAGGAACGGGTTCGGAAAACCGACGCTCGGCTCGCTCGCCTCCCTGCTGAGAGGGGTGCCGTTCGAGACGGTCTATCTGGACTTCTTCAACCTCGGGGGTTCGGCGCACAACAGTCGATCGTTCTTCAGGTGGGATGCGAACAAACGGCGCATCTTCACTTCCTTCTCGGGTCCGATAGCGTCCGATCCGAGCCGGCGCTTCCGGCTGTTCCTCGACGCTCGTCGAGAGGAATGGGACGTGGCTGGCTCGGCGCTGGCCCACTCGGGCCCTTCGAGCCAGTTCGGGCTCGAGACGTTCGGGGGTGGTTGGGAAGTCGTCGCTCGCGAGGGAAGTCCATTTCAGTGGCGGACGGGGGCGGGGGTCTCCTACCGACGCTACCGGGAACTCGAGCTTCGATCCCCGGAAACGCCCTTTCTCTTCGCCGAAGGCCCGTCGTTGCGTTACGACGTCGGAGCCGAAGGTGCCCTCGTGAGGGTTCCCGAGCGCTGCTTTGACGTTCGGGCGTCGGCGAACGGGACGATTGGGAAGCTCCTTCGAGAGGGAGCCCCTTTCTTCACCCGGGTCCGAGGCGGAATCGACGCCCGGTGGCTGCCGAAGGCGAGCGACGATCTCGCCGTCGAGCTGACGCTCCGAGCCGGGACGACAATGGGAGCCGCGCCTTTGGACGAACTCTTCCTCGTCGGTACCGAGCGCGATACCGACCTATGGCTGCGGCGCCATCGGGGCCCTCGGGACGGCAAAAAGGGGAGCGCACATCTGGGACGCCGGTTCCTCCTCGCGAACCACGATCTCACGAAAATCGTCGTCGAAAAACCGCGGTTCTCGATTGCGGTGGGGCCTTTCGCCGATTTCGGTGTCGTTTCGGACGAGCCGGAAGGGCTCGGTTCGGAGGGCTTCGTCGTCGACGTCGGCCTGAAGCTCGAGCTCAGAGTGACAGCCGGGTCTGTCCTCGTGCTCTCCTACGGGCGAGATTTGAGAGAAGGCGATCACGTCTTCTACGCCAGCTACGCCCCGTGAGCGTGCCCTCCCTGGCCCGCGTCGCTCAGCTCAGCTGCGGACTTCCCTCCGCCCAAGCTTCGAGGGGGGGCGGCCACACCCGAGCGTTTCGAAGCCGACCGGTCGCGCTCCTCTGCCTGCTGGCTCCATCTCAGCTCTCGCGTGCTGACGAAGACGCCTTCGGTGCTCGAGTCCTTGCGGGGCGGCGCCCCGTAGTGCACGTCCGCCAGGGGATCGCCGATGCCCGCGGGCCCTTCCACCTCCGGGTCGAAGAACCTAGGGTCGAGCACCATGTCGCCGAAGAAGTCGTTCAGGCGGGCCCACTGCATCATCTGGCGCTGGAATCGGCCCTTCTCTCCGTACATCCACACCATCCGTCGCTCGTTGCCGAGTATGATGCGTCTCAGAACGTTGTTCCAAAACCACGACCAGCGGGGATAGCTCTTCTGGAACTCCCCGTCGGCGTACCACACGCCCAGGATGTCCCGCCGCGCCTTCCACTTCTCGAAGAGGATCTCCTTCGAGGACAGATAGTGAGTCCGTACCTGGGGCCAGTAGCCGCTGTACCACTTGTAGTCGTAGAGGTTGGTGACGACGCCGTCGGCGATCAGGTTGGTGCGCATCTCGGTGCCGGGGTAGGGGGTGATGATCTGATCGAGAATGTTGTGGATTCCCATCCCGACGAAGTACTCGTAGTTCCGCCGAATCGCGGCCACGTCGTCGTCCGCCATGCCGACGATCATCCCGCCCGCCACGATGATGCCCGCGTCGATGAGCCGTTTCACGGCAACCTGGGTCACCCCCACGATCTTGCCCTTTTTCATCTGCGTCAAGTTGTCCTGGTCGAGGTTCTCGATGCCCAGGAACACCTGAGTGATGCCCGCGTCCGCGAGCTTTCGGGGTAACCGAGGGTCCTTCGCGATTCCCGCGCAACTCGCCTGGATCACGAACTGCATCTTCTTGCGCTTCAGCCCGATGATGCCGTCACAGAGGTCCATCAAGCGGGGCACATCGAGGGTGATGTTGTCGTCAAGAATGAAGACGTGGCGTGCGCCCCTCCGGTACATCCCCTCGATATCGGCGAGGACGCGGTCGATGCTGTAGGTCCGGAACGTGGTTCCGTACATCTGGTTCATGGAGCAAAAATTACACCGCAGGAGGCACCCGCGCGACGTTTCCATCACATCGGCTTTGTCGAAGTAGAAATGATAGCCGCCAAAAACGCGGCGGTCTCGCTCGGGATAGTCGATCTCCCGAACGTCTTCCAGGGGTCGCGCCGGGTTGTGACGAAACACCCCGTCCTGTTTGTACGAGAGACCACCGATGGTCTCCATCGAGCGGCGTCCATCGAGTGCGTCGAGAAGCTCGTCGAAGGCGTGGTCCCCTTCGCCTTCGAAGATGAAGTCGACAACCTGGGCTTCGGGGCTGTCGGCAATCTCCCTTCGCATCGTCGTCGCGTGGTATCCCCCGAGGGCGATGAGCGTCCCGGGGAATTCTTCCTTGATGAGCCGGGCGATCTTCCGCGCCGTAAAGTACTGAAAGATCATCGCCGACAGGCCAACGACGTCGGGTCGGTACTTCCTCATCGTGCGCCGCACCGACGACGGAACGCTCCACTTGCGAACCACGAGGTCCGCCAACCACACCTGGTGGCGCCTGTCGATGTTGCCCGCTACTGACGCGATCCCGAGCGATGGCGCCTCCCATTCCCGCTTGGCGATGTAGGGCGCCGTATCCGGCATGGAGAACAGAACGACCCTCATGATACCTCCCTTGGCGACGACCGAAAGGTCGAAGCGGAGCTCGAAGCCCGCGGCACTCTGAAATCCAAGAAGATTGCGCAACCTTCCTATCGCATCGACGCCGAGGGAGTCAAGGGCGTTCGGGACTCTGGGCGCACGTCACGCGCGTGTGGCAAACTCGGGCTGCTTGAATTCGGTATGGACTAGGGCGGCCGGCGTGGCAAGAACTTCGAGAGCGTGCTGGGGAGCTGAGCCTGGAGCGCGCCTACTACCACTGCGAGCGCGCCATGGTCAGATTCGACGAGGGCCACCTGCGCTCCTGCAAGCTGAGTGGCCGCTTCGAGGAGTTCTGGGAGCGCCGCGCTCAGCGCCGGGTGTCCTGATGACTGCTCCTCATCTCACAATCCTTACGTGCGCCCGGGTGATACCATTCGGAAAATGAGCTCGTCGCCCCTACCCCCTCATTCACCGCTCGAGGGTTACTACCGACGCCTTCGACCCGGCGGCGACGTCGCGCACAGCCGTCGGCCCGACGATGCTCGTCGGGAGTTCGTGATCGATCTCTTCGATCGCACCGCGCACCACTACAACTGGCTCAACCAAGTCATGTCGTTCGGCTCGGATCTCCGATACCGCCGGGAAGCTCTCGAGCGAGCCGGGTTGACGGCGGGAATGAGGGTTCTCGACGTCGCGGTGGGAACGGGTCTCACGGCGCAGGCCGCGCTGAGCGTCACCGATGGCCTCGCCTCGGTCACTGGTCTCGACGCGAGCCTCGGCATGCTGCGGGAAGCACGTCCCATCGGCATCATGCTCGTTCGAGCGGTAGCCGAGCAGCTGCCGATCGCGGCGCACTCCTTCGACTTCCTTTCGATGGGGTACGCGCTACGGCACGTGGCGGACCTCAAGGCTACGTTTCGGGAGTACCACCGGGTTCTTAGACCTGGGGGACGACTCGTCATTCTCGAGCTTACGCTGCCCGCTGACTCCGGTTGGCGATACGGGCTCACGCGCCTGTATCTGAAGAGGATCGTGCCGTTTATCGCGCAGCTCGGTCCGGGCGGCACCGAAGCCCGAACGCTGATGGAGTACTACTGGGACACCATCGATGGGTGCGTGCCGCCGGACGCCGTGGTCGAATCCCTCCGTGAGGCCGGCTTCGAGAGGGTCCAGCGGCAGGTTTATTGGACCGTCTTCAGCGAGTACGTCGCGACCGCGCAATCCTGACCAATCTTATTTCTTCTATCAGGAAAAAAAGCTTCTCGCGGTCTGGACGATGGGTGATAATGCGCGGCAACGTTCCAGGTCACCGTCACCTATTCAAACGAGGAGGAGGACCTGCCAAATGAGCCTTTGGAGCCCGTTCGAGCTCGTTCTTCGTTGGGCGGCCAATTGCGGCTGGGTGCTGTTCCAGTCCGTGAACCGACGGCTCGTCGGGAAGTCCTTCCATCCTTCGTGGGCGCCCGAGCCCCTCCTCAAAAGCTGGCAGCGGTCCGGCCCTCCTTTGGGTTGGCCGCGCACCACCGACTCGCTTTGCCCCGAATGTGTCATTTCGACGCGCAACCGCATCCTGTCGGGCGAACAGGACTATAAGTCCTTGCTCGACAAGCAGATGGGAGAGATCAAGGCGCAGATTCTCGAGCGGGACGGCAAGATCATCATGGAGAAGACTTGCCCGACCCACGGGACGTTCACCGATGTCCTCGCCATCAATCCGGATTTTCTCGCGCGGATCGAACGGCTTTTTCCCGGGCGGGATTTCCCGGCGCCATCGAAACTTCGGAACCATGGCAGCTCCTCGATTCAGTTCGGCCGTGGCTCGGTCCTGACGGTCGACCTCACCAACCGCTGCAACATGATGTGCGATCCCTGTTTCATGGACGCCAATCAGGTCGGCTACGTTCACGAGCTCGAGCGCGAAGAGGTCTACCAGCTTCTGGATAACGCGATCACCATCCAGCCCAAGCGGCAAATGTCGGTTCAATTCTCGGGCGGGGAGCCAACACTCTCGCCGCATTTTCTCGACGCTATCGTCTACGCCAAGAAGCTCGGCTATTACAGCGTCCAGGCCGCCACCAACGGAATTCGCTTCGCGCAAGAACCGGACTTCGCTTTGAAGGCCAGGAAGGCCGGGCTCCGGCTCGCCTATCTCCAGTTCGACGGAGTGGGCAATGATGCGAACTCGCACCGGAAGGTGAAGAACCTGTTCGACGTGAAGCTGCGCGCCATCGAGAACCTGTTCGAAGCAGGCATCGACGTGGTCCTGGTCGTCACTCTCGTCAACACCGTGAACAACGACCAGGTCGGTCCGGTGATCCGTTTCGCGCTCGAGAACAGCGACAAGGTGAGCTTCATCTCGTTCCAGCCCGTTTCCTTCACCGGACGCGACGAGGCTATATCCGACGAGGCGCGGGCGCGACAGCGCTACACGCTGTCGCATCTGGCCGAGGACGTGAAACGCCAGACGGGAGTAACGGAGCCCCTTCGCGATTGGTTCCCGCTATCGGCGGGGGGAGCCATCTCCGACTTGACGGATCTGATGAATGGACCGGGTGCGGACTGGGGAACCATGAAATGCGGTTGTCATCCGAATTGCGGCGTGGCAACGGCTCTCATGGTGAGCAAAAAGACCAAAGAATGGGCGCCCTTGACTCAGTTCATCAACGCCGAGCGTATGCTCGAGGACGCTCGTCTCATTACCGACACCGCGCGCGGCAAGGCGCTAACGATTCTTCAGACGGCGCTCTCCGTAGTCCGCAACTACGATCCGAGAGAGGCGCCGAAGGGGTTTCGGTTGATCGATCTGATCAAGAAGTTCGATAAGCAAAGCGGCGGCGCGCTCGGGGGTCGTCTGGGCGCCTGCGCCAACGGCGACCGCAAGTCGGACGAATGGTTGATCCTGTTCATCGCGGGAATGTGGTTTCAGGACCTGTGGACCTACGATTTTCGGCGCACCGAAATGTGCATCATCCCCTACGCCACCCAGATGGGGGAGATCTCGTTTTGCGCCTACAACACCGGTGTCGGCTGGCGTCAGATCGTCGAGAAGATCCATCAGACGGCCACGTTGGCGGACTGGTATCGATCGCAAGGGAAGCACGCCGTCTACGCGAACCCCAGCAAGGAAGTCCCGCTGCCCCTGTACCCGGCGCCGGTCGCGCTGAAGGTGAGCGAGAACGGCGCTCTGACTCGAACGGCGAGCCCCGCGTCGCGATCGCCGGCGCGCGCAACGAAACATTTGACGGACCCAGTCGAGCAGAGTTAAGGCTCCGCCGTGGCCTCGCCCGGAGCTCTTCGTAGCCGTCGGAGCGTCCGGGACTACGTTCGCTTTCTGAGGACGGGTCTAGTTCTCATTGTCGCGATGGGGCTGGTGCGCTTTGGGGCAGGGGTCTCGGGCCTTCCGTACGATCGAGCTACCCACCTGACGAGCGTCACCATCCTGGTGTTCCTCCTTGCCATCCTCTACGGTCAGCGCGCGGCGGCGCTTCGATTCGGAGGCTATCGTCACCTGATTCCGATTGCGCTCCTCCTCTCCTTCACGATGTATGGATTCATCTTACTGGCGATAACGGTGGAAGGTGTCGGCGGGATCCAGGGCTACTTCCACTCGCCCGGCTCGGGTTATACGCCCCATGGAATGGGGCTCCTGGAGCACGTCATCGGCCAAGTGAGCGTGATGGGCACGATGACGGTAGCGATCCTCGGCGTTACTATCTCAGGGTACTTGCTCTCGCGCCACCTGGCGTATCTTCGAAACGCCTTCTTCTTACTCGCCGCGATGGCGGTGCTGCGGTTCGCCGCGGGAACGATCGGAGTTCCGTACGCCGTCGGATCGTCGATCACGAGTCTTTCGCTTCTGAGCCTGTTGTTGGCCACGTACTACGGCTATCGCGCGTCCGCGCAGGGCTTCGACTCCTACCCGCACATACTTCTCATCGGATTCATGATCGCGTTCGCCACGACGCACCTCGTCGCCTACGGCATCGCGGTCACGGACGGTCTGGGCGTTTCCAGTTACTACCACGCGCCCGGTACCTTGCAACCCCTGGGCATGGGCGTGAGACAGAACGTCGAGGCGCACTTGAAGTTCTCACCCGTGCTGATCCTGGCTCTGACGGCGGCCGCGTCGACGGCTTTCGCTCTCGGCAGACGCAAGGCCCAACCAAACCACCCACCGACAATGAGGGGGTGAGCTGCGGAAGATATCCTCAGGCCAGGCGCAGGGTTCTGCGGTCTTCATAGTGGGGGGGCGCAGCGACGTCGAACGGAGCCTCCGCGAGACGATGCTCCGCCAGGTACGATTCGGGCTTCATCATACTTTGGGTCCGGTGGATCAAGCTCGCGAGAAACAGGAGGTCCCTCGCTCTTGCTTGACGGATCCACTTCCACCACTTCTTCTCACCCCGCAAGTTCAGCACCGATCGATGCCAGGTCTCGCAGTAGAGCTCGAAGAATCGCCGGGGCCCGAGCTTCGGCTCCCAAAGCAGATGATGCATGTCGAACTGGGACCAGCTCTCCGCGCGAATGCGGCTCCGCATTTGTTCGAAGTAGGGCGTTCCGGGGAGTGGCGTCAATATCGTGAACCCGGCTCGCGAGAGCCGATTCTCGTCGACGAAAGCCCAGAGCCGCTCGAAATCCAGCTCGTCCCAATCGGGATCGATGACGAAGTTTCCGGTGATCCCATACTTGAGCTCTCGGCACACGCGCAACGCCTCTTCGGTGCGATCGACGGTCGTGTCCTTCACCAACGCCGCCAATCCCTCGTCGGTGCCGGCCTCGAACCCGAAGAAGATGTCGAAGAGATCGGCTACCTGGCGCCAAGCCTCCAGGAGCAATGGATGTCTGGCCACGAGGTCGACTCGGCTCTGGACGAGGAGGTAACGTTTTCGGATTCCTCGTCGGGCGAGCTCTCGCGCGAGCTCGAACGACCGGGCTTCGTGGTGCCAGAACAAGTCGTCGGCGACGAATACGTTTGGCCCTACGGCAGCGAAATCCCGGCACACGGAGTCGAGCGAGCGCTCGCGAACGGAGCGGTCGAACATCGGCGCCACCGAGCAGAAAGAGCAACGAAACGGGCAGCCCCTGGCGGTCTCGATGAGCCACATCGGCCGGTACTGGAGGCAGACGTATTGTTTCCTATAGCGTTCCAGGGGATTGCGCAAAGGAAGCGCGACGTCATCGAGATTGAAAGGTTCCTGGTGCGAGCCCGTGTCGATGAACTCCTCGCCGTCTTTCAGCAGGAAGCCGGCAACGGTGCTCAACCCGCGACCCTGGTCGAGAGCGTCGACCAGCAGGGGAACGGCTCGCTCTCCGTCGTCGACGCAGATGGCATCGACCGCGGAAACGCGGAAGGGCATCGGATAGGCTGTTGCGGCGTGTCCGCCGATGATGATGAAGGTCTCGGGCGCCGCCCGGCGAATGCGACCGGCGAGACCGAGCACGTCGTCGATTTCGAGGGCGTGCATGCAAGCGATACCAACGACTCGAGGGCGGTGGCGCCCGAGATGGAACTCGACCGATCGCGTGAACCGCAGATCGAGAACGTCGACCTGGTGTCCGCGGTTGATGAGCGCGCGGGCGATGTACTCCATTCCCAGCGGCTCGATGCGAAAAAACGGCCCTAGTCCGAATCGCTCGTTGCCGGGGATGGGGCGCACGAGAAGAACGTTCATCGCGAGGAAGGAAGAGGTTACCACCAACCCGGAATTAGCGGCAACATTCTACCCTCGCCGCTCTTTCCGGAAGATCCACTTCAGGATGCGGTCGTGAAGGCCGCTTCCGAAATGCTGGAACCGCGCCCGTCGAACGACGAACTCAGCTGCGAAGACGAGACCGATGAGCAGGTACGAGATGAGCCCGGTATACACGGCCCAAAGGCTGAGCGGTCCCGTCAGAGCCAGAACTCCCGCCACGAGGCCATTGACCACGAAGAACGACACCCACAACCAGGTAACGCTTCTGCAATAGCGTACTTCGGAAGGTGACAATTCCGGCTGCTGGAGTCGCGCGAGGCGCTCCACCACCGGTATGGACCCCCGAAGAGAGGCCGCGAAATACAAGAGCAGAACCGCGTTGACGACGACGGGCAACGCGAGGATAAGGCGGCGGTCGTCCATCAAGGCCGCAAAAATAGACGCGGCGACGACTGCGAGCGGTACTCCCAAGACCGCCCAAATCGGCTCGCCGCTTCGGTTCCGGTAGCGTATCGAGAGCGTTGGAGTGAGCGCCAATAACAGCAGGACCGCGACCGCTCCAAGATTCCAATGGGTAATCCCGAAGTAGACCACGACCGGGTACGCGGCCAAGAAAACGACACCCACGACGCGCAAAACAGTCTGCATCAATCGCTACTGTAGACGTCACTCTAAGGCATTGTCGCAGCTGCAGCGACTTTCTCGATCTGCTTGCCAATCGTTGATTGTATCCTCTCTCCTGTGTCGGCTTTGTCGCAATCCTCGTCGCTTCGGGGCGGGTCCGCTTTCCACGATCGCTTGCCGTCCTCGGTCTCGTCCTCTCCGTCCTCGGCGCATCCGTGAGCGGAGCCCGTGCCCTTCAGCACCGCGCTCTGGCCCAGGAAATTGCTCTCGTAGCCGGGCGTGGGACGACGCCGACGCCTGCCCCTGCCCCTCAGGAGGCTCAGAACGTCACCATCGATGGAGCCGAAATCGTGGCTCCGGTGAAGATCCGGGACGTGGCTCCCGTCTACCCCGCTGAGGCAGTTCGAGCGTCGGTGGAGGGAACCGTCGTCGTCGAGGCCATCATCGACATCGAGGCCATCATCGACATCGAGGCCATCATCGACATCGAGGCCATCATCGACATCGAGGCCATCATCGACATCGAGGGGAACGTCCAGAAGGTGAAAGTTCTGGAATCGATCCCGCTTCTCGACGAGGCTGCCCTCGACGCAGTGCGCCAGTGGAAGTACACTCCGGCGACAAGGAACGGGGAACTCACTCCCATCGTGATGAAGGTGAGCGTGAACTTCGAGCTCGACTGAGCCTTGGCCTACGGCGACGATTCTCGAAGGAGGACCACTGGTTTAGTGTGTTAAGTTAATGGACACTCGAAACACCTCGGTGCTACGACCCTCTCCTCCGGAGAGAGTCATGGAAAGACCGTGGCGGTGGTTTCCGCGAGCGCTCATCTCTCTCTCCTTCGCGCTTCTCCCCCTCGCGGCTCTCGGCCAGGACATTCCCTGCGAGTTCGACTCCGTCGAGCGAATCGTCGCCATCGGTGATGTCCACGGCGCTTATGACCGGTTCGTGAACCTCCTCGTCCGTACCGGCCTCGTCGACGGGAGACTCCGCTGGACTGGGGGAGACGCCCATCTCGTTCAGACCGGCGACGTTCTCGACCGGGGACCGGATTCGCGTAAGACGATGGATCTCCTCATGAAGCTCGAGGGCGAGGCGGAAGCGGCCGGTGGGAAAGTTCACGCTCTCATCGGCAACCACGAGTTCTGGAACGCGGTGGGTCTTTTGGGTTATGTCTCGGAGAAGGAGTTTCAGGTCTTCGTCGGGCGCCGGGATCGGGAGCTCCGGAACGAGCTGGGTATCGAGAACCTGCCCCCGGGCGCTCTCGCCCTTCGTGAGGCTTATGGCGCGGAAGGCTCCTACGGGAAGTGGATCCGTAGGCACAACGCCGCGATTCGGATCGGTCGATATGTTTTCGCTCACGGCGGTATCACTCGCGAGACGGCGAAGCTCGGCTTGCCCGAGATCAACCGCCGCGTTCGGGCCGACCTCGACCGGGTAGACGTTCCTTGGCTCGAACGCTTTTCCATGTCCGACGACGGTCCGCTGATGACACGGCGCTTTTCCATCGAGCAGCTGACGAAAGAGGAGATCCTTCACAGAAGCGCCGAGCTCGAGAAGGTTTTGGGCTCTCTCGGGGCGAAGACGATGGTCATGGCGCATACCATCACCTTCGGGCTCATCGAGCCCCGCTTCGATGGCGGCGCCCTTCTCATCGACACCGGAATGCTCGACATCTATCTCGGCGGGCGAGAGGCGGCCCTCGTCATCCAAAACGGCCGAGCTCTTGCGGTTCATCCTGCTGGAAGCGTGGAAGTGCCAAAAAGCCTGGAGGGCGAACCCGGCCGGCAGTACATCGAGGCCGTCGCCGCCGCCGCCCCTTCGGACGCCGGACTCCAGTATCGCCTCGCAAGAGTTCGAATGGCGGAGGGGCGTCATCCGAAAGCGGCAGAACTTTACCAGCGCTCTGGCGCCCTCGACCCAAAAAAAACAGTCCCTTTCTTCTGGCGCCAGGACGCCGCGCGCTGCTATGAGGCGCTGGGCGACCTGGTGACGTCGAGGAAGCTGAACACCTTGTACCTCAACGATCTCCGCAGGATTGCGGAAGCGATGGGAGACGAGGGCATCCCGCTTATGGAACGATTCGCCCGTGAATGTCTGACGCTCGGATTGCTCACCGAGGAGGCATGGGATGCGGCCCGAAGAGCGGCGAAGGCACGGCCCGACGACCTCTCGCTCCAAGTGACCCTTGCATGGGCCCATCTCGAGAAAGGAGATCCTGCGAAGGCGATCCGCGTTCTCACGGGCGCCGTCGCTCGCGGGGGCGACGGCTTCGAAGCTCAGTTCGTGCTCGGTCGGGCGCACCTCGCCCTCGGCGCCCGCGAGAAGGCCCTCGATGCTTTCCGTGCGGCCTTTTCCTTCGACCCCAATCATCCCGACGTCAGGAAGGCTCTCGCCGAGCTCGAGGCGGGATGGAAGTAGCACCTTCACTCATCCTGGAGCGGCTGCCGCTGAAGATCCGACTCTCCGCTCCTCCAGTTAGATCCGGTGCGGCTATGGGAGAATTGAGAGTGTTCTATCGGATACCTATCGACGATGTCATCGTCACCGTAATCGGAGTGAAGAATGGCGGCAAGCTCGGGTCGAGGGAAAGGAGTTCAAAGTATGAGGGTCGCACCCCTCTAGATATCCAAAGTCAGCCCGTCGCTGCAGCGACCCTTTCAATCTGCTTGCCGATCGTCGACTGTACGGCTCGCGGGAGCAGGTCTTTCTCCGCAAGAGCCTTCCACGCTTCGACGGTGAGCCTGGCCGTATCACGGATGACTTCAGCCACGGGGCTTGCCGGGAGTCGCGCCGTATCGACGAACCGCCGTATTTGTTCAGTTGATATGTCGCTCAGACTCTTGCTCCCTCCGAAACTCAGTGCGTGCTTGTCGTTCGGCAAGTAGGGAAGAGTCGCAATGAAATCGTAGGCAGGCGAGAGGACGGGTGTCCTGCCGTCGGGATAAATCAGAGACCAGTTCTTGAGGTGCATGTCGGCGTTACCGATGAGCGTCGAGAACGCGAGGCGTCTGACGAACTCGAAGGTGCTCTCCTCCCCGGACTCGGCCCAAAGAACCGCCGCTATATTGGCGTAGCTACGATGCTTGTACTTCTCATCGGGCCACAAGCCGAAAACCTGGGCAAAGTCCTCCATGTGGATGCGTGCGCCGTTCGTGCCGCGATCGAAGCGCTCGATCGCGAACGCATAGCCGTCGAGCTTGGCGACTCCCTCCGGAACGCCCTGGATCCCGGTGGGATCAACGAGTCGAACGCGCGGTACCCCGAGTCCGATGGCCCGCGCGAGCTCGAGCATCGCGTACTCGTTCTCCGGAACCGCGGGGAAGCGCGATGAAGGTAGCTTCACGATCCATGAGCCCCCTATGCCGTTTGCGGGAATGGTCAGCCCGCCGGTCTCCTCGACCGCGGAGAATTTGAGCTGCATGCCGGCAAGCGAGAAGCGAAGCACGGGCTCGTGGTTTCGATCATCAAGGTCAGCAGGGCGTGCAGCAGTGGCATAATCGTAGTCGATCGGTGTGACGGTTACTCCACCGGGGAGATCGGCGCCGAGAGCGGCGAGCAGGAAGAATTCCCTCTTGGGGTTCACGCCGGCGCGTTCGGCGAGATAGGTCCTCAGGTGCCCTTCCGGCAGGAGATTGGCGAAGAACGGCGGTACGCGAGTCGCGGTCGGGCGAGTCGAAGTCACGATTCCGCCGTCCCTCCCTTTGAAGGAAAGGCTGAGGGTGGGGCGGTCGGGGTCGTCGAGGTAATCCTGCTCGAAGGAGAAGAGATTCCGTTCGGAGGCGAAGCGGTTGATGATGCCGATACGCCTCCGCCCGAGCATCACGGAAAGAGCCGTCGGGCCGAGCGCATCAGAAGTCACGGTCCCGGTCCTTGGCGGCGTCCTCTTCGGGATCGCCGGCGTATAGCGGCAACTCATCATCACGAACGCCGGATGCAGAACGCCGAGAATCGCGAATGAGGGAGCCGACGGCAGGCACGAGCGCGCGGGGAACCAGGATCAGGTCATGGTCCAGCAGACGCACCAGATCGATTAGGGTATCGAAGCGCGGAACGATTTTGCCGGTCTCGATTCCTGAGACGTGTGCTTGAGGAAGTCTGGCGCGCCTACCAAGCTCGGCTTGACTCCAACCCCGCTTGTTCCTTGCGGCCTTCAACTCACGGCGCATCATTTCCGGGAGGCTCCCGAGACGTGTCGCTTTCATATGCAAAATGATATTATACTGCAAATAAATACTCTATGACATATAGGAACGTCATGGGTCGACCTTGGCAAACCCGCCGGGCCGTTGGAACGGGGACGGAGAGCTCCCCTAACCGGCTCAGTCGAGTGCCGGTCGCCCGTCCGATGGGGAAGACATGGTTCACCGCCCTCACGTACATCACGCCTCCCGAGAGCGCGGGTGTCGCCATCAGGAGCTCACCCTGTAGCGACCCGGACCGGTGCATTCGCTCGCGCCCTCCGAGGGCAGCATGACGAACTCGGAATCGGTGAGGGTGAACGTTCCGATGAGAGCCGGCCAACCGTCTCCCTCGATGCGATACGACCCGTTCGCGAAAAACTCGCCAGCGAAGCCGCCAAAAACAAGGAGTCCGCCTGGTATCGCCCCTTGCGCCGCGAACCAAGAGGCGAGTACCGCGACGAAGCTCATCATCGTGACGGCGATTCTGGTCCCCATCTGGAGCGGGATGCAAGGCGTTGTCAATGGAAATCTCGACGCTGGGATTCACGTACAAGTCCGTGCTCCCTTCGAGTTCTGAAACGTCGCGATCCGCCGCGAATCGGCCGGAGCGCCGCGAGCGGGCTTCAGATAGGTGCCGTATCGGTTTCGTTCGTCTCAGGTGCCGGCATTGGGTGGGACGCACGGGCTCTCTGGGCCTGCGCCGTGCGGAGCCGCCCCGCAAACGCCTTCGTTCTTCTGGATAAAGCTCTAGCGCGAGCCTTGCATTGCGAGAATCGTTTGAAGATGGCCAGAATTCGGGCTATCCTTTGTTGTGGCCGGACGGGATCCGATCTTCTCTCCGGATGCCGTGCGGCAGCTGAAGAAGCTGAGGGCATACGACCAGCGCGCTCTCCTTGACGGCGTGCGACAGCACCTCGTCGACGGGGACCCTGCCGAGAAGACACGGAACAAATTCCGGCTTCGCCGCGTGTCGGACGTAGCCGATTACGAGCTGCGGCTGGGAGAATTGAGAGTGTTCTATCGGATGACTACCCACGAGGTCATCGTCACCGTCATCGGGGCGAAGAAGGGCGGCAAGCTCTTGGTCGAGGGAAAGGAGTTCAAAGTATGAGGATCGCGCCACTCTACCAGGTAAAAAACCGACTCAGTCAGCTCGTGAAAGAGACGGAGTCGGGGCCGGTAGTGATCACCAAGAACGGGAAACCATGCGCCGCGCTCGTCCATCTTGCGGAGGATGAGGACATGGAGTCCTTTATGCTTTCCCACAGTCCGCGGTTTTTGAAGGTTCTCGATCGAGCCGCCGACAACACGCGGCGGAAGGGCGGAACTTCTCTGAGCGAGCTCATGGCGAAGCTTCCCGCGTCCGACAAGAAATCCCGCAGGCGAAAGCGCGCGAGATAGGTCTTTCCACCCAGCTGAGCTAGTTCGATCCCGGATGCGTATCCCCGTACACCTGGTTCCAGTCGCCCTTCGCGTGTCCCGGGGTGAGGCGGCACTCGTGGGGGAACTTCAGCGTGCAACTGGTTTCGGCGAGGGGTTTGCGGAGCTTCGGGTTCATGAGCTCGTGGATGTCGAGCTGCATCGCGCCTCGGGAGTAGGCGGCGACGTCGACGATTCCGGTGTCCATGCGGATGGCGTCCTCGGGACAGACCTCCACGCAGTATCCGCAGTAGACGCAGACTCCGAAGTCGATGTCGAAGCGGACGGGGTACTTCTCGACGTTGGGGTCGGGGTGCTCGCCGGCGACGATGGTGATGCACTTTGCGGGACACACGGTCTCGCAGAGCATGCAGCCGACGCAGCGAGGCGTTCCCTCGTCTCGGACGGTGAGTCTGTGGCGGCCGCGGAAGCGCATCGCTAGCGGTCGCAGAATCTCCGGGTACTGGAATGTGACCGCCGCGGGGATCTGTTTGAGAAGCCCAACGCTGTGCGCCGCGTGCAGGAACATATTCCTGAAGAAATGCGCGCTCGTGATCTTGAGACCGCTCAAGATCTGGGGAAGATAGGTCTTCTCCCAGAACGTCAGCTCCGGCCGGCGCATCACTTTTACGTTTGCGGCCATCGGAATCCTCTCTAGAAGAAAGTCAGCACCAGTGCGGTCACGAAGACGTTCACGACGGAGATCGGAAAGAGCCCGAGCCAGCCCAGCCGCATGAGCTGATCGTAGCGGAAACGGGGGAGGGTCCACCGAATCTGCATGAACAACCAGCAGAAGGCCAGAACCTTGACGGAGAAGCTCGCGACCCCCAGGAGGACGTAGGTCCACTGCGAGAGGGGGAGCGTCGCTCCCCAGGGGAAGTGGAAGCCGTCGGGCATCAGATAGGGAATCTGCCAGCCGCCGAAAAAGAGAGTGGTCGTGAGGCAGGCGACGAGGATCGTCTCCAGGAAGTCGGCGAGGAAGAACATGCCGAACTTCATTCCGCTGTACTCGACGAAGTACCCGATGATCTCGGATTCGCCTTCCGGGAGGTCGAAGGGCGCCCTCTTGGTCTCCGCCAGAGCGGCCGTGAGAAAAACGAAGAACGCCACCGGTTGGGCGACGATGCCCCAGAAGGGAATCCAGCCGAAGGCGAGGTAGGTTCCTTGGCCCCGCACGAGCTCCTGGAGGTCCATCGTCCCGTACACCAGGATGACGCCGACGATCGCGATGCCGAGCGCGATCTCGTAGGAGATCATCTGCGCCGTCGCCCGCAGTCCCCCGAGAAGCGCGTAGTTGTTGCGCGAGGCGAACCCGGCGAGGATCACTCCATAAACCCCGAGCGAGAGCATGGCGAAGATGTAAAGAAGCGCCACGTCGAGCTTGGCGACCTGGAGGTCGATCGCTCGATCGCCCCAGACGACGTGATCTCCGAAGGGGATCCCGGCGAAGGCGACGAGGGCGAAGAAGACGGAGAAAAACGGCGCCAACGTGTGGAGGACCCGGTCCGCGCCTTCCGGGACGATGTCCTCCTTGGTGAACATCTTGATCGCGTCCGCGAGAGGATGGAAGAGCCCCAGAATCGTGAACCCCATGATGTCGGCGCGGTTCGCGCCAATCCTGTCCTGCATGACCGCCGACTGCTTGCGCTCGATCCAGGTATGGAGTCCCGCGAGGTTCAAGACGCCGAAAAACATGATGCCCGCGAGGACGAGCTTGATGACGAGATCTTCCATCATGGCGCGTCCAGCGGCGTTCCTTGCGAGCCGATCTTCTCGTAGGTGAGGCCGGCGAACGGCTTCACCGCGTTCGCGAGCCCGAGGAAGATCTCCTGCGGTTTCCGCCAGGAGAGAGGATGATTCACCCGCCGGGCGATCTCGAGAAGAACGTTCCAGTCCTCCCGCGAGTCCGGGAGGGGCGGGAAGGCACGGCCGATCCGCTGCAAGCGGTTCTTCTTGTTCACGAACGTCCCGTCCTTCTCGATGTATGCGGCCGTCGGGAGCACCCAGTGCGCGAAAGACGCCGTAGGACTCTCGTTCGTGCCCGAGAAGACGAACAGGCGGAGCTTGTGCGAGAGCTCCTGCAGCTTCTTGTCATCGACGATCTTCGTCAGGTCGTGCCCGAAGACCCACAGGGCTTCGAGGCTTCCGTCGAGTGCGTCGGCGACGAGACTCGCCGCGTCAGAGCCGGCAAGTCCCAGAAGCTTCACTCCCAGGGTGTTGGGATTCCGGTCAGCCTCGAGCAGAAACTCGTCTCCTTTCCCGGCTGGATTCAGCGCGGGGGCTGCGACGCGGGCGCCCAGCTTGCTCTGGAAGATCTCACGAATCAGAAAAAGCTCTTCCGTCGTGAGCTGCGAGGAAGCGATGACTCCGATCTTGCTGAGCTTCGAAAGAGAGGCCCCGATGGCGGAGAACGCCTCGTCCCACGTGGAATCCGCTCCCTGGTTCTGGACTTTCGTCAGTCGTTCGCGGTCGATCCAGTGAAAGCCGAAACGCCCCTCGTCGCACATCCACCACTCGTTGACGTCCTCGTTGGTGCGGGGCTTCAGGCGCAGGACGCGGGCGCCGTCATTGAGATGCGGCCGGTCGAGGACGAAATGGACGTCGATGTTGCAGCCCGTAGAGCAGCCATTACAGACGGAGGGCACGCTCGAGAGGTACCAGACCCTGGCCTTGAACCGAAACTCCCGTTCGGTGAGCGCCCCGACGGGGCAGATGTCGATGACATTGCCCGAATAGGGGTTGTCGAGCACGACACCCGGATAGAGCCCGAGCTCCGCCCGGTCTCCCCGGTTGAAGATGCCGAACTCGCCGGTCTTCGAGATCTCGTCCGAGAACCGCACGCAGCGCGAGCACAGGATGCAGCGCTCCTGGTCCAGCATCACGTGGGGGCCGAGGGCCACGGCCTTTTTCTTCTTGACCTTCTGCTCCCGGAACCGCGGATCGTAGAGCCCGAAGTTCATGTAGAAGTTCTGGAGGTCGCACTCGCCCGACTGATCGCAGACGGGGCAGTCGAGCGGATGGTTCGCGAGAAGGAACTCCAGAACCGCGCGCCTTCCGTCCTCGGCCTTCTCGTTCGTGGTTCTTACCACCATCCCCTCGGCCACGGGGGTGTTGCAGGCGATTTGGAGCTTGGGATTCTTCTCGACGTCGACGAGGCAGATTCGGCAGTTGCCCGCGATTGAGAGTCCCGGGTGGTAGCAGTAGCGCGGGATGAAGATCCCGAGCTTCTCCGCGGCCTGGATGACCGTCGATCCCTCGGGGCTTTCGACCTCGCGGCCGTCGATCAGGAGCTTGGTCATGCGACCGCCTCGCTCGTTCGGACGCATTTGCCGGTGCGGATATGCTCTTCGAACTCCGCCCGGAACTTCGCGATGTAGGACTGGACGGGCCACGCTGCCGCATCCGCGAAGACGCAGATCGTCTTTCCCTCCATGTCAGAGGCGATGGCGAGTAGATCCTCGAGGTCCTGGAGCCTTCCCTTCTGGCCCTTCTGGCCCTTCGCGCCGGTGACGCGCCGCATGATGCGGTGGATCCACCCGGTTCCTTCCCGGCACGGAGAGCACTGGCCGCAGGACTCGTGGGCGAAGAACTTGGTCGCGGACTCGAGAGCGTCGACCATACAGGTGGTGTCATCCATCACGATGACCCCGCCGGAGCCGGCCATGGAGCCTGCGGCAATCAGGGAATCGAAGTCCATGCGGACGTCGATCTCGTCCGCGGTGAGGACCTTCGCGGAAATCCCGCCCGGGATCACCGCCTTCAGCTTTCGACCGCCGCGCACTCCCTGAGCGTGATTCTCGATGAGCTCTCGCAGGGTGACGCCGACCGGAGCCTCGTAGACGCCGGGCCGGTTCACGTGACCGCTCACGCAGAAGAGCCTCGTTCCCCCCTGCTTGGGAGTCCCGATACCCGCGAACTTTTCCGCGCCGTGTCTCAGGATGTAGGGGATACAGGCCAGGGTCTCGACGTTATTGACGATCGTCGGGCACTGGAAGAGTCCCGAGATCGCGGGGAAGGGAGGCTTGAGCTTGGGAAAGCCTTTTCCCCCTTCGAGCGAGCTCAGGAGCGCCGTCTCCTCGCCGCAGATGTAGGCTCCAGCACCGCGGTGGATCACCACGTCCAGGTCGAAGCCGCTCCCTTGGATGTTTTTCCCCAGCCAACCCTTGGCGAAAGCCTCCTCGACGGCGCGGCCGAACCGCTTCGCCGATCGGAAGTACTCGCCGCGAATGTAGACGTAGGCCTTGTGGCTTCCGATGGTGTAGGCCGCGACGATCATGCCTTCGAGAAGCGCATGAGGGTCCCGCTCGAGGATATATCGGTCCTTGAACGTCCCGGGCTCGCCCTCGTCGGCGTTGACCACGAGGTACTTCGGCTTTCCGCTGTCTTTGGGAATGAAGGACCACTTTCTCGCCGCCGGAAATCCCGCCCCGCCGAGGCCGCGGAGGTTCGCCTTTCCGACTTCGTCGAGGATCGCAGCCGGCGTCATCGAGAGCGCCTTTTTGGCGGAGGCGTAGCCTCCGTCCTTCACGTACGCGTCGAACCAGGTTCCCTCCGGATCCTTGAACCGCGTCGAGAGAATCGGCCCGTCCGTCGTGATGAAGGGCTCGGGCTCGTGAGTCTGGCCGCGTAGGAGAGAGTCGAGGGTCCCTTCATCCAGAGGGCCGACGAACTGCTCGTCGAGCTGCGCCATCGGCGCGATCTCGCAGGCACAGAGGCACTCGACCTCCGTGAGCGTCAGCTCACCGTCCGGCGTCGTCTCCCCCGGACGGATTTTCAGCCGCTTCTCGATTTCGTGAAGGAGCTCGTTCGCTCCCCGCAGCAGGCAGGGAAGGCTCGTGCAGACCCGAAGCTCGCGCCGGCCAGCCGGCGCCGTGCGGTACATCGAGTAGAACGAAACCACCTCTCGCACGTGGGAGACTGTCGTTCCCACGAGGCCGCCCACCCAGCGCTCCGCCTCCTCCGAAATGTGGCCGAATCTCTCCTGGACGAGCCACAGAAGAGGGAGCGTCGCCGCCCGTCGCTGGTCGTAGCGCTGAATGATTTCTTTGGCTTTCGGTTCGAGATCGGAGAGGTTCACCGGTCGAGCTCGCCCCCAATCATGTTGATGGACCCGAACGTCGGGGTCACGTCCGCCATCATGTCTCCGATGATGAGCTTCGGCAGAGCCGACATGATGGCGAAGCAAGGCGGACGGACGCGGACGCGGTAGGGATTGTTGGTCCCATCGCTCACGACGTAGAAACCGAGCTCCCCGTTCGCGCCTTCCACCGGAAAATACACCTCCCCCTTCGGGGGCCGCACGCCATGGCCGAACATGACGAGCTTGAAGTGATTCATCAGCCCTTCGATATTCCCGTAGGTGTCCTCCTTGGGAGGAAGGAAGACCCGCTTTTCGCCGGCGGCGATCCCCGGGTACTCCAGCTCCGAGGCGCCGTCGAGAGTCGGATCCACCACCGCGCGCGCGCCTTCGATCTGTACGATGTTTCCCATCTTGGCCTCATCCACCATCTCCGCCGCGGGGATTGCCCGGCCGGTCTCGGGGTGGGCAAGGAAGGGACCGTCCGGAATGTCCCGCAGGGCCTGCTCGATCATCCGCATGGACTGATGCATCTCCTCCATCCGGACCAGATATCGATCGAGGTTGTCGCCCCGCGTTCCCACAGGGACGTCGAAGTCGAGTCGATCGTAGACCGAGTACGGGCAGTCCTTCCGCACGTCGTAAGCCGTGCCGCAACCGCGCAGGAAGGGCCCGGTGATGCCGTAGGAGATGGCGTCCTCGGTCGAGATCTTGCCTGTCCCCGACATACGGTCGACGAAGATGCGGTTGCGGGTGAGGAGAACGTCGCATTCCTTGAGAACGGTCCTCGTCTCCTCGAGGGCCTTGCCGCAGCGCTCTTCGAAACCCTCGGGCAGGTCTCCCTTCACGCCCCCGACCCGGCAGTAGGAAACGGTAAGCCGCGCCCCCGTCACCATCTCGACGAGCTCCCACAGAAACTCGCGGGCCTTGATCATGTAGAGAAAGACGGTGAACGCCCCGAGCTCCATGGCGCCGGCGCCGATGCAGGTGAGATGGTCGGTGATCCGGGAGATCTCGGACATGATGACCCGGATGTAGTGGCAGCGGTCGGGAACGGAGATTCCGAGGGCCTTCTCGACCGCCATGCAGTAGCCCATATTGTTGATGAGCGGGGAGACGTAGTTGAGACGGTCGGTGTAGGGCATGACGCCGTTGTAGTCGACCGTCTCCGACATCTTCTCGAAGCCGCGGTGGAGGTATCCGATCTCCACCTCGCAGTCCTTCACCTGCTCGCCGTCGAGCTTGGCGATGATGCGGATAATGCCGTGCATCGCGGGGTGGGCGGGCCCCACGTTGAGAAGCATCTCGCGGGTCTCGAGCTTCGGCTGTTCCATCCTAGTTGTTTGGTCCTATGAGTGGCTGGCGTTTCTTGACCGGGTAGTCCTTCCGCAGCGGATGACCCTCGAACTCGTCGTACATCAGGATCCGTTTCAAATTCGGATGCCCGCGGAAGCGGATCCCGAACATGTCCCACACCTCGCGCTCGAGCCAGTTGGCGCCTCCCCAAAGGGAAGTGAGCGAGTCGACTTCCGCATTCTCCTCCTCCAGGGGAACCTCGACGCGCAGCCGGTGGTTGAGCGCGAGAGAAAAGAAGTGGTAGACGACGACGAAGCGTCCGGACGCGGGCGGTCCCGGCCAGGGGTCCACGTCGGGAATCGAAATTGAAGGGCGCGCCGAGACTCCCGACGAAGCGAAAAACGCCGGAGCCGGCTTCGTCCCGAAGGCGGAGTAGTCCACGGCGGTGAGGTCCATCAGGAAATTCATCTGGAAGACGGGATCTTCCTTGAGCGTCCGCGCGAGCTCGAGGAGCGACTCCCGGCGGACGATGACCGTGGCGTCGCCGCGGTACGCGTGAGAGGCTTCGACCGCCTGGGGAGAGCGATCCTTGACGGCCTGTATCAGGGTCTCCGCATTCATACCGAGAACTCCGGCCTCGGTTCCGGAGCAGGACGCTCTCCGCTTGCGTGTTGCGTCTGGATCTTGGCCTGTAGCTTCAGCAAGCCGTCGAGGACGTACTCTGGCCGGGGGGGACAGCCGGGGATGTAGACATCCACCGGCATGATGGTGTCGATCCCCATGACCGTCGCGTAGTTGTCGTAAAAGCCGCCCGTGCAGGTGCAGACCCCGAAGGACACGACCCACTTGGGCTCGGCCATTTGCTCGTAGATGCGCAGGAGAACGGGCGCCAGCTTGTGGCTGATCGTGCCGACCACGAAGAGCACGTCCGCCTGGCGCGGGGAGAATCGCGGCAAGCCGGCGCCGAAGCGGTCGACGTCGTAATGCGAGCAGGCCGTCGCCATGTACTCCATGCCGCAGCAGGCGGTCACGAACGGATACTGGAAGATCGAGAACTTCCGGGCCCAGCCGATGGCTTCGTCGAGCCGGCTCGTCAAGAATCCTGCTTCACCAGACATATCACTTCCAATCGAGGGCGCCGTTGTCCCACGCGTAGAAGAATCCCACCATCAGGATCCCCAGAAAAATCGACATCCCCGTAAGGCCCCACGCGCCCAGGTCACGAAAGACGACGGCCCAGGGGTAGAGGAAAACGAGCTCCACGTCGAACAGGATGAACAGGATCGCGGTCAGGTAGAACTTGATCGAAAGATGCCCTGCCTGAATTCCAAATGACGGGACACCCGTCTCGAACGGCTCCGATTTCACCTTCGACGGCTTCTTCGGGCCGAGGACCGAGGCGAGCAGCACGAACCCGCCGGCGAGCGTCCCCGCGAGCGCGAAGAACACGAGAATTCCAAGATACTCTGTCATGGTTCCACTCTAACTACGGGGGTACTGTCCAGACTGCGAAAGTGTCCGGAAAGACCCCCCCGATAATAGTAACCAACGCGGCGAGCAGAAGCGCTACGGAAACCGTCGAAGGCAAACGTCCCGGCGCCGCTCCCTGCGGGTCCGTCATATACATGTAAACCGCCACCCGCAAGTAAAAGTAAGCCGACACGACGCTCGACACCACGGCGAGAACCGCGAGCCCCACGTGACCGGCTCCCACCACGCTCAGGATCACTCCGAACTTCGCGGCAAACCCCGCCGTCGGGGGGATTCCGGTCAGGGACAGCAAAAAGAGGAACATGAGCGCCGCCGTCCCGGGATTGGTTTTCGCGAGACCATGATAGCCCGAAAGATTCTCGCCGCGCTGGTCGAGCGCGATGACGACACCGAAGGCGCCGAGGGTCATGAATGCGTAGACGAAGGCGTAGGTCATCGTCGCGGAAGCGCCCCCCGGAGTCCCGGGGATCAGTCCCAGAAGCGCATAGCCCGCGTGAGAGATCGAGGAGTAGGCCAGGAGGCGCTTCATGTCGGTCTGGGACAACGCGAGAAGGCTCCCGACGACGATCGACAGGGCCGCGAGCGCGACCAGGAGGTTCGACCAGAGGGGATGCTCGGGCGCGAACGCGACGAGAGAGACTCGAACCAGCGCCGCGAGGCCCGCGGCCTTGGAGCCCGCGGCCAGAAACGCCCCGACGGGGGCGGAAGCCCCCTGGTAGGCGTCCGGGGCCCAGGCGTGAAACGGCACCGCAGCGATCTTGAACGCGAGCCCCGCGACCACCAGGACGACGCCCGCGAGGAGGAGCGGATTTCCGGAAAGGCCCCGCTCCATTGCCGCCGAAGCGATCGACGCGAAGCCCGTGGCCCCGGTGACTCCGTAGGTAAGACCGATGCCGTAGAGAAAGAGGGCCGAGGCGAAGGAGCCAAGAAGGAAGTACTTGACCGCGCCCTCGATCGATGCCGTTTTCTCTCTCGTGATCCCCACGAGGACGTAGGAGCAGAGCGTCATGAGCTCGAGCCCCAGGTAGAGGACCAATAGGTCCATGGCGGAGGCGGCCAGAAGCATGCCGGTCGCCGCCAGGAGGAGGAGGGCATAGAACTCGCCGGGCCGGACCCGATCGCGGTCGACGTGCCCGATGGAGAGAAGGGCGACGATCGCCAGGGTCGCGCCGAAGAGGACGTCGAAAAATTGCGCGTAGTCGTCTCCGGCGAGAGTGCCACCGAAGCCGACATCGGGACTCGCGGAGGAGAACACCCAGCCGGAGCCGATGGCGGCAACCGCGGCGAGAACGACGAAGGTCGCGGCCGTCCGCGCGCGCTCGAGGCGGCGGGCGACGAGGATGAGGACGAGAGCCGTCACCACGAGAACGATCTCCGGCACGAGGAGAGTCAGATCCGTCACATGCGCCCCGCAAGCTCGATGGGCGACGCGGTGATCGCTGAAAGAAGCTGAGCTACCGGAACCCGGATGAAGCCGAGGACCGACTCGGGGTAGAGGCCGATGACGAGCGCCATGACGACCAACGGAAGGAGGGTCGCGACTTCCCGCGCGTTGATGTCGAGCCGGAGCTCGCGCAGTCCCGGGTTCACCTCGCCGAGCGCGACCCGGTAGTAGAGCCAGACGGTGTAGGTGGTGCCGAGGACCACTCCCCAGACCGCCATCACCCCGAGGCCCGTCCATTTCGTGAAGGCTCCACTGATGATGAGGAACTCTCCGACGAACGCATTCAGGCCGGGGAACCCGATGGCGGCGAGACAGAAGAACGCGAGAAAGGTGGTGAAGATCGGCGCTGCCTTGAATAGCCCCCCGTAGGCCGCGATCTCCCGCGTGTGGGTCCGCTCGTAGATCATGCCGATGCACAGGAAGAGCGCGCCGGTGAGGATCCCGTGGTTCACCATCTGCAG
>Ga0184637_10000550_pt1 | contig 27966 bp, 26 predicted proteins | sample PLM3_127_b2_FD_133143 | JGI IMG/M metagenome (GOLD analysis project Ga0184637, IMG submission 133143) | Groundwater sediment microbial communities from an aquifer in East River, Colorado, USA - PLM3_127_b2 | ecosystem: Environmental > Terrestrial > Soil > Riparian zone | place: USA: East River... | reverse complement strand
GCCGAGCTTCCGCTCGTCACCGCCCGCCATCGGCCCGCGCGCGTGCGGGTGGCGGCGCCGAGCGAGCACGCGCGGGGCGCGCGCATCAGCAAGCTTTCCTATCGCCCGCTCGAGGTCTTCGAGGCGGTGACGCTGCTGGAGGTGCGTCCTCGCACCGGCTTCCTGCACCAGATCCGCGTCACGCTCGCACACCTGGGCTTCCCGGTAGCGGGCGACCGCAGCTACGGGCCGGCATCCGACGCGACCGGCGCTGCACGCCAGATGCTGCACGCCGCGCGCGTCGCCTTCGAAGAGATCGAGGCCGAGAGTCCCGACGCCGCCGATTTCGCGGGGCTATGCGCAAGCCTTCGCAATCGTCCGCCTGAGTGAACTCCGCTCGCCTTCGGCTCGCTGCGCGCTTCGCTTGCTAGCGTTTTCTGAGCAGCGTCAGACCGTCCGAGACCGCGAGCATCGCGCAGTCGACGCGGGGGTCGCGGGCGACGGCGTCGTTGAAGGCGCGGATCGCGGAGGTCTGCGGGTCGGTCGCCGCCGGATTCACTACCTGTCCCATCCAGAGCACGTTGTCCACCAGGATCAGGCCGCCGTTTCGCAGACGCGCGAGGATCAGCTCGTAATAGACCGGATAGCTCGGCTTGTCCGCATCGATGAAGGCGAGGTCGAAGACGGGTTCCTCGGGCAGCGCGCGCAAGGTTTCCGCCGCCGGCCCGATCCGCAGATCGATCTTCTCGGCGACCCCCGCCTTCTCCCAGTAGCGCCGCGCGATGGCGGTCCAGTCCTGGCTGACGTCGCAGGCGATCACCCGGCCTTCAGTAGGCAGGCCGCGCGCGAGGCAGAGGGTCGAGTAGCCAGTGAAGGTGCCGACCTCGATCGCCCGCCGCGCGCCGATCGCGCGGGCCAGCAGGGTCATGAAGGCGCCCTGCTCGGGTGCGATCTGCATCAGCGAGATCCCGCCGAGCTTGCGGGTCTCCTCGATCAGCTCCTGCTGGACGGCGTCGGGAGGCGTCCCGTGCGCGACGATGTACTGGTGGATCTCGGGACCCAGGTGAAAGGACTTCGGCTGTTCGGCCATCGGGGAGGCTCTCCTGGCGGGCACGCCTTCAGGAGGGCGAGTCTATCAGGGCCGGACCCCGGCGGTGTCGTGGGATCGGCGATACCCTGGGCAGCCCATCCCGGACCCAGGAGGAAACCATGGCCCAGGAACGCCAAGGCGCGGTCACCATGCGCGGCCGCCCGCTCACGCTCGTCGGTCCCGTGCTGAAGGTCGGCGACAAGGCGCCCGACTTCACCGCCGTCGACAGCAAGCTCCAGGACGTGACGCTCGGCACTGCCAAGGGCAAGACGCGCATCTTCAGCGTGATCCCGAGCCTCGACACCCCCGTCTGCGACCTCCAGACCAAACGCTTCAACGAGGAGGCCGGCAAGCTCGGCGACGCGGTCGTCGTCTACACGGTGTCGGCCGACCTTCCGTTTGCCGCCGGCCGCTGGTGCGGCGCGAACGGCGCCAAGAACGTGCAGTGCATCTCGGATCACCGGAGCATGTCGTTCGGGAACGCCTGGGGCACCCACGTGAAGGAGCTGCGCCTCGACGCCCGTGCCGTGTTCGTGGTCGATGCCAAGGACAAGGTGGTGCACGCGGAGTACGTCAAGGAGATCGCGGACCACCCGAACTACGACGCCGCGCTGGCCGCCGCAAAGAAGGCGGCGGGAAAGTAGACGATCAGCGAGTTCCCTTCGCGAGTTGCAATTGCATCGCGCGCGACTTCTCGTCCTCGGCTTCGGGGATCATTCCGCGCTGCTGGTAGAGGATGGAGAGGTTGGTGTGGCTGAGCGCGTCATCGGGCTCGAGCTCGATCAGCCGTAGCGCCGCCTCGGTGGCCCGTTCCAGATCGCCCTGGTTGCGGTAGGCCATCGAGAGGCCGTTCCAGGCGATCGCGAGCTTCGGGTCCGCTTCCAGCGCGGCGCGGTAGCCCGCGATCGCCTCGTCGACGCGGCCATTTGCGAAGCTCTGGAAGGCCGTTCGGTAGAGCGCGCGGGCGTCGGACATGGGCCGAGTATACTTGTGGCATGGCCTCCGCCCGCAGCCTGTTCTTCAACCGCCTGGTGCTGAACCTCGCCCTCCTGCTGGGGGCGATGCAGCTGCTGGTCTGGCACTGGGTGAGCGTGGTCTGGCTGCGCCAGCCGGCGCCGGGCCTCGCGCTCGTGCTCGGGAGCGCGCTGCTGCTGGTCGCGGCCAACGCGCTGGCGGTGCCGGCGCTCCGACGCGCGCGCCGTAAGAAAGGCCTGGCGGGGCAGCTCGCGCGCTTCTACATGAATACGGGCGTCGCGACCCTGCTGGTCGGAATCGCGGTGTTGGCGTCGTGGCTGATCTTCGGCCTGGTCGCGGGCCTGCTGGGGGCCGTCGGCGCGGGCCCCTCGCTCGCTTTCGAGGCGTTCCGCGCCGGCAGCGCGGCGCTGGCCGGATCGGTGGCGGGGCTGCTTCTCTGGGGCTTCAGCTTCGGTCAGGCGCGGGTCGCGCGGACGCGCGTGCGCGTCGCGATCCCGGGTCTGGCAGCCGCCCTGGACGGGCTGCGCGTGGTGCAGATCAGCGATCTGCACATCGGCAACGGTCTGCAGGGCGAGCGGCTCACGCGCATGGTCGAGCGGACCAACGCGCTGCGACCCGACCTGATCGTGATCACGGGCGACATCTTCGACTTCGACCCGGCATTCATCGAAGACGGCCTCCGGCGGCTCGCGCAGCTGGACGCGCGCTGCGGCGTCTACGCGATCCTCGGCAACCACGACGTCTACACCGGAACCGAGCAAGTGGTCGCAGGCTTCGCCGCGCTGGCACCGGGGATCCGGTTGCTGCGGGACGAGATCGTGAAGCTGCCGCTCGAGGAGAGCCTCTATCTCGCCGGCGTCGAGGATCCGGGGCCGGACTGGTCGGCGCGGAGGCTCGAGCTCCCCGCGATCGAAAGACTTGCCGCCGAGCGACCTGGCGACGGCCCCACCCTGCTGCTCGTGCACCGACCGGAAGCGTTCCCGCAGGCCGCGCGCCTCGGCTTCCCGCTCGTGCTCGCCGGCCACACCCATGGCGGCCAGCTGGCGCTGCCCACGCCCGGCGGGCCCTGGAACCTGGCGCGGATCGTCACGCGCTTCACGCGCGGGCGCTACCAGCTCGGCGGCTCGACGCTCTACGTGACCCGCGGCGTCGGCGTCGGGGGTCCAGCGCTGCGCGTGAACTGCTCGCGAGAGATCACGACGCTGGAGCTGGCTACAAGCTGAATCAGAGGTTTTTTTCCAGCACGTCCACCAGCCGGTGGCGGCGGAAGCCGGCCTTCTCGTAGGCGCGCACCGCCGTGCGGTTCACCGGCGAGAGCATCAGCAGCGCCGCTTCGGCGCCGGCTTCGAACTGGCGCCCGAGCGCCCAGGCCGTCAGCGCGGAGCCGAGCCCGCGGGCGCGCAGCTCCGGCGCGACGCCGACGAAGGCCACCCAGACGCGGCGGGGCCAGTGGGTTTCCAGCTCGACGAAGGCGACCACGCGGCCCTCCGCGCGCGCCACGCCGTGCGCGTGGCGACCGTCGCCGAGCACCGCCTGCATCCGCTCGCGGCTGCGCTGCCCGAAGCCGCAGGTGGAATACAGCTCGAGGATGGTGTCCGCGTCGCCCTGCTTGGCGACCTCGAGCGCGAGATCGGCGGGCGGCGGCTCGGACGAGAGACGCGCGCGTTCGCAGCGCATCAGGAAATGCTGGCGCACCGGACGGAAGCCGTGGCTCGTGAGCAGCGAGTAGCCGCCTCGATTGCGCGTGCCGATGCCGGCGGCCGCCAGACCGATGCCGAGTTTTTTTGCGCCGAGCGCGATCGCCTGGCGCAGGAGCTCGCCGCCCAGCCCCTTGCCGCGCTGGCCCCGCCGGACGATCGGGCAGAACATGCCGGCGGCCCCTGCCCCGGCCTCGCGGATGAAGCCCGCGAGACCGAGCACCTCGCCGTCGCCGGCGTCCGCCACCAGCAGGTGCTCGGCGGGGTCGATTCCGAACCGTTCGAACTCCGCGAACAGCTCGTCCTCGCCCTCCCAGAGCGGGTTGAGGACGAAGTCGGTCTCGCCGCGGGAGCACTGCATCGAGAGCGCCACCAGCGCTCCCGCGTCTTCTTTACGGAAGGGACGGATCGGCACCGCGCCTCCTTCGGCTCCCCCGCCAGGGACCAGTGTATCAGCCGACGCGGCGGCGGATCGACTGAACCACGCGCGAGAGATCGAAGCTGCGGCTGCGCTGGAGCTGGAAGTAGTGGTCGCCGTCGTCCTTCACCAGCAGCCTTACGCGCTGCCCGGCGAGCGCTTCCTCGGGCGTATCGGCGTCGGTCGGCTCGCGGTCGAGCTTGGCGAACACACGCCGGCCGTCGATCGAGAGCAGCGCGACATGTATGGGCGGGCCGCCCCCCGCCCGCACGTGGATGGTGGTCGCTGCCTCGACGGTCGCCTCCGCGCCGTGGAGCGGCGAGGCGCTCTCGCGTTCGGGGCGCCCATGCCGTGACTCGAAGTGCAGGCGCGGCTGCGCCACGGGATCTCGACGCCGACGGCTGTCGGCCCGCTCCAGGATCGTCACGAAGTTGTTGTTGCCGGGGCCGCCGATCGAGTGGCAGATCGCGGTCTTCGCATCGCGCACCTGGGCCCTCGGGCTCGGGAAGCGATCCGTGAGCTGTAGGTAGTTCTCCGCGATCTGGAAGAGCCCCGTGCCCCCGACCGGGTGGCCGCGCGCCTTCAGCCCTCCGGACATGTTGGTCGGGATGCTCCCGCTCGGACCGGTGACCGGGTTGGCGTAGGGCGAGACGGGCTCGCCCTCCGGGCCGCCGACAAGCGCTTCCAGAGCGACTTCCGCGTCGACCAGTCCAAGGTCGGCGAGGCCGATCGGCAGCAGGCTGTTGAAGGCGTCGTGCACCTCGACCACGATGCCTTCCAGGTCGCGCGGGCTCGCGATCCCCGCGCGCCAGTACGCGATCTTTGCTGCCTGGCGCGTGGCATCCAGCGTGGTGAGCGACGCGCGGTCGAGGATCGAGGCGGTCTCGGTGGCGGAGCCGAGTCCGGTGATGCGCACCGCCTGCGGTCTCGCCGTCAGCACCACGGCGGCCGCGCCGTCGCAGATCGGCGAGCAGTCCTTGCGGGTGAGCGGCGTCGCCACCGGCAGGTTGCTGCGCGCGTCGTAGTAGGCCTCGATCGGCTCGGGCCGGCCAAAGAAGGCTGCCAGCGGATTTTCTGCGCCGAACGCATGGGCCCGGTGCATCAGTCGCGCCAGCGCATCGGTCACTGCGCGGCCCTTCAGGCGGCGCTCGCGGAACCACGCCTGGGTCACCAGCGCGATCAGCGCCGGCATGGTGAAGCCGAAACGCCGCTCCTCGGGGTCGACCGTCTTCGACATGATCGAGGTGGCGACCTCGGTCGTTACCATCTTCATGCGCTCTCCGCCGAGCACGAGCACGCTCTCGAACTCGCCGGAGGCAATCTTGTAATAGGCCTCGTGGAGCGCGGCGGCGCCGGTCGACGACGCCGTCTCGGTGCGAACCGCGGGAATGCCGGTGAGCCCGAGCCGGTCGACGACCTTGGTCGCGATGTTGGCGCGGTTCTCGAACTCCTCGCTGTCCATGATGCCGATCTGGACACCGTCGAAGCTGCGGACCGAGCTGTCCGCCAGGGCCTTGCGGTAGGCGTCGGCGAAGAGATCGAAGACGGTCGAGAAGATGTGCCCGGTGAGGTCGACCTTGGTGAGGCCAACGGCCGCGATGTAGACCTCCTTGGCCATCCCGGCCAACAATAGCGTAGGCTCTCGGTGCACTCGGGAGGAAGAACTGGATGCGCCGCTTCCGACGGATCGTGTTCGTGCTGGCGCTGGTCGCGCTCGCGCTCTGGTGGTTCCTCCCGAGCCAGGGTCCGCGGATCGTTCCGGGCAGCGCGCTCGTGCTCGAGCTCTCGGGCGAATACGTCGAGGCGGCGGAGCCGCCGCTCCTGGCCCGCCTGCTCGGCGATCGCAGGCACTCGTTCGTCGCGCTGCTCTCCGAGCTGCGCAAGGCGGAGCGAGACGAGCGTCTCGCGGTGGTGGTGCTGCGCATGCGAGACCTCGAGATCGGCTGGGCGAAGGCCCAGGAGCTGCGCGCGGCGATCCAGGCGTTGCGCTCGCACGGGCGGCGCGTGATCGCCTATCTCGAGACGGGCAAGCTGGGAGCGAACGTCGAGTACTACGTCGCGGTGGCGGCCGACGAGGTGCGCGCCGCGCCGGCGACGCGCTCGCCGATGATCGGGCTGGCGGCCGAGTACGTCTTCCTGGGGGGGCTGTGGGAGAGGTTCGGCGTCGACGTCGAAGTCGAGCGTGTCGGCGAGTACAAGGGAGCCGCGGAGATGCTCTCCGAGCGGAAGATGTCGGCGGCCAACCGGGAGATGGCGAATTCGTTGCTCGACGCGATCGACTCGCAGTTCGTGGCCGGGATCGCCGAGGGGCGACGCCTCGAGCCCGCGGCCGTGCGCCGTGCGATCGACGACGCGCCGATCTCGCCGGAGCAGCTGAAGCAGCTCCGCCTGATCGACGGAATCCAGTTCTGGGACGAGCTCGTCGACGAGCTCGGCGGCGCCGAGAAGCTCGTCGAGGCGAAGGACTACGCGCGCGTCGACCCGAAGCTCGTCGGCTTCGCGCCGACCGCGCGCTTCGCGCTGATCTACGGCAGCGGCAACGTGGTGGTCGGCCGCGGCACGGCGTCGCGCTCGGGCTCGCCGATCTTCGCCTCGGATACCATCAGCGAGGCGCTCGCCGATGCGTCGAAGGACGCGGGCATCCAGGCCATCATCCTCCGGATCGACAGCCCCGGCGGCTCGCCGCTCGCGGCCGATCAGATCTGGCGCGCGGCGCGCCAGGCGCGGGCGCAGGGCAAGCCCGTGATCGTCTCGTGCTCGGATCTGGCCGCCTCGGCCGCCTACTACGCCGCCGCGGGCGCCGACGCGATCGTCGCGCTTCCGGGGAGCCTGACGGGCTCGATCGGCGTATTCGTGCTGCGACCGGTCCTGCGCGGTCTGCTCGAGAAGCTCGACGTCGGCGTCGAGTCCCTGACGCGCGGCGGCTACGCCTCGCTGTTGCTCGCCTCGGAGCCGCTCACGGAGCGCACGCGCGCCTGGCTCCACGCCGAGGTGGTTTCGATCTACGATCTGTTCCTCTCGCGGGTTTCCGAGGGGCGCGATCTCACGCTCGAGCAGGTCGACGCGGTGGCGCGCGGCCGCGTCTGGACGGGCGAGCAGGCGGCCAGCAAGGGGCTCGTCGACGAGATCGGCGGCCTGCGCGTCGCCGTGCGTCGCGCGCTTCTGCAGCTGAAGCTCGATCCGGAATCGGACGTGGCGCTGGTGCCCTATCCCGCTCCCGTCTCCCTCGCCGAGCAGGTCGACGAGACGCTGCGCAACCTCACAGCCCGTGCCGACCCCCTGGGCGGCGTGCTGCGCCGCGCCGAACCCTGGCTCGAGGCGATGCGAGCGGGAGCGCCGGCGCTGCTGCCGCCCTTCATTCCCAGGATCCGCTGAGGCGGGGCGGGAGGCCGCACGTGCACCTGGAGAAGCAGTTCGACGTGAAGCAGGCTCGCGAGGCCGCCATCGCGCTGGTCGCGCAGGACGCCACGCTGCTGAACCTGTTCCCCGACACCCGGACCGAGATCGTCGAGCGCCACGACAACCGGCGTACGCTGCGCTCCCACTACCGCGCGCTCGGCCAAGAAGGCTCGGCGACCTTCCATTTCGAGTTCGACCCGAGCGGCGACGTGTGCTTCGAGAAGGTCTGCGACGGCCGCGTCTGGCGCGAGCTGACGGGGGTCGTCTCATTCGAGACGCGCGGCAAGGGCACGCGCGTGCGCATCGTGATGGACGGGCGCACCCGGGCGCTGGTGCCCGAGTTCACGATCCGCGGCGCGATGCAGGAGCAGATCGAGCAGATGGCGACCGCCCTGCGCCGCCGACTCGAGCAGGTGTGATAGCAGACGTGCTCGCGAGCGACGGCAGCCTGCTCTACGCCGAGGCGCATGGCGAAGGCGTCCCCGTGCTGCTCTCCTGCGGCCTCTGCACCACCCACGAGAACTGGCGCCCGCAGGTCGGGCCCTGGGTGGCCGCGGGGCTGCGCGTCATTCTCTGGGACTACCGCGGGCACGGGCGTTCGCAGGCGCCGCGCGACCCCGCCGCCTACAGCATGAAACAAGTAGTCGATGATCTCGGGCGCGTGCTCTCGTGGGGCGCGGGCGAGCGGCCGGCCGTGCTGGGAGGGCTCTCCTTCGGAGGGCTCGCCTCGCTGCACTTCGCGCTGGGCGAACCCGAGCGCGTGCGCGCCTTGCTGCTGATCGATACGGGACCCGGCTTCAAGAACCCGGAGGCGCAGGCGCGCTGGGAGGCGCAGGTCGAGCGCACGGCCGGCTTTCTGGAGAAGTATGGCTGCCCTGCGTTCGTCGAGAGCAAGGCGGCGGCGACGGCGATCGGTCTGCGCCCCGAGCTGCCCGCGGCGCAGGCGGCGGCGCGCGCGATCGCCGCCCAGGACCCCGTCGGATTGGCCCTGTTTGCGCGCCGGATCGCCGCCGTGGCGCCGCCCGTGATCGACCAGCTCGCGTCGATCGAGATCCCGGCGCTGGTGGTGGTGGGCGAGAAGGACGAGCCCTACCTGCGGGCTGCCGAGGTGCTCGCGTCGCGGCTGCCGAAGGCGGAGTCCGTCCGCATCGCAGGGGCCGGCCACGTGGTGAACCTGGAGGAGCCGCAGGCGTTCGACGCCGCCGTGCTCGACTTCCTGGGCCGCGTCGCCCCCCCGCTTCCTTGAGCGACCCCGAGGGGAGAGAGCGCAACCGAGCTGGGTCCCGAGGGTTTCCATCTCCGGCGGAGGCCGGTGTGAAGGCGCCCGATCAGGACGCTGCGTTGATGCTGGCGTTCTGCGCGGGGGATGGCGCGGCCTTCGAAGCGCTCTTCGGCCGCTGGGCGGCTCCGCTGCTCCGCTATCTCGAGCGGATGCTGCGGGATGCCGCCGGGGCGGAGGAGTTGGTACAGGAGGTGTTTCTGCGTGTCCACGGCGCACGCCAGCGCTACCAGCCCCAGGCGCGCTTCTCGACCTGGCTCTACCGGATCGCGACGAACCTCGCGCTCAACGAGCTGCGGCGGCCGCGTCGACGCGAGCTGCACACGAGCCTGGAAGAGCCGGGCGGTGCGGCGCTCGCCGGCGTGGGACCCGCAGCGGAGGAAGAGCTCGACGCGCGGCGCCTCGCGGCGCGCGTGGACATTGAGCTGGCGCAGCTTCCCGAGCGCCAGCGTGCCGCGCTCTGCCTCACCGCGGTCGAGGGCCTTTCGTACGCGGAGGTGGCCGAGGCGCTCGAGATCTCGGAGAGCGCCGTGAAGGCCCTGGTGCACCGCGCGCGCACGGCCCTCGCCGAACGAATCAAGGACTTGGAGTAGGCCATTGCAGGGCGCTGCCAGCGGCTGTCACGAGTTCGAAGCGGATCTCTCGGCGCTGCTCGACGACGAGCTGGCGCCGGAGCGCGTGGCCGAGGTGCGCGCTCACTCCCGTGCCTGCGAAAGCTGCGGCGGGCGGCTGGCGCGGCTCGCGCGCGTGGACGCAGCGCTCTCGCGCGCGCCGGCGCCCGCGGTCCCCCCGTCGCTGCGCGGACGGCTCGAGGCGCGCCTGGAGTCTGCTCGCGAGGCCGACACGACTGCGAGACGGACTCCGCGCCTGGGCGCTCCCCGCCGCGCGTGGCGAGGGCGGGCGGCCGGCGCCCTGGCGGCGGCCGCCGCCGGGGTGGCGCTCTACCTCGCCGTCGCGACCCGCGAGGCCGCGCGGCCCGAGGCCGCGCCTACCCCGGTGCAGATCGCGCGCCCGCTGGTCGAGGCTCCGCGCGAGGCGCCGCAGCAGGTGGCGAAGCGTCCCGCGGCCGCCCGCCCCGCACCTGCGCCTACGCAGGGGCCCGCGGAGCCGCCGCTCGATCTCGGGTCGGTTCCCGAGGAAGAGCTCGGCCTCGCGCTCGAGATCGAGACCGTTGAGGACCTCGACGTGATCGCCAACCTCGAGCTGCTCGAGCTGGTGCTCGCAGCCGAGGCCGGCTGATGCGCCGGCTCGCCTGCGCCTGGCTGCTCGCGGTCGCTGCGCTGGGCGCGCTGCCGCCCGCGCCGGCGCGCGCCGCGGGCGAGGGCGCCGCCCAGCAGGAGGCCCCCGGCCGGAACGCGGCCGGACAGGACCGGCGCGAGCGCTGGCGGAGCCTCTCGCCGGAGCAACGCAGCGAGGCGCGCGCCGCGATGCGCGAGCGCTGGCGGAGCCTCCCACCCGAAGAGCGCGCGGAGCGGCGCGAGCGGCTGCGCCAGCAGTTCCGTTCGCTGCCGCCCGGGCGCCGCGCCGAGCTGCGCCGGCAGGCGGCGCGGCTTGCGCCCGAGGAGCGCAGGCACCTGCGACAGCGCCTGGCGGCGCTTCCGCCCGAAGAGCGGCAGCAGCTGCGCGAGCGCGTCGCCCGCTTCCGGTCGCTCCCGCCCGCGGAGCAGCAGCAGCTTCGCGACGGCTTCGCCGAGCTGCGCTCGCTCGACCCCGAGCAGCGCGCGCGCTTGCAGGCGAATCGCGAGCGCTGGCGATCGCTGACGCCGGCGGAGCGCGAGCGCCTACGCGGTGCCTGGAAGCGACTGCGCGAGCTCCCGCCCGACCAGCGCCAGCGCGTGCTCGAGCGCGCACTCGCGGAGACCCCCGCGCCGGAGTAGATTCGCGCCCGCGCATGCACGAGATCTTCAGCGTCGACACGAAGGAGCGTCAACAGGCGATCGACGTCACCGACGCCGTGAAGGAGATCGTGCGGCGCTCGGGCGCCGGGGAGGGCCTCTGCCACGTGATGGTGCTGCACTCCACCGCCGCGCTGATCGTCAACGAGACCGACGATCCGAACATCGGATCCGACCTGATCCGGGCGCTCTCGCGGTCGGTGCCCGAGCACGCGGGATGGCTGCACGACCGCATCGACGACAATGCCCACGCCCACCTCAAGGCCTCGCTGCTGGGACCCTCGGAGCTGCTCGCGGTGCGCGCGGGCGAGCTGGTGCTCGGCAGCTGGCAGCGCCTGATCCTGATGGAGTTCGACGGGCCGCGGAAGCGTCAAGTGTCGGTGCAGCTGCTCACGGCGACGCCGCGCGCTTGAGAGCGCGGCTCCCGCCGCGCACGTGGAAGGCCTGGAGTCCCGCCTTGCGCATGCGCTCGGCGAGGAACGCGCTCTGCAGGCCGAACTCGCAGTAGATCACGTAGCGCCGCGCCGGATCGAAGGACGGGTAGGCCTGGATCGCCTGCGGGAAATCGAGGCGCAGGGCGCCCTCCCAGTGCCAGCGCTGGTAGGCGTCGCGCGGGCTCAGATCCACCACGATGGCGTCCGGCGGAATCCGCTCGATCTCCAGCTCGGGAAAGCCGAGCTGGCTCTCCTCCAGGCCGCGCAGATCGTGGACCCCCCGCTCCGCCACTGCGCGTTCGAGCAGCGCCGGGTCGAGCTTGGCTTCTTCGGCCTCGACGGCGGCCAGCGCGGCGCTGGTCGCGGGGCGCCGCGCCGCCAGATCGCAGTATTCACCGACCACCTTCGAGAGCTCGAAGGTTCCGATCCGCTCGGAGACGGCGATGATCTCGTCCTTGTTGAAGCCGACCAGCGGCCGCAGGATCGGCTGTGCGGTGGTGCGCGAGATCACGGCAAGATTCTGGAGCGTCTGCGACGAGACCTGCCCCACCGCGTCCCCGGTGACGATCGCTACGGCGCGGCCCGTGAGCGCGATCCGCTCCGCCGCGCGCAGCAGCAGGCGCTTGAGCAGCACCTGCCAGAATCGCTTGGCGGTCCTGGCCTGAAGCTCCGCCGCGAGCGGCCCGAAGTCGACGGCATGCAGGGTCGGGCGATCGCCGTAGCTCCATCGGCAGGCCAGGATGCGCGCCACCCGCAGCACGCCCTGGAGATGCGTCTCGCCGCCGAGATTGCAGAACACGTAATCGAGCGCGACCCCACGCTTGAGCAGGTGCCAGGCGGCTACCGCCGAGTCGAAGCCGCCGGAGAGCAGCGCCACGGCTCGGCCCTCGACGCCGAGCGGTAGCCCGCCGTGCCCGCGTATGCGCTCCGAGAACAGATAGGTCTCGCGCTCGAGCAGCTCGACGCCGACCGTCACCTCCGGGTGTTCGAGATCGACGCCGGCCGCGAACGGGAGCAGAGCGGTGCCGAGCTCGAGCTCGACGCTGTGCGCCGAGATCGGGATCTTGGAGCGGTCGCCGACGCGCCGCGCGCGCACGGCGAAGCGCTTCCCCTTCACCCGGTCGCGAAAGCACAGGGCGCCCGCCTCGACGATCGCGGCCAGCTGCGTCGGCACGCGCCGCTCCACCAGCGAGAGCGACTGCACACCGAAGACGCGCGCGAGCGCGGGCAACACCGACTCTTCCGGGATTGCGATCAACATGCGATTGTGTGAGAGCTGGATGCGGGGTGCGACGCCTTCGGACTCGAGCGCGTCGCGCAGATTCGAGAGCAGACGGCGCACGAACTGGAAGCGCGTGCCGCGCGCCTTGATCGTGATGTCGCCCGAGAAGCGAAGCAGCACCAGCCGGCTGGCGTCGTCAGGCCCCGGGTCGCCTCCCTGGCTGGTCGGGTCCACCGGCCGGCGGCTCACTGACAGCTGCGGTAGATCACCGTGGCCACGGCTGCGAGGAGCCAGACGAAGGTCATCGGCGAGAACGCCATCGAGCGGGTGGGGAGCTCCTCCTGCGGGTCGTCGTCGATCGGCCCCGGTCCCCTCAGGGCGGCCGCCGCGACGGCCACGCGGCCGATCGGCTGGCCGCAGTGCATGCAGACCCGGGTGCCGACCGGGAAGCTCACGCTGCAGTGGGTGCAGTAGACCTCGTACGGATTGGCCGGCGTGGTGCCACGCATCGACGACAAGCTTACCGCAGCCGCCGTTCACGCCGGGGGGCGTCGGCCTGATGAACTCCGCTCGGCTCCGCCTCGCTGCGCGCTCCGCTTGCTACGTTTCCGCGCCATGGCGGGTGTGGTGCGGGTCGAGACGGAGGGCGCGCTCGGCTGGATCGTCTTCGACCACCTCGAGCGTCGCAACGCGCTCACGGCGCAGATGTGGGACGCGATCCCCGCCGCGGCGCGGCGCCTCGCCCAGGACCCCGCCGTGAGGGTGGTGATCCTGCGGGGCGCCGGCGAGGCGGCCTTCATCTCGGGCGCCGACATCTCCGAGTTCGAGCGGATGCGGACGGGGCAGGCCGCGGCCGACTACGATGCCATGAACACCCGCGCCTACGAGGCGATCGCGAGCCTCGAGAAGCCGGTGCTCGCGATGATCCACGGCTTCTGCATGGGCGGCGGCATGGCGATCGCCCTGCAGGCGGACCTGCGCTACGCGGCGCACGACGCGCAGTTCGCGATTCCCGCCGCCAGGCTGGGGCTCGGCTATGCGCCGGGCGGGATCGACACGCTGGTGCGCCTGGTCGGTCCCTCCTCGGCCAAGCAGCTGCTCTTCACCGCCCGGCATTTCGACGCCGAAGCAGCGCTCCGGCTCGGGCTGGTGAACGCCGTGGTCACCAAGGCCGAGCTCGAAGCGAGCGTGCGGCGTACGGCGGAGGGGATCGCCGGGAACGCTCCCCTGACACTCGCGAGCGTCAAGCGCGTCGTGCGCGGCCTGACGCGCGCGGCACCTGCCGCCGAGGATCCCGAGATCGCGCGCTCGGTGCGCGCCTGCTTCGAGAGCGAGGACTATCAGGAAGGCGTCCGCGCCTTCCTCGAGAAGCGCCCGCCCAGGTTCCGCGGCCGCTAGCCCCAAACATGGTTATTCGCTAATCAATAGGCCCCCGGGCGCCCGGCATGTGGCGCGCCTCGAGGAGTTTCCATGAGTCCGAATCCGCGCCGGCGGGTCGCCCTGGTGGGCGCCACCGGTGTCGCCGGCCAGCAGTTCCTCGTCTCGCTCGACGCCCACCCCTGGTTCGAGCTGGCGACGCTCGCCGCCAGCGAGCGCAGTGCAGGCAAGACCTACACGGATGCCATCACGGACGCCGCCGGACACCGTCAGTGGTTCTGCGAGGAGCCGCTCCCGCCGGCGTTCGCAGGCATGCCGGTGGTCGACTCCGACAAGCTCGTTCTGGACGGCATCGACCTGGTGTTCACGGCGGTCGAGAGCGGAGCGGCGCGTGCGCTGGAAGAGCGCTTCGCGGCCAGGGTCCCGGTGATCTCGACCTCCTCCGCGTTCCGCTACGAGGACGACGTTCCGATCCTGGTCCCGGGCGTGAACCTCGAGCACGCCGGGCTGCTGAAGCGCCAGCAGCGGGAGCGCGGCTGGAAGGGCTTTGTCGCGCCGATCCCGAACTGCACGACCACCGGTCTGGTGATCGCGCTGGCCCCGCTCGCGCGCAGCTTCGGCCTGCGCTCGGTGGTGATGACCTCCTTGCAGGCCATCTCGGGGGCCGGGCGCAGCCCGGGCGTCTCGGCGCTCGACATCCTCGACAACGTGATCCCCTACATCCCGAACGAGGAGGCGAAGGTCGAGCGCGAGAGCCGCAAGATCCTGGGGCGCCTCGAGGGCGAGCGGATCGAGCCCCTCGAGATCGCGGTCTCCGCGACCTGCACCCGCGTCAATGTTCGCGATGGCCACACCGAGGCCGTGACGGCCGGGCTCGGGCGCCGCGTCTCGATCGACGAGGTGGCCGATGCCTTGCGCGCGTTCGGCCGGGAGTTCGTCGATCTGGGCCTGCCCTCGGCGCCCCCGGAGCTGATCCGGGTGACCGAGGACCCCTATCGCCCGCAGCCGCGGATCGACCGCGGCGTGAACGACGGCATGACCACGCTGGTGGGGCGTCTCCGCGAGGATCCCGTGCTCGAGAACGGGATCCGACTGGTCCTGCTCAGCCACAACACCAAGATGGGGGCGGCGAAGGGCGCCGTGCTGGTCGCGGAGTATCTCCTACACCGAGGACTGGCGTAGGGGAACGCCGACAGGAGCGCAAAGCAGGCGCCGGCTTGCGACGCGCCCCGGAAGCCCCGACAATGTGCGCTCGAATCGAACGGGGATGGCACGGCAGGGCCCTCGAAGGGGTCGAGGACGCGAGTCCAATCGGGCTCTGCCGATCGTCAGGTCTTCCCCATCACATGAATTCAGTGAATTCAGAACAAGGAGGGACGCATGGACCGTAGTTCCATGGCGCGTTGGATCATGATCGCCGGATCGGCGCTCGCGGTCGGAGTCGTGGGCTGCAGCTCGACCGGCAAGAAGTCGGACACCGATCAGACTGGGGCCACCGGCAGCGAGTTCCGCGAGGACAGCTCGGCGGGCAGCGCCAGCAGCCAGGCCTCGCGGATCCTGCAGCCGGTCTACTTCGACTTCGACAGCTTCGCGATCCGCTCGGATGCGAAGCCGACGTTGATGGCGAACGGCAAGGGGATCCAGGACAACAGCAGCTGGGGCGTGGTGACCTGCGAGGGTCACACCGACGAACGCGGTAGCGAGGAGTACAACCTCGCGCTCGGGGAACGCCGCGCGAACAGCGTACGACGCTACCTGGTGGACCTGGGCGTGCCGTCGGCCCGGCTCGCGGTGGTGAGCTTCGGCGAAGCCAAGCCCCGCGCGATGGGTCACGACGAATCGGCCTGGCGCTACAACCGCCGCGTCGAGTTCACCGTCGTGAACTGAGGCCGCTGGCCTTCCGCGAGGTGTGCCCCCCGGCGCAGCGGGGCACACCTCGCGCCTTGCTCGCGATTTGACCGGCCCGCCGAGCGGGTGATACCGTCGGATGCCCAACCCGCATCGAGGTATCCCCATGCCCCTCCACGGTGGCAAACTCGCGGCGCGCTCGCTCAAGCAGGCCGGCGTCGAGTGCATCTTCACGCTCTCCGGCGGCCACATCATGCCGCTCTACGACGGTTGCCTCGACGAGGGCATCCGCATCGTCGACGTCCGCCACGAGCAGGCCGCCGTGCATGCCGCGGACTCCTGGGCCCGCTGCAATCCCGGCAAGATCGGTGTGGCCGCGGTCACGGCCGGCCCGGGCGTAACCGACGGCGTCACCGGCGTCGCGAACGCCTGGCGCGCGAATTCCCCGATCCTGGTGTTCGGAGGCCAGGGCCCCTTCGCGAACCTGCGCCGGGGCTCGCTCCAGGAGATGGACCACATCGGCGTGATGCGGTCGATCACGAAGTACGCCGACGCCGTCTACCAGACCCACCGGATTCCCGAGTACGTCGAGCTCGCCATCCGCCACGCCGTGTCGGGCATCCCGGGGCCCGCCTATCTCGAGATCCCGATGGACGTGTTCATGGGCCAGGCCGAGGAGAGCCAGGTGGTGTTTCCGCGGATCCGCACGGAACCGCCGCGCATCTCGCCCGATCGCGAGGAGGTGCGCCGCGCGATCGGGCTGCTCGAGCGCGCGAAGCGCCCGCTCCTGATGGCCGGGACGTCGGTCAAGTGGTCGCGCGCGAGCGCCGCGATGTGCCGCTTCATCCAGGAGACGCACATCCCGTCCTACACCAACGGAATGGGGCGCGGCACGATTCCGCCCGATTCGCCCGAATTCCTGAACCGCTCGCGGCGCGAGGCGCTGGAGAAGGCCGACTGCGTGGTGCTCGCGGGCACGCTGCTCGACTTCCGCATGCGCTTCGGACAGACGATCCCCGCCGACGCGAAGATCATCCAGCTCGAGATGGACGCCGTGCTGATCGGACAGAACCGCGGAACCGACGTCCCGCTGGTCGGCAACCTCGGATGCAGCTTCGAGCTCTTGAGCGAGGAAATGAAAAATCTGGGCGTGCGCATGGATTTCTCGACCTTCCGCGACGAGCTGCGCGCGATCGAGACCAAGGCGGAGAAGAAGGTCGAGGCGGCGCTCGGGAGCGACGCGGTGCCGATCGACCCGCAGCGGCTGTGCCGCGAGGTGCGCGACTGGCTCGCGACGCTGGCGGATCCGATCGTGATCGGCGACGGGGGCGACATCGTCGCCACCGCGGCGAAGATCCTGCCGGTCAAGGGGGAAGGCTCCTGGATGGATCCGGGCCCGCTCGGCACGCTGGGCGTCGGCATGCCCTTCGCGCTGGCGGCGCAGATCACGCACCCGAAGCGGCGCGTCGTGATCATGTACGGCGACGGCTCGTTCGGCCTGAACGGCATGGAGTACGACACCGCCGTGCGTTTCAATCTTCCGATCGTCGGCGTGATCGGCAACGACGGCGCCTGGGGGCAGATGATGCGCCCGCAGGGCGCCATCTACGGCTGGGACCGCCTGCAGGGAACGCTGCTCAACTACACGCGCTACGACAAGGTGGTCGAGGCGCTGGGCGGCCACGGTGAGTTCGTGACCGAGCCCGCCCAGATCCGCCCCGCGCTCGAGCGCGCGGCGGCCTCGGGCAAGCCCGCGCTGGTGAACGTGATCATGCGCCAGGACCGCGAGTACAAGGGCGGGATCTACGTCTAGCAAGCGGAGCGCGCGCAAGCGAAGCGCGCAGCGAGCCGCAGGCGAGCGGAGTTCATTCAGACCGGCCGCAGCCGAGCGGAGTCCCCTTGTCTAGCGTCTTGGCGCCGCTCGCGGTCGAGCAGCCCCTTCCGAGCGAAGTCGGGATCGATTCCGACGCGCTGGCCGGGTTCGCGGCGGCGCTGGGTCCGCTCGCGTTCGTCGACCTGGAGACCACCGGATTCGCGCAGGACCCCGAGGCCGAGATCCTCGAATTTGGCGCGGTGTTGGTCGACCCCGGCGAATCCCGGCTCACGACGCTCGAGGGGCTGGTACGGCCGCGCGGCCCGCTGCCGCGGGCCGTGCAACGCCTGACCGGGCTCAGCGACGCGGACGTCGCGGCGGCGCCGGGCATCAGCGAACTTGCCAAGCCGATCGCGACCGCGCTCGAGGGTCGCGTGATCGTCGCGCACAACGCGGAGTTCGAGCAGAGCTTCCTGACCCGTTTCGTCGCCCCGGAGCTGCGCGGCCTGCGCTACCTCGACACGCAGGATCTGCTCGCGATCGCGCATCCCGACGCGCCGGACCTGCGCCTCGAGACCTTCACCCGCGTGCTGCTCGGCGGCGAAGAGCGCCACCGCGCGCTCTCGGACGCGCTCGACACCGCGCGCGTGGTGGCGCACGTGGCAGCCGGCGCGCGCCGGGGCGAGCGACGCTACGCGGTGGCACGCAGCGCGCTCGAGAGCTTCGCGCCGGAATCGCCCTGGCTTTCGCTGGTGGCGGGCGCGACGCTCGCCGCGGCGGAGGAGGCGCCGCCGCAGTTCGTCGCCGTTCCCGCCAGCGACGAGGTCCCCGTGCCGTTCGATGCGGACGCGATCGCGGCAGCGCTCGCAGACGAGGCGCGCGGCGCCCGGCATTTTCCCGGCTACCGCGTGCGCGAGGGGCAGATCCGCATGGCGCGCCACTTCGTGGGCTTGCTCGAGCGCGGCGGGACGTTGCTGCTCGAAGGCGGAACGGGGGTCGGAAAGTCGCTCGCCTACCTCGGGGCCGCGATCCCCTTCGCGATGGAGCGGGCGGCCGGCGGGAACCACGAGCCGGTCGTGGTCTCGACCCGCACCAAGCTGCTCCAGGATCAGCTGCTCGGGAAGGACATCCCCGCGGCGGCCGCGATGCTGGGCTACCCGGGCCTGCGCGCGCTCTCGATGAAGGGCCGAGCGAACTACGTGTGCGCGCGGAGGGTCGAGCAGGTGCTCGCCGAGGGACGCGAGCCGAGTATTTTTGCGGAGGACCGGTTTGCCTACGCGGCGCTCCTGGCGTGCGCGCGCACGCGTCCGTGGGGCGAGGTCGGGACGCTGCCCGCGGCTCTCTTGTTCCGCTACCCGCCGCTGCGCGACCTGCGACGCCGCTCGGTGGCGGCTCGCGCGGAGCTCTGCTCGCGCGAGCAGTGTGCATCGGAGCGGAGCTGCCCGTTCGGCCGGCGCCGCGCGGCGCTCGCGAAGGCCCATCTGGTGGTCGCGAACCACGATCTCCTGCTGCGCTGGCCGCCCGACTATCCGGCCTTCACGTTCGCCTTCGTCGACGAGGCGCACGAGCTCACGGCCGTGGCCGACGAGGTCTTCGCGGCCGAGGTGCAACCGGCCGACGTGCTCGAGCGCCTCGACGAGCTCTTTGGCCGGCCGGCGGGCAAGCAGGACGGCGCTGCGCTGCTCCCGAAGGGCCGCCGGCGGGCTGCGGTGAGCGACGCGCGCGCCTGGCGCCGGGGCGTGCAGCAGGATCTCGTCGCGCTCGGCCGCTCGCTGGCAGCGCGCGCCGGGGAAATGGGCGAGGTGCATCTGCCGCTGCACGCCGAGAAGCTGTTTCCCGACGAGACGGCGCTCGCCGCGCAGGCGGCGCAGCGGCTCGAGAGCGCTGCCCAGGCGGCCGACGAGCTCGCCACCGGAGAGGACCCGGAAAGCCCGCGGGCGGTCGCCGTCGCCCGCGCGAGCTCGGAGCTGCGCGCCGACGCCGCCTCGCTGCGCGGCGCGTTTGCGCAGGCGAGAGAGGCGGAGGTCGCGAGCTTCGAGCAGCTCGACCCTCCCTTCGACCGCTGGCGCCTCGCCGTGCGCCAGGTGGCGCCGGCACGCTCGTTCCACCAGCGCTTCGCCGAAAGGCTGGAAGGCATCGCCTGCGTATCGGCGAGCCTCTTCGTCGGCGGCGACGCCTTCGCGGCGCTCGGCGAGCTCGAGCTCGAGCAGCGCAACAACGAACCGGCGGTCCGCGTCTCGATCGAGAGCCCCTTCCCGTACCCCGAGCACATGCGCGTGGTCGCGCTCGAGCCCGGCGGCGATCTGGTCGAGGAGACGGCCGAGACGCTGGCGGACCTCGCCCGCCTGCTCGGCGGGCGCACGCTCGGTCTCTTCACCAGCCTGCGCCGCATGCGCGACACCGCGGAGTTGCTCGGCGAAAAAATGCGCGGCGAGGGTTTTGACATCCTCACCCCCCGACGCGCGACCGACGATCCCTCCGCACTGGTGGAGCGCTTCGTCCGCTCGGGCGGAATCCTGCTCGGCGCGCGCACCTTCTGGCAGGGACTCGACATCCCCGGGCCCGCGCTCCAGGCGGTGGTGATCGAGAAGCTTCCCTTCGAGGTGCCGACCGAGCTGCGCAAGCGCCGCGAGGCGCGCATAAAACAATCCGGACGCGATGCCTTCGATCGCTACACGCTCGGCAAGATGCTGCTGAACCTGAAGCAGATGACCGGGCGTCTGATCCGCAGCGAGGAAGACCGCGGCATCGTGGTGATCGTCGAGGGCCGCAGCGACCGCCGCTACTTCAAGAAGCTGGCGGAGGCGCTGCCGGCGGGCTGTCGAGTCGCGACCGCCACGCGGCGCGACCTGGCCCGCCTGCTTGCCGAGGTCGGGATCGACGTCCGCGCGCCGGACGTCGCCGTGCACGGACGCTAAGGTCCCGCGGAGTCGGAAGCCGGGACACGGGAGGACGCGCATGAGCGAAACGCGGGTGGCGCTCGTCACGGGAGGCGGCACGGGGATCGGCGCCGCCTGCTGCCGCGCGCTGGCGGCCGAGGGCTTCCGGGTCGCCGTGCACTACCGCTCGAGCCAGGAGACGGCGCGCAAGCTGGCAGCCGAGCTGGCGGACGCCTTCGCGCTGCGCGCCGACCTTGCGTCGAGCGAATCGATCGACGCGCTGATCGCGGAGCTCAAGCAGCAGACCGACCGCGTCGACGTGCTCGTGAACAACGCGGGCCACAACGTGAACGCGCCCATGCTCACCATGAAGCTCGACGACTACGATGCGGTGGCGAGCGTGGCGCGCGGCACCTGGTACCTGACCAAGTTGATCTTGCGCCGCTTCATGCTGCGCAAGGGCAGCGGTCGCATCATCAACGTGACCAGCGTGGTGGGGCACACCGGCAACCCCGGGCAGATCCCGTACGTGATGGTCAAGGCCGGCCTCGACGCCTTCAGCAAATCGCTCGCCCAGGAGCTCGCGGGCCGCGAAATCCTGGTGAACGCGGTGGCCCCCGGCTTCATCGATACCGACATGACGGCGGAGCTGCCCGAGGAGATCCGCGGCGCGATCGTCGCGCGCATCCCGCAGCAACGCATGGGCCGGCCTGACGAGGTGGCGGACGCGGTGGCCTGGCTCGCGACGCGCGCGAGCTACGTGAACGGCTGCGTGCTGCACGTGAACGGCGGGCTCTTCGGGGGCTGACGGTGGAGGAGGCTCGCGAAGCGCGCGGCGTCCACAACCCGAAGGTGGTGGACCTGATCCGCCTCGACCGGGATCGGGGCGAGGTGGTGCTGCTGATGCTGGAGCAGCGCGTCTGGGGTGCGGCGCCCGAGCAGCTCCGCCAGCTCGAAGAGAAGTTCAACCGCTACCTGTCCTTCGTGCTGGACGGCTTCCTGGTCGCGCAGTTCCCGCAATACAAGGACCTACCGGTCTGCTTCCGGCTCGATTGCGCCACGGCGCCCGGCGACGAAGAGCGCAAGCTGCTCGCCTCCATGAAGAGCTTCGCGGGGACGCACGACATCCGTTTCGAAGTCAATGTGATCCAGGGCTAGCTTTCGCCGATGGTCGTCGTCTTCCTTGACTTGCTGGGTGTTCGCGCGCGCTGGCACGAGGGCGGAAGGGAGTCCGCCGAGAGCGCCTTCGGACGGCTCGAGACGCTGGTCGGGGAGACGCTCGCGCGGCTGGCTCCCAAGAGTTTGCGCGACGGCGCGATCGAGACGGATTCCGCGGCGCTGGTGTTCGGATCCAGCGAGGAGGCGTTGTCCTTCATCCGCGATCTGTTCTCCGAGGCCTTCGTGACGCCAAGGAGAGCCCGGGACGAGCGGCTCTGGATCCGCGGGACGGTCAGCACGATCCAGAGCCGTGGCGCGCTTCGCCACGCGGCCGGCCTCTCCGGACATCCCAAGGTTCGCGTCTTTCGCCTGGACGGGGGCCTGCTGGATGCGATCGCGGTCGAGAAGTCCGGCTTCAAGGGCATGCGGATCGTGGTGGAGGAGAAGCTGCTCACGCCTGGGGTGCGCGATCACTTCAGCGTGCCGGCCGGCAGCCGCGCCCTGGTTCCCTTCAAGAGCCTGACCAACAGCGTATATCCGCGCCGCATCGCGCAGGTCTACGAAGATTTCCTGTGGATGGCGCGCAGCGAGGAAGCCGAGTGGAGGAAGCTCAAGCGCTCGATGTCGGACCGCCTGCGCTGGTCCGCCCAGGACAGCGAGGAGTTCGTGCAGGCCGCCTCGACGCAGGTCGTCTTCAACGAGACCGTCGCGATTTTCCGGAGTCTCGAGTCGCCTCGGAAGCGGCGGCGAGCGTCCTCCGCTGCGCAGACGAGATCCGCTGCGCCGGGCCGGAGTCGGGCCGGAGACCCGCCAGAATCTTGGAATAGCCCTCGTCGTCCTCGAGCAGGCGCAGCCCGAAGCCGCGCCGCTTGTGCCGATAGGGAGACCCTTCGGTCGTCCACCAGACCATGCCCGTGACCTCGTGCGTCACCGCGCCGCGCGCCGCGAACCGCAGCGAGACAGATTCCCCCTGCAGCGGAATCGCGCGCGTCTCGACGAACATACCGCCGTCGCTCGCGTTGCGTACCGTCCCCTCGGCGACGCGTCCCGAGCTGTGGATCTCGACCTGGATCGAAGTGCGGATTCTTCCCGGTTGCATGGGCCGGATTTCGGAGAGGCGCAGGCCTGCGCGCGTGATGGGCATCACGGAATGTCGAGCGGCTCGGTCGGATCGACGCCCAGCCAGCAGAGCGCCGCGAAGAGGTAGAACCCGGCGACCGTGTAGAGCGGAGCCTCCCAGCTGCCCCACAGCGTGAGGCACCAGCCGACCACCACGGGGCTCGTCGCGCCGCCGAGGTTCCCGAAGGTGTTCATCGCCCCCGACACCACCCCGGCGTGGCGGCCGCCGATCGCGATGCACACGGACCAGCCGGGGGCGACGCCGAGCGCGGCGAGCCCCGCGGCGGCGGCGAGGCACCAGGCGCTGGTGCGCGGATCCTGCGCCAGCGCGGCCGCCACGATCGCGAGCGCGGCGAGCGGAAGCCCGACCACGCCGGGGGTGCGCAGGCCGATGCGAGCGCCCCAGCGACGCGTGAGAACGTCGGCGAGCAGGCCGCCGACCAGCGAACCCGTCGCGATCCCGAGCAGCGGCAGGGCGGCCAGCCAGCCCACCGCGGCGAGCTCGAAGCCGCGCGCGCGCAGCAGGTAAGTCGGTAGCCAGGTCAGGTAGAAGTACCAGCCGTAGATCGCGCCGAAGTACATCGCACACAGGGCGGCCAGGTTGCGGCTGCGCACGAGCTTGCCCCAGGGTACGGCGGGATGCGCGGCGGGTGGGCCCCCGCCGATCACCGCGACCTCCGCGGCGTTCACGCTGCGGTGTGCGCGCGGGTCGTCGCGGAACCACGCGAACCAGGCGGCCGCGTACACGACGCCCACCGCGCCGAAGATCGGGAACGCCTGGCGCCACGAGAAGTGCGCGAGCAGCGCGACCACCAGAGGCTGCGTCGCCGCGCCGCCGAGGGCTGCCGCCATCAAGGTGAGCCCGAAGGCGCCACCGCGCTCGCGCGCCGGGAGCCAGCGTCCGAAGGCCCGCGTCAGGCTCGGCAGCACGCCGGCTTCGCCCATGCCGAAGAGCCAGCGCAGAGTGACCAGCGATGCGAAGCCCTGCGCCGCGCCGGTCGCCGCGGTCATGGCCGACCACCAGAGCACGATCCGCGTCAGCATCAGACGCGAGCCGAAACGGTCGGCGAGCCAGCCGCTCGGCACCTCGAAGAGCGCGTAGGCGAGCGTGAAGGCGCTGAAGACGTAGCCCATCTGGGCGTCGTCGAGGCCGAGATCGGCCTTGATCGCGGGCGCGGCCGTCGAGATGCAGACGCGGTCGAGGTACGCGACCGCCATCGCGCCCAGCGCGAAGGCGAGCATCGTGCGGCGGGCGCGCGTGGGGCGCATCGGCTCCTCGGCCGGGGGGCGCCGCATGGTATCAGGCGGCGGCGCGGCAGGATCCGAGGGGTCTTCGTCCTTGAGGCCCGGCCTCGGACGCGGGATCCTCTCGGGACGCATCCAGGAGGTGTCCCATGTCCCAGCCTGCGCCGCGAACCCTCGGTGCCGTGCTCTACCCGCAGTTCGAGCTACTCGATCTCTACGGCCCGCTCGAGATGTTCGGAGCGCTCGATCAGGAGATCCGGATCGTCACGGTGGCGGAGTCGAAAGGTCCGGTGGCTTCGACGCCTGGCGTCGAGACGGTCGCACGCCACGACTTCCGCGACTGCCCGCCGCTCGATCTGATCCTGCTGCCGGGCGGCATCGGCACCCTCGCGCAGCTGGGAAACGCTGCCCTGCTCGACTTCCTGCGCAAGCGGGCAGGCGAGGCGGAGATCACGATGTCGGTCTGCTCGGGCTCGGCGCTGCTGGCAAAGGCCGGCCTGCTCGACGGCCGCCGCGCGACCTCCAACAAGCTGTTCTTCCAGGTGGCGCGCAGTCAGAGCGCGCAGGTGAAGTGGATCACCGCGGCGCGCTGGGTCGAGGACGGCCCCTTCGCGACGTCCTCGGGTGTCTCCGCCGGCACCGACATGGCGCTGGCGGTGATCGCGAAGCTCTACGGCCGCGAGCGCGCCGAGCAGATCGCGATCCGGACCGAGTACAGCTGGCACCGGGACGCAGACCGCGACCCGTTTGCCAGGTACCTCGACCAGGGCATCGTGCCGCCAGCTACTGGCTAGTGCGGGCTGCTCTTGGGGTAGATCGGCCCGAGCTCCTGCTCGGCTTTCCGCCTCTCCGCCGTGCAAGCCATCACCGTCCGTTGGTTCGCCGCACACTTCGACCAGGCCTGGAGCACCGCCCTACGATCGAATGGGAAGGCGTGGTGGAAGTACGCAGCGTAGAGACTCGACGTGTTGACCGCGTCCCTCACGGGTCCCGGGGACTCCGGGGCCGTGAGAGGATGTCCACGGTAGAGCTCCACCAATGACTCGATGGTCGAGGTCGAGGGTGCATTGGCGCTCCCGCCGGTGTAATCGGCGGATCGCATGTCTCGCGCAGCCTGGGCCAGGCGCGCCGAGTCCGGATGACTGGCCGTCCAGCGGGCCAGCAGGACGGCGCAGTCGGACGGCTGCGCCATCGCACAGGTGTGGCGGGTGAGCTCCTCCAGGACCTCCTCGCTGGCCTCGTCCCCAGCGATTTCCTGCCTCAGCAGGGAGCGCCTCGCGGCTGCCTGGCTGGCTGCCTCCGAGGGCATTCGGGGCAACGGCACCCGGCCGGCCGCGAAGAATGCACGCGCCGCGCTGTCGCTCAGGATCGGATGCCGGAGGGTGTGGAGGGGGCCGGCCAGCTCCGTCGCACCCACCACTCCGAGCGGCAGGCTCTCGTGGGCCAGGAGCTGGATCCAGCTGCCGACCTTGGCACGTTCGAAGCCGGCGCGAAAGTCGGCTCGCTCGAACCGCTCCCTCAGCAGGTCGATGTCCAGGGCTGGGGACGGATCCTTGAAGCCCAGCAGGACCACGTCGGCGCCATAGGTGAACCAGATCGCCATGTCCCCGAAGACCTGCTTGTAGGTGCGTAAGACGATGTTCACGGTCTCGTCGTCCACCTCGTAGAGGTGGAACCATTGGGCGTAGACGCCTCCGGGGGTCAGGCGGTCGCGGGCGGCGCGCAGAAACTCCTCGCTGAAGAGCATTTCGACACCCATCACCCATGGGTTGCTGGGCTCCGAGACGATCACACCGAATTGCCCCTCGCTGCGCAGAAGAGCGCGGTAGGCGTCGCTGCGGATCATTCGGACCTTGGGGTTGTTCGAGGCGTTCTGGTTGCCCGCGTCGAAGAACGGCGTGGCTTCGAGGACCGCGGGGGAGATCTCGGCCGCAACCACCTCCTCCACGCCGTCCAGCGTGCCCAGCTCGCCGGCGGTCACCCCCATTCCCCAGCCGATCACGAAGGCCCGCGACGGGTCGTCGCAGAGAAGCGCCGGAACCAGGCCGGCGAGTGCCATGGTGGTGTAGTCGTAATGGAGGTTTCCATCGGGCTTGCCGTTCGTGATGATCGATCGCGAGTTCCCCCCGGTGACGATGACCGTGCTGGTGGGGTCGTCGTCGTGGAAGAGGACCCTGGTGCCCGCGCTCCGGTTCTCGAACAGTGCGTCGGCTCCTGCGAAGGTCTGCGGCAGCGCCGTCCGCTGGCGGAAGAGCCCGGAGCTCATGCGAAACGGCTCCCAGCCCGGCAGGACCAGGCATGCGCCGAGCGCGGCGGCGGTCACCAGGGCTGCCGCGATCACCGGCAGCCGCAGCAGCAGCACGCTGAGGATGCCGGCTCCCACCACGAGGGCGCCCAGAGCGATGGCGTACACGTGGTGCAGATCGACGAAGAACAGCAGCGCGTAGCCTCCGAGGAGCGCGCCGAGCAGCGAGCCGATCGTGTTCCAGGCGTAGAGCCGGCCCGCAACGCCCCCCAGCGCGCCCATCTCGTTCCGTAGATGGTGGAAGACCAGCGGCAGCAGCGCGCCGGAGAGCCCGATCGGAACGAGGAGGATCACGAGCATTCCGAGGAACACGAAGTAGTGGTACGGGTAGAAGCTCGCCGGGACGTTTGCGAAAAGGCTCCGCACGACGTGGGCGTAGTAGGGCATGCTCTCCAGCTCGAAGTACAGCAGCGCGAGGATGCCCACCAGCAGCCACTGCGACCCGACGATCAGGACGGCGGGAATGCTTCGCAGCGCCGAAACCGCGAAGCTTCCGAGCGCGATGCAGAGCACGAAGACCGCCACCACCATGGCGAAGGTGAAGTGCGAAGCTCCGAGCGACAGGGCGCCGATCCGGTTCAGGGTGGTCTGGAGGCACATCATCGCGAAGCCGGCCAGCAGGACGACGACCGCATAGCCGGCGAAGCGAACCGGCGCCCCGGCCACCGCGGCGGCGGCCGGGTCCGGGAGCGCCGGCTGCGAGCGACGCCCGAGAACCAGAAAGGTCGCGCCGGCGACGAGGTTGACCAGGCCCATCACGCGCACCACTCCGTCCAGCCCGAGCCAGGGGATCAGCAGGAAGGCTCCCGCCAGCGCCCCGCAGAAGGCTCCGGCCGTGTTGAAGGCGTAGACCCAGGCGTGTACGCGGGTGGCTTCGTCCAGGCGCGCCGAGAGGGCCTGGGTGAGCACCGGAATCGTGCCGCCCATCAGGACCGTCGGCGGCGCGATCAGCAGGACGGTGAGGAAGACGTCGAAGGAGAAGCCGAGGCCCTCGCCCACGTGCGGGATGCGGACGGAGATCGCCTGGGCCAGGCTGAACAAGACCGGGAAGAGCAGGGCGTATGCCCCGATGCCAGACTCCACGAGACCGTAGAGGCGCAGCAACCGCGGCGCCTCGCCGCGCGCACGGGCCCGCTCGACGAACTGCCTGGTGACGCGCCCGAACAGCGCGTAGCCCGCCGCGAGACCCCCGAGGAAGATCGCCAGCACCGCGGCGACGGCCTCGCTGTGCGACCCGAGCAGGATCGCCAGGTACTTCTGCCAGGCCACCTGGTAGACGAGCCCGCTGAAGCCGGTGAGCACGGTGAGGAGCAGGGCGATCGGTCGGATCATTCCTGGGCTCGGCCTCGGGATGGCGCGCCGGTCAAGGCGCGGTCTTAGGCGATTCCTCTTCCGGCGAATCGACCATCTCGACGGTGAGCCGACGCATCTGGGGCGGGCCGGCGCGGCGCATCTCCGCCAGCAGCTCGATCTCCACCTTGCGGTCTTGCAGGCTCTCACGCAGATCTTTGGCGGCGAGCTCGTCCGCGGGGCTCGGGTTGCTCGGTCGCTCGAAGTACACGGTGCGCGTCGCGGTGAGCGTTTCTCCGCCCTCCAGCCGGCCGGTGATGGTGATCAGGTTCTTGCCTTCGGCGAGCGGGACGTAGCCGTCGAAGGAGCCGTTGGGAAAGACGCGCACCGCCCGTCCGGGCTGGCCGATCGGCGAGCTCTCGATCAGGACGTCTTCGAGCGCGGTGAAGCGGATGTTGGCCATCTCGTTCACCACGTCGGCCGGGTTCTCGAGCGGGATGAACCTGCCGCCGGAGCGCTCGGCCAGGCCGCGATAGAACTCGGG
>Ga0184637_10000549_pt1 | contig 27994 bp, 27 predicted proteins | sample PLM3_127_b2_FD_133143 | JGI IMG/M metagenome (GOLD analysis project Ga0184637, IMG submission 133143) | Groundwater sediment microbial communities from an aquifer in East River, Colorado, USA - PLM3_127_b2 | ecosystem: Environmental > Terrestrial > Soil > Riparian zone | place: USA: East River... | reverse complement strand
GGTGTCGATGATGCGGATGCCCTGCTCCCAGCAGCCGGCATACAGCGGCATGATGTGGCCGCCACAGAGGGTGAAGATGCACTCGACGCCGGCCGCCTTCAGGGCGCGACCCGCGAGAATGCCGCCGTGAACGTCGGACATGGCGTTACCTCGTCGCTCGTGGGGGGAAGAGCGCTCGCGACGGTATCACCGCGCCGACGCAACGGTCAAATGAGCGACGAAGGGCTGCGGAACACGCCGCAGCCCCCCGTCAAAGTGCCCTGGGTCGGGTCGAAACCGACCGCGCTAACTAATTGACGAAGTCAGAGCGCCGGTTGTAGCGCCAGGCCGACTCGTCGTGGCCCTGCACGGCCGCACGATCTTCGCCGAAGCTCACCGTGCGCAGTCGCGCGGACGGCACGCCGAGGTCGACGAGATAGCGCTTCACCGCGTTGGCGCGGCGCTCACCGAGCGCGAGGTTGTACTCGGTGCTGCCGCGCTCGTCGCAATGCCCTTCGATCGTCACCGTGCCACCCGTACCGGCGTTCAGCCGGTCTGCGTTCTCGCGCAGCGCGGGCCGCGCGTCGGATCGGATCTCGGAGCTGTTGTAGTCGAAGTAGACGGTCTGGAATCCCGAGATCTTGCTCTGCTGATCCTGCCCGGACGGTGCCGGCGCTTCGCGGAACTCGCTTCCGGTATCCGGGCCCGAAGCCTCGTCTTCGGGAGTCGAGCTGCACCCCGACCAGGCGCTGGCCACAGCAGAGAGGGCCAACACCCCGACGAGACGCGAGAAGAATCGGACGGTCATCATCCCCTCCTTCGAAAGGACAGAACTCTCAAGCACCCGGCATCGCACACACGGGGGTCCGGGCAACATTGTCGGCACCCCCCCAGCGCCGCGCGCATAAAATGGCGAGTTCCTTCCCCCGAGGCAAGACTTCTCCAGCCTTTTCGCATGCGCTTCATCTTTTCAGCGGCCGGCCGGATCACGCCAGGCCCCGGTGAACCAGGTACTCAGCCACCAGGCAGGCGCCCTTCGCCGCGCCGAGCTTCGTGTTGTACGACAGCAGCACGAACTTGATCCCGGTCGGCAGCACCCGGTCGGGTCGAACCCGCCCCACCACGGGTCGCCATGCCGCCGTTCAGATTGCGGTCGATCCGCGGCTGGGGCCCCGCGAGCTGCTCGCGTGGGGCGTTCCCGGACCTGGCGAGCTTCGAGGAGGCCGCAGCCGAGCCCGATTGAACTCCGCTTGGCTTCGCCGTGCTTGCTGGCGGGTTCGATACTATCGACCGCTGATGGAGCGATTCGAAGGCGCCCGGACCCCGTACGAGGTCTACTGCTACCACTGCCGCGTGACCTTCCCGACGGAGGCGCGCCGCTGCCTGCACTGCGGCGGCCGGCTCAGCACGCCGGGCGAAGCGGCGCGGGTTGGAATCGCCGTCGCCGCGCCGGGCCTGCCCCCGCTACCGGCCCCCGTCGGCGAGGCGGAAGAGGAAGGCGCTCCGCTGATGGTGCGCCGCTTCGGCGGCCTTGCGGTGTGGGCGCTCGTGGCGCTGTCGGCGGTGCTCTCGAACCTCTGTCGGGGTTAGCAAGCTCGGCGCCGCAAGTTGCGCGCAGCGAGCCGGAGGCGAGCCATCCCATGGGCGAGCAGACTCCGCGGCTCGCGCTGCTGCGGCTCTCCGGCGAGATCGGCATCAAGGCGCGCGCGACGCGGATGCAGTTCCGCAAGCGCCTGGTCCAGAACCTGCGAGACGCGCTGGTGAGCGAAGGCCTCCCGCCGCGCCTCGAGGTCTCGCACGACCGCCTGTACGTCGAGCTGCCGTCCCACGTGACGCTCGAGGACCACGCGCTCGCGCGCGTGTTCGGCGTGTCGTCGCTGTCGCTGGTGGAGCGCCACCCGGTGACCGCGTTGCCCGACGTCGTGCGGATCGGCGCCGCGCTGTTCGCCGACGCGGTGCGCGGCAAGCACTTCGCGGTGCGCGCGCGGCGCGTCGGGCGCCGCGAGGGCGTCGTGACGAGCGCCGGCGCGGTCGAGCGCGAGCTCGGCGCGGCGCTGCTGCCCTACGCGGCCGGCGTCGACCTCGGCAATCCTGAGGTGACGGCGCGGCTCGAGCTGACCGAGCACGCGACCTCGTTCTTCACCGAGCGGGCGCGCGGTCCGGGCGGCCTGCCGCTCGGCGTCGAGGGGCGCGCCGTTGCGCTGTTCTCGGGTGGCTTCGACTCGGCGGTGGCGACCTGGCAGATCCAGAAACGCGGCGTCGAGTGCGACCTCGTGTTCTGCAATCTCGGGGGTGCCGCGCATCTGCGCGAGGTGCTGCGCGTGGCGCTACACCTGGCCGATCGCTGGTCCTACGGCTCGCGCCCGCGCCTGCACGCGATCGACTTCGAGCCGGTCGCCGGCGCGCTGCGCGCTCACACCACGACGCGTTACTGGCAGATCCTGCTCAAGCGCCAGATGCTGCGCGCCGCCGAGGCGGTGGCGGGCGAGATCGGCGCATCCGCGATCGTCACCGGCGACGCGGTGGGACAGGTGTCGTCGCAGACGCTGCCGAACCTGGCCGTGGTGTCGCGCGCGACGCCGCTCGCGGTGCTGCGGCCGCTGGTCGGCTTCGACAAGTCGGAGATTACCGAGCGCGCGCGCGCGATCGGCAGCTACGAGCTGTCGAAGGCGGTCGGCGAGTACTGCGCGCTGGTGCCGAGCAAGCCCGCCACCCAGGCCCGGCTCGAAACCGTGCTCGCCGAGGAAGCGCGGCTGCCGGGCGATCCGCTGCGCGGCCCGCTCGCCGGCCGCAGCGTGTTCGACCTGCGCGCGCTCGACCCCGCGGTGTTCGACGACGAGGGCCTCGCCGTCGAGCGGCTGCCGGACGGCGCGGTGCTGATCGACCTGCGCCCGCTCGCGCAGTTCCGCAGCGGCCACCACCCCGGCGCGCTGCACCTCGACTTCGCCAGCGCGCTCGCCGCGTACCCGAGCTTCGACCGCCAGCAGCGCTACGTGCTGGCATGCGAGTACGGTCTGCTCTCGGCCCAGCTCGCCGAACAGATGCGCCGCGCCGGCTTCCGCGTCCACCACTTCCGCGGCGGCCAGCGCGCGCTGATGCGGGCTACGTGACCGACTCCAGACTCCTCGCGCATTTCCGCGAGCAATCCGACTTCTGCGCGGAGTACGGCTCACGTTTCACCGCAGAATTGATTGCGCGCATGGGCGAGGACTTGGCGGCAGGCGGCCCCGTCGCCGATCTCGTCGGCGGCTGGCAAACCAATCCGCGCGCCGACGCGCTGTCGCTGCGTCTCGCCGGCGCGCTGCATCACGCGACCTTGGCCGGGAGGGATGCGGCGCTCGCGGCCGCCTATCCCGCGGCGCGTGCCGAATGGCGTATGGACGATGTCTGGCCCAGGGCGCGCGATTTCCTCGCGCGCGAGCGGGCCTGGACCGCGGATTTCATCACCTCGGCGCCGCAGACGAACGAGACGCGGCGCTCGATCGCGCTGCTTGCCGGGTTCCTCACGTTCGCGAACGCGCACGCCGGCCCGATCGACACGCTGGAGATCGGCGCCAGCGCGGGGCTCAATCTCCATTGGGATCGCTTCGCCTACCGCACCGGGTCATGGGCGTGGGGAAAGAACAGCCCGGTCGTCATTGACACGGAGTGGAAGGGCGCCGCCCCGCCGATCGACGCGCCGCTCGTAGTGCGCCACCGCGCCGCGTCCGATCTCCATCCGCTCGACATCGCCGATCCGGCCGCGCGTCTGCGCCTCAAAGCCTACATCTGGCCCGATCAGCCCGAGCGACTCGCGCGCTTCGACGGCGCGGCCGCATTGGCGCTCGATGCGGGCGTGCGGGTGGAGTGCGCCGATGCGGCCGAGTGGCTGGAGGCGAAGCTGCCGCAGCGCGCGCCGGGCGCTGCGACGATCGTCTATCACTCGATCTTCCTGCAGTATCCGCCGCACGAGAAGCGCGCCGGCATCGCCGCGGCGATCGAGGCGGCGGGAGCGGAGGCGACCGAGGCCGCGCCGCTCGCCTGGCTGCGTCTGGAGCCCGAAGCCGTCCTGGGCGGGCCCCGCGACAGCGTGCGCATGCTCCTCGATCTCACCGTATGGCCGGGCGCCGAACGCCGCATCCTGGCAACCACGGACGGCCACGTGCGCAGCGTGGAGGCGGTGTGACGTGCGCGGGGCCGACCCGGCTAACCCTCCACCAAGTGCACGGCGACCTGGCGCGTGCGCGGGCCGTCGAACTCGAACAGCCAGATCGCCTGCCACTTGCCGAGCAGCAGCTCGCCGTCGACGATCGGGATCAACTCGGACGGGCCCAGCACGGATGCTTTGACGTGGGCGTGCGCGTTGTCGTCCTTCAGATCGTGGAGCCAGTCGTTCTTCGTCGGGAAGATCGCCTCGAACGCGCGGATCACGTCGACGCCGATGTTCGGATCAGCGGTCTCGTTCACGACGACGGCGCACGTCGAGTGCAGCACCATCACCTGGCACAGACCGTGGCGCACGCCGGCGCGCGCGACGATCTCGCGCACGCGCGGGGTGATGTCGAACGACTGCTGGGGCTCGTGCGTCTCGAGCGTGAAGGTCTCGGTGCTGCCGGGCATCGCCCGCGGACACTAGTCGCCCGCTTCGATCCGGTCGAGTAGCGCGTCGCGCTCCGCGGCGGGCATGTCGCGCAGGCGGCGCCAGGCGGTGCGCAGCCGCTCGCGCTCGGCGGGCGGAAGGTCGCGGAAGCGGCGCGCGTTCTCGCGGATCCGCTCGCGCTCGCCGGCGTCGAGCGAGCGCAGCGCGGAGAGCCGATCGCGCAGCGCCTGCTGCTCGGCAGGCTCGAGCGAGCGGTAGCGCGCGATGCGCTGGCGCAGCTCGCGGCGCTCGTGCGGCGGGAGCTCGCTCAGGCGATCGTGCACCGCTCGCCGCTCGCCCGGGCCGAGGTCGCCGAGGTCGCGGCGCAGCGCCTCGCGGTCGTCGCGCGAGGCCTCCCACAGCCGATGCCGCAGCAAACGGCGCTCTGCGCGCAGCTCGCCGGCGGGCGGCGAATCGCGATCGCGATCCTCTGCCGCGCCGGCGCTGCCGAGCACGAGCGTCAGCAGAGCGAGGAAACCGGCGGCGATCTGACGGCGGCGGTGCGTCATCAACCCCTCCCTGCCTCGAGCGCGACCAGTGCCTCGAGCAGCTCGAGGTTCGCGATCACCTCGAGGTCTTCGACGGTGTCGAGGTCGAGCGCGAGCGTCAGCTCTTCGGGCGTCGCGCCATCCAGCGGATCCGTGGCCGTGACGAAGTACAGCACGAGCGCAGCGGCGGCCGCCGCGCCGACTCCGAGCGCATAGCGCCAGCGCGGCGCCGGCGCGCGGCGCGGCGCACCGCGACCGCTTCGCGCCTGCGGCTCCGCCGCGACGCGCCGCCGCAGCTCTGCGAGCGCATCGGGCCGCAGCTCGGGCAGCGACACCGCCCCCAGCGCCTGATCCACGCCGCGCAGCGCGTTGCTGTGCGCGCGGCACGCGGCGCAGGTATCGACGTGCGCGGCCACCGCCGCCGCGCGCGCGACCGGAAGCTCGCCGTCGAGCCAGGCCGAGAGATCGTCGCGGATGCGCGCACAGCTCATCGCGTCGCCTCCAGCGCCGCGCCGACGGAGTCAGCGCGGAGCGTTGCAAGCGCCTCGGCCAGTGACGTGCGCGCGCGATGCACGAGCGCCTTCACCGCCGGCTCCGAGGCATCGAGCGCCGTCGCCACCTCCGCATAGCTCTGCCCCTCGACGGCGGCGAGCCACAGCGCCGCGCGCTGGCGCTCGGGCAGCGCCGCGAGCGCCACCAGGGCCTCCGCCGACACGCGGCGCGCGTGCACCAGCTCGTCGACCGGCGAGCGCTCGGTCACCAGCGGCGCGGCCTCCTCCCCGTCGACACTCTCGTGCGGCGCGCGGCGGCGCGGGCGGCGCAGCTCGTTCCATGCCAGGTGGGTGCCGATCCGGTACAGCCACGTCGAGAAGCGGGCGTCGGGCCGGTAGCGATCGCGCGCGCGGTGGACTCGCATGAACGCCTCCTGGACCAGATCCTCGGCGGTGGCCGCCTCCGGCACCAGGCGCTCGAGGTAGCGCAACAGCGGCCGCGACCAGCGCTCGAAGAGCGTCGCGAAGGCCGCGTCGTCACCGGCGGCGAACGCCAGCATCAGCCGAACGTCGTCGTCCTGGTCCCTCAATCGCGCCTCCGACATCTCCTCAACCCGATCGCGACGCTCTTGGTTGCGGGAGAGCCCCCTGGGGTCGGCGTTCAGCCCGTCAGGCTCGCGAGGAACGCCGCCACGGCGGCGGCGAACGCCTCGGGCTCGTCGAGGTTTACGATGTGCCCCGCGCCGGCGATCGTCCGGCGCTCGGCCCGCGGCAGGCGCGCCTCCAACACCTCTGCCGCGCGCAGATAAGCCTCGTCCTTCTCGCCGACGATCACCAGCGCCGGCACGTCGATCTCGCCGAGGCGGTCCAGCACCGGGCAAGCGGGCCCGGCGACGCGCCGCGCAAAGTGGGCGATGCCGTGGGGCGTCTGCGCGGCGATCGCCGCGGCGGCGGCGCGGCTGGCGGGCGTTTCCGGGCGCAGGCCGACCAGCGTCGGCGCCGCGTTGCCGGCGACGAACGACGCCATCCCGCGCCGCAGGGCGGCGGACGCCGTGCGCTCGACCATCGCTTCCCAGCGCGCCTGGGCGTCCGGGTTCTTGAAACCGGGGCCCGTGTCTACCAGCAACAGCGCGCGCACGCGCTCGGGTTGCAAGAGCGTCAGGTGCAGCGACGCCAGGCCGCCGAACGAGAGCCCGCCGAGCACGACCGGCGCGCCGCCGACCGCCCAGTCGCACACGCGCGCGAGATCGTCGATCACGCGATCGAGGTGATAGGCGTCGGGATCGTCGGGTGCGTCGGAGAGGCCGTGTCCGAGGAAGTCCCACAGCACGACGCGCGCGCCGGCCGCGACCAGCGGTGCAACAGAAGGCCGCCAGTTCTCGTGCGTGGTGGCGAGCGCGCAGGAGAGCACGACCGGGATGCCCTCGCCGTGCGCCTCCGCGTACAGCGTGTGCCCGTCGCGCGCAGCAATGCGCGCCATCAGCTCTCCGAGAGCCGTTCGCGCAGCGCGCGCGCCATCTGATCGATCTGGTCGCGCATCGTGCCCTTGATCGTGAACTCGGGCACGAGACTCTTGGTGCGGCCGTCCATCTCGATGCGCACCCTCGTTCCGCCGGACCGCGCCGAGAACGAGAGCGTGCCCCGGAGCTCGCGCCACACGTTGCCGTCGCAGACCTTCTCGAAGTCGACGTTGCCGTCGCTGCGGAAGTCGAAGTGGAAGGTCGCGGTGCCCTCGCGACCCAACGCGGTGTAGGTGGTGCGGGTGGTGCGGCGCGTGCCCTGCGCCGAGACGATCTCGGTCTTCGTGTCCGGGAAGAGACCCCGCAGCGTCTCGTCGCGTGCGGCGATTGCGACCGCTTCCTCGCGCGGCCGCTTCACGTCGAACTGCTTCTCGAGATGCATCGCGGGGTGCCTCCGACGGGGATTCTACTCCCGCGCGGTCCGCCTCATCGGATTTCCAGCGCGAACGGCAACAGCGCGAGGACCTTGCGCTCGGCCGCGGCCGCGAGCCACGGCTCGAGCCGCCGCGTCCACTCGGCGAGCGGGCTCTCGCCCGCGGCGCGGGCGCGCAGCTGCCCGAACGTTTCGGCGATCTGTTGGGCCAGCGGCCGCGGCGGCGGGTAGGGCACGATCGCGACGTCGGCGCCCGGGTCGATCCCGAGCTGCGTCTTGGCGCGCGCGATTGCCGCGCGCAGTCCGCCCAGCTCGTCGACCAGGCCCCGCTCGGCGGCCTGAGCCCCCGTCCACACGCGACCGCGCGCCACCTCGTCGACGCCCGGCGCGTCGAGCGGGCGACCGTCCGCGACGCGCTTCACGAACAGCTCGTAGATCGAATCCACCTCACGGCGCAGCCGGGCGCGGCTCGCCGGCGACAGCGGGCGCGAGGCGAGCTGGAGATCGGCGTGGGCACCGCGCGTGAGCGCCTCGACGCCGATGTCGAGCTTCGCGAGCAGACCGGCGATGACCGGTCGCAGCACGAACACCCCGATCGAGCCGGTGATGCTGGCCGGCGAGGCAACGATCGCGTCGGCGCCGGCAGCCGCGTAGTAGCCGCCCGACGCCGCCACGTCGGAGAAGGAGGCGATCAGCGGCTTGCCGCTCTTGCGCGCGCGCGCGGCCGCGTTCCAGACCACGTCCGACGCGAGCGCCGACCCGCCCGGGCTGTCGATGCGGAACACGATCGCGGCGATCTCCGGGTCTTCGGCGGCATCCTCGAGCGCCTTCGACACGGTGTCCGACGCGAGGACGGAGGCACCGGTGGGCGTGGTATAGCCTTCGCCGCTGACGACGGTGCCGCTGCCGTAGACGAGCGCGAACGTGGCGACCGGCGCGAAGCCGACGCTCGCCGGGTCCACGCCTCGATAGATGTCCTCCGTGACCGTCGGGCCGCCCCCCGCGCGCGCCACCACTTCGTCGAAGCGCAGGGTTCCGTCGACGAGGCCGAACGCCAGCAGCTCGCTCGGCTCGGCGGGGCCCGCGTCGATCGCGCTGCGCACCGCGGCCAGGCCGAGCGAGCGGGACGCGGCGATGCCGGCGACGAACTGCGCGTCGATCGAGTCGAGCAGCGCCCCGGCCATCTCGCGGTGCGCGTCGCTCATCTCGCGCCCGGCAAAGGTATCCGCGGCGGTCTTGTAGCGGCCGACGCGCTCGACCTCGAGCTCGATGCCGAGCTTCTCGAACAGCCCACCGAAGAACAGGTACTCGCCGGCGAGTCCGATCAGCGGCGCTCGCGTCGCCTCGCTGACGAACAGCTCCTGGGCGGCGCTCGCGACGTAGTACTCGAGGTTTCCGCCGAGCGACTCGACCTCGAGATAGGCGATCGTGCGCTTGCCGCGCTCGCCGAGGCGCGCGATCGCGTCGCGGATCTCCTGGGCCTTCGCCCAGCCGATCTCGAGCGCGCGGACGCGCAGCACCACCGCCGCGAGCCGGTCGTCGCGCTCGGCCACGGCGAGCAGGGAGAGCAGCGACGCGAGCGGGCGCGGCGGATCGCCGGCCAGCCGCGCGACCAGCGGGGGCTCGGCGCTCTCGACGTACGCGCCCTCGATGTCGATCACGAGCACGCTGCCCGGCTCGATCGCCGGGCCACCCGGAGTGAGCCACCACCCGATCGCGAGCAGCGCCAACAGGATCCACAGGACGCGGCGGACCTTCTTCATCTCACCTACCCCACGAGCAGCGCCACGAACCGCGCCACGACGGCGCGCTGTGCCGCGAATGCCCTTCGCTTCGGCCGCAGGAGCGTAGGTTATCTTCCGCCGCCATGGCCAAGGAGGTGTACGTCGCTGCGGTCGGCCTGACGAAAGTCGACCTTACCGGCCGCATCTTCGGCTCGATCTTCGACCTGTTCGCCGACGCCTACCTTCGCGCGCTCGAGGATTCACCGGTGCGCCGCTTCGACGCGTTGCAGGTCGGGATCATGGACAGTGAGGAGTTCGAGAACCGCGCCAACATCGCGACCAAGGTCGCCGATCGGCTCGGGCTGACCGGCATTCCGGCGGTGCGCTCCGAGACCGCCTCCTCGACGGGCTCCGCCGCGCTGCACGAGGCCTATTACAAGATCGCGTCGGGCGAGTTCGAGAACGTGCTCGTGCTGGGCGGGGAGCGAATGAAGATGGTGACCACCGAGGTCGCCACCGCGATCATGTCGAAGACGGTCGACCCTGAGGAGCGGCGCTTCGGGTTCACGATGCCGGCGCTGATCGCGCTGATCACCCAGGCGTGGTTCCGCGAGCGCGAGCTCGACGACGCAGCCAGCGCGCAGGTGCTCGCGCGCCTGATGCACCGCGCACACGCGCTGGGCGCGCGCAATCCGCTCGCCGCGTTCTACGGCCGGCCCGAGCCGCTCTCGGCCTACTTCGACCCGAGCGTGAACCTGCCGGTCGCAACGCCGCTGCGCCGCAAGGACTGCTCGCCGATCTGTGACGGCGCCGCGGCGCTGATCCTGACCGCGCGCCCGCAGGCGGTGCGCATCGCCGGGCTCGGCTCGGCGACCGACACCGCTTCGATCCTCGACCGCGAGCTGCTCACCTCGCTCGACGCGACGCGGCGCGCCGCGAAGCTCGCCTACTGGCGGGCGGGGGTCGCGGACCCGCGTGAGATCGAAGGCGTTGTGACCGAGGTACACGACGCGTTCAACAGCCTGCTCCCGATCGGGCTGGTCGACCTGGGGCTCCTCGACGCGGGGGAAGTGATCGAGGCACTGGTCGGCGACGTCGCTCGCGAGCCCAGAGACCCGCTGACCAACCCGGTCACTGGCCCGCACGGTCGGATTCCCACCAACCTCTCCGGCGGGCTCAAGGCGCGCGGACATCCGGTCGGCGGCACGGGTCTGTTCCAGATCTGCGAGAACTATCTCCAGATCACCGATCGCTTCCCGAACCGCGAGGCCCAGGTTCCCGGCGCGCGCTTCGGCATCTCGAACTCGATCGGCGGGCCGGGGAACAACAACTACGTCACGCTGATCGAGCGCGCCGATGGCCGCCGACGCAGGGACGAGGTGCCGGCGCCGAGGCGCCTCTACGAATCGCGCGAGAGCCGCCGCGAGCGCGAACGCGCCTCGAGCCTGCACGGCGCCGAGGCGCGCGTCGAGGCGGCGACGACGATCCACGTCACGGCGGGCGGCGGCGCGCCGATCCACGTCGCGCTGCTCGAGATCGACGGCCGGCGTGTGTTCGCGAAGCTAGACGCTGCGCCCAGCGAGCAAGCCCCGTTGGAGCAGCTGCTCGCCGGTCAGAAGGTGAAGTTCCTGGTCAAGGACGACGGCGATCACTACTTCCAGATCCCCCGCGAGCGCGGCTTCGACCTCGGCCGCGTCGTACAGGCGATCCGGCGGCGCGTCGGGGCATGATCGGGTTTCCACCGGGCGCCCGCGCCGGCATAATAGGCGCCATGCCGATCCGCCCGTTCCGCCTCGCCGACGCGCCCGCGCTGGCCGCGCTCGCCGTCGACTGCGCGCGCGGCGATACCGACTTCGTGCTCAACCCGCTGTGGGAGAGCACGGACGAGCTGAACGCGGAGTTCGCGCGCTTCGGCATCAGCCCGCAGGAACACCTGCTGGTGGCAGACGGGGGCGACGACGGTCACGTGCAAGGGATGGTCGGCTTCCTGCGCCGGCCGGGGGACCGCTCGGCGGGAATGCTTTGCCCGATCGTGCACAGAGGCGAGCGCGGCCGGGGCATCGGCGGCGAGCTGCTGCGGGCCGCGCAGCGCCACGGCGCCGCGCAGCTCGGCATCGATCTGGTCACCGCCGGCGTCGGAACGCGCAATCGCGGCGGCTATGCGCTGCTGACGAGCCACGGCTTCCGGCCGGTGCGCCAGGCCTACGTGATGAAGTGCGAGAGAGAGCCGGCGGTGCCCGAGCTGCCGATCGCTGGACTCGCGATCGAACCGGCGCACCCGGACGACGCCGAGGCGATCCTCGAGCTCTACCTGTCGTGCGGCTTCGAGAGCCGGAGCGAAGCGCGGATGCGCGAGGTGCAGGGTGATGGGCGCCACGCCCACGCGGTCGCGCGCCGGGGCGGTGAGATCGTCGCGTTCGTCGAGCTGGAGACGCACTGGCCGCAGCGGCCGTGGGTGGCGTTCGTCGGCGTCACGAAGGAGCTGCGCGACCGGGGGCTCGGCTCGTCGCTGGTGGCGTGGCTGCTGGCGAGGCAGTTCGCGGCGGGCGCCAAGGCCGCGCTGCTCGCGCTGTCTCCTGCCAACCGCACCGCGCTGCGCGCATACGAGAAGGTGGGGTTCCGCCGCTTCCGGCTGATCGATGCGCTGGAGAGGAAGCTCTAGCCGGGTACCAGCTCGAGCACCGCGATCTCGCGATTGCAGTGGATCCGCACCGCGGGCCCGCCGATCCCGAGGCCGCGGTTCACGTAGAGGATCGAAGCGCCGTGCCGATAGGCGCCGCGGGTCAGCGGGGACATCACGCGCGCGAGGTTCACGCGACCGCCCCAGAGCGGTAGCGCGATCTGACCGCCGTGGGTGTGACCGGCGAGCACCAGCGGGAAGCCCTGACGCGCCGCGTGGTGGAACATCTCGGGCTGGTGCACGAGCAGCACCACCGGGCCGTCGGCGGGACACTGCAGCGCGAGCGCGTCGATCGCGGCGACCTGCAGACCGCGCTCGAACCAGCGGCCGCCCGGGTCCTCGACGCCGGCGAGATAGAGCGGCTCCGCGATCGGCAGGCGCACCAGCTCGTCGCGCAAGAGCCGGATCCCGGGCGCGTGGCGGGCCAGCGCATCGGCCACCCGCTCGGCGCCGACGTAGTGGTCGTGATTGCCGAGGATCGCGTACACGCCGTAGCGCGCGCGCAGCCCCGAGAGGCGCCGGGCGCCATCTTCGACGTGGCGCGGGTCGAAGTCGAACAGGTCGCCGGTCAGCACGACGACGTCGGGCCGCGTCGCATTGGTGCGCTCGACCATCCGGTCGAGGCGCGCCGCCTCGAGCCCGTTGCCGATGTGCAGGTCGCTGATCTGCACCAGCCGCAGGCCGGCGAGCTCGGCGTGCAACCTCGGCAGCGGAACGCGCGTGGTGGTGACGTCGACGCGCCGCTGCCCGAGCGTGAAGCCCCAGGCGGTCCATCCGGCGACCGCGAACACGAGCATCCCGGACAAGAGGCGGAAGCTCTCTGCGACCGCCGCCGGAGCGACGCCGAGCACGAGCGCGGTCCCGCCGCCGAGCGCGTAGAGCGCCCAGCTCGCGAGCACCGCCAGGCTGACGATCAGCGTCGCGACGCCCGTTTCCACGTAGCCGCGGGCCAGCGTGCCGAGGCCCTCCGCGCGCCGGCGCGCCCGGGTGATCCGGGGCACGACCGCAGCGTTGGCGGCGGCGAGTGCTGTCGCCGCGGCGAGCCAGGCTGCGGCCGACCCGCCCGGATGATCGAGCCACACGGCCCAGAACCAGTGCGCGACCAGCGCCTGCCCGAGCCCGAGCAAGGCGGCGAGATGAAGCATTAGCCGCGAGAGCAGCAGGCGGCGCAGCAGCGAGAGGCTGGGGATTCGCATGGTCGTTCGGGGGCGCGGTGAAGGCGGACGGAACGGGCCGGAAGCGGGACCAGTCTAGCTTCGGTAGGGTCGCCCGCATGGCACGGACACACGTCGCGGAGCTCGAGGAGCGGGTGGTGCGCGTGCGCGGGCTGCTCGACCGCGACCCCGACGACCCCACCAGCTGGTTCACGCTCGGACGCGCGCTGCTCGAGCTCGCGCGCTGGCCCGACGCGATCGACGCGTTCCGCCACGCACTCGCGCGCAACCCGCGCTACACGGCCGCCCATCGCGACCTCGGCCGCGCGCTGCTCGAAGCGGGCGAGGTGGCGGAGGCGGCGCGCGTGCTGCGCGGTGCACTGGATCTGGCGCAGCAGAGCGGCGATCTCCAGACCGGGCGCGAGATGGAGACGTTCCTGCGCCGCGCGGAGCGGATCCTGGGTGTACCGGCGGCGCCGGCGGCCGAGCGAAGATCGGACCGGCCGGCCGCGCCGGCCGCGTCGCAACCGGCGCGCCCCGAGAGCGCGGAGGCGAGGGCGCTGTACCGCCGCGGCTTCGACCATTTCGCAAACGACCGCCACGACGAGGCGATCGCGCTCTACCAGCAGGCGCTGCGCGTCGACCCCGCGCTCTCGATCGCGTGGAACGGACTGTCGCTCGCCCACCGCCAGAAGGGCGATCTCGAGGCGGCGATCGAAGCGGGCCGGCGGTTGATCGAGCTCGAGCCCGACGACGCGCTCAGCCACACGAACCTCTCCATTCTCTATCAGCGGCGTGGCATGATTCCCGAGGCGGAAGAGGAGAAGGCGATTGCGATGCAGCTCCAGATGAAGGCCGGACGGCGCCCGTGACGCAGATCAAGTCGCTCGGTCTCTCCCCGGAGCTGCACGCCTACCTCGTCGCGCACGGTCCGCCACCCGACCCGGTGCTCGAGTCGCTCTCGCGCGAGACCCGCGAGCTCGGCGGCATCGCGATCATGCAGGTGGCGCCGGAGCAGGGGGCGCTGCTCTCGATGCTGGTGCGCCTCACCGGTGCGCGGCGGGTGGTCGAGATCGGCACCTTCACCGGCTACTCCGCGCTGTGTCTCGCGCGCGGTCTGCCCGAAGACGGCACGCTGCTCTGCTGCGACGTCAGCGAGGAGTGGACGGCGATCGCGCGGCGCCACTGGGAGAAGGCGGGCGTCGCCGGAAAGATCGAGCTGCGCATCGCGCCCGCGCTCGAGACGCTGCGCGGCCTGCCGCGCGAGCCGCACCTCGACCTCGCGTTCATCGATGCGGACAAGACCTCCTACATCGACTACTACGAAGAGATCCTGGCGCGGCTTCGCCCGGGTGGCCTGATCCTGGCCGACAACGTGCTGTGGTCGGGGAACGTGGTGAACCCGGCAGCCGACGACGTCAACACGCTCGCGATCCGCCGCTTCAACGACCACGTCGCGGCCGACCGCCGCGTCGAGAGCGTGATGCTCCCGATCTCCGACGGCCTGACCTTCGCGCGTAAGAAGAAATAGCCCTACACCCGATTCCAGCGCGCCACGCACTCGGCCACGAAGCGGCCCTGCGCGCGCGCGGCCGCGCAGTCGGCGTCGGAGGGACCCGCGCCACCGGGGCCCGGGTTGGTGCGGGCGAGCACGCCCCAGTGGCAGCCGGCGTCGCGAAAGCCCGCGAGGCGGTTGTGGAACGGGACGAGCAAGCATCCGTTCTCGGCCAGGTAGGCCAACAGGCGCACCAGCGCGAGCTCGCCGCCACCGCGGCCGCCCTCGCCAGCGCTGACGAACGCGGCGCCGAGCCGGCCGATCAGGCGGCCCTGGAGCCACAGCGGGGCGCTGCGCTCGAAGAAGGCGGTCATCGCCGACTCGACTCCGCCCATGTGCACGCCGGAGCCGAGCAGGATCGCGTCGGCGGCGAGCAGGTCGGCATCGCTGGCATCGGCGGCACTGCGCAGTGTCACTTCGGCCCCGGCCGCGGCGGCGCCCGCAGCTGCCGCGTCGGCCAGCCGGCGGGTTCTGCCGGTCTGGGACGCAATCACGATCAAGAGCCTCACGGCGCGCCGCGCAGCCTCGCCAGCGCATCGCAGAAGTCGCCCGGGTCGGGGCTCTGCGCGCGGATCTCCTCGAAGCACAGCTCGGCCGCGTGCAGCATGTGGCGGGTGGCGCCGGTGGAATCTCCGGCCGGGGCGTAGTTTCGGTCGCCGGCGAGCGGGTGGCCCAGGTGGGCGAACGTCGCGCGCACCTGGTGCAGGAAGCCGGTGATCGTGCGCACCTCGAGCAGCGTGGCACCGCGCAGCCGCTCCAGCACGCGCCAGCTCGTGACCGTGTTGCGCGCGTCCTCCTGCTCTCCTGGGTTCGCGGCGCGCACGAACGCGGGCCGGTGGCGCGCGACCACCAGCGGCAGCTCGACGTCTCCGCCCGACGCGACGCTTCCGAGCGCGATCGCCCGATAGGTCTTCGCGACGCGGTGCTCGCGAAACGCGCCGCGCAGCCGCCGCCACGCGGGTTCCGCCGTCGCGAGCAAGAGCGCCCCGGAGGTGTCGACGTCGAGGCGGTGCACGACACCGCTGCGCAGCGCCCCCTCGCCCACCCCCTGGATCTCGGGGTGGCGCGCCGCGACCGCGCCGAGCAGCGTCCCGCGCTCGCCGGGCTCGAGCGGATGCACCGGAACGCCGGACGGCTTGTCGGCGACCAGCCAGCCGGGTCCCTGCGCGAGCACGTGCAGCGGCGCGTCGGGCTCGGCGGAGACTTCCTCCGCAGCGACGGGACGTGCGTCCGACACCTCGATGCGTTCGCCCGCGCGCAGCGCCAGACCCTTGTCTCCCTCCGCTACCGGACGCCCGCCGACGCGCACCGCACCGTGCGCGAGCAGCCGCCGCGCCCCCGTGCGCGACAAGCGCAGCCGCTCGGCGAGGAAGACGTCCAGACGTCGTCCGGTCTCGGCCGGCGCCACATCGAACGTCTCGAGCGTCTGCTCTGCCATCGCCGCCCAGTGTATGAGTTGACACACTGCGGCGCACCGTCACAATCGCGAGCCGGAGCTCCCACCTTGGCCGGCCCGCAAAATCTCCGCGTCCAGATCATGGACACGACGCTGCGCGACGGCGAGCAGACGCCCGACGTCGCCTACACGCCCGCCGAGAAGCTCCAGCTCGCGCGCATCCTGCTCGCCGAGGTGAAGGTCGATCGGATCGAAATCGCCTCCACCCGCGTGTCGAAGGGCGAACGCGAGGCGGCGCGGCTCGTCACCGATTGGGCGCGCACGAAGCGCCTGCTGCCGCGCGTGGAGATCCTCGGCTACTGCGACGGGCGCGCCTCCGTCGACTGGGTCGCGGGCACCGGCGGCCGCGTGATGAACCTGCTCGTCAAGGGCTCGGAGCGCCACTGTCGCACGCAGCTCGGCCTTTCGCCGGAGAAGCACCGCGACGGAGTCGCACAGACGGCGCGAAACGCGCGCCGCAAGCGCATCAAGCTGAACGCCTACCTCGAAGACTGGTCGAACGGCGTGCGCGAGTCGTTCGACTACGTGTTCGCGATGGTGCAGCGGCTGCGCGAGCTCGGCGTCGAGCGCATCTACCTCGCCGACACGCTCGGCGTCTTCTCCCCCGACGACACCACGCGCTACGTCGGGTTGATGACCTCGACCTGGCCCGACAGCGTGTTCGAGTTCCATGGCCACAACGACTACGGCCTCGCCAACGCCAACTGCCTGGCCGCCGTGCGCGCCGGCGCCCACGGCGTGCACACCAGCGTGAACGGCATGGGCGAGCGCACCGGCAACACGCGCCTCGCCGAGATCGTCGCCACGCTGCACGACCACACCGAGTACCGCACCGGCGTGGTCGAAGCGCGGCTGGCCTCGATCTCGGGCCTGGTCGCGACGTTCAGCGGCAAGGACGTCGCGGCGAACACACCGGTGGTGGGCCGCGACGTGTTCACGCAGACCGCCGGCATCCACGCCGACGGCGACGCAAAGGGCGACCTCTACAAGACCCGCCTCGCCCCCGACCGCTTCGGCCAGCGGCGCAAGTACGCGCTCGGCAAGCTGTCGGGAAAGGCGTCGCTCGACCACAACCTGAAGAGCCTCGGCATCGCCCTTCCGCCCGAGGACCGCGAGCTGGTCCTCCAGCGCATCATCGAGCTCGGCGACAAGAAGCACACCGTGGTCGCCGAGGATCTCCCGTACATCATCGCCGACGTGCTGAAGACGCCCGATGAGCAGCTCGTGCGCGTGCACGACTACCGCGTCGCGGTGGCGACCGGCGAGCCGCCGCGGGCCGAGGTGACGCTCGCCTACAAGCGCCGCAGCGCAAACGCGCACGCTCGAGGCGGCGGTGGCTACGACGCGTTCATGACCGCGCTGCGCAAGGCGGCCGGCAAGCTCGGTCTCGAGGTCGCGCTGCTCACCGACTTCCGCGTGCGCATCCCGCCGGGCGGCCGTACCACCGCGCTGGTCGAGACGGTGATCACCTGGCGCCGCGAGACGCGGCCCAGGGATTCCTTCACCACGCTCGGCGTCGACTCCGATCAGCTCGCCGCGGCGGTGATCGCGACCGAGAAGATGCTGAACGTGCTGGCGTCGCGTGTCCGTTCCGGTTGAGTCCGCGAGGCGCTACCTCCATGCCGTCGTCGCGACAGCCTGCGCGCTCGCGTGCGCGTCCTCGCCCGAGATCGACCCGCGCTACCGGCCGAGCGCCAGCGCGCTCGAGATCATCGCGGTGCTCGAGCGCCACGTGCCCGACGACACCTACCGCTTCGAGCCGGCGCGCGATTTCACCGATCGCAACGTGTACCGCAGCAGCCTGCTGCGCCTCGAGAACCTGGAGCAGCTCCACGCCGACGCGCTGCGCGCGGGCCACCTCGACGGCGCGATCGCGTTCGCGAAGGCGCGCTCGCTCGAGCGGCTGCGCGCGTACGACCTCGCCGCCGACGCCTACCACATCGCCGCCGAGCGCGAGCCGGCGCTGCGCGCCGAGGCGCTGCGCAGCGCCGATTTGCTCGACGCGCTGCACGACGCGCTGGCGGCGCCGTCGCCGTTGGCGCCGGCGAGCGCGAGTGAAGAGCGCATCGGTATGCTGGCGCTGCCCGACGCCGACACCGCCCTCGCGCGCTTCGAGGAGAGCGCCGCGCGGCTCGAAGGGCTGGCGCGCAGCGCCGACGGAACTCACCACGCGTTCGTGCTCGCCGAGGAGATCGAACGCTCCGACCTCGAACGCGCGCGCTATTTCACTCGCCTGCGCGACGTGATACCCGACGGCGATCTGCGCGCGGCCAGCGAGCTCCAGCGCGTGGCGCTGCGCCACGGCGAGAGCAGGCACGCGGCGCGGCACCTGCTGGCGCTGGCCGACTTCTACGTCGACCTCTCCGTCGCGTACGTCGAGGACCACCCGCCCGAGGGCCTGCGCTTCGATCCGGGGGAGTTCCGCGACCTGGTGGACTCGGGCTCGCGCATCTACGAGATGGTCGCTGCGCGCGACGGCATCCCCGAGAAGCTGGAAGCGGCGCGGCGCCTCGAGGCCTTCCTCGCGTTCGCGCTCTCGGTAGACCGGGATCGCTTCGCGCCATGACGCGCTGCGCGCGGCTCTGCGTCGCCGCATCGCTGTTGGCCGCCGGTGCGCTCGCCTGTCAGACGCCGGCCGCTCTGCCGCTGGGTGACCCGATCGGACACGAGCGCCGCTTTGCCCCGATCGTGCCCGACGCGCTCGATCACGCCGCCGCCGACCTCGCCGTCGCAGCGCTCTCCGGCGAGCCGGCCCAGGTGACCGGCGCGCTGGGCGCGCTCGAGTCGGCCGAGCGCGATCACCAGCGGCTCGGCGATCCGACCGGGCTCGTCCCGGCCGGCATCGAGGCGGCCGACGCGGTGCGCTTCCCCGGACGCGCGGGCCGCGCCGCCGCCGAGCGCCTGCTCGAGCGCGACGACCTCGACGCCGCGTCGCGCGAGCGTCTCGAGCGCTGGCTCGCGGACGACCCGCTCGCGCTGGCGAAGGAGCGGATCGGCGAGGCGCGCTTCATCGCCGTCGCGCGCCTGTTCAACGCGGTGTCGGAGCCGGTCGGTCGCTCGATCTTCTCCCTCACGCTGCTGCCGTTCACGCTCGGCCGCGCGCTCGCGCACTACTCGATCGATTTCGTGCGCGAGGACGCTCTCCCGCTCCAGCGCCGCCAGGCGCTCGCCCAGTGGCAGCGGTTCCGCCGCCAGTACCCGGACGCGCCCGAGGTGGCGGAGCTCGCGCCCGAGATCGAGGCCTATCAGGCGGACTGGCGGAAGACACAGTACGAGCGCGCGCGCTCTCTCGCGGAGGACGCGCAGGGCGACGGCCTCCCCGACGCGGCGCTCTTCTACGCGCGGCGCGCGCGCCGCCACGTCGACGGCGAGGACGCGCGCGAGCTCGCGCAGCAGGCCGAGCGGCAGATCGCGGCTCGACACCGCGCGTTCGCCTCCGCGGTGCGCTTCGAAGGCGCCGTCGGCCCGCTCGAGCGCGGCCCGGTTCTCGCCGCACTGGGCGCCGGCGAAATCGCGGACGTCGCCGCCGCCGCGCCCGCGGCACCGCTCGCCGACGAGCAGCGCTTCCTGCACGCGACCGCCCTCGGCCGCGCCGGCGACGACGCGGCGATGTGGGAGACGCTCTCCGGGCTCGCAGATACGCGCGATTCCGCGATGGCTCGCCACGCCGCGGCCGAGCTCGACGATCCCGTCCGCCACCCCTACGGCGCGTTCGTGCGCGCGCGCTCGGCCGAGCGCCGGCGCACGGCAACCTGGCTGCTGCTCGGACCGCTGGCCGCGCGCGCCGAGCGTGGCGTACTCGGCGCCGTCGAGTACCTGCTCGATCTGCCGTGGCGCGTGCAGGGCGCGGCACTGCTGCCGATTCGGCTGCTCCAGCTCCCGTGGCGCGGCACCACGCCCGGCGCCGCCGCCACGGCAGTGCACGCGCGCCGCTATCTCGCGGCGAGCCCGCGCGGGGCGCACGCCGGCGAGGTGCGCGATTGGCTCGAAGCGTTCGAGCGAGAGAGAGAGAACTGGGTCGGCGCGCTGCGCGTCGCCGAGAGCCGAGGCGATGCGGACGACGCCGACCTCGACGCGCTTCGCGAGCGCGCCGCCGAGCAGGCGCTGCGCGTCGCGTCGGACGAGGAGCGCAGCGACCTGCGCGCAGGGCTCTTGGCGAACGTCGCGCGTACCTTCCCGGAGACGCGTGCCGGCGGCGAGGCCGGCCGCGAGGCACGCGAGCAGGTGACCGAGCACACGCCGCACGCGATCCGACTCTCGCGCGGCTTCCTGCTCGAGAACCCGCAGGTCGCCGGTGCGAACGGCCTGGACCTCGCGCCCGAGCTGCTCGACGACGAACCGCGCAACGGCGAGCTGCACCCCGACGGCGTCTCGCTCGTCGGTGGCCGGTTGCTCGCCATTTCCGTGCTCGCAGAGAGCGGCGACGAGGACGATCCCGCGGTGCGTCTCAACGCTCGATTGTCCTCCGAAGCGATGGCGCGCCTGGTCGCACAGCTCGAGGAGACGAGCTTCCGGAACTCGCTGCTCGACGAAGACGATGCGCTCGAGTCCGACCCGCAGCGAGACGTGCTGTTCGAGCGCGCGCGGCTGGGGCTGGCGGACGATATCGACGCGCGCCCTGCCGCCGAGGCGCGCTATGCGTACCGCGGCATCCGCGAGCGCTACGGCATGGTGCGCAGCCGCGAAGCGTTGCTGCCTATCGAGCTCGTGCTGCAGGGCTCGCTCTCCGATCTGACGCTCGGCGCGTTCCCGCGCCTGCGCGCCCCACGCGCGACGCCCGATGCGGTGCTCTATCGCTAGCGCTAGGGCCGCTTGCGCACCAGGACGTCCTCGATCACGAGGAACTCCAGGCCCGAGCCGTAGAACATCGCGAGCGCGTGCTCAGGGCTGCAGACGATCGGCTCGCCGCGGCGGTTGAGCGAGGTGTTGATCAGCACCGGCAAGCCGGTCTTGGCCTCGAAGCGCTTGAGCAGCGCATAGAAGCGGGGGTTGCGCGTCTCGGTGACGAGCTGCGGCCGTGCGCTGCCGTCGACGTGGATGATCTCGGGCACGCGCGCGCGCCACTCGGGGCGCACGCCGAACGAGAAGGTCATGAAGGGTGAGTCGTGCAGGTTGTCCAGCACCTCGGCCGCGCGCTCCTTCAAGAGCGATGGACAGAAGGGGCGCCATTTCTCGCGGAACTTGATCCGCTGGTTGATCTCGTCGGCGGTCCCCCGAATGCCCGGATGGCCGAGGATGCTCCGCTGCCCGAGCGCGCGCGGACCGAACTCCATACGCCCCTGAAACCAGGCCACGATCTCGCCCTTCGCGAGGAGGTCCGCGGCGGTCTCGGCCGCGTCAGCGAGCTCCTCGTACGGGAGCCGGAGCTTCTGGAGCGCCGCGCGCACGGCTTCGGCGTCGAACTCGGGGCCCAGTGCTGTGCTCTCGAGCTTTGCTACGCGGATGCCGCGCCGCTCGGCCGCCCAGGTGGCCGCCCCCAGCGCGATCCCCGCGTCGCTGCTGGCCGGCTGCACCCAGAGCGTCTCGATCTTGGGGTGCTCGATCAGCTTGCGGTTCAAGCGCACATTCAAGGCTACGCCACCGGCGAAGGCCAGCCGTCCGCCATGTCGATCGAGGACATCGGCGAGGTACCGGTCGACCAGGCCGAGCACGATGTCCTCTAGCAGCTTCTGGGTTGCCGCGGCCACGTGAATGTACGGCGCTTGCAGATCGTCGCCTTCGCGCGGCGGCCCGAGCTCGTCGACCATCCGGCGCGAGAAGTGGTGGCGGCCGAAGCGGTTCTTGCGATGCACCCAGACGCGGTCGTCGTCGCAGCGGAAGCCGTCTTCGGTCAGGCGCACCATGTCGCGCAGGTCGCACTTCCCGGGCTCGCCGTAGGGCGCCATCCCCATCAGCTTGTATTCGCCGTCCATCGACTCGAAGCCGAGGTACTCGGTCATCGTGGAGTAGAAGTGGCCCAGCGAGTCGGGCTTGAGCACCTCGCGGTGCTTCACGATCGAGCGGTCCGCGAGCCCCTCGCCGAGCAGCGTGGAGGTCAGCTCTCCTTCGCCGTCCGCGGTGAGGATCGCGCAGCTCTCGAAGCCCGAGCAGTGAAAGGCCGAGCTCGCGTGGGCGAGGTGGTGCTCGACGAATTCGATCTCGACGCCCGCCGGGTCGATCCCCAGCTCGCGCAGCGTCGCGTGCAGCGCGTCCAGTCGGCGGCGCTGCAGGCGCGGGCGCTGGATCAGCGCGGACAGCGCCTTCGCGGGCGACTTGGAGAAGGCGCGCCTCGCGTACTCCCAGCGCTTCTCGCGAATGATCTCCGCGGACCAGGGATAGGCGATCAGGTCGATTTCGTGGGCGCCGATCCCGGCCTGCTCGAGGCAGAAGCGAGCGGCGTGGACCGGGTTCTGCCCGTAGGCGTGCTTGCGGCGCGTGAAGCGCTCTTCCTCCGCCGCTGCTACGACCTCGCCGTCGATCAGCAGGGCGGCGGAGGGGTCGTGGTAGGACGAGCAGCCGATTCCGAGGATCTTCACGGAGGCGCGAGCGTAGCAAGGAGGCCGACCAACTGGCGGCCGCTCGGTCTCGGCGTGCATACTGGAGCACCGCCGCGCGCGCGGGGCCTGGGAGTACGATGGAAGAAAAGAAGCTCAGCGTTCTGTTGACGAACAAGAAACGCGGCTGGAACGGCGAGGCGGCCTACATTCTGCAACTAGCTCTCGGGCTCGCCGAGCGGGGGCACCAGGTCGCCGTCGCAACGCGCGAAGGCTCCGAGCTGAAGGAGCGTCTTCGTGGCGCGGTCGAGACGGTCGACCTCCATCTCGATCACAAGCGCTGGCCCCTCAAACCCGAGCGCCAACTGTCCGACGTTCGCGCGATTCGCGAGCTGGCGACGAGAACCGGGGCCGATCTCTTGCACTGCAACGCTTCGTGGGACACCTGGATCGCGACCGTCGCGCTGCGAAGCTCTCCTGTGCCGCGGATCCGGACGCGGCACAATCTGAAGTCGATCCGACCGTCGCTGGCCAACCGCTACCTCTACGGGCGGCTCTTGACCGACCTGATCGCTTCGTCCGAGACGATCCGGCGCTCGCTGCTCGAATCCCCGCTGATCCGGGCCGAGCGGGTCCACACGGTCCAGTACGGGATTCCTCTCGAGCGTTTCGACCCGTCGCTCTACGACCGGAAGAAGGCGCGGCGCGCTCTGCGCCAGGAGATCGGCGCCGACGACGACGAGCTCGTCTTCGCGTACATCAGCCGCTTCAGCCGCCGAAAGAACCCGCGCTACTTCCTCGACGCGGCTCTGCTCTACCTGGCCGACGCGAGGAGCCGACCGGCCCGCTTCCTGTTCGTCGGTCCCGAAGGACCGGCCGAGCCCGAGCTGCGCAGACTCTCGGCCGGAGAGGAGCGGATCGCCTTTCTCGGGATGCGGCGCGACGTGCCCGAGATCCTGGCCGGGCTCGACGCGTTCGTGCTGTGCTCGACCGCGGAGGCCTTCGGGATGGCGGCCGTCGAGGCGATGGCCATGGAGTGTCCGGTCATCCTCGCCCGGCGCGGCGGCTTTCTCGAGATGATCGAAGACCGGGTGTCGGGCGACTTCTTCGAGATCCCCGAGCACGCAGAGCCCGGCGAGCCCGACGCCGACGCGAGCCACTCGCTGCTCGAGCGCCTGCGGGAGCTCGCGATCCATCCCGAAGAGCGGCGCGCCTGGGCCCGCGAGGCGCGCAAGATCGTCGTCTCGCGCTTCTCGGCGAGTCGCATGGTCGACGACACCATCGCCGTCTACCACGCCATTCTGGCTCGCCAGGGATCCATGAGCTAGTAGATCCGCCTCAGCGCTGAGCCGCGGAAAGCTGCGTTCCGCGGATCTCTAGCCAGCCGCTCGGCGTCGCCTCGCTGCGCTCGACTTGCGGGCGCTTACCGTAGGCGCGGTCGAGCAGGTCGACGGGATGCACTGCCTCGGCGCGCATTCCGCGCGCCGCCATCCCGGCGCGCAGCTGCATCAGGCAACCCGGATTCCCGGTCGCCACGAGGTCGGGATCGACGGCGGCGAGCGAGTCGAGCTTGCGCTCGAGGACGGCCCGCGACATCGCGGGCTGCGTAGGTGTCAACTATCCCGGGTAGCGGGGAGTTTGGCTTGGAGCCATATGCGATCCGTGGGGATGCCAGTCGGCGCCGAGCGGCGACGAAGAGCACTGAAAACAGCTCCAGCGAGTAGTATTCGCGTCGAATCTGATCGAGGGTCTCGTCGCTTCCTCTGGCGTTCAGCACGGCCTGTGCGTGCTGAAAGAGGCCCTTCGCGCAGTCCTCGCCTCCCGCCTCGCACCGCCAACAGTCCGATCCAGAACCATCCCATCCCAACCGCTCCCTAACGTCTCCGGATCTTCTCCTGCATCCGCTCCAGGAACTCCGACTGTTCCCGCGCCGTCCCGAGACTCGGCGCGCCGCGCTCGACGCGGCGCCGCCGCACCGGGGCGGAGCCGAGCTCGGCGTCGAACTCCTCGTCGATCTGCTGGGCGAGCGTGATGAGGCTCTGCTGGAATGCGTTGCGCGGTTCGCGAGAGGCGTCTGGGTCCACGCGCTCGCGGCGTCGCGCCGCGCGCGCCAGCGGTTCGGGTTGGTCGAGAGTGGGGAGCTCGGCGCGCGGAGCGTCCAGCCAGCACGCGCGGTCGGGGAACGTCGCGGAAACCGCGACGCGGCGTCCCAGATTGCGGGTGCCGGGCACGAATAGCTGGAGGAGCGTCGCCGGAATCGCGCTGTGATCGTAGATCTGCGAATCGACGCAATGCTGGCGGATCCACGGGGAGATCAGCACGGTTGGGACGCGTGGGCCGAGCAGGTCGAAGGCGAAGCCGTTTTTGGGACGATGCTCGTCGGGCGCGATCGCGGGAGCCTGACCCGCCGGCGGATGCTCGTGATCGAAGAACCCACCGTGCTCGTCGTAGGTCACCACGAAGAGCGTCTTCTCAAACAAGGTTCGGTTGCGCCGCAGAGCCTCGTAGATCGACCGGATCAGCTCTTCTCCGGCGAGAAAATCGCGGTCCGACATGGCGTTGTTGTGGGGATGCTGGCTGTTGGAACGATCGAACCAGTCCCGGAAGACGAGGCCGTGATCGGGCTCCACGAAGGCGTAGCTCGGTAGATCGCCGGAGCCGATATCGCTGATCAGCGCGTCGTGCCCGTGGAAGTGATCGCCGGAGCCCTTCGACCAGAGCTTGCGGTAGGCCCACACCTGCGCCGGACCCTCGTGGTAGACGCGCCATGAGCCGTTGAGCTGCTCGAAGATCGTGGGGTCGGTGTAGAGCTTGACCTCGATGTCGACGGTGCCGTGAGACGTGCCGGCGTGGGCATACTGACGGTTCGGCCAGGTCTCGCCCGGAACGGAGCAGAACCAGCGATCACACACCGCGAACTCGAGTGCGAGCCGGCCGAGCGTGCGGTCGGGGCGAAAGCACTGCATCACGGCGTTCTTGGAATAGCGGCCATCGGCGTCGGAGTTCGATGTCACGAAGCCCTGCATCGTGATCGCGTAGGGGGGCTTGGGTTCCGGCACGTGCCGCCCGAGGACCTGCTCGATCACGCCCGCGTGGGAGTGATTCGAGTCGGCCACGACGCGCGGAGTAGCCTGGTCGCTCACGCGCACGGGCTTGCCGTCTCCGTCGGGGTTCGTCTCGTCACCTTTGAGCGCGCGCATCCCTTTGTTCGGGTGTACAGGTCCCAAAAAGCCCAGCATGTGGTCGAAGGAGCGATTCTCGAGCATGAGCACGATCACGTGCTGGATACGCTCGTCTCGCATACAGCCTCCCTGGATGGTTCAGCCTAGACCCGCGCCGCGATCGACGTCAATCCAAGAATGTGTCTGGTAGTGAGGACAGTAGTGAGACTCAGGCTGGACCGTTGAATTAGGTGGACTACTGCGTCCGCGCGAGCGTATGCTTGCTCCGAGGTTCATCGTGATCATCTCCGTGATCAATCACGCGGATCGCAGTCGCCGCCAGCGTATCACCGACGAGGAGGTACAGAAGGTTCTGCGAGCGGTGAACCTTCAGATCGAGCACGACTTCGCTCCCTACTGGAACCTCTTCGCGAAGCTAAGGTTAGAGGGCCGTAGCGGAAAAGCCCCGACCAAGCAGTCGCAACCTGACATGCGAGGCGACGCGATTCTGTATCTCTGGAATCAAGTCGACGTCGACGACGCGATTGGATACCACGAGCTCAACTTCCGCGGCATTCCGTACGGCTTCGTGTTCACCGAACTCGCGCGAGAGATGAAAGAGCCCTGGTCGGTGACGCTCTCCCACGAGGCCCTCGAGCTGGTCGCTGATCCCGAGGTGAATCGTCTCGCCATGGGCCCGCACCCGAAGGATCCAGGCCGCGACGTCTTCCATTGGTACGAGATGTGCGATGCGGTTCAGGACGAGCGCTACGAGATCGATGGTGTCGCGGTGTCGAACTTCGTGCTCCCGCTCTACTTCACGGGCGGCGACGAGCTCGGCAGTCGCAACGATTTTCTCGGTCGCCGGCACGGCAACGGCACGCTGCGCTCGTTCGGAATCAACCCGGGCGGCTACGTCGGCTTCTTCGATCCGGAGTTCGGCGACATGGACACCGTCGACGCCGACGATCGGGCAGCTCAGCGGCGAAAGATCAAGAACCGTGCGCTCGGTGCGCGCCGCGCCATCCGGTATCACCGCTTCCACGCCACGCGCGCTGCATTGAAGCGCGCCGCGACATCGAAGCACGACGAAATGGGATTGGCGCGAGGAACCAGGCGATGACGGCGAGGCGCTCGAAGGGTGCGGCTCGGCGCGGTACGAAGTCGTCGAACGCGCGGCGGGCGCGCGCGAGGCAGAAAGCTACCGCGTCGGGCCATTCGTTTCCGGGGCGCGTCGTGCAGCTGGGGGACGCCGACCGCGCAGTGCTCGCCGTCCAGCGACGACTGAACCAGCTCGGCTGCGGACCCGTCGACGAAGACGGCGTATTCGGCCCGCAGACGATAGAGGCGGTGAAGCTGTTCCAGGCGCGGTTCGCAGATCTCGACGGCGAGCCTCACAAGGTGGATGGCATGGTCGGCGCCGTCACGTGGGGATCGCTGTTCGGCAGGCCAGCCGTTGCAGCGCTCGTTCACGCCGGGTCGCCGCTACTGCGCACGGCGTTGGAGATCGCCGCGAGCCAGGTCGGAAAGATGGAAGTGCCGCCCGGCTCGAACCGCGGCCCCGACGTCGACAGGTATCTCGTGGCCGTCGGTCTCGACCCGAGCAAGGACAGCTATGCGTGGTGCGCTGCGTTCCTGTACTGGTGCTTCCGCGAGGCCGCAAAGAAGACAGGCGTCAAGAACCCGATCGCCCGGACGCCGGGAGTGCTCGACCACTGGACCAAGGCGGGCGAAGCAGGCGCGGCGCGGATCACGGCGGCGAAGGCGCACATGCACGAGGATCTGGTCCGCCCCGGCCACATCTTCGTGATGGACACGGGCGGCGGCACCGGGCACTCGGGCCTGATCGAGGAGGTGAGCGCCGGCAAGCTCGTCACGATCGAGGGCAACACGAACGACGCGGGAGACCGCAACGGCATCGGCGTCTTCCGGCGCACCCGCCGCCGAATCCGCGACATCAACGTCGGCTTCATCGACTACGGCAGCGCGTGAGTGGCTGTGGCGGCGTCCTTGCGGCGGCTTAAGTGCGTCCAAGTTCTGGCACAGCAAGGAGCGCGAGGCCCGGGCACCGGCCGTGTGGATGCCAAAGATCATCAACGGCACGGGGCACCATGGATCGAAGCGAATCCGATATCGGTGACGAGCATAGGTAGTTTTAGTGGGTCTTCGGGGATTCGTGTGGGTGATTTTCCCTCGATGTCCGATCTACAGCGGGGGAAGCATGAGGGTGAGGACCTTGAGCCGGAGGTACTCCTCGTCGCGTAGGCCGTAGGCACGCCGCTGGATGACTCGGATCTTGTTGTTCACCCCCTCGACGAAGCC
>Ga0184637_10000548_pt1 | contig 27996 bp, 26 predicted proteins | sample PLM3_127_b2_FD_133143 | JGI IMG/M metagenome (GOLD analysis project Ga0184637, IMG submission 133143) | Groundwater sediment microbial communities from an aquifer in East River, Colorado, USA - PLM3_127_b2 | ecosystem: Environmental > Terrestrial > Soil > Riparian zone | place: USA: East River... | reverse complement strand
GGTTTTGTGCGTTCGCGGTCGGCGCGCCGCGCGAAGCGGCGGTCATCGAACGTCAGAAACTCGGTGCATTGGCGGCTCGAGGCGTGATGCAGAGCATCGGCGAAGTCAAAGCCCGCGCGATATTGATTGACGGCTGCTGCCACCGTCTCCTCGTCCTCGACGGAGACGTTGGGAAGGGATAGAAGATGTGTGAACACCTTGTAAATGGCTGTTGGCGCGTAACCATAGAATCCTCGCAGGACCCACTCTAGTTCGAGCAGCACGGATTTCGCCACGAACAGGCGCGGTGTGTCACGCATGATTCGCAGCGCAATGGCGTGCTGTTTGCGCGCTTCGCGGTCATTCTCGTCCAGGACGTAATACCGCGCCAGGACGTTCGTGTCGACCCCGATCATTTGCGCCTGCGCGTAAGCAGGCGCGCGGGATCCATGTCCTCAACCCGGACCGGTTTGCCCTTGTGTTTCAGCATTCCTGCGCCCTCTTCGACGAGGGACGGACGAGCCGGGCGGACGACCTCGAGCCTCGCGCTATCTCCCTCGGCGGAAAACTTCACTTTCGACCCGGCGCGAATGCCGAGCGCTCGACGCACGGCGATCGGAATCGTGACCTGTCCCTTGGTTGTGACTGACACCGGCATGGTCGCCCTCAGCAGTGGAGTATTACTAAGTAAGGAGTCTAGCATGACGGGCGCGGTTCGTGCGCGCCACGGAGCAGCGGTTTGTGCCGGGCCACTCAGTGCCGGATGGAGGGCTGGGCTGAGCTCCTGAGCTCGCCCAGGCGGCGCTTGCACTGGCGCCGGAATTTCAGCGTAGCGAAATCGTAACGATGTGCCGCGTTTCGTAAGAGCTCATGACCTCTTGGGGCGGAAAAACGAGCAACGCGAGTCGTGCAAAGGCTTGATTTACAAAAGCGCCTGGTGAAAATTACGCCCTACGAACCAGGGAGTCGTGGGTTCAAATCCTGCCGGGCGCGCCAGACATCTCAAGGGGTTGCATCATGCGGCCCCTTGTTCGTTTCTGGCCTGTGCGAGATTTGTGGCCCCCTCGCGTCGTGTCCTACCTGCTCTGCCGGCAGATATTCGGACCTCCGCCCTCGTTCCGGCCGGCAACCTGCATCAGCACGGCCCGGCACAAGCTGCTCCGGTTAGGCTGGTTTCGAGATCGGCAACCGCTGCAAGTGGCTGATGGGCAAGATACTAATATCTAGCCTTCGCCGCCTACGAATCAGGGGGGTCGTGGGTGAAAACCCTGCCGGGCGCGCCAATCAATCAAGCACTTAGGCCGCATCACGCGGCCTTTTGTATTGGCTGCGCGAGTTTTTTGCGAGGAAAGACCGGAGAGTAATCACCGCGATTGTTGACGACGGTGGCCATCTTCGATGAAAGCGGTGGCAGCACGTCGTGAGGGAGAAATGAGATCCCGGATAAAGAGCTGCTAAGCCGTCTCCTTCTCCACGAGTGGCTTCAGCCGCACGACCTCCTGGCCGGCCTCTCCGGCCTTCTTCGGAAAGTGGGCGAGGATCTCCACCTCGCCGCCCAGGGCTTCGATGTAGGCGACGAGCGTGCTCAGGTGCAGATCCGAGCGGCTTTCGATCTTCGAGACATTCGCCTGCGTCACCTTGAGGAGCTTGGCGAGATCCTCCTGGGAGACCTCGAAGGCGCGGCGTAGTTCGGGCAAGGCCATCTCGGCGATCACGGCATCCGCGCGGGCATGAGCGCGCGCACGCGCCTTAGGCGACATCTTTACACGCAGCGTGCTGAACTTCTTAGCCATCGATCAAACCCTCTTTGCGTAGCGTCTCGAGATGCTGGTCGTAGAGCTTGTCGGCGACAGGCACAAACTCCCGGTACCAGCGGTCGTTGCCCGTCTTGTCTCCGCCGATCAACAGAATCGCGGTGCGCCGCGGATCGAACGCGTAGAGCACTCTGTACGGGCGCCCCTGGTGTTGCACCCTGAGTTCCCGCATGTGACCGTACCGCGAACCGCTGATCCCAGAGCTGTGAGGAAACGGGAGATCGGGGCCAAGCCGCTCGAGCAGCTCCACTGTGCTCGCCACCGACTCTTGCTCGTCCTCGGTGAGCCTGTTCCACCAGCTCTCAAACTCGTCGGTGTACTCGACGTCCCAGGACATAACCTATAGGGAATATAACGTCAAAGGAATGGAAGATCAAGGCGAAGGGCATCGCTACCGTGTTCACAAGAATGTGGGGGACTTTTGGGGGACTCGCTACTCGCTAATGCGCTTTGCTGCGCAATGCTGCAAAGGGGACCCACGGGGCGCTCGATAAGGCATTGAGTTAACAAGCGTATTTCCCGTACTCGCCAGCTACGAACCAGGGGGTCGTGGGTTCAAATCCTGCCGGGCGCGCCATCCGAATCAAACAGCTAGAGCCGCTTCCTGCGGCTCTTTCTATTTCCGCTGCGCGACTTTTCCGCTGAGAGCGACAGACTCGCCGAGGAGCCGCTTGGGGATCAGTCGTCGGAACAACGCCTTGGGCCGCGCGGACGTCCGCGACCACGCATCTCGGGCCGCGCCCTCGGGCCGTGCGAGGGGCGACTCGCGACACTTCAGCCGTTTGGTGGCGAGTTGCGGCCCGGGAATTGGGCCTTGCCAGGCAGTAGGCTCCACAGGCTCACTGCCGCTCGATTACGATCCCACGCTCTTTGATCAGTCTCGCCCACTTGTCGTTGTCGCTGCGGATGAAATCGAGGAACTGCTGTGGTGTCATGCTCACTGGCTTGGCCCCCAACTCTGCCAGTCGCGTCTTGACGTCCGGGGACTGCAGAACGCCGTTGACTTCGCGGTTGAGCATGGTGACGACCTCTTCTGGCGTTCCCGCCGAAGCTACCAGGCCGAACCACCCGGCGAACTCGTAGCCCGGCACGCCAGCCTCCGAAATCGTCGGAAGATCCGGCAGCGAGGGTGAGCGCTCGGCGCCGCTCACCGCGAGCGCCCTGAGCTTGCCCGACTTCACATGTTGCATGACGGCCTGCGACGGCCTGATCATCAGCTGCACCTGGCCGCCCAGAAGATCGTTGACGGCGTTGCCCACGCCCTTGTAGGGCACATGAAGCATATCGACGCCGGCCATGGCCTTGCAAAGCTCCATGGAAAGATGCGAGGCAGCGCCGCCGTCCGTTGATCCGTATGCAAGTCTGCCCGGTTGCGACTTGGTGAGCGCGACTAGCCCCTTGACCGAGGTCGCATTCACTGAGGGGTGAAGCACCAACACGTATGAAGGGGCTGCGAATAGCGCAATCGGAGCGAATCCCTTAAGGTTGTCGTTGTTAAGGGGCCCGGCGGCAATCGCGAGCAGGGTGTAGCCGTCCGGCGGCGCCTTGGCGACGAAGTCCATTCCGATTTGAGCATTTGCGCCAGAGCGGTTCTCGACCACGACCGGCTGCTTGAACGAATCGCTCAAGTACTTCCCTACGATCCGGGTGAGCACATCGGTGCCGCCGCCGGGCGGATAGGGGACAACGATGCGGATGGATCGGCTTGGGTAGGGCTGGGCCAAGGCCGCAGCTGACAGAAGCACGAGACCGGTCGCAAGAACTAGACGCCAGAATCCCCTCACGCTCTACTCCGTCATTTGGTCGCTGCTGCGCCGGCTACAGGACAGCAATTGCCTGGAACTCGATCAACAGGCCGGGATCCGCGAGGTGATTGACCTCGACAATCGTGCTGGTGGGTGGCTTGTCGATGAGGAATTCGGTGCGCGCGGCGACGATGTTCTTAAACTCGCGCATGTCAGTGGTGTAGACGACGATCGACACGATATCGTCGCGGGGTGGCGCCCGAAAAACGGTTGCGGGATCTTCGCGGCATGAACAACTGTCCGCTCAGCGGACATCGGCGATCGATATCGTTGACGGAGGATACGCGCGAAGCGCATGCTCCTCGACCGCCACGCGTTTCTTGGAGGAGAACCCGATGCTTTCCTGTGCTCAGAGGATTCTCGGCGCGCTCGCGATCGCGACCGCGGCCCTCGCCGTCGCCCCGCCCGCGCCGGCGCAGACCTACCCGGCGAAGCCCGTCAGGCTGATCGTGCCTTACCCGGCGGGCGGCGCCACCGACTTTTTTGCGCGCACCGTCTTTACCAAGCTGTCGGAATCGCTCGGACAGCAGGTCGTGGTGGAAAACCGGCCGGGCGCCGGCACCGCGATTGGAGCGAGCGAGGTGGCGCGGAGCGCGCCGGATGGCTATACGCTGCTCCTCGGCGACGCCGGCACGTACGCGTTCAACCCGACGCTCTACAAGAAGCTCTCCTACGACCCGGTCAAGGACTTTGCGCCGGTGAGCCTCACGGGGCGGTTCGCTCTCATCCTCGCCGTCAATCCCACCACCATGCAGGCGAGATCGGTGAAAGAGTTCGTCGATATCGCGAAGAGCCAGCCGGGCAAGATCGACTACGGCGCGCCCGGACCGGGCAGCCCGATCCATCTTGCGATGGAATTGTTCAAGCAGCGCGTCGGCGTCGTCATGACGCCGATCCCGTACAAGGGCGGAGCCGATGCCATGAACGACCTGATCGGCGGGCGGATTTCGACGATGTTCCTGGACATCGCCTCGGGCCTGCCGCAAATCCGCGGCGGCAAAGTCAGGGCTATTGCGGTGGCGAGTGAGAAGCGCGTGGCGGCGCTGCCCGACCTGCCGACGATCGGCGAATCGGGCTACCCCGGCTTCGAAGCCTGGGCCTGGCAGGGCTTCGTCGCGCCCGCCGGCACACCGCGGGCCATCGTGATGAAGCTCAATTCCGAGTTCGCCAAGGTGATGGCCGACCCCGCGATCAAGCAGCGGCTGTCGGAGAGCGGCTTCGAGCCGCAGACGAGCACGCCCGAGCAGTTCGGCGCCCATATGAAGAGCGAAATCGCGAAGTGGGCGAAAGTCATCCGCGAAAGCAACATCAGCCTGGAGTGAGGGAATCCCGACGATGCGACTGGTGAGCTATGGGCCGATGGGCGAGGAACGGGCGGGGATCCTCGTCGGCGGCGAGATCGTCGACCTGCAGCGCGCGGGCGCGCCGACGACGGACATGCGAGTCCTCCTCGAGCAACCCGATTGGCGCAGGGCGCTCGATCGGGCCTATGCGGCGCGCAGCTCGGTCAAGCCGATCGAGGCCCGCTCGGTCCGCCTCGGCGCGCCGGTACCCGTGCCGCGCAAGCTGATCATCGCCGGCGCGAACACCAAGTCCCATCTGAAAGAAGCCGCGCCAGTGCTCAAGGACGTCAGTCCGCCGCGCCAGCCGATGATCCTCGCCAAGGCGACCTCCAGCCTGTGCGGGCCGTACGACGACATCATTCACCCCCCCGAAACGAAAAAACTCGATTACGAAGTCGAGCTCGGCGTGGTCATTGGCCGGCGCGCGAGGCGCATCAAGGAGTCGCAGGTCAAGGAATACGTCGCGGGTTTCGTCACGGTGAATGAGCTCTCGGCGCGCGACATCCAGCTCGCCGAGCACGAAAGCAACCCCTTCTACCGGGTGCACTTTGTTGGCAAGAGCTTCGACACCTTCTGCCCGGCGGGGCCCGCCCTGGTCACGGTGGACGAGTTCGAGTGGGGGGGACCCCTAAAGATGCGCACGGAAGTGAACGGGCAGGTGCGCCAGGACAGCGACACGTCCGACCTGTACTTCGGGATCGAAGCGCTGGTGTCCTATATCAGCCAGTCCATGACGCTGTACCCGGGCGACTTGATCGCGACCGGCTCCCCGGCCGGGGTGGCGTTCTTCATGAAGCCGCCCGGCTTCCTGCGACCCGGCGATCGGGTGAAGTGCGAGATCGAACGAGTCGGTGCTGTCGAGAATCTCGTCCGGGCGGAGGAGCACTAGGCTGGATCGAATCGAACAGCGCGCGATGAAGTGGGACTGTCACTAGAATCTTTCGCGCTTGTTCTACTACCTCGACGAAGGGCGCGACGCCGATCTGGCGAAGCTCTTCGCCGCCGACGGCGTATCGCACCGGCAGGGCAAGGCGCTCAAGGGTTGCGACGGCTTCGAGAGGGCAGAATGGTGCTGACGGAGAAGTCGGTACAGGTTGCCCGCGTCGAATGCAGTTCATGATCTCTTTTCTCGAGCGGCGGGGGATCCTGCGGCCCCTGGAAGCAAGCGAAGGAAGGAGTAAGGATTGATGTCGAGAGTGTTGTCGTTTGCTGCAGGCGGCTATCGATATGTTCAGGGGGTATTCCAGTATTCGGCCGGCGTCGCCGCCGAACCAGGTTTCGAGATCGAGCGCGCGCGCTTCCTCCGCCCGGCGTCCCTCGCCGAAGGGTTCTCCGCCATCGATGCGCATCTCAGGGGCCTGAGCCGGCCGCTAACCGCGTTGTGCGCGTGCGAGCTCCGGTCGCCTGCTCCGTTCACCGAGGCCGGGTTTGCGGCATTCAATCGCGGGTACGTGGACCTGCTTGAGCGCCGGGGCGTCTTCCGAGAGGGCGTGAACCCGGTCGCACGCACTAATGTTTGCCCGGAGATTGGGGCGCCTGCTAGTGCCAGTCTCTATGCTTTTTCCTACACTGTGTCTGCCCGGCCGGGCGCGCGTGGCAGCTTCGTCCTAGCAGGGAGCGGTGAGGCGCCGGAAGGTAAACCCAACTACCGGGACCACGTGATCCGCCCGGGAGATCACTCGCCGAAGGGGTTGTCCGAGAAGGCGCGGTGGGTGCTGGGAGAGATGGAGCGGCGCATGGCTGCGCTCGGGTTTGATTGGTCTCATGCCACCGGTACCCATCTCTACACCGTCTACGACGTGCATCCCTTCCTCGCTGAAGAGATTGCGCGGCGTGGTGCGATGCCGGCGGGCCTTTCTTGGCACTTCGCCCGACCACCCGTCGAGGGTCTCGACTTCGAAATGGACGTGCGTGGGGTGGCGCGGGAGTCGGTGATCTAGCAGATCGACGTGTCGGTCCCGGAGCTGGGCTCCATCCGCGAGGCGGCAGAGGTGCCGCACGTCGTCCCTTCGGCGATCAGCCGGCAGATCGCCAAGCTGGAAGAGGAACCAGGCGCCTACATTGGCACGAGCGGATCGTTCATTGCTCGAAATCCGAGCGGATCTGCAATGATGAACCCCGTTCGCGACTCACATGGCAAACGCGCCCGCGTCGCCGACCCGCGGGCGCGGCGTTGACGGCCCGGGAGCGAAAGCGCATCATTTGATCAAATCGAGAAGCGGAGCCTGCGGCGTCGGGCCCCCCTGTCCAGGGCCCGGCGCGCAAGTCTCGCGGCGCACGCTAGGGGACGTTCGGTCAACCGAAGGAGGAATCGCCCATGAGACGCACGCTCAAGCTTGCTGCGGCCGCCGTCGCGTTCGCCTGCGGCACGGCGCTCGCCCAGTCGAACGAGATCCGCATCGGCATCATGCTGCCGACGTCGGGGCCGGCCGCGAAGTCCGGCCAGGATACGCTCGAAGGGGTCAAGCTCGCCTACGACATCATCAACGGCAGCTTCGACATCCCGCTGCCGTTCGCCAAGACGCAGGGCATCCCGAGCAAGGGCGGTGCGAAGATCCGCCTGATCATCGAGGACCACGGCGGCCGGCCCGAGCGTGGAGCCGCGATCGCCGAGCGCATGATCACGCAGGACAAGGTGCACCTTCTGCAAGGTGCCTTCCACAGCGCCGTGGCGGCGCCGGCGAGCCAGGTGGCGGAGAAGTACGGCATCCCGTTCGTCACCGGCACTTCCGAGTCGGCGGCGCTCACCGAGCGCGGGTTCAAGACCTTCTTCAGCGTCACGCCGACGTCGAACGACATCGCGCGCGACTTCTTCACCTTTCTCGCCGAGATCAGCAAGGAGAAGGGCGTGCCGCTGAAGTCGCTCGGCGTGATTCACGTGAACGACAACTGGGGCTCGAGCCTCGCCCAGGCGAGCGAGCAGCTCTACAAGCAGTACGGCTTCGAGAAGCTGTCGATGATCAGCTACAGCTCGCCGGTCGCTGACCTGCGGAGCGAGGTGCTGCGGCTGAAGGCCGACAATCCCGACGTGCTGCTCCAGGCGTCGTTCGACGCCGACGCGATCCTCGCGGTGCGCAGCTACCAAGCGCTTGCCTTCACGCCCAAGGCCATCCTCGCCATGGGCGCGAGCTTCGCGACCCCCGATTTCATCAAGGCGATGGGCAAGAACGCCGACTACGCGTTCTCGCACACCAAGTTCGACTCGGCGCTGATCCAGAAGCGCAAGGCGGCCGGCGAGGTGAACAGAATGTACGAACAGCGCGCCGGCCGGCCGCTCTGGGATGCGCCGGCGCGCGCGTTCACCGCGTCCCTGGTGATCGCCGACGCGCTGCAGCGCGCGAAATCGCTCGCGCCCGAGGACATCATCCAGGCGCTGCGCGAGACCAACATCGACGGCGCCGACACCATCTCGCCGTACAAGGGCGTGAGATTCAACGAGAAGGGCCAGAACGTCCTCGCCAACGGCCTCCTCACCCAGATCCAGGGCGGCCAGCACTACGCCGTGTGGCCGAAGGAGATCGCGGTTCGCGAGGCCGTGTTCCCGGCGCCGGCGTGGGACAAGCGCTGAGCGCCCCGCCCCCCGTCCCCTGATGCCACCCACCCGGGAGCCTTAGCGCTCCCGGGTGGCGGCTGCGTGCGGTCGGCGCCGCTGGCATGATCTACGCGCAGGTCGTCGTCGACGGCCTCATCGTCGGCCTCGTGTTTGCGCTGGTCGCGATGGGCCTGTCGCTCATCTACGGCGTGATGAACATCGTGAACTTCGCGCACGGCGAACTCATGATGCTCGCGATGTACCTCTGCTACTTCCTGTGGGCCGGATTCGGCCTCGATCCGCTCGTCTCGGCGCCGGTCGCCGCGGCGGCGATGTTCGCGCTGGGCGTCCTCATCTACCGCCTCGTCGCGCGGCACCTGCTCGAGTCCTCGATGGTTGCGCAAATGTTCGCCACGTTCGGCATGCTGGTGTTCTTCCAGGCACTGGTGAACTTCTTCTGGAAAGCCGACGCCCGGACCATCCCCGACAACTGGTCGACCGGTCACTTCAGCGTCGGCGGGTTGTTCTTCAACGGGCCGGAGCTCGTCGCCGGCCTCGGCGCGCTCGCCACCGCCGTGGCGCTCTTCTGGTTCATCAACCGCACCGAGACCGGGCTCGCGCTCCAGGCCGCCGCCGAGGATCCGCAGGTCGCGCGGTTGCTCGGCGTCAACACCGACCGGATGTACGCGCTGGCGTGGGGGCTGTCGGCGGCGACGGTGGGCGTCGCGGGCGCGCTGCTCGCGACGTATCTCGCGATCTATCCGCTGGTCGGCGCGAACTGGGCGCTGCCGGCGTTCGTGGCGGTGGCGATCGGCGGCTTCGGCAGCATCACCGGCGCGTTCTGGGGCGGCATCGTCATCGGGCTCGTGCAGACCGTTGGCGGGTTCCTCACCTCGCCGAGCTACAAGCTGCTGTTCGTCTACGCGCTGTACCTGCTGATCGTCCTGGTACGGCCGCACGGTATCATGGGCAAGCGATGAGCGCCGCCGCGCTGCCCGCGTCCCGCGCTGCGCTCGCTATCCCGGCGGCGTTGATCGCCGTGCTCGCGATCTATCCGTGGCTCGCAACGCTGCCGTTCCCGCAGCACATCGTGATCATGGCGCTGCTCTTCGCCACGATGGGCACGGCGTGGAACATCCTTGGCGGGCTCGCTGGCCAGGTGTCCTTCGGCCACGCCCTGTACTTCGGCATTGGCGCCTACACCGCCGCGTACTGCTACAAGCACTTTGCGCTATCCGCGCTCGTCACTTGGCCCGTTGCCCTCGTGATCTCGACTGCTGCGGCGGTCGTCATCGGCCTGCCGACGTTCCGGCTGCGCGGGCATTACTTCGTGCTCGCGAGCGTGTTCATCATGCAGGCGGTGTACATCGTCGTCGCCAACTGGGCCGCACTCGGCGCCGGGATCGGCATCGAGCTCCCGGTCTACAAAGCAAAAGACTGGATCGACGCGGCGTGGCATCTGCAATTCCGGGACTCGAAGCTGCCGTTCTACTACGCCGCGCTCGCGCTCTTCGTCGCCGCGCTCGCCGCGTTCGAATGGATCCGCAGCTCCCGGCTCGGGCTGCTCCTCACCGCGGTGCGCGAGGAGGAGGACGCGGCGCGCAGCCTCGGGGTCGACACCATGCGCTACAAGCTCGTTGCGCTCGTCATCAGCGCCGCGTTCACCACCCTGTGCGGCATGTTCTACGCGCATTACGTCCTGTACGTCGAGCCGGTCAGCACGACCTCGCTCGTGGTGAGCATCGAGATCGCGTTTGTCGCCATCTTCGGGGGCATCGGCACGCTCTGGGGCCCTACGCTTGGCGCGTTCGTGATCATCCCGATGACGGAGCTGCTTCGCGCCTACGTTTCGGGCCGGATCGCGCTCGGCATGGCAGGCACGCTGCAGGACGGCGGCGCCCTCGCTTACCTCAAGTACTACGCCGCCGGCGGCGGCGGGCAGATCGACATCCTGATCTACGGGCTGATCATCATCCTGATCGCCCGCTTTCAGCCGCGCGGCGTGCTCGGCTTTTTCCGGCGGCTCGACTGATGGCACGGCTCCTCGAGATCCGCGGGCTCACCAAACGCTTTGGCGGCGTGTACGCCAGCCACGACGTCAGCTTCGACGTCGACGCGGGCGCGATCGTCGGGCTCATCGGCCCGAACGGCGCCGGCAAGACAACGCTCTTCAACCTCGTCACCGGCTTCCTCGCGCCCGACACGGGAGAGGTGCGCTTCGACGGGCGCACGATCACCGGACTACGGCCCGACGTGCTCAGCCGCCGGGGCGTCGCGCGGACGTTCCAGGTCTTGAAGCCCTTCCCGCGGCTCACGGTGGAAGAGAACGTGATGGTCGGGGCGCTTGCCCAGGGCGACAGCATGGCAGTCGCGCGCGCGCAGGCGCGGCGCTGCCTCGAGCTCGTGGGCATCGGGCACAAGGCGGCCGACCTCGCCCGGAGCCTCTCCACCGGCCAGCGCAAGCGCCTCGAGATGGCGCGCGCGATGGCGACGCGGCCGCGACTGCTGCTGCTCGACGAGGTGACGGGCGGCGTCGACCAGCCGAGCATCCCGGGCCTGATCGAGCTCGTCGGCCGGCTGCGCGGCGAGGGTGTCACGCTGCTCGTCATCGAGCACAACGTGCGCGTCATCATGGAGCTCGCCGACAAGATCGTCTTCCTCCATCTCGGCGAGAAGCTCGCCGAGGGCGCACCGGCGGAGATCGCGCGCCATCCGGCCGTGAGGAGCCTCTACCTCGGCAGCCGCAATGCTTAGTGTGCGCGCGCTCGAGGTCGCGTACGGGGAGTTCCAGGTGCTCTGGGGCGTGTCGCTCGAGGTGGGCGCGGGAGAGGTCGTCTGCCTGCTCGGCCCCAACGGTGCGGGAAAGAGCACGGTCATGAATGCCATCACCGGGCTCGTGCCGCGGCGCGGCGGCAGCATCGCCTTCCAAGGCCACGACCTTGCGGCGGTGGCGACGCACGAGATGGTCGGGCGCGGCATCGCCCACGTGCTCGAGCGGCGGCGACTGTTTCCCACGCTCACCGTGCGCCAGAACCTGCTGCTCGGCGCGCACCATCCGAGCGCGCGGGAGCGGCGCGAGGAGACGCTGGCGTGGGTCGAGGGGCTCTTCCCGTTGCTCGTGGAGCGCCGCGATCAGCTCGCCGGCAGCATGTCGGGCGGCGAGCAGCAGCTCGTGGCGATCGCGCGCGGGCTGATGTCGCGGCCGCGGCTGCTGATGATCGACGAGCCGTTTCTGGGACTCTCGCCCACCGCGGTCGACCGGATCCTCGAGACGGTGCAGCGCGTCAACGGGAGCGGCGTGACGATGCTGTTCACCGAGCAGAACGTGCAACTCGCGCTCTCGGTGTCGCACCGCGGCTACGTCCTGGAGAGCGGGCGGATTGCGGTTGAAGGGCGCGGCGCCGAGCTGCTCGAGCACGAGCTTGTCCGCCGCGTCTATCTCGGGCTGTGAGGGCGAGGCCGGGATGAAGATCGAGACCTCGTACGGCTCGCACGAGACCCAGCGCGAGCGCGTCTATCACCAGATCAGGCTCGCGCTCATGGCCGGTGACTACGAGCCGGGCCAGAAAATCACGATCGCCGCGGTGGCGGCGGCGCTCGGCGTTTCGGCGACGCCGGTGCGCGAGGCGCTGCGGCGGCTCGCTGCGGAGCGGGCGCTTGTCATGCACCCGAACCGCTCGGTGCGGGTGCCGCGGCTCTCGCGCGAGGAGGTGCTGAACATCCGCGCCATCCGCCAGCAGCTGGAGGCGCTGGCGGCGAGACTCGCCGCCGCGCGCATCGACGAGGAGCGGATCGAGCGGCTCGTGCGCCTCCAGCTCGCGCTCGCCGCGGCACGCGACCGCGGCGACGGGCGGCGCATCCTGCACCTCAACGAGAAGTTCCACTTCATTGTGTACGAGGCGGCGGGCGTCCAGGTGCTCACCGACATCATCTCGACCCTGTGGCTGCACTCGGCGCCGACCCTCAACCTGCTGTTCAAGCCCGAGCACATCTCGCGCTACCCGCTCGCGGCGCAGAACCACAACAACCGCGCGCTGATCAAGGCGCTCCGCAGCCGCGACGGCGAGCGCGCGGCGCGGGCCGTAGCGGCCGAGATCGCGGTCGGCAGCCGCGTGCTCGACCAGCTCATGGCGGAGAACGGCCGGAATGCCGGCGCGCGAAGCCGTGGGGTCGGCCGAGTCAAGCCCCGGGGCCGCCCTCTTGCATTGCCGGACCGGCGGCGCTAGGATTTGATCAAATTTTAAGAACCGCGAGTCAAGCCCCGGCGGCGCCCGCTTGCCCCGCCGGACGGGCGGCACTCGGATCTGATCAAATCACGCCTCCCAGCGGACGGGCACTGTGGCCTACATCATCGGGGTCGACATCGGAGGCACCTTTACCGACGTCGCTGCTGTGGACGTCGCCAGCGGCGCCATCGCCACCACCAAGGCTCGGACCACGCCGACGGACCTCATCGTCGGCGTGCTGGACGCCCTCGGGCTGGCGGCGACCGACTTGGGCCTCGATCTGGACGACCTCCTCGCCGCCACGGTGAAGCTCGCCCACGGCACGACGCTGACCTCCAACATCATGTTCACGTGGACCGGCGCGCGCACCGGTCTGCTGGCGACGCGCGGCTTTGGCGACGAGATCCTCATCATGCGGGCCCGAGGGCGCGTCGCCGGGATGGGGCTCGGCGAGCGCCGCCACTATCGCGCGACGGACAAGCCGCCCAGGATCGTCTCGCCCGAGCTCATCGAGGAGGTCGTCGAGCGCGTCGATCACCACGGCCGCGCCCTGATCCCTCTCCAGCGCGCCGAGGCCCAGCGCGCGGTCGACGCTCTGCTCGCCCGCGGCGTCGAGTCCGTCGCCATCGCGCTCCTGTGGGCGCCCGAGAACCCGGCTCACGAGTTGCTCCTCGAGCGCGTCCTTCGGGAGAGCGCTCCCGGGGTGTACGTGAGTGTGTCCCACCGCCTCGCGCCCGTCCTTGGCGAGTACGAGCGTACTGCCACCGCGGTCGTGAACGCCTACGTCGGCCCGACCGTGGCCGCGTACCTGCGTGGGCTGGCCGACCGCGTCCGGCAGCGCGGCCTCGAGCGCCCGCTGCTGGTGCTCCAGGCGAACGGCGGGGTGGCCCAGGTGGACGAGACCATCCCCATCAACACCATCGAGTCGGGGCCGGCGGCGGGGATGGTGGCTGCGAAGGCGCTCATGGACGCCGCCGGCTACAAGAATGTCATCGCCACCGACGTCGGGGGCACGACGTTCAAGGTGGGGCTCCTGGTCGAAGGCGAGTGGTCCTTCGCGCCCGAGGCGATCATCAACCAGTACACGCTGCTGATCCCGATGATCGATCTTGTCTCCATCGGCGCCGGCGGCGGCAGCGTCGCGTGGGTTGATGAGACGCGCCTGCGCGTCGGGCCACGCAGCGCCGGGGCCGATCCCGGGCCGGCTGGCTACGGCTGGGGTGGCACCGAGCCTACGGTGACCGATGCGGATCTCGTCCTGGGCTTCCTCAATCCGGAGCGGTTCCTGGGTGGGCGCCTCAAGCTGCGTCCAGACCTCGCCGAGAAGGCGATCCGCGAGCGCGTCGCCGACCGGCTCCTCGGGGGCGACGTGGAGCGGGCAGCGGCCGGGATTCGCCAGGTGGTGGACTCGCAGATGGCGGACTTGGTCCGCAAGATGAGCATCGAGCGCGGCCACGACCCGCGGCGGTTCGTCCTGATGGCGTACGGGGGCGCCGGTCCGCTCCACGCCGCGGCCTACGCTCGTCAGGTCGGCGTCGAGCAGGTCGTGGTGCCGCCCGCGGCCACGGTCTTCTCCGCCTTCGGAGCGGCTGCGTCCGACATTCGCCACTCGCTGCAGCGGTCGGTGCCGGGCGAGTTCCCCGACCAACTTCCGGCGATCGCGACAGCCTACGCGAGCATGGAGGCGGAGGCACGCGCGCTCCTCGGGCGGCAGGGCATCCCCGCCGCGCGCGTGCGTCTCCAGCGGTGGGCGGACATGCGGTACGCACGCCAGCTCCACGACGTACGCGTGTCGGTGCCCGATGGCGTCATCGACGCCGCATTCGCCGACGGAGTTCGCCACGCCTTCACCGAGCGCTACGCCGCGCTCTACGGGAAGAGCGCCGTCCTCGAGAAGCTTGGGGTGCGCGTACTGCGCGTTGGCGTCGAGGCGGTGGGCGTCATCGAGAAGCCCGTCCTCCCCGCCACCGAGCTCCACGGCCCCGATCCCTCGGCCGCCGAAGAGGCTCCGCGGCCCATCTACTGGCCCGAGGCGGGCAAGCGGCTCCCGACGCGGGTCTACGACGGGCTCAAGCTGCGGGCGGGAAACGCGCTGGAAGGACCGGCGGTCATCGAACTGCCGGGGACCACGATCGCGCTGCCGCCCGGTGATCGGGCTGTCATCGATCGCTTCGGCAACACCGTCATCACGCTCGGCACCATGAGGTCGCCCCGATGAACACGCCCGCATTCGACCCCGTCACCTTCGAGGTGATCTGGCATCGCCTCCTCGACATCAGCGAGGAGATGGGAATCAAGTACATGCGCACGTCGGGCTCTCCGATCGTGGTGGGCGGTTACGACGCGAGCACGGGCATCTCCCTGCCTGATGGCCAGATCGTGGCCATCGGCCCCTACATCACCACGCAGGGCACGGTGCTCGCCCTCATCGCCAGCGCCGTGCTCGAGCGGTGCGTGAAGAACCCGGGGATCGGCCCGGGCGACATGTTCATGTGCAGCGACCCCTACCTCGGGGCGACCCACCAGTCCGACGTCGCCACGGTCGCGCCTGCCTTTCGCGACGGCGAGCTGACGGCGTGGGTCGGGGCGTCTGGACACTGGCTCGACGTGGGCGGACCGGAGCCGGGCAGCCTCAACATGAACGCCTACTCCGTCTTCGACGAGGGGCTGCGACTGCCGCCCTTTCGCATCGTCGAGGGTGGACGCGTCCGCGAAGATCTGGTCTCGCTGATCATGAACAACGTTCGCGATCCGCTCTCGGAGCTCGACCTCCGGGGGCAGATCGTGGCCTGCGCGGCCGGCGTCGAGCGCCTGGACGCGCTCTACGACCAGTACGGCGTTGCCGTCGTGCAGGGCGTAATGCGCGAGGCGATCGCGCACGTCGAGCGGCGCCTCCGTACCCGGCTCCGGGAGCTCCCCGACGGCGTGTGGCGCGAGGTGCAGTTTCTCGACCACGACGGCCACACGCCCACGCTGCACAAGATCGTCTGCACCGTGACGAAGCGCGGCGACCAGCTCCGCGTCGACTTCACCGGAACCGACCCCCAGGCGAGCGGCTACATCAACTGCGCCTGGGGCGGCGTCCGGGCGGCGACGCTCGCGGCCATGTTCATCATGCTGGCGTGGGACCTTCCGTGGAACGAGGGCGTGGCGCGCTGCCTTGAGCTGGTGGCGCCGCCGGGTACGGTGTGCACCGCGGTTTACCCGGCGCCCGTGAGCCTCGCCACCATCTCGGCGATCATCGTCAGCGTCACCGCAGTGTTCGGGGCGCTCTCGAAGATGCTCCTGGCGAGCCCGCGCCACCACAAGGAGGCGATGGCGAACTGGGGCGGCACGTCGGTGGCCCCGACCTTCGCCGGGCTGAACGAGCGCGGCATCATGACCGTGAACGGTGAGACCAGCCACTTCGCCATGGGCTGCGGGGCGCGCACGTTTTCCGACGGTGTCGACACCGGTGGCATCATCGTCAACACGACGGCCAGCATCCCGCCCATCGAGACGGTCGAGGCCGAGTTCCCGATACTCTATCTGTTCCGTCGCCAGACGATCGACTCCGGCGGTCCCGGCAAGTACCGGGGAGGTGTCGGCGCCGGCGTGGCGGTCGTCCCCTGGGACGCCGGCGGCCCGCTCGAGTCGGCCTTCGGCGGGACCGGCGCCGAGGTTCCCAACGCCTACGGCCTAGCCGGCGGGCTCCCTGGCGGGGCCGTGAAGTACGTCCGCTACCGTGGGACGAGCGTCCAGGCGCGGCTCTCGCGTGGCGAGCCGCTCGCCGCGGACGTCCACGAGCTCGACGGTGAGCCAAACGTGACGTACCTGAAGCACTCGCGTTCGCCGTTCCCGCCCGACATGGTCGAGTACCACTGCTGGCAGGGCGGCGGCGGCTACGGCGACCCGCTCGAGCGCGACCCTTCCATGGTGGCGCAGGACGTCCGCAGCCGGATCGTCTCCATGCGGGTCGCCCGCGAAATCTACGGCGTCGTCCTGGTCGACGGACACGTCGACGAGGAGGCCACGCGCGAGCTGCGCGAATCGGTCCGCCGCGCCCGGCTCTCGCGCGCGCGGCCGGGCACGGAGGTATTCCTCGCGGGTAGCGACGTCGACGGACCGCCGATCGAGATCCCAGAGACGCCAAGCGCCGGCGGACGGCTCTCCTTCGGCGACCTGCTGGAGTTCGACTTCGACGCTGACCAGATCCGGTGTCGACCGTGTCGAGCGGTGCTCGGGCCGGCGCGCGGAGATTTCCGCCTGGGTTGCCTTGTAGAAGAGGCGCCGGTCACCAGTGCCGGTCCCGGACGCGGCGAGGACTACGACGCCGGCCGCATCCACCTGCGCCTTTCCTACTGCCCCGGCTGCGGACGACAGCTTGACGCTCAGGTAGCGCTCCGAGACGGCCACCCGCCCTCCGGGTTCCGCCTCCTCGGCGCACCCGACGTCAGTGGCCAGCGATCTCAGTGATTCGGAGCTGATTCGACGCGATGTTCAAAGGCTTCGCCGGGCGGCTGGTAAGGCCGCTATGAAGCCAGGAATAGCTGCGCCCCGTGGCGCGGCTATCATGCCGCGCCCCGCCGGCGCTCGAACTCGGTTCAGGTGATGCGCTGAATTACCCGGATCAGGTCAGCGGCGCCCGGCACGGTCTTGCCGAAGTCGTCCCAGACCGGGCGCATTACATCGATCCACTTCGGCCGGTCGGAGAGCGTGAGGAACGTCATGCCGTTCTTCTTCGCCTCGGCCTCGCCCGAGGAGAGCTTCTCCTCGAACACCCTGCGCTCGTAGACGGCCGACTCGCGCGCCGTCTCGACGAGCACCCGCTGCAAGTCGGCCGGCTGGCTGTCAAAGAAGGCCTTCGACATGATCAATGGGCGCGGCTCGACCAGGTAGGTCGACAGGGTGTTGAACTTGGCGACCTCGTAGAGCTTGAGTGTCGTCACCGAGAGCAGGTCGTTCGCCGTGCCGTCGACGGTGCCCTGCTGGAGCGCGGTGTAGATCTGCGGGTAAGGGATCGGCGCCGGCACCGCGCCGAGCGCGCGGAAGCCGTCGATGACCGCCTTGTTTTCGATCACCCGCATCTTCAGCCCCTTGAAGTCTCCGAGGCTGCGGATCTGCTTGGTGCGCGTCTGAAAGTGCTGGTCACCGGTGCTGTAATAGCCGAGCACCTTGAAGCCCTTGGTCTCGGCCTCGCGCGCGATGCGCTCGCCGAGCTCGCCGTCCGCGAGCTGGTACATGTGCTTCAGGTCCCGGATCAGGAACGGCAGCTGGACCACGTTGTACGAGGGCACGAAGCCCGCCCAGGCCCCGGCGCCGATGCCGATGTGGATCGAGCCGGCGAGCACGCCTTCGTTGATCGTGCGCTCGTTGCCGAGCTGCGCGGTGTGGAAGATCTGCATCTCCACCGTGCCCGCGGTGCGGCTCTCGAGCAGCTCTTTCCACTTCTTCGCGCCGTCGACGTAGGGAAAGCTCTCCGCCGCGATTGTCGCGAACCTGAGCTGGATCTTCTGCGGCAGCCTCACCACTGCGGGCGCCTGGCCGAACGCCGGGCCGGACGCAGCAGCGATCGACGCGGCGCTGGCGAGCGCGGTGTTGAGGAATCGCCGGCGGTTGAAGGAACCGTTGGATTGTTCAGACATGGCATGACCTCCTCTTGTGGAACTACCGACCGTAAGCGAGCTTCGGGAGAACGAGCGTGAGCCACGGGATCGCGATCAGGATCAGGATCCCGAAGAACAGTACCAGCACGTACGGCGTCATCGCACGGATCGTCTGATCCACGCGCAGATTCGCGAAGCTCGCGGCGATGTAGAGCCCGACGCCCACCGGCGGCAGGAACAGGCCGAGCCCGATCGCCGCGACCACGACCACCGAGTAGTGCAGCGGATCGATGCCGAGCTTGGCGACGATCGGCAGGAAGATCGGCAGGCAGATGATCACTGCCGGCAGCCCCTCGAGGATCGCGCCGAGCACGACAAAGATCACGATGCTGACGACGAAGAAGAACCACGGCTCGCGCGACACCGCGAGCATCGCGTTGGCGAGATGCGTCGGCACCTGCTCGACCGCCAGCAGCCACGAGAAGCTTGACGCGGCCCCGACCATAAAGATCACGACGCCGCTCGTCACCGCACTGTCGACCAGGATCTTCGGCAGCGCTCGCCAGGGGATCTCCTTGTAGACGAACACCCCGACGATGAACGCGTAGAGCACCGCGAGCACCGCCGCCTCGGTTGGGTCGGCGATGCCGCCGAGGATGGCGCCGAAGATAATCACCGGCATCATCAGCGGGACGAGCGCCCCGCGCAGCGCACGGCCGAGCTCGGCGAGGTTCGCGCGCGCCTCGCCCGCGAGCCCCTCGCGCCGCGCCTGGACGTAGATGAGCAGCATGATCGCAGCCGCGAGCACCGCAGCCGGGATGAACCCGGCGAGGAACATCGCGCCGACCGAAAGCCCTGCGATCTGCGCAATGATCACCATCAGCAGGCACGGCGGGATCAGGATGCCCATGGCCGAGGCGGCGGAGACGATCGCCACCGCCCGCTCGGGCTTGAAGCCGGCTCGGACCAGAGCGGGGACCATCAGCGCCCCGATCGCCGACACGTCGGCGACGGTCGAGCCGGAGATGCCCGAGAACAGCATCTCGCTCACGACCACCACCATGCCCAGCCCGCCGCGCACATGGCCGATCAGCACCCTGGCGAGATGCACCAGGCGCGCCGAGATGCCGCCGGTCTCCATCAGCGCGCCGGCGAGGATGAACAGCGGGATCGCGAGCAGCACGAACGAGTCGGCGCCCTCGAACATCCGTTGTGGCACGACGAGCAACGGAGCGACGCCGGAAACCGCGAGACCGATCGCCGCGGAGATGCCGAGGGCGAACGCGACCGGCGCAGTGAGCGCGATCATGACGAGGAAGCTCAGGATGACGAGGGCGACCACCATGGCCTAATGGATTCCTCCCTCCGCGCTCATTCGGCTCGCTCCGGGAGCCCGGGCGCGTGGCCGTGCGGCTCCGGCAAGGCACCGGACCGGAGCGCGGCGACGAGATGGCGCACAGCAAAAAGGAGCATCAGCGCGCCGCTGATCGGCGCGATGAGATACAGATAGCCGATGCGCCAGCCCATCACCGGCGAGCTCTGATTCCAGGTCACGCGCGTGATGTCGATGCCGTTCTTGATCATGATCGCGGCGAGCGCCATGACCACGGCGATCGCGAAGATCCGGGTGAATCGACGCGCACCGGCGGGTATCCACTGATTGACGAGCGTGAGCTGGAAGTGCGCCCAGCGCTTCACCGCGACCGTGGCGCCGACGAAAGTCAGCCAGATCTGCAGATAGCGCGCGAGCTCTTCGGTCCAGCCGAGCCCGATGTGGAGGAAGTAGCGGAAGAACACGCCGGCAAAGACGATGGCGCAGATCGCGAGCAGCATCGCGGCGAGGGCGGTCTCGAGGCTGTTCGCGGCGAGCCAGACGACCGCGGCGCCCGCCGACGTCGGGGGGCGGGGGCTCGGAGCAGGCGCTGCCGTCGTCGACACGGGGAGGGTCCTCAGGCGGACGGCGGATTTGCCTCGAGCACCGTCGCGTCGCGGCCGGCGCGGTGCGCCACGGCCTCGATCTGGACGAGCGCCCGCGGATCGGGAAGCGCGCCGACCACGGTCGCGCGCGGCGGATAGGGCGCCGCAACGAAGGCGCCGTAGCCCGCGTTGTACGGCGCGTAATGGCGCCAGTCGGTTAGGACGTTCGAGGTCCGCACGACGTCCTCGACTGCCATGCCGACTTCCTCGAGCAGCGCTCGTACGCGCGCCCAGGCGGCGCGCGTTTGCTGCTCGGCATCGCCGGGCAGCGAGCCGTCGGCGGCGACGCCGAGCTGACCGCCGATGTAGAGCTCGTCGTCGGCGAGCATCGCCGGCGACACTCCACGGAGCGCCGTCAGCGCGCCGAGGCCGCCAACCGGGCGCCCGCCGCCCGCGACTGCGGTCGACTCGATCTCGACGAGCTGCGCCGGATGGCACAGCGAGGTCGCGACGATGGTGCGCGCCGGGCAGGGCGGCGGGAAGAACCGCGCGTACGCCGCCTCGAAGGCCGGGTAGTGCCGGACGTCGGCAAGCGACACGTTCACCATCACCACGTCGCGAGCGCTGAGTCCGGCCGCCTCGAGCGCCGAAGCGAGATCGCGCAGGGCGTGCTCCGTCTGCGCCCCGGCGTCGGAACCACCGACCACCGCGCCGCGGTCGTCGCTCGGCGAGGCCGTGTGCCAGTGATGGCTGCCGACACGCAGGCCGCTCGCAAGATGCTCTCGGGCTCGGCCGACGACGGCGATGAGCTCCGCCTCGACCGTCGCCTGCGGGAGCGGAAAGCCCCAGGTGCCGAGCGTGACCGTGCTCGGCCGCCGGTCCCCGAACCGGCGGCGATAGACCTCGTCGTACGCGGCGAGATCGCGCCAGTCGGCGACGAAGCTGCGGAACCGCACCACGTCCCGCAGCCCCCCGCCGAGCAGCCCGAGCGCGATCTCGAAGTTGTCGAACAGTCGCTCGACCTGGGCGGTCATGTCGGCGAGGCCGGGCGCCTCGCCGGCGAGCCGCCGCTGCGGGTCGGTCCCTGCCGCCGCGCCGAGATGGATCACGTCGCCGACGCGCACGCCGTGGGAGAAGTGCGCGATCGGCTTCATGAGCCGATCGGTCGTGACCACGGTCTTTGGCATGGACGCCGGCTCGCCTCGCGCCGCCTCACTCCTCGAACACGCGGATCGTGCAGTCCTCGCCGCCTTCCTTCCAGGTGCGCAGCCCGACCTGCTCGAGCAGCGCCCACTGGGGCTCGCTGATGCGGCCAATGACGTTCACCGGGATCGGCCCGCGCCAGTCATTGATGGTTTCCGCTCCGTAGAACCAGCCGATCGCCTCGAAGCCGGTGTAATCGCGCGTTTCGGGATTCTCCCGGCCGTAGATGACGTCGCCGATGCTCGCGCGCGTGGACTGGTTCTCCCGCGGCGGCTTGTTCGGGAGATCGATCGGCGTATGCGTCTCGCGCCCGGACCAGCGCGCGTTGTAGGCCTTCAGCGTCACCGGCAGCACGGCCTTGATCGCCGCCCAGGTCCGCGGGACCTTGTCGACGAAGATCGTCGCGGTGAACACGCCGCCTCTCGCCATCCTGAACTCCAGCTTCGCCATCGTTCGATCTCCCAGGTTGTGAGCGGCGGCTACATGTAGGCGCCGCCGTTGACGGACAGGGTCTGGCCGGTGATGTAGCTCGACTCGGCGGCGGCGAGGAACACCGCGGCGCCGGTTACTTCGTCGACCGCTCCGAAGCGGCCGAGCGGGGTGATCGCGATCAACCGCTCGCGCAGCTCCGGCGGGAAGCCCGCGGTCATGTCGGTCTCGATGTCGGCGGGGGCGAGGCAGTTCACGCGGATCGCGAGCGGCGCGAACCGCCGCGCGAGCGACTTCGTGAGGCCTATCACCGCGGCCTTCGAGGACGCGTAGGCGGGGCTCCCCGCGATGCCGCCGTTCTGGCCAGCGATCGACGAGACGTTGAGGATGCTGCCGCCGCCGCGGTCGCGCATGGAACGCGCCGCCTCGCGCGCGAGGAAGAACGTCGCACGGAGGTTGACGGCGTGAATCCGGTCCCATTCCTCGGGCGTGAGCTCCCATTCGCTCGCGCGGCTCACGACGCCGGCGTTGTTCACCAGGATGTCGATGCCACCGAAGCGCCGGACCGCCGCCTCGACGAGCCGACCTGGCGCCGCCGGATCGCCGAGCTCGGCCACCACCCCCTCGTAAGCCGCGTCCGGCGGGAGCGCCCGGCGCGCCGCTTCGACGGTGCGCTCGCTCGTCCCGCAGAACGCGACGCGTGCACCCTCGGCGAGGTACGCGCGCACGATGCCGTGCCCGATGCCGCGGGTGCCGCCGGTGACGAGCGCGACCTTGTTCGCGAGACGGTGCATGTGCCTACCTCGTGCAGAGCGGCGGATGCGCCGCGTCGACCGCGGCACGCATCTCGGCGCGCAACCGCTCGGTGGCGGCTGGATCGACTTCCAGCGTCCTCGGATCGATGACTACGCCGTAGTCGGCGCGTGCCGACTCGACGGTGACCTTCTCGTCGCGCACGTCGCGCAGCACCGCCTCGACCGCGCGTTCGAACGGCCAACCGTAGCCGCCGCCGCCCGCCATTACGTGACGCACGACCTCGCCCGCGGCGATCGGGCGGTTCTTGACCTTCGACTCGAGCGTGACGTTGGCGCCATCTGGGTCGTAGACGTTCTTGCTGCGCCCGCCGGGCTTGCCGCCGTACAGGCCGTAGGGCGCGAAGCGCACACGGTCGGCGCGCATCTGGAGCGTGCCGCGGTCGGCGAGATAGCGGTACTCGCGCACTAGCCCCAGCCCGCCGCGATACTTGCCGGGGCCGCCGGAATCCGGCACGTAGCCATACTGCACGACCTCGATCGGATACTCGGTCTCGAGGACCTCGACCGGCGTGTTCGACTGCAGCCCGGTAATGTTGGAGGCGGTGTCGATGCCGTCGAGCGTCGCGCGCGCGCCCCAGGCGCCCGAGATCGTCTCCATATAGATGAATCGCTCCTGGTTCCGGTCGCGGCCTTCCATCAGCACGATCGAGGTGCCGCCCTCGTCGGCGGCGATCGCGCGATCGGGCATCGCGGCCGCGAGCGCGCCGAAAAGCACGTTGTTGGTGCGGTAGATCGTGAGCCCGCGCATGAACGTCGCGCCCGGAAACGCCACGTTGAGCACCGTGCCTAGCGGCGCGATCACCTCGATCGGCCGGAAGAAGCCGGAGTTCGGCGGGAACGGCGTGCCGCAGAAGCACTTCACTGCAGTGTACGTGCTCGCCTTGGTGACCGAGAGCGAGCAGTTGAGCGAGCCGCGCACCTGCGGCGCCGAGCCGGAGAAGTCGGCGAGCACGCGGTCGCCGGAGATCGTGAGCTTCAGCCGGATCGGGATCGGATCGGGATCCATCCCGTCCTCGTCGATGTAGTCGACGAACTCGTACGTGCCGTCCGGCATCTTGCGAATCTCCTCGCGGCACAACCGCTCGCTGTAATCGAGCAACGCCTGCATGCCGTTCACGACAGTGTCGACGCCGTAGCGCTCCACCAGCCGCAGGACCTGGCGCTCCCCGATCTGGCACGCGGCGCGCTGCGCCTCGAGGTCGCCCTGGAGCATCGTCGGGAAGCGGACGTTGCGCAGGATCAGCTCGTAGAGCGCCTTGTTCGGCCGCCCGCGCTCGTACAGCTTCACGATCGGGATGCGCAGGCCCTCCTGGAAGATCTCGGTCGCCTCGCTCGAGGCGCTGCCCGGTGTCATGCCGCCGACGTCGACGTGATGCGCACAGGTCGAGGCGAACGCGATCAGCCGCTCGCCGGCGAACACCGGCATGAACATGAAGATGTCCGGCAGGTGCGAGCCGCCCTCGTACGGATCGGACAGGATGAAGACGTCGCCCGGATGGATGTCGCCGCCGAACTTCGCGATCGTCGGCAGGAGAGCGTCAGGAGTCGAGCACATCATCACCGGGATGTTGATGCCCTGCGCGATCAACTCGCCCGTCGCGGTGCAGAGCGAGGCCGAGTAGTCCATGCAGTCCTTGATCATCGTCGAGCGCGCGCTGCGGACGATCGTGTACGCCATCTCGTCGGCGATCGCGTCGAGCCCGTTCCGCAACACCTCGAATGTGATCGGGTCGATGCCGAGCGCTCGGGGTTCGGGGCTGTTCATGGTTTCTGCTCCAGGGCGATGAAGCCGAGGTCGGTGCGCCGCGCCGTCCAGTCCGGCGGCACGACGACGGTGGAGTCGTACTCTTCGACGATCAGGGGACCCGCGGCCGGGGCCGTGTCGAGGTCCGCGCGCCCGATGACCGGCGTCGACACCCGGCCCCGCGCCACGCCGAAGTAGACGGCGCGATCGCTCCTCTTCACGGCGCGTCCGGCGCCGAGGCGGTTCCAGGGCACCGCTGCGCCGTTCGCGCGCCGGCCGCGCGCGCGCACCTTGAATGCGACCACCTCGACGCGCTCGTCGCGGATGGCGTAGCCGTAGGTCTGCTCATGCTCGCGGTGGAACGCCTCGCCGAGCGCGGCGAGGTCGGCGGCCGCGAGCGAGCGCTCCGGCAGCGGCAGCATGAGCTCGGAGATCTGTTTGCGGTAGTGCAGGTCGGCGAACCGGGCGAGCTCGAGGCTCGCCGCGCCGAAGCCCTCGCTCGCCAGGTCGGCGCGTGCGCGCGCCTCCATCTCGCACAGGATCGCTTCGGCACGTTCCGGGTCGAGCTTCCCGACTTCCGTCAGCACCGAGCGCGTGTAGAGCTGCTCCACCGGGGCAGCGAGCAGCCCGAGCGAGCTGAACAGGCCCGGGTAGGGCGGGACGACGATGCGCGCGATATCCAGGTCCTGCGCGAGGCCGGCGGCGTGGACTGGCCCGCTGCCGCCGAACGCGATCAGCGCGAAGTCGCGCGGGTCGCGGCCGCGCTCGATCGACACCGAGCGGATCGCTCGCTGCATCGCCACGTTCGCAATCCGATGGATCCCCTCGGCCGCCTGGACGAGCGTGAGGCCGAGCGGTCTCGCGATCGCGTCGCCAATCGCGAGCTCGGCGCGCGCCGGGTCGAGCTTCAGCTCGCCGCCGACGAGATGGCCGGGGTTGAGGTAGCCGAGGAGCACGTTCGCGTCGGTGACGGTCGGGCGCTCGCCCCCGAGCGCGTAGCAGGCCGGCCCGGGCGCAGCGCCTGCGCTCTCCGGGCCCACGCGCAGCACGCCGCCGGGGTCGATCCAGACGATCGAGCCGCCGCCCGCGCCGACCTCGGCGATGTCGATCGCCGGGATGCGGATCAGATGCCCGCCGCCCTTGATGAGGCGGCTCGGCTGCGACACCTGGCTGCCCACCTCGTACTCCGGCGAGAGGTGGATCTCGCCGCGCTCGACGATCGATGCCTTGGCGGTCGTGCCGCCCATGTCGAAGGTGATCAGGTTCTCGAATCCCGCGGCGCGTCCCGCCGCTGCGGCGGCGATCACGCCGGCTGCCGGCCCGCTCTCGATGATCCGGACCGGCCGGTCGGCGGCGCCGGCGTCGGAGACCAGCCCGCCGCTCGACTGCATCACGAGCAGCGGCGCGCGCACGCCCAGCCGATCCAGGTGGGCGCGCAGGTTCCGCAGGTAGCGGGCGATCACCGGCTTCACGTAGGCGTCGACCACGGTCGAAGCCGTGCGCTCGTACTCGCGCAGCTCGGGCAGCACGTCGCAGGAGAGCGAGACGAACGGGAACTCGCCCTCCGCGACCCGGCCGACGGCGCGCTCGTGCTCGGCGTTGGCGTAGCTATGCAGGAAGCAGATGGCGAGCGCTTCGACCCCCTTCTCCTTCAGCCGCGCGATCGCGGCGCGGGCCGAGTCGAGATCGAGCGGGATGCGCACCTCGCCGTCGGGCCCGACGCGCTCGGTCACCTCCAGCCGCCGCTCGCGCCGCACGATCGGCTCGGGCTTCTCCCACTGCAGGTCGTACAGCACCGGCAGCCGCACGCGGCGGATCTCGAGCACGTCGCGAAACCCCCGGGTCGTGAGGAGCCCTACTTTCGCGCCCTTCTTCTCGAGGATCGCGTTGGTGGCCACCGTCGTGCCGTGGTCGATCTCGGACACCGCCGCCGGCGGGAGGCCGGTCCGGTCGAGGAACGCGCGAACGGCCGCGACGACGGCGCGGCCGAAGTCTTCCGGCGTCGAGAGGAGCTTCAGCGCGTGCACCGAGCCGTCGGCGCGGAGCACGACAACGTCGGTGAAGGTGCCGCCGATGTCGGCGCCGATGCGGATCGGGGCTGCTGCCGCCATGGGGCGTGCGGTTTCCCGGGCTGGGTACGCGCCAGGGCGGGGTTGGGCCGCGGCGCCAAAATTTGATCAAATCCTAGCGCTGCCGGTCCGGCGGCGCAAGAGGGGTTTACGTTTCTGGACACAACCGAGGCTCAGATCCGGCGGCAGCGAATCGGCGGGATGCTGGACTTCTACGAGCGCTGTGGTCCGCAAATACTCGATCAACCTGCCGTCTCGATGAGCGAATACTCGTGACGCAGCCCACCCAACACGGATCTGGCACGCACCACCAGGCGCTCGCCGAGACGATGTCGGGAGTTCTTTTTCGAAGCTAGCATCGGCGTCGCCGGCGGATCAGGAACACCCGGCCCTAACGCCATGTGCGGGGGCGACCCGTTGTAATACGCTCTCCAATCTTTGAGAATCGCACGCAGGTGCGCTTCGGACGCCGGAATCAGCCAGTCCAGGCACTCGCGCCTGATCGTTCCGATCATGCGTTCGCAGATCGCATTGGCCATCGGGCTGTGCAGCGGCGACTTCAGGACCTTGAGCCCGAGCCGTTCGATTGATTCATCCAGGCTCTTCGCGAAGATGCTGTCGCGGTCGTGGATCAGATAGCGATAGCGAACCTGCCGTGGCGCGCCAGGAACACCACGGGGGTGCGCGCCACCTTCCGCCGCCTGACTTCCATATTAACAAGCTTAGACAGCCCGCTGCCGCCAATGATCGCGAGCATCGGCGCTAGATTTCGCGCATGGCGCGGATCTCGGGCAGGTTCGGCCAGAAGCCTTTCGCGTCCATCCCGCAGCCGAACACGAAGCGATCCGGAATCCTGAGCCCGACGAAATCAGCCGCGATCGGCTTGGCGTACGCGAGCATTTTCTCCACCAGCATCGCGCAGTAGAAGGCCTGCGCTCCGAGCGCGAGCAGCCGGTCGCGGATCGCGCTCATCGTCTGGCCGCCATCGAGGATGTCGTCCAGCACCAGCACGGTGCGGCCCTTCACGCCGTCGGGCGGCGTGACGCGCCACTCGACGCGCGCGCCGCGGGTCGCCGGCTCGTAGCGCGAGGCGTGGATATAGTCGAAGGCGAGCGGGAAGCGCAGGAGCGGCAGGATCTGCCCGGCGAACACCACCGCTCCTCCCATGACGATAAGGACGAGCGGGCAGGCGCCCGCGAGCCGCGTCTCGATCTGCGTCGCGACGTCGCGCACCGCTGCCTGGACCTCCTCGGCGCTCGCGATCGGGTCCGCTGATCCGGCAAGATCAGCGCGACCCGGAACCGCCCTCGCCGGCGGCAGGAAAGGTCCGGTAACCGAAACGATTGATTAAGCGTAAGGCTGCGAGTACGTGAGCTTCGCAATCCGAGCCAAGGTCTGGTTACGGGGCCAATACCGGTCGTTCGCGAAATGCGAAGAACCCAGGACAGGGTCCAGCGTCGCATCCTGCCCCCATCGGAATTGGCTGTTGCGCTGTTGTCTTCGCGCGCCAGGTTGCCATCGTGGATGGTGTACGC
>Ga0184637_10000547_pt1 | contig 28015 bp, 28 predicted proteins | sample PLM3_127_b2_FD_133143 | JGI IMG/M metagenome (GOLD analysis project Ga0184637, IMG submission 133143) | Groundwater sediment microbial communities from an aquifer in East River, Colorado, USA - PLM3_127_b2 | ecosystem: Environmental > Terrestrial > Soil > Riparian zone | place: USA: East River... | reverse complement strand
CCCCACTGCGCTTCTCGCCGGCGCATCCCTCCTGATCGCCCTCGCCTTCGCCCTTCCGCTCGGGATCCTCGCGGCCCTCCGCCAGGGAAGTCTCCTCGATCGCGGAGCGATCCTCCTTGCCCTCACGGGGGTCGCGATCCCCAACTTCGTTCTGGGACCTCTCCTGATCTTGGCGTTCTCGATCGGCCTCGGCTGGACGCCGGTCTCCGGGGCCGAGGGTCCGTCGCATCTCATCCTCCCTGCCCTCACGCTCGGGACCGCCATGGCGGGGATCCTCTCGCGCATGATCCGCTCGAGCCTGCTCGAAACGCTGGGGGAGGAGTATCTCAGGACCGCCAGGGCCAAGGGTCTTCCGGAGCGCGCCGTCATCCTCCGCCATGCCCTTCGAACAAGCCTCATCCCCGTCATCACGGTCGTCGGCCTTCAGGCCGGCGGCCTTCTTTCCGGCGCCCTGATCACCGAGACCATCTTCGCCTGGCCCGGACTCGGCCGACTCACGATCCAGGCGATCAATTCCCGCGACTACCCGTTGGTTCAGGGAGCGGTCCTCTTCATCGCACTGGGGTACGTCGCCGTGAACCTCGTCACCGATCTCCTCTATGCCCGCGCGGACCCGCGAATCCGGCTTCGGTAGGGCACGCGTGGGAATCGTCGCGGGGGTCGCGACGCTTCTCGCGCTCCTCGTGGTGGCCAGCGCCGCGCCGTGGCTGGCGCCGGCCCCACCCTCCACCGTGGCGCTCGCGGACGGCCTCAAAGGGCCGAGCGCTCATCATCCTCTGGGGCAGGACCGATTGGGACGAGACATTCTCGCCCGGATCTTTTATGGGGCCCGGGCCTCGCTCCTCGTGGGGGGGCTGACCGTCACGCTTTCGGCCGGCATCGGCCTGCTCTTCGGCGGAATCTCCGGCTTCGTCGGGGGACGGCTCGACGACAGCCTCATGCGCTTGACCGAGATCCTTCAGGCCTTCCCGGGCATCCTCCTGGCCATCGCCTTCTCGGCGATCCTGGGCCCGAGTCTCACCAACGTCGTCGTCGCCCTCTCGCTGATCGGCTGGGTGGGCTACGCGAGGCTCACGCGGGGGCAGGTGCTTCTGGCAAGAGAGCTGCCCTATGTGGAGGCGGCTCAGAGCCTGGGGGCCTCAGCGCCACGGATCCTCGTCGGCCACATCGCGCCGAACATTCTCGCTCCGCTTCTGGTGGAGGCGAGCTTTGGGATGGCGGGAGCCATCGTGGGGGAAGCGAGCCTCTCTTTCCTCGGCCTCGGGGTGCAGCCACCCACGCCCAGCTGGGGGAGCATGCTCAACGAGGCGCGCGCCTATCTCATGGTCGCCCCGCACCTCCTCCTCTTCCCGGGCCTCGCCATCGCGCTGGTCGTGCTGGGACTCAATCTCCTCGGCGATGGCCTCCGCGACTGGCTGGATGTGCGGTGAGATCTGCGACGTCCTAAAGGCGCGACGGCTTAGGGCAGTAGCTCAAATGTCTTGCAGTAGCGCGGGCGGACCCCGACTCTTCGAAAGGAAGAGGCGACATGATAACTCGAGGACGCGCTGCAGATCGATTACGCCTCGCGGGTCCGCTCCCTCCGGGCGCGAACGATCTCGTCGACTGTGACACTGCCCTCTTCCCGGCCGATCAATTCGATCGGATCCCCGGCTCCGACGTCCCCTTCCCGCAACACGGCGAAATAGAAGCCGGTGCGGCCGCTCACCATGAAGCGCTTGACCATATCGGCTCGTCCAAACCGGATCCCAAGCTTGTAGCACGGTAGCCGTGGCTGCGTCACGACGACTTCAGCCGACGCGATCCGGAACCGATCGCCAACCCTGACCGCATCATCGAGCAGCCCCTCGGTCGTGAAGTTTTCTCCGAACATCCCCCACGGGAGACTCATGTGAGGTAGTTTTTTCCGCCAATAATCGTAATGCTCCGCGGCGTACGCGTAAACCGCTTTGGTCGCCCCTCCATGAACAGACAGGTCAGCCTGCCTGTCACCATCAAGATTGAGCCGCCGCAGCATGACTCGCCCCTCAACCGGCTCCTTAAAAATGCTCGTCGTCACCGTTTTTCCCGTCTCGACTACTTCCCGGGGGACTCCTACGTTGATAGAAACCAATCTTGCCACGGCTACGGTCGCCCCCTTCTCAGAGTGCCCTGCGTACTTTAGAGAGGGCCTGGGCGTTAAGGGATTCGGTCTCCACCGGCGGTCGTTTCGTGGGGAGCGTCACCGCCCGCGCAGCTTGCGGGCCGCTTCGGCGCGCATCTGCTGCATCGCGCGGGTCTCCTGGCCTGAGTAGCGCTCGTCCTTCCAGGGGTCGGCGTTCAGGTGGTAGCCGTTCAGCTCCCAGAACCCGGGGGCGTTAACCTCCATCAGCTCCAATCCGCGCACCCACTTGGCCGACTTCCAGAAGTAGAGCTTCGGGATCACGAGCCGGCAGGGGCCGCCGTGGTCGGGATGCAGATCCTCCCCGTCGTGCTTCACGGCAAGAAGCACGTCGTCGTCGAGAAGGGCATCGAGGGGTACATTTGTCGTGTAGTCGTTTTCGGCGTGAACCATGACGTAGCGCGCCTCGGGCTTGATCCCGACCTCGGCCAGAAGGTCGCGCGGGCGTACCCCTTCCCACCGGTTGTGAAACCTGCTCCACCGGGTGACGCAGTGGACATCGGAGACAACCTCCGCCCGGGGACGCTTCAGAAATTCCTCCCAAGTCCAGATTCGCTCGGCCACCACCAGGCCGAAGATGCGAAAGGTCCAGCGGCGGAGGTCGGTCCGTGGGGTCGCCCCGAACGTCAGCACCGGCCACTTCTCTGTCGCGACCTGGCCGGGCGGCAGCCGCTCGCTGGATCCAGCCACTTAGCCGAGAATGGCGGCGGCTTTAGCCACGTTAGAGACTGTCAGGACGACGGTGGCCGGACCCCCGGTCCCGGCCGTCGTCGCATAGGCACACTTGATATTCACCTTGGCGCGCGCGAGCCGCTCTGCCGCGTCCGCCAGGGCGCCGGGGCGATCCTCCAGCGTCACGGCCACCGCTTCTTCCTCACCGAAACGGATCTTTGCGGCCTTCAGCGCCTGCCGGGCGCGCGGTAAGTCCCCGACCATGACCCGGACTTTCCCTCTTCCCGGCACCTCGGGGGCGCAGAGCGCCATGATATTCACCCCGGCCTTGGCCAGGGTCGAACACACCTGGGCGAGCACCCCCGCCTTGGATTGAAGCGACAGCGTCAACTGAGTCACCTTTGCCATAACTCCTCCTCCTTGGCTGCGTTCGAGGCACCCGTGGCGGTCGGCACCCTTGCTCGTGCCGTTGTCAAATGCCCCAGGCGCCGCTCAAATGAATGTTTGCGCCGTTCACGTAGCGCGCCCCCTCCGAGAGGAGGAAGCGCGCCACGGCCACCGCATCCTGCGTGGTCCCGACGTAGCCGGCGGGGATGCGCTTCTCCATCTGGGCCAGCTCCTCGGCCGGGGCGCTCCCGGAATGAATGAACCCTGGCGAGATCGCGTTGACCGTGACGCCGTGCGGGGCCAGGACACGCGCGAGAGAGCGCGTCAAGACTAGCACGCCGACCTTGGCGATGTAGTGCGCCGTGAGCTGGGGCTGGGCCACGAGCTGATCGGCATTGGCCATGCTGAAGGAGAGGATTCGCCCCCACTTCCGCTCAATCATCCCGGGCGCGACGGCGCGGCTCAAGTAAAAGATCGGATGGAGGTTATTATCGAACATCGCCCGCCATCCTTCGATGGTCTCGGAAAGAAGCTCGACGCGGTGGTAGGGGCCGGCCGCGTTGATCAGGGCGTCAATCCGACCCCAGGCCTTCTCGACCTGCCTCACGAGCGCCTGGGCTGCCTCTGGATCCGAGACGTCAGACTGAAGGGCGAGACCTTGTCCTCCTTTCGCCTGAATCGATGAAACCGTTTCCTCCGCGTCTCGCTGGCTCGATCGATAGCAGACCGCCACGTCCCAGCCGGACTCGGCAAGGGAGAGAGCGATGGCCCGGCCAATCCCGCGCGCCCCCCCACTGATCAGCGCAACTCTCTCGCTCATTATCTTGGGTCGCTCAGAGCCCGCGTCCGCTCCGCCTGACAGTTCACCGCATCAACTCGACAGATGAAAGACGACCATCTTCAGCTCGGTCATCTCTTGCACGGCATAGCGGGGGCCCTCCTTGCCAAAACCGGACTCCTTCAGGCCCCCGTAGGGCATGAGGTCCGCTCGCCACTGCGGGCCCCAGTTGATGTGGAGATTCCCCGACTCAACCTCCCGGGCGAAGCGCATCGCCCACTCGAGATTCTCCGTAAAGATCCCGGCGGAGAGGCCGTAGATGGTGTCGTTGGCGAGCGAGATCGCCTCCTCAATCGTTTTCACGGGCGTCACCGCGACCGCTGGACCAAAGAGTTCGTCGCAGGAGATCCGCATCTCGGGCTTGACGTCCGCCACAATGGTCGGCTGGTAGATCGCCCCGTCGCGCTTGCCGCCGGTGACAATGCGGGCCCCGCCCGCGACCGCTTCGCGGACCCACTCCTCCACGCGGACGGCCTCCTTCTCGCGGACCATGGGGCCGACCTTGACCGATTCGTCAAGCTGGTTGCCGGTGGTGAGGGTGTCCACCTTGACCTTCAACGCGTCGAGAAAGTCTCCGTAGACCTTGCCGACGGTGAGGACTCGCTGGGTGGAAATGCAGACCTGCCCGGCGTTGGCATAGCCCGTGGCAGCCACCCCAACCGCCACCTTCTCGAGGTTGGCGTCTGGCATTACGATCACGGGCGAGTTTGACCCCAGCTCCATCGTGATCTTCTTGATTCCCGCGGTCTTGCAGATCCGCTCGCCGACGTCCCGGCTCCCCGTGAAGGTGATCTTCCGGACCCGCCGGTCAGCGCACAGCGCGTCCCCGATCACGCCGCCGGGGCCGGTGAGGCACTGGATCCCCTCGGGTGGGAGTCCAGCCTCCAGGAGGATTTCGGTCAGCTTCAGGGCCGACAGTGGCGTGTCACTCGCAGGCTTTGCCACCACGGCGTTCCCGGCGGCGAGGGCCGGGCCCACCTTGTGGGCGAGGAGATTCAGGGGGAAGTTGAAGGGACTGATGGCGACCACCACCCCGCACGGGACGCGAATGGTGAAACCGAACTTCCCCGCGCTCCCCGGAGAGCCGTCCAGGGGGACGGTCTCGCCGTGGATGCGCTTGGCCTCTTCGGCGGAGCCCATGATCGTCTCGACGGCCCGGCTCGCCTCAAACCTCCCCTCGGCGAGGATCTTTCCCTCCTCCAGGCTGATGAGCCGCCCCAGTTCTTCACGGCGTGCGTCCATGATCTCGGCGGCCGTCTTGAGGATCTTCCATCGCTCGTAGCCCGGAAGCTTGGCCATCACCTTGGCGCCGCGCACCGCGGAGGCGAGGGCGCGTCCGACGTCGGAGAGATCCGCCACCGGGACCGTGTCGATAACGGATCCGTCGTAGGGGTTAGTGACCTCCATTTTCTCCGGCCGGTCCATCCATTGCCCGTCGAGATACATCTTCATGGGTCACGTCTCCTTTCAGCCTTGAAGCGCGGCAAGGCTGGCCTGGGCCACCTCGGCGTCCTGACAGGGCCGGTTTGAATGGTAATGGACAGCGTTCGGACTGTCAATTGCGGGCGTGCGCGGAGAGCGCTATGATAACGTCGCCATGACCGAGCTGGCCCAAATCAGGACCGACATAGTGGGCAGCCTCTTACGCCCTCCGCGCCTCAAAGCGGCCCGCCGCCACTACGACCAGGGCGCGATCACGGCCGACGAGCTTCAGGCGATCGAAGATGAGGCGGTCCGCGGGGCCGTCCAGCTCCAGGAGAGCGTGGGACTCTCCGTGGTCACCGATGGCGAGTTTCGGCGGCTGAACTTCCAGGACAGCTTCGGGGCGTCCGTGGCCGGCTTCGTGGCCGGCCGCCCCACCGTGGAGTTCTACGAGAGTGGGATTCAGGGCGCGCGCCCGCTCCAGCGCTGGGAGATCCGCTACCAGGGCGCCGGGGCCCCGATCGTCCAGCGACGGCCGGTCATCCAGCGGCTACGTCTGGTCAAGAACTGCCCGCTCGAGGAGTACCGCTTCGTGAGCCGCGTTGCGCGGGGACCGGCCAAGGTGACCCTGATCGGCCCTGACCGGATCACGCAGCGCTTCAACTACGAGGCGTCGACGGCGATCTACTCAACCGTTGACGACTTCGTGGCCGACGTCGTCGCGATCGAGCGGGAGATGATCCGGGACCTGGTCGAGGCCGGCTGCCGCTACGTGCAGATCGACGCCCCCGGGTACACCGCCTACGTTGATCCCCCGTCGCTCGCGGCGATGCGGCAGCGCGGCGAGGACCCCATGGTCAACCTGGATCGCTCGATCCAGGCCGACCAGAAGCTCCTCGAGGGGTTCGAGGGCGTGACGTTCGGGATTCATCTCTGCCGGGGGAACCAGCGCAGCATGTGGCACCGCGAGGGGACGTACGACGCCATTGCCGAGCGTCTCTTCACCGAGCTTCCCCATGACCGGTTTCTTCTTGAGTACGATAGTCCTCGCGCGGGGACGTTCGAGCCCTTGCGCTTTGTCCCGAGGGGGAAAGTCGTGGTCCTGGGATTGATCAGCACGAAGGTCGCCCATCTCGAGACGATGGATCAGCTTGACCGGCGGATCGAGGAGGCGGGCCGATATGTCCCTCTGGAGCAGCTCGCGATCAGCCCTCAATGCGGCTTCGCCTCGGACGTCGTCGGGAATCTCGTGAGCGAGGACGACCAGAAGCGAAAGCTCGAGCTGGTGGTCGAGACGGCGCGGCGGGTCTGGGGATCGGAGGGAAGTTGATGGGCCTTCCCGGCTACGGCTCGGATCTCGTTGTGGACCTGCTCCAGACCCTCGGGATCGAGTACGTCGCGTTCAATCCGGGGGCGAGCTTCCGAGGGCTCCACGACTCGATCGTCAACTACGGGTGGGATCGCCCCCGCCACCTCCTCGTCAATCACGAAGAGATCGCCGTCGCGATCGCCCACGGCTACGGCAAGGCGCGGGGGCGGCCCATGGCGGCGATCGTCCACGACACGGTGGGGTTGCTCCACGCCACGATGGCGATTTTCATCGCCTGGCTCGACCGGGCCCCGGTCCTCGTCCTGGGCGGGACCGGACCCCTGGCCACCGACCGCCGGCGACCCTGGATCGACTGGATCCACACCGCGCAGCCCACCGGCCAGGTCGTCCGGGAGTTCGTGAAGTGGGACGACCAGCCCGCGAGCCTCTCCGCCCTCCCCGAGTCGCTGCTTCGAGGCTACCGGATCGCGATGACCGAGCCGAGGGGTCCGGTCTACATCGCCCTCGACACCGAGCTTCAGGAGGCGCGGCCCGAGGCGCCGATCCCGCTCCCCGATCCGTCCCGCTTCGCCCCGCCCGCGTCGCCCGGGGCAGATCAGGCCGCGCTCGCCACCGCGGGCCGATGGCTCGTCGAGGCCGAGCGGCCCGTGGTGGTGGCCGACTATCTGGGACGGAATGCCGAGGCCGTCCAGGCCCTCATCGAGCTGGCGGAGCTCCTGGCCCTCGCGGTGGTGGACCAGGGAAGCCGCTTCAACTTCCCGAGCAGTCATCGCTTCGATCTGAGCGACGCCGCGGGAGAGATCCTGGCAGAGGCCGACCTCGTCCTGGCGCTGGATCTTCTGGATCTCCAGGCACCGCTCACCACGGTGGACCGGGCAACGCGCGAGGTCCGCTCACGGCTCCCCGCGGGGGCGCGCGTCATCGACCTCTCAACCCGCGACCTCCTGCTCAGGAGCTGGACCCAGGACGCGGGGGGGCTCTACCCCACCGATCTCGCCATCGTGGCGGAGACCCACGTGGCCCTCCCCCAGCTCCTCCAGGCCTGCCGGGATTTCCTGTTGCGAACTCCGGCCGCCAAGCCACGAATCGAGGCGCGGGCGACCGGGCTGGAGGCTCGCCATCGGAAGCTCGTGGATGAAGCCCGGGCCCAGGTCGAGCGGCAGTGGGACTCGAAGCCGGTGAGCCTCCCGCGTCTCGCCATGGACCTGTGGGATGTCGTGAAGGATGAAGACTGGGTCCTGGTGAATCGAACCTTGAACTGGTGGACGCGACGGCTCTGGCCGTGGGATCGTCACGACCGTTACGTCGGGGTGAGCCACGGGGGGAGCGTGGGGTACGGGATCGGGCACGCCATCGGCGCGGCGCTGGGCCAGCCGGGGCGGTTCGCCATCAACATCCAGCCCGACGGGGACCTCCTCTACACGCCGAGCGGGCTCTGGACCGCCGCCCATCATCGGATCCCCATGCTCATCGTGATGTTCAACAACCGGTCGTACTATAACGACGAAGAGCACCAGGCGACGATGGCGCGCCATCGAGGGCGCCCCGTGGAGCGGAAGGGGATCGGGATCCACATCCAGGACCCGGACGTGGACTTCGCGGGGCTCGCGCGATCCTTCGGTCTCTACGCCGAGGGGCCGATTGAGGAGCCCCGGGATCTCCGCCCGGCGCTGGAGCGGGCGGTGCGCCACGTGCGGGAGGAGCGGCGCCCGGCTCTGGTGGACGTCGTGACGCAACCGCGCTAGCATGCTTGTTCACCCAACGTCTGCACGTTTCTGTCAAACTTTGGGATGTCCTCTCGTGCCGTGGCGAGAAGCGAGCAGATCGAGGCCCGAGGCCATAGGTCGAGCGGCGTAAGCGAGGCCGAGATGATCGATTCCGACCGGAGCGTAACGACCCGCCTGCCGGCGGGTGCCCGCAAAGGTATTGGCGACGACCGCGGCTCTTCGAGCGCGGGCTTTGCCCGCGCAACCCCGAGGGAGGTTCGGAAGGGGGGCGTGCCCCCCTCCGAGTCCAACGAAGAGATGCGACGCTTATCGACACGGCACTAGAGGAGGCACACCCATGCGAACCCTGATGGTCGGATTCCTCGCGCTACTCCTAGTGGCAGGGGCTCACGACGCGCAGGCCCAGAAGATGGTGATCGGGCAGGGATTCCTGAACACGAACGGCCTTCCCTTGTGGATCGCGCAAGACCAGGGGTTCTTCAAGAAGCACGGGTTGGACGTGGAGCTGACGCTCATTCGCGGGGGAGGGCGCGTGATGGCCGGCCTGATAAGCGGGGAGATGCGGTTCGTCAGCGCGGCGCTCTCTCAGGTGGTCGGACCGGTCGCCCAGGGAGCCGACCCGGTGCTGATCCTGGCCTTCGTCAAGAAGCTACCCTATCTCTTCATGGCCGCCTCCCATATCAGGAACCCCGACGATCTCAAGGGAAGGAAAATCGGCGTCGCCACCTTCGGCGGGGCCGCCTATGTCGCGTCCCACATCGTTCTCCGCCAGTTCGGCCTCGACGCCAAGCGTGATCAGATCACCCTCATCCAGATCGGAACCGAGCCCGAGCGCGTAACGGCTTTGATCGGAGGAAGCATTGACGCGGCCATGCTCGCCTCCGAGATGGCGCGCCGCGTCCCCACTCCGCCGTTTCGAGCCATGGTCGATCTCAGGACATCGACCATCCCCTGGCTCCATACGGGCCTCATCACGACCCGAAGCTTTCTGAAGGCCAATCCGCGGACCGCGGAGGCCGCGGTCCGGGCGCTGCTCGAGAGTCTTGCCTTCATCTTCGACCCCAAGAACAAAGAGGCGGTGAAGCAAAGCATCGCCAAGCAGCTCAAGCTTGACAAGCCGCAGGAGATCGAGGACGCTTACAAAGACGGCCTCGATCACCTGGCCACCAATCCCACCCCGTCCCCCGAAGCCGGCGCCACGTTGTTGAAGCTCATGGCGGAACTCGAGATCAACAAGGAGGCGTCACGGCTCAAGGCCCAAGACCTGATGGATTCGAGCATTGTGGAGAAGCTGGAGAGGGAAGGGGTATTGGAGAACCTCAGGAGACGTTGAGAAAGGTCAAATAGCGGAGGAGGAGCCGATGCCCCCCCAGGTCATTTCCGTGCAGGAAATCTCTCGACTCGAGGGCCAGGAGGTCGGGATCACGACCTGGCACCGGGTGACCCAGGAAGAGGTCAATGCCTTCGCCCACGCCACCCACGATACCTACTGGATCCACACCGATCCAGAACGGGCCAGGAAGGAGTCGCCCTTCGGGACCGCGGTGGCCCACGGCTTCTTCACCCTTTCCCTCTGCTCCTTCTTCATCCAGCAACTGTTCACGGTGGAAGGAGCCAGGATGACGATCAACTACGGGCTCAACCGGGTCCGGTTCCCGGCCCCGCTTCCGGTCGGGAGCCAGGTCCGTGGGCGGGTGACGTTGACGAAGGTAGAGGAGGTTTCAGGGGGGCGTCAGTGCACTGCCACCGTCACCATCGAGCGGGAGGGCCACACCAAACCTGTGTGCGTCGCTGAAGTTCTCTTCCGCTATTTCCTCTGAATCGACCGCACGTTTCTGCCAGACTTTGGTTTTGACGCCACACTCGTGCCGCGCCGAGATGCGAGCATCACAAGGCTCGAGGGAGGAGGGCATCGGAGGTGCGACCAAGCCCGCCTTCGGCGGGACTCGGTGCCCGTAAGGGTACGCCCGACGACCGAAGGGTGATCAATGGCCGAAGGCCGTTCCATTACGGGCACCCACGAAGTGGGTCGGGCGACGTATATCGGCGCGGCGCTAGAAGTTGATCCAGAGGGAAACCACGAAACCGTCACCGGCCCCCGTATTTCGCCCGGTCAGGTCCCGGAGATAGCCGGCCTGAATCCTGAGGGCGGGCCCGACCCGGTAGACAAGCGACAGTTGCCCTTTGTAGAGATCAAAATCGGGACCGATGGTCGGATTACCTGTGAGGAAACATCCTGGCCATTCAAAAGATTATAGCTGACTGTCCTTCCCGACCGAAGAGAGATCGGGGGAGGTCTCGATCAGGGGAGCGGCTGTCATCTCCGCTGGGATGGGAATTCCAAGGAGCGAGAGCATCGTCGGGCTGACGTCAGACAGGATCCCGTACGGACGCAGCCGGGCCTGACTCAGCTCCCGGCCGACCAGGATGAAGTCCACGTCGTTGGTGGTGTGGGCGGTCTGGATCGCTTGAGTCACCGGGTCCATCATCTGTTCCACATTCCCGTGATCCGCGGTCACGAGCAGCACCCCGTCTCGGCGCAGCGTGGCCTGGGCGATGGCCCCGATGCAACGATCCACGACTTCCACGGCCTTGATGGCGGCCTCAAGGTTGCCCGTGTGCCCCACCATGTCGCAGTTCGCATAGTTCATGACGACCACGTCATACGTGTCCCGGCCTCTCTCGCCGGCCAACGATTCATCGAAATGACACGTTGCCCCGGATGTTCTGGCCTTCTCTCTCACGGCTTGAATGCCGTGGGTGATGGCCTCCACCGTAAGCTCGGTGACCTCGTAGGCGCTCATCTCCGGCTTGGTGTCCTCCGGCACCGTGATGCTGGGGACCTGGATCCGGTCCTCGCGAGGATAGGGCTCGATCCGCTTACCGTTAAAAAAGCTGGTCACGTGCCGATACTTCTGGTACTCGGAGATTCTGAGTTGCCAGAGCCCATGGCGGCTCAGGATTTCGCCCACGAGATTCGCCATGTTCATGGGGGGCACGACGTAAGACTGGAACTCGTCGTAATAGCAGGTCAACCCCAGGTAAAACACCTGAGGCTGGGGCCCACGGGAAAAGTCGGAGAAGTCTGGCTCGACGAAGGCCCGCGTGAGTTGGATCGCTCGGTCCTGACGGAAGTTGAAGAAGATGACCGAGTCGCCCGCCCTGATGGTGGCAATCGGGGCGTCGTGTGAACCGACGATCACCGTGGGCTGAATGAATTCGTCCGTCTCGGGCCCTCCGGTATCAGGGTTCGTGCGCCGATAGGCGGCCTCGATGGCCTCCTTCGCCGAGCGGGCCCGGAGTCCTCTCCCATCAACGAGGGCCTCGTAGGCCCGCCGCGTACGATCCCAGTTCTTCCCGCGGTCCATGGCGTAGAACCGTCCCATCAGCGTGGCGATGCGACCGGCGCCAAGCTCCTTGATCTTCTTTTCCAGCCTCTCGAGGTAGCGGAGCGCGCTTTGGGGCGGGGTATCCCGCCCATCGGCGAAGAAGTGGATGAAGACCGAGTGAAAATTCTGGCGCCGGGCCAAGTCCAAGAGGGCATAGAGGTGCTCCTCGGTTGCGTGGACTCCCTGATCCTGAACCAACCCCATCAGATGCAGACTCGATCCATTCCTCCGGCAGTTCTCGATAGCGTTGAGGAGTTTGGGGTGGCGGAAGAATTCTCCTGAGGCAATGAGGCTGTCAACCCGGACGATCTCCTGCTCGACGACCCGTCCCGCCCCCATGTTGAGGTGGCCGACCTCGGATGAGCCCTGAACCCCGTCTCTGAGCCCGACCGCCCGGCCCGCGGCTCCCAGCCGGCAGTTCGGATACTCTCTCAAGAGTCGGGGGAGGTGCTGCATCGCGGCAAGTGTCACCGCGTTGCCGGAATTGTCCGGGCCGATCCCCCACCCGTCGCGGATGAGGAGCACCAACGGCCTACCGAGGCTCATGATCCCAGCTCCTAGCCGTTCTCGCCCCAGCGCTTGACCAGGTTATGCTCGATCCCGAAGAGGTCCAGGACGCGCCCGACCGTGTGGTCAATCACGTCGTCCAGCGTCTTGGGCAAGGTGTAGAAAGCGGGCACGGGCGGAACGACCAGGGCTCCCATTTCCGCGGCCGCGAGGAGACTCTTCAAATGGCCCACATGGAGGGGGCTCTCACGGACCACCAGAACGAGCTTCCGCTTCTCCTTGAGGATCACGTCCGCGGCCCGGGTTAGGAGGTTATCAGAGATGCAGTAGGCGATGGCCGAGGCCGTCCGGATCGAGCATGGCACCACAACCATCCCCTCGGTCCTGAATGAGCCGCTTGCGATGCTCGCCCCGATGTTCTGAATCTGGTGGACCACGCTCGCCAGGGCCTTGACCTCCTCCACCTTGAGCTTCGTCTCCTCGATGATAGTCCGCTCGGCAGGCTTGGAGAGGACCAGGTGGGTCTCGATCTCCTGATGCTCGCGCAGGACCTGGAGGAGACGGATCCCGTAGATCACTCCCGAGGCCCCGGAGAGTCCGACGATGAGTCGCTTCACTGACACCTCCCCCTAAGCGATGACCCCCTGGGCCTCAAGCGCCCGGATCTCGTCATCGGAGAGGCCCAGAATTTCCCGGAGCACCATCTCGTTGTGCTCGCCGAGGCAAGGGGCCGGGCGGCCGGGTCGGGCCGGGGTCCGCGACAAGATGAACGGCGGTGCCTTCGCGTGGTGCTCCCCAATCTCGGCGTGAGCCAGCGACCACCAGAGACCACGGTGTCGGAGCTGGGGATCGGTGAAGAGCTCGGGCATCCCGTTGATCACTCCGGCCCGAACCCCGGCGCCCTGGAGCTTCGCCATCAGCTCCTCGGCGGTAAACTGGCGCGTCCATTCCGAAAGGCGCTGCTCCAGCTCCGCCTCGTGGGCCTTCCGGCCGACCAGGGTCGAGAAGCGGGCCTCTTTAGCCCACGCCGGGCTTCCCATGATCTCTACCAACCGCTCCCATTCACGATCCGACCACACAGAGAGGGTACACCAGCGGTCCTCTCCGCGACAAGGAAAGGCGCCATGGGGAGCCGCGGCCGGGGCCCGATTTCCCTGGCGAGTGTCGACCCTCCCGTTGACCCTCGCGTTTAGGATCTCGGGCGCGAGGAACTGGAGCCCGGCCTCGTGCTGGGAGAAGTCAATGTAGCATCCCTGACCGGTCCGCCGCAGATGATCCAAAGCCGCGACAATCGCGACGAAGCCGAAGGCCACAGCCACGAAGTCAATGTAGGGGCCGTAGAGGATCAAGGGCGGGCCACCTCGCTCTCCGGTGAAGTGTGTGAAGCCGGCCAGGGACGAGAGCTGGGAGCCGAAGCCTGCGTGGTGGGCGCTGGGACCGGTCTGCCCATGATTGCAGGTTGAAAGCATGATCACGTCCGGGTTGACCGCCCTGAGGCTCTCGTAATCCAGTCCGAGTCGTCTCATCGTTCCCGGGGCAAAGTTCTCTATCACGACGTCCGCCCACGCAACGAGTCGCTTGGCCAGCTCGATCCCTGCGGGGGTCTTGAGATTCACGGTCACGGATAGCTTCCCGTCGTTGAAGATGGCAAAGCAACCGGAGCGATTGAGCCCGGTCCGATTCTCCTTGAATGGCGGGTAATGAGTGCGGAAGCCGTCGGGGCGAGTCCCGGACTCGACGCGGATCACCGTCGCCCCGTGGTTGGCCAGGTACTTGTTGATAGCCGGCCCGGCCGCGTAGCCGCCAAACTCGACGGCCTTCACGCCAGAAAGAGCGGCTCTCAAATGACTCCCCCTTCGTAGAGCGCACTGAGTTCCTCTCGGGTCAAGCCCAGCTCGGTCCCGTAGATCAACTCGTTATCCTCGCCGAGGAGGGGGGCGCGCCAACGGATGCCCGTCTCACCGCCTGCCACCCGAGTAAACGGGCCGGGATAGAGGACGGTGGCGCCCAACTCGGGGTGTGCCACATGTTCCCAGAAGTCTCGCGCTTCAAGCTGGGGATCCGCGAGGATGTCTTCGGGTGTGGTCACCGGAAAGCCGAGCATGTCCCGTTTGATCACCCCGTCGCAAAACTCGGCCTTGGTGAGCCGGGCAAAGAAGGGCGCGATGGCGGCCTCGATCTGGCTGATCTCCTCCTGGGTCACGGTGGCGATGTCAAAACGTCCCCAATCCTTCTCTCGAAGGAATTGGGGAACATCCATCCCCTTCTCCATCATCCACTGAACCAGGGCCAGGTTGGTCCTGCGCCCCGCCTCGCCCCCGTAGATGATGAAGTTGAGATAGCCGTCCACGCATGGCCAGATCACCCGCATCTTGGCGCCGGTCACACTGCGCCCCGTCATGAAGATGCCGTGGCGCTGTTGGTCCTCGCGGTTCAGGTCCCAGAACGCCGGGGCGTGCCCGAGGGCCGAGACGAGACACGCCTGGGCAGAGACATCCACGTGCTGTCCCTCTCCGGTCTGTCCTCGATGGATCAGCGCGAGAATTGTCCCCGCGGCGGCATACGTTCCCGCCCAGTACCCGGCCTGGGGGTGGGAGATCCGCAGCGGCGGTCGGCCCGGCTCTCCCGCGACGGACATGCACCCGGAGAGCGCCATCAGCTCCAGATCCCCCGCCTGGTAATCCCGATATGGACCGGTCTGACCGAACGGGGTGATCGAGGTCACAATCAGGTCAGATCTCTCCGCCAGGAGCGTTTCCGGCCCGATCCCCAGGCTCTCCAGGTGGCCGGGGGGAAACGACTCCAGGACGACATCGGCCGGCCCGAGGAGGCGCCGCAAGAGAGCTTGGCCTGAGGCCGTGGTGAGGTCGAGTGTGATCCCCCGTTGGCCGGCGTGGTGAATGAACCAGAAGAGGCTCCGCTCGTCGTGGGGGCGATCGTGATAGTAGGGACCGAGGCGACGAGTGGGGTCGCCGCCCGGCGGCTCGATCTTGATGACATCGGCCCCCAGATCGGCCAGGATACGTCCGCAAAACGCGCCGAGATCTTGGGTGAGATCAAGCACACGATAGGGCTTGACCGGGCTCTGACGCCCTTCGTCGATTCCTCTCGGGCGGGTCGTCATGGTTGGAGCGGCAGTTCACGGGATGCCTCAACGGAGACGGGGATGGCATCGCGCATGTGTGTGACGCGGTTGCGGGCATCGACATACACCAGACGCGGCGTGAAGGCCACAAGCGCTCTCTCTTCAACCGTCGCATACGCGCAGATGATGAGGATGTCGCCGGGATCAGCTTTGTGCGCCGCCGCGCCGTTGACCGAGATGATTCCCGAGCCGTCCTCCGCGCGCATGGCGTAGGTGCTGAAGCGCTCTCCGTTTTGAACGTTGTACACGTCGATGCGCTCGTACTCGCGAATCTCGGCGGCGTCGAGCAGTTGGCCGTCGATGGTCACCGACCCCTCGTAATCCCGCTCCGAGTGCGTGACGCGGACGCGGTGCAGCTTGGACTTGAGCAGCGTTCGTTGCATCGGCGCTCTCACCCCCTCAGGCGCGAATCCAGGTCCAGTCGGTGGTCCCGCCGCACTTCTGGCATACCGGGAATCGCTCGCCTACCATGACCCGCAGATCCTGCGAACAGCAGAGGGAGCGATATCTACCAGGCCGCCGGCAGACCTCGCCGGTGCCGGCATCCCCCTCGCCTGCGTGAATCATCCGAAGCCTCGACGCGTGAAGGTTCTGACCGGGGCCAGCCCCGCTCGCTTCAAGGTGAGGCTAGACTGGGGATCCCTTCGCTCCGCACCGCTCCCGCGACGACCCTTCCGTGGCTCGCGGGCGGGGCCCCCCCAATATCTCCCTACGCTCCCCTCGGGAGCTCCAGTCCGCTCGGTCCCCCCCATCCCGCTCCCTCACGGTGGGGACCCCGTCGCTCCCGCGAATGCTACGCTCAGGGGACCCCCAGCCTGCCTCGTTCGGCAAGATGTCCTAAATGCCGCGCTCGGCCATGAACTTGGCGTACCCGACCTGACTCGTCTTGGCCCGCGCGATCTGCTCGGGCGTAAAGAACTTGGCGAGATCCACCATCTCCACCTCGTAGCGCGCCCGCTCGAAGGCCTCCTTGTAAATGAACGGGCGCGTGGCGTCGATCAGCATGCCGCCCGAGAAGCGGATGTTCGTTTGCGTCCAGTCCCTCTCCCCAGCCGAGCTGCGCTCCGCCGGCTGGAACGTCTGGCCGAAGCCACCCTCGCAGACCGTGACGATATCCTCCTTCGGGTTCACGCGGGTCGTGATCGCCCAGAGGATGTCCTCCATATTGTAGAGATCGATGTCCTCGTCCACCGCGATCGCGATCCGCATCCCGAGCGAGATCGAGAGGGCCGCCGAGAGGATGTTCCGGTGCAGCCCCTCGTCCCGCGCCCGTCGCTTCCGGATCTGGAAGATCACGCCGCCCCAGTCCGTGAGCCCCATGGGGATGTGCGTGTCGATGCAGAGGCCGGGGACGATCCGCTCCGCCAGCTCGTAGAAGCAGGCCTCGCGCATCGTCGTGTCGATGTAGTGGTCGTCCATGGCGTGGACGATGAGCCCGTAGTAGACCGGCCTGTCGGTGCGGTGGGTGATGGCCGTGGCCTGGAACTTGTAAGTCCGGTAGGACTTCCCCATGTACCCTGCCCACTCCGGGTGGAAGGGATAGACCCCCTGCTTCTGCTCCTTCTCGGCGAGCGGGCTCTCCCACACCTTCTGGGTCGTGTCCAGATACCCCTCGATCACATACTCGGCCTCAGCGATCGCCCACGCGTCCACGGTCTTGGCCTTGACGACGTCGACAGGAAAGCCCTGGAGCGCCCCGGCCACACCCAGCTCGTCGCACCCCTTGGGCAGGATCACGTAGGTGAAGCCGGCCCCGGCCATCATCGAGCAGGCCGGCGGCACCCCGATGTTGATCGTCATCGGGATCGGCCCTTTCCGATACCAGTGTGTCGCGATCTGGTCCATGTGCGAACCAGGGGAGATCTGGAAGCTCGAAAAGTCCGGCCCCCGGAAGTTCATCCGGTTGTAGCCGATGTGGGAACCGCCCCAGAAGTACTCCCCGCGGACGACGGTGTTGCCGGCCCCGAGAGTCCGCCCGGGATCGGTCTTGGCGTGGGAGATCATCGGAACAATCTTCCAGACATTGAGATCCTTCGTGATCACCGTCTCCTGGCATGGAGCGTCGTTCACCTCTCGGGGCGGGAGCGGACGGCGGATCGCCTCAATGGCCTTGAACTTGAACTGCTTCGGGTCGTCCACGTTGAAGAGTCGGGCGATCCGCTCGGCCGTGCAGTAGAAGTTGGTGGCCAATCGCGCGTTCGGATAGTCCTTGACCTTCTCGAAGAGGAGCGGGGCGCCCCCGTCGAGGAGCTTCTGGATCGCCGCGAACTCGAGATGGGGGTCCACCTCCTGGTGGCTCCCGACCAGCTCCCCCGTGGCCTTGAGATACTCGAGCGCGGTCCGGAGGCTCCGTAGATCCTTCTCAGTGGCCTTTCTTATGCTGCCCATGGTTCTCCCTCCGTGTCGATGGGCCCGCGTTCCTCCCGTCCGAGTCCGGCTTGGCGACGACCTCCGGGAGGAGCTGCCACAGTTGCCGTTGGATGTTCACGACGTGTTGCGCCATCAACTCCTGGGCCCGCACGCTGTCTCGCCGGATGAGGGCCCGGTAGATCTGGCGATGGAAGTGAAGGATGTCCCGGTTGATCGCGACCGACAGCTCGAGTCTGGAGACCACCCCGTCAACCAGGAGATCGGCCACCGAGTTCATCATCGCGTGGAGGACCGGGTTTCCCGAGGCCTCCGCGACCAGGCGGTGAAAGCGGAGATCGTAGGCGTGGGGGAGCTGGCCCGATCCGACGGCCTCGGCCTGTTCTTCGAGGACCTCCTTGAGCCGGGCAAGATCCTGGGGCGTCACCCGCCGGGCCGCCAGCGCCGCGAGGTGAGGCTCGAGGAGGAGACGAACCTCCGTGAGGTGGGCGATCGTGACCTTGCGAAGGCGCAAGAGGGTCGAGAAAGACTCCTTCAGGGGCCGTAGATCCACTTCGGCGATGAAGGCCCCGCCGCCATAGCCCCGCTTGACCGACACAAGACCGGCCATCTCCAGCGATCGGATGGCCTCGCGGACGGTCACGCGGCTCGATTCAAGCTGGCGGACCAATTCCCTCTCTGAAGGAAGCTTATCCCCTGGGAGGAGGTGGCCACTGTAGATGGCGTCGCGAAGCTGCTGCGCGATCTCCTGGGAAGCCCGCGGACCCTTGATAGACGCAAGCTCGAGATTCATCGGGCTAATGTTAGACCTTCGTCAAAGGCTGTCAAGCCCTTTCTTGACGCGCAGAGGACTGTGTCCGGGGGAAGACGTGAGGAGGGAGCCTTAGCGGGTCTTGCCCATCACGTCGACGCCGTCGCCGTGCTCCCAGTCAAAGCTCCAGACGCGAACCTCAAATCCGGTCTCTTGCCCGGTGGGCCGGAGCCGAATCCAGAATGGCCGGCTTTGTCCGCGAAACATCGACCCGCCGTAGGTCACGCCCCTGGCCCGGCTCACTACTTTGCCCCCCTGGTCGAGTCCCACCACCTCCACCGTGGCTCTCGCCACGACCCCGCCCACTTGCTCGGCCGTTACGATCCCCGATACGATGACTTGAGCCTCTTTCCGCTCGAGGGTCCAGTGGAGGCCGAAGAAGCCGTCCATCTGCCCGAGTGAGTGCTGGGCAAAGTGCTCGGGCGGAGGCGGATAGGAAGAGGTGTACCGGACCCCGCCGCATCCGGCCAGGAGACCCGCGAGGGCAATGAGGACCAATCGAAAAACCGTGGTGCGGTTCAGTTCTTCCCTCCGTCCCGGCCGTCACCGGATCGGATGTAATCGGGGTCGATAAACTCTACGGCAGAAAGGAAGAGGACGGTCTTTCCATTCCAGTCCTGGAGGGAAGCGTGGACGCCGGTCCGGTGAAGAAGCGCATAGCCGATCGGCCGACCGTCTCGACCCGGAAGGGTCACCGTCTCATAGTGGGCTGGAGACTTCACCAACGGGAGATGCTCCCTCCCGCTCCCCTTTCCGAGAGACTGCTCCCAGAGCCACCCGCGAGAGCCAGTCGGATAAGAAGTCTCCCAGACCTCCACCCGGGGTCCCGAGGGCTTGGTGTAGAGGACGGCAGCGACGACTTCGCCATCCGGCTGTTTTGTCGGGGCGAGGGCGACGAAGGCTCGGACCTCGTACTCCCCGGAGGGTATCTCCCCCACCGGAGTGACAGGCCTGAGGGTACCGACCAGCCCCGCGCACCCGGCGATGGCAAGGGCTCCGGCAAGAGCGAGTATTCCCCATCGCTTCGTCGAGATCACGGCACACCTCCTGATCCGTCCATGAGGAGCCGACACTCATCAGTATAACCGGGAACGCCTCGGGTTTGTTCCGGCGGGACTCGCGCTAGCGGGATGCCGAAGAACCGGCCAGGGGAACAACAACGAGACGACTCCGGGCAGAGGCCAGCACGCCTTCAAAGTTCGTTACGGTCCCGATGACCAGAACCGGCTGGCCCCTGGGCTGAAGCGAACCCACCTGAAAGTCGGCGACGTAGGCGAGCCGCTCGGTCTGCCAGACTTCGTCGAGATCGTCGTCCTTCCACCGAAGCGCGATCACCTCGCCATTCGTGAAGGTCCGAAGCCGCTCGAAGACCCCGATGGTTTCATGATTTCGGCTGACCAGGAGGGTGGTCTCCTGGCCCGGAAGATTGACCGCCAGGATCCGTCCGGGAAGCTGGAAGCCCTCTTCCGAGTCTTGATTTCGACTGGGCTTCTCCACCACGTACAGCGCCGTTTGGCCGTACTTGGCGCCCCTCGCGACCACTTTCCCCTCGGAGCCGTACAGGGTCAATGGGCTTCGGGGTTGGAGCGAAGCGACTTCGGGCCGGCCGTCTGCGTCCAGGTCGGCAGCGGCAAAGGAGTAAAGAGTGACGTGGCCGGGAAGTCCGAGGGCTTCGCCAGAAACGAGCTGGCCGCCGCGCCAGACGAACCGCCGCACCGGGCCCTCGAACATCTTCTCGCGCCCGCGCCCCTGTCCCGCGAGGGCCGGGCCATCGGGGAGATGGACAATCCGGAAGTGCCACGGGAGACCCGAAGCCACGGGGCGCAGCTCTGAACCGCTCCACTCGAGGACAAAGGAGTTCATCGAGTTCCCCGGCCCCAGGGCAGTCACGTAGATCTCAGCCAGGCCGTTGCCATTGAGGTCTCCCACGTCCACCCCGATGCATTCAAGGGAGCGCCCCGAGGTGTACCGGGTCAGGAGCTCGAGATCGTTCGTCTGCCAGCGATAGACGTGCACCTCACGCTTGGTAAGTAGAACGATGTCGTTCGCTCCATCCTGATTCACATCACCGACCCCGAGCCCTCGGATCTCCAGCGCGAGCGGGCGACTGATCCAAGGCTTCGCGGGCGCTTCAGGCTCGGGACCGGCCGGCGGGCTCGGAGCAGCCCGCGCTTGAGGCTCGGGACCGGCGGGCGGGCTCGGAGCCGCGGGCACAAACCGGCCCACGGCCGGGGGCGGAGGTGCCGGCCCGAGTGTGGCAAAGCGCTTTCTGACCGACTCGGCCAGCACACCCACTTTAGGAATCACGCTGGACAGCCCCTCTCCGTCCGCCACGAAGCGGCCCACCAGCCGGCCGCTCCGGAGATCGAGCAGTCCGGCGTCGAGGCTGAAGCCTTCGCCGATCTTCGTGAAACGGCCGAACAGGAGATAGTCCGCTCCCGCCGACCGCGCCAGCGCCTGAGCCTCCTGCTCGGTCAGAGAAAGAGACTGGCGCCCCTTGAGAGCCTCCTTGACCTTGTCAGGAGGCACCACCGCGACATCCGGACTCTGTCCGATCCGGCTCGCGAGAAGGTCGACGAGCGAGTCTCTGAGGTAGTCCAGTGGCTCGGTGCTTGAGATCTCCAGAGGAAGGATCAGGAGCGTCGGCGGCTCCGCGGCCGGAACGGGTCCAGAAAACAGCAGAAGCCCCATGAGGAGAACCGCGATCGCGACCCGCCTCACGGGGCCTCTCAAGACATCTCGCGAGCTAGAAGCGATAGCGGAAGATGAAGTGAAGCGCCTGAGCGTCAGTGTCGGTTCGGACCCCGGTGGCCGTGGCGAGACGGGTCGTCTCGAGGTCAAACCCGTAGAGGACCTCAAGCAGGAATGGGCCCTGTTGATATTGGGCGGCGACCCACTTGCCCTCGTTCTCCTCGACCTGGGTCCCGCCGGCCTTAATGGTATCGCCAGTGTCAGCCTCCATGCGGCCCATGCCAGCGAAGACGGTGAAGTTCTTGTTGATCTCCAAGACGATTTCCGCCCACCAGCCGTCCGCCTGAATCTCACTGGGGTTGGAGGTCGGCGTGGTGGAGGTGACTCCTCCCAGGGACATCACGCGGTCCATATTCTCGCCGGTGAAATAGTTCCCCCGGAAGTCAAACGCGCCAATGCCCGGAATGGCTGGCCCGAGGGGGAGGAGCCACTCGAAGGAGAGGCCATTGTTGTTCACGTCCGCCTCGGTCTTGGCGGTGCACGTGGCTGTAATGGTCGTGCAGATGAAGGTCTCCTCGCCACGGAACCAGGAACCGGAGAAGACGGCGTCACGGCCAAACAACTTGACGGTCGCCGTAGCGATCGCGGAGACCGCCGGGGTGATGGCCCGGGCCCCACTGTCATTCAGGACAGTGTCCCCCTGGCGGGCGTCTGCGCTGTTCCGGGCGATGGAGCCGGCCAGATCCAGCTTGGCTCCCATCATCGGAATGGAGGTCCCGATCTGGATCTGAGGCGTCCGGTTCCGCGAGCCGCCGGTAATATCGCCCCGGGCCCCCGAGGTGACACCAGACAGTTCTGCCGCGCTGCCCACGGCGCTGGTGAAGAGCATCGTGGTCTGGCCGATCAGGACGTAGAACTGAGGCCAGTCAAAGCGCATCCACGCATGCCGCAGCCGGGGGGTGTGGGCCGCGGTGTTGCCGTCCTGGAACCCGTCAAAGTCAGTCTCGATGTATGCGCGGCTCTTGGCGCCCCACACGTCCGCCCCGCGCACATCAACGGCGAGGCGGGTCCGGAACGCGCCCCATCGGAGCGTCTCCCGGCCCTCTTCGGCTGATCCTTTCACGGGCGCGAAGGTCCGCAGGCTGTTCGCGCCGTCACCCGTGTTCTCGTCACTGTCCCAGGTCACGTTCATCTGGACGTAGCCACGAATCCGCATGTCGTAGGTCGAGGTGACGTTCTTCTGGGCGTGGGCGGGGCTTGGGAGAAGAATCCCGATCATGGCCACGGCCAGCGCGAGAACCAGGACCCCTCCTGTCCATCCATCTCGTTTCATATCTTCTCCTCCCCTTCTGGACATTACTTCTCTCTCTTGGACACTACTCTGAAAACTTTCCTGTCGGACTTTCCGCTATTGCGTTTCTTCCGGGAAAACCGGCATTTAAACGGCCACAGGATAGTCCCGTGGCGTGAGGCTGTCAAGGGGAATTTTGTGCTGCCGGTCCGACGTCACTCCCGAGTGAGCCCGCCTTGCCTCTTCAGCCAAAAATCTCTGCTTGACATCGTTCGCCCATTCGACTTATAAAGGGACGTTTTATGGAGCGCTACGGCATCTTGTCTGTCTGGAGCGAGGAGGGGGCCCGCAAATGCGACGGCGCCTCTCCTCTTCGTGGAATCACCCAAGTGGTCATCGGGGAATCGCCAAGCGACATTCCACACGCACCAAGGAGGAGGGCGAGATGAAACAACGCGGTTCCATGCTATCCCTTCTGATCGGGCTCATACTCTTCGTCCTTGCCGTCCCTGCGCCGGTCCTCGCGGCAGTGAGCGTGGGCGGGTACCTGGCCGGGAACTTCCTCTGGTCAGACAAGATCAACGGCTCATACATCGCTCCGCGCTCGGGGGGCGCGACGAGTACCCCCCTCGACACGGACAAGGATCGGGACAATAACCAGTTCATTATCACGGCCCAGCGTTCCCGCCTCTGGGCGAGGTTCACCGACGATGTGGGTGGGGTCAAGATGTCGGGCGCGATCGAGGGTGACTTCAACACGGGTGACGGGAACGCCCTCACCTCGAACTCGCGTCACCTCCGCCTCCGGCTCGCCTACGCCCGGGCCGATCATCCTTCCGGGTTCTTCCTCCTGGCCGGGCAGTATTCCGCGATAACCACCAACGAAGATATCGCCTTCAGCGGCAAGTTCGCCATCGATGACGTGAATGGTCCGATCGGCGGCATGAGCGGTGCCCGTCAGCCCCAGCTCCGGGTTGGATGGAAGACCCCCATGGGGCCCGGCTCGGAGCTGATGTTTGAAGCGAGTGTTGAGAAGAACTCGGTGGGTGGTCTCGGAGGTGCTGACCTGGGGTCGGCTGCTGTGACTGAACCCCAGGGCGAGGGCCAGCCGCTGCCGCTCGTGGGCGGGAGAGTGACCTGGAGCAGCCCGATTGTCAGGGTCCAGGCGGGGGTCGGCCTCTCCGAGAACACCGTGATCCTCGCCGGCGGAAAGGATGAGAGCGACGGGGCCTCGGTCTTCTTCGCGAATGCCGAGCTCATCTTCCAACCTATCACCCTCTTTGCCCACGTTCACACCCAGAAGGGCCTGGCACGGCTGACCGGCGGGGCCGGGGAGTTCCCCAGCGCGTTTCTCGTGAATAACAAGGTGGAGAATGTCGAGTCCACAGGCTTCATGGCGGCCGTGAAGTTTCAACTCACCCCGGACACCCGGATCAACGCAATCTACGGCTGGCACAAGGCTGACGAGATCGCGGCTGGCAGCGCGTTCACTGGCGCTAACCTCGAAACGCTTAAGACCATGGAGATTAACATCATCCACAGGTTCTGGAAGAACTGGCAGATCGCGTTCTCCTTCATGCGCAACGAGGTCGAGGCCTTCAACGGCACGGAGGGGGACAACAACCAGGTGCACATGGAAATCTGGTACTTCTTCTAGACCGCTTCTTTGCTGCCGAAGGGCCAGGGGAGTCAATCCCCTGGCCCTTTTCTTTTTGGGGTGTTGCGGGCCTGCTTGAAGCTCTTGACAACTCAGCCGGATCAACGATATTAGTAGACCTAACCTGCGATGGATACACTCCCCGAGGCAGGCGAGTGGAGAAGCTCCAGGGGACCGTCACGTCAGGGACGGGGGAGGGGGCGCTCTTCCTCGGTTTCGACTGGGTTCGAGCCGAGATCCGGTCCGCGTGCGGTTTCGACCCGTTTCCCGGCACCCTCAACGTGGTGCTGACGAGTCCCGCCGCCGTTCTCCGCTGGTCAGAGATTCGCAAGGGGCGCGGGCGCCCGTTGACTCCGCCGGCACCCGATTCCTGTGGCGGACGCTGTTTTCCGATCCTCGTGGCCGGTGAAGTCCTCGGGGCCGTGGTGGTCCCGGATGTGACCCGCTATGGAGAGGAGCTTCTGGAAGTGATCGCCCCCGTTCACCTCCGGAGTCGCCTGGGCCTTCGAGACGGCGACCCGATCCAGCTCACGCTCCTCACAGAGGAGAAAGACTGATGGCCAATCACGTCGTCGAAGGCGAAGCGCTCCTCGCGGCCGAAGTCGCGGAGGCCTCGGCCCTCAAGAAGCTCTATCTCCAGCACGAGCACCTCCTCATCGCGAGCACCGCCGTCCTGGCCTTCTTCCTGACCTGGGAGTCGATGACGCGCTTCGCCCTCGTCAACCCTCTCTTCATCTCCTCGCCGACGCTCGTGGCGCGGGCCGGGTACCGCCTCTTCGCCGAGGGGGAGATCTGGAAGGATCTCCGGGTGAGCGGGACCGAATTCATCATCGGCTACCTCATGGCCGCGGGCGTGGCGATCCCGCTCGGCCTCGCCGTCGGATGGTACAAGCGCCTCTACTACATCCTGGGTCCCTTCATCGATGCCCTCAACGCGGTCCCCCGCGTGGCCCTGCTCCCGATCATCATCATCTGGGCCGGGATCGGGATCTGGTCGAAAATCGTGGTGGTCTTCCTCGGGGCCGTGATCCCCATGCTCATCAACACCTTCTCCGGGGTCAAGACCACGGAAGAGCGCTTCCTACGGGTCGCCCGGAGCTTCGGGGCGTCCGAGTTCAAGATCTTCTGGACCATCGTCTTCCCCGGCACGGTCCCCTTCATCTTCACCGGCCTCAAATACGCCTCGGGGCGCGCCCTCCTCGGGGTCGTGGTCGGCGAGTTGTACGCTGCGACGGCCGGGATCGGCTTCCTCATCACGGTGGCCGGGGCGACCTTCCAGACGGACAAGGTCTTCGTCGGCATCCTGATCATCACCTTCACGGGGATCCTGATGGTGGAGCTCCTCAATCGGGTCGAGCACCTCTTCGACGAGTGGCGCCCGAAGGTGGGGTCGGCGGAGTAGCGCCATGGCCAAGGAAGAGCGCCTGCTGGCAGCGGAGATGGCGGAAGCCCCGCGCCCCGTTCGCTTCTACGTCGAGAACGAACGGGCAATCCTGGGAACGATCGCGGTCCTCGTCTTTCTGGTCTTCTGGGAGGGGTTGACCCGAGGGTGGTGGTACGATCTTCTCGGACCGATCCTCGGGGCCAGGGCGGAGCGGCTCAAGATCAACCCGATCTTCCTCTCCTCCCCGACGGCTATCGCCCAGGCCGGGTACCGCCTTTTCGCCAAAGGGGAGATCTGGAACGACCTGTGGGTGAGCGGCACGGAATTCTTTGTGGGGTTCATCCTCTCCGTGGTCGTGGGCGTCCCGCTGGGACTCGCGGCCGGCTGGTACCGAAGATTCTACTACGCCGTGGACCCGTTTCTCTCGGCCCTGAATGCCACGCCTCGGGTGGCGCTCCTCCCGCTCCTCATTATCTGGGTCGGGATCGGGATCTGGTCGAAGATCTTGATCGTCTTCCTCGGCGCCTTCTTCCCCATCTGCATCAATGCCCTCGCCGGGGTCCGGACGACCGACGCCCGGCTCCTCAAGGTGGCGCGGAGCTTCGGCTCCTCCGAAGGGCAAATCTTCCGAACGATCATCCTCCCCAGCTCGATCCCCTTCCTCCTCACCGGCCTCCGCCTGGGCGTCGGGCGGGCCATGGTCGGGATCGTGGTGGGAGAGCTCTACGCGGCGACCGCGGGCGTCGGGTTCATGATCACGGTGGCCGGGGCGACCTTCCAGACGGACAAGGTCTTCGTCGGGGTCATGATCATCGCCATCGCGGGAGTCCTGATGACCGAGGCCCTGACCCGTCTGGAGCGGCGGTTCGACACGTGGAGGCCGAAGGTCGGCGCCGCCACCTAGCAGGCTGATGAAAAAGGCCCATCTGCGGCGAAGGCTTTCCTCGGAGGGGGCCTCGACGGCCCCCTTCCGAACCTCCCCCAAGATTGCGCCGGCAAAGCCGGCGCTCGACTCGCCGCCTTGCATCTGGACCCTTTTGATCAGCCTGCACTCGGAACGGTGTTTCTCAGCGTCCTGCTAGGAGAAAGATGGCCGTCAAGCTTGAGGCCCAGGGCATCCGCCTCGAATACTTCCAGCCGAGGACCAACTCGAAGCTTCTGGCGCTGGACGATATCGGCCTCAAGATCATGGATGGCGAGTTCGTCTCGATCGTCGGGCCTTCGGGATGCGGCAAGACTACCTTCCTCAACGTGATCGACGGCCTGCTCCCGGCGACGGCCGGGCGCGTGTTCCTCGACGGCAAGGTGATAACACAGCCGGGCCCGGACCGCGCGGTCGTCTTTCAGGACGCTTCGCTCCTTCCCTGGCGGACCGTCATGGGGAATGTCCTCTACGGCCTCGAGTGCCAAGGGATCAACTCCCGCCAGGCGCGCGACCGGGCGCAGCATTTCATTGGGATGGTGGGGCTGCGCGGGTTCGAGAACCACTACCCGCACGAGCTGTCGGGCGGGATGCAGCAGCGGTGCAACCTCGCCCGGGCCCTGGTCATGGACCCCCAGATCTTGCTGATGGACGAGCCGTTCGCCTCGCTGGACGCCCAGACCCGGGAGGTCATGCAGGAGGAGCTGCTCCAGATCTGGCGCCAGGCCAAGAAGACAGTGCTCTTCATCACCCATCAGATCAACGAGGCCGTCTATCTCTCCGACAAGGTCATCGTCTTCACGGCCCGGCCGGGAAAGGTGAAGCAGACCGTTCCGGTTGATATCGAGCGCCCGCGGAAGCTCGCGGTCAAACGCGACCCCCGCTTCCTTCAGGCCGAGGATTACATCTGGAACCTCATTGAGGACGAGGTCAAGAAGACCATGATCGCGGACCGGAGCACCCGTGAGAGCGGGGCCTCGAGAACCGGGGGCTTGGTGAGTGACGTATGAGCGAGTTGAGCCGGACCACATCGACCGGCCCGCGCGTTAGCTCGCCATCACCAACGTCCCCCTCATGACCGCCCTTGGCCTGTTCAAGAAAGAGCAGTTACAGTCTCCCTGACCGTTCCCGCGAGTGGCCCGGCCCGGGCGCCGCTCGCTTCAGGGGAGGCGGGGCTGGGGATCCCCTTCACTCCGCACCGCTCCCGCGACGACCCTTCCGTGGTTCGCGGGCGGGGCCCCCCCAATATCTCCCTCCGCCCCCTGCGGGGGCTGCAGTCCGCTCGGTCCCCCCCATCCCGCTCCCTCACGGTGG